>Ga0335069_10004578_pt1 | contig 20423 bp, 17 predicted proteins | sample Lox_Sample_11_FD_206714 | JGI IMG/M metagenome (GOLD analysis project Ga0335069, IMG submission 206714) | Soil microbial communities from Loxahatchee National Wildlife Refuge, Florida, United States - Lox_Sample_1.1 | ecosystem: Environmental > Terrestrial > Soil > Wetlands | place: USA... | reverse complement strand
CGGCCCACGGCACGGTGAAAGGGAAGCGACCGAGGACGAAGGTGACCCAGACGTACGCGGCGAGAGCAATCAGCCCCCAGAAGACGGCGAAGAGAAGGGTGCGCACGGCGGCCGTGACCACCGGCCGCAGATCGATCCGGCTGTCTTGCACCACCACTTCCTTCTTGGCCGCGCCGGACAGGACTGGCCCAATCACCCGGCGCAGCCGCGTCAGCGCCCAGAGGAGGAGCCCCAGGAACGCGGTCGCGACGGCGGTCTCTCCGAGGCCCCACAGGATCACCTTCACCGACCGTTGGTCGTGCTCTGCCCGCAAGGCCTCGCCGAACCGCTCCGCCACCACCGCGGACGCTCGTTCGGGAGTCTCCTCGGCGAGTGCGTCAGCGTCGGCGTCGGCGAAGAAGAGCGCGAACCGCGAGCCCACCAGCACCGCGTACCCGTGGTCGTTGCCGACCGATGCCGGACTCGTGGTGACCGGTTCCTCGAGCGCGTCCGGCGGCAGCGCATCGACGCGCTGCAGGGCCCCGCGGACCCGAGCGGCGGGATCGTTTCCCGCCACCGTGACGCGGAAGGTGGCGACCGGACGGTTCGCAACCACCAGCGTGGCCTGGGCGGGCATCGACGGGGACGGCGATCCGGTCGCAAGGGCCGCCGCTACGAGGAGAAGATACCCACACATGCTGGTGGGATCCTATCCCGCTCGCGGCGGCCCGCCCGGGTCCTTCACGGGGTCGGCACTTGGTCCGGTTCCAGGGCGGTCGCCGCCGCGGTATGCGGTGCAGGGAAGAGGCTGCCCGGAGGGAGTTCGCCGTCCCATCCTGTCGCCGAGTCTCCCCACAACGGTTCCTCGAGAGGGGTTGGCCGAATGCTTAACCGCGTCGCGATGATGGCGATCCTGTCCCTGGTGACGACCCGCGCAGCCCTGGCCGGGGAGGAATCCGAGCCGCCGGCCATCGCCACTCCCGCCCCTTCGGCCTCCACCGGTACCGAGGAAATGCCGACCGGCCGCGTTCTCAACGGCCACGTGTTCATGCCCTCCGCCATCGTGCCCGGCGCACTGACCACCACGAGCTATGACACCCACCTCGTCCTGGCATATGGAACGACGACGGGGTCCTTCAAGGTGGGCGACAGGGTGTTCGCCGGCACGTACACCTACGCCGGGGTGGGCGCCAACCTGGCCTACGAGTACGCGTTTCTGCGGTACTTCTCCGCACGCCTCGGCATCAATGAGCAGATCTACTCCGGAGTCGACGGGAAGTCGGCCATCACGGTGGGAACGACGGCGTCGGCAGGGGGTTCGCTCGGGATGACCGCGAGCCTGCCCCTGAGCGACTCGCTGCGGGTCGGCTTCCTCTTCGACGCCGCCATTGCTCCGGGCCTGGCCCTCACAATCGGCAACGGAATAAGGACCATTATCGACAGCTGCAACCAGGGCAACTGCACCGTCAATACCGGGGGCATCTTCTCGGTGAACCACGCGCTCGTCCTTCAGCCGGCGCTCGCCGCTAGCTGGGCGCCGTGGCGCCCGCTCGGACTCACCGCAAACACTGCATACATGTTCGTGACCCAGAAGCGTGGCGGGGTGAACTACTCCGGGCAGGCCGTGAGCCTGGCCGCGGCTGCTGACTACGACTTCCACGCCATCTCCAAGGTGCCCATCGGCCTGGAGTTGGAGTTCGCCTGGACCGCGCCCCTCCAAGGCAAGGAGGGCATCCAGCACGTGGGGGACCTGGGGGGCGGCATCTTCTACACCGGCCGGGAGCACCTCGCGCTCGGCCTACAGGTCATCTCGCGCCAGTTCGCGGTCCAACCGGATCTCAAGTCCACCTGGGGCACGTTCCTGATGTCGATCGGGCTCCGCTACTACTGGTAGCGGAGTCGCGCGAAGAAGGGCCGCGGCGGGCCACGCCGCCGGCTCGGTGCTCGCCCCGCCGGGCGAGCACCCTGCCCTCTTCAGCGCGTCCCCACCACGGGTGGCACGTAGTCAGCCGGGGTGAGGGCGATCTCGATCCGCCGGTTCTCGCTGCGGCCGTCCGCCGTTCGGTTGTCGGCCACGGGTCGGAACTCGGCGAAGCCGGCCGCGCCCAGCATGAGAGGCGGTACGCCCTGCGAGACCAGGTAGCGGACGACGGAGATGGCCCGCGCCGAGGAGAGATCCCAGTTGTCCGTGTATGGCCCCGACTTCGACACGGGGACGTCGTCGGTGAATCCGGCGACCACCACGTTCTTCCCCACCAGGGTCTTGAACACACCTGCCACGACGTCGAGGGCCGCTCGCCCTTCCTTGCTGAGCCTCGCGGATCCCGAGGGGAAGAGGATCTTGTCCTTCAGCTTCACGGTCATCTTGTCACGCAGCTCCGAGATCTCGATCTGTCCGTCCTGGATCTGCCGTTGCAGCGAGCCGGCCAGCTGCTCGTACTGTGCGCTCTTCTCCTCGGCCGCACCCTTCTGCTGTGCCAGCGCCGCGGCCTGGGCCTGCAGGTCGTTCCGAGCCTCGGTCGCAGCCGCGAGCCGGTCCTGCGCCTCTGCCAGTTCCTGGCGCAGCGCCTCCGCCTGGGCCTCGCACTGGGTGGCCCTCGCACCCTCTTGCTGCGCGCGAGCCTCGCTGGCGGAGGCCTTCGCGCTCTCCTCCTGCGCACGCGCGTCGTTGGCCGCGGCCTCCTGCTCCTTCACCTTGTACTTGCTCGTCGTCACACACCCGGCCGCCGCGAGGAGCAGCAGAGCCGTGGCCACACCCATTCGCCTCATCCGAACCTCCAGCGCTGAACTTCGTGGCTCCTGGCGTCCCTGGGATCACCGCCCGAACACCAGGCCCAACACTGCCGAGATCGTCTGGGAGTCCTTCTGCGTGCCCACGGTCACGGTCGTGTACGTGTAGCGCAGCGCGACGTTCACTCCGAGTTCTGCCCCGCCCCGCGGGACGAGGTACATGACCCCGATCTCCGGGCTCGCGATGAAGGCGAAGTGGGCCTGTGAGGTGAAGATATCGGCGACCTGCTGGTCCGCGTATCCCCAGACGCCGCCGATGCCCGCGCCCAGGTATGGCTTCACCGGCCCCGAATTCAGGTAGTAGTGGGCCAGTGCCCGGAGCCCGAGCATGTCCGCGTAGCGGAACACGCGCCCGGTGACCATCCCGTTGGGGATCTCGGTCGAACCGCTGCGGGTCTGCGCAAACCGGTTCCACGAGAAGGAAGTCCCGAGCGACAGGTTCTCCCGGAGGAACGTGCGCCCCTCGACCGAGAACCCACGCAAGCTGAGGTTGTCGACGTAGCTTCGGAACGAGGACACCGGCTGGGCAATCTCCCAGTTGAACCCCCAGAGCATCTCGTTCGGGCGCTGAGGCCCGGACGTCCAATCCTGCGCGCGAGCGGCACCCGTCGAGAGCAGTGCGAAGGCCACGGCGATGCGAGTGGTACTCTTCATGGCAGTCTCCTCGGGCTCTCAGGGCCGGACGATGTACGGCGAGTCGCTGAAGGCTTGGTCTATGGCTGCCCGGATCTTAACCCAGTTGACGGAGGTCCCGGACCCGGTGCAACCCGAGTCGAAGTACGCCGCGAGCACGCCGTAGTCCGCGTTGGTCCAGAGCAGCGGGAGCTTCCCGCCGGGGGTTGCGTTCTTCGTGTCTCCCATGGTCAAGACCAGCGTTCCGAAGCTATAGCTGCCGGTGTACGTCCAGCCCGGGTAGCAGTAGTAGTACGGGTACCAGCCGCAGTAGCCCGGAACGTAGGTGTTCACGCTCCCGAGAAGGGCATCCATCTTGATCTCGATGTCCGCGGCCTCGCCGAAGGGGACGTTCTCGTACCCCCGAGCGTTCATGTTGGACTCGATGGTCGGAACGAGCTGAGAGCCGTCCACGGAGCAGCTCACGGTGACCGCCCCCGTTTCGTCGACGACGGCAACGGAAGGGTCGACACTATATGTCAGGTAGCTGCCCCAGGTGGTACCCGGGGTGAACTGCGTGATGACTACGACGCCGTTCACCACGTCGCTGGGCACGGAGTACGAGTTGCACGAGAGGGCGAGCAACGTTGCAAGCACTGCGCATCGGGCATTCATGGGCTTCCTCCCTGAAAAAGGATCTCAAGGCGCGGATGCGGCGTGATATTGGACCAAGGTCGGAGCCCAAACGCGGAATCCCATGACGATGCCAGGCTCTGCGGCGGAGTCGATCCGGTTCTGCGGAGTCCGAACCGGGGCGTGTGGCCGCGGGTCTTCACGTCTGGCGTGCCAGGCTCACGAGCTGGGCCAGCTGCTCGACCGACTCGACGCCCAGCTTTCTCATGATCTGCAGGTGGTGGCGCCGGATGGTAGCCTTCGCTCTTCCCAGCTCGGCGGCGATCTGCTCGTCGAGGAGCCCGGTGACAATGAGGTCACACACCTGGAGCTCTCGCGGAGTCAGCCGAGCCAGGCTGTCGCGTGCGCCCTGGCGCAGCGCGCTCCGCCCTCGTTGGCTTCGCTCCCGATCCACCGCGGCCCTTACCGCCGCGAGCAGCTCGGAGTCCGTGAACGGGCAAGCCAGGAAGTCTAGCGGGCCCGACGCGCCCAGCTGCGCGGCCGAGTGGAGCTGAGCGCGGCCGCCCAGGAACACGACCGGAACACCGGCCTTCGTGGCAACGATACGGTCGTACAGCGCGCGCCCGCTCGACCCTGACAGGCCAGGGCCCAGGAGCAGGCACGACGCCGCGGAGAAGTCCTTGGCCAGGAACTCCCCCGCGTTGGTGAACGTCTCCACCTCGTGCCCCGCCACCCGCAGGAGCCGGGTTATCGATTGCGAGAGCCCTGCGTTCCTTACGATCACGTAGACGGTGCCCTGGGAAGGGCTGGTCGATCGGGGGTCGTGAGCGTTGGCGTTCATTGCCGAGCCAGGATGGAACGAAGACCGGTTCCGAGTTCGCCGTCGTGGACCGCACCCGGGCTGGAGCGAGACCGCGCGCGGAGCTCCACGGTGAGAGGTGGGGCTCGCACCGGGCGTACCCACCCCATGCCTCACCGTGTCGCCTGCGCCAGCCTTGCCATCTCCTCACCTGTCACTTCTTGGGCAGCTCCTTCACCGAGACGCCGAGGGCCATCGTGGTGATCATCGTGACCCTGTCGCCGACGTGCACACCCGTGAGGTTGTCCGGGTTCTTCACGGGGATGAGGGTCTTCTGCCCGTCGGGGGTCTTGAGCGTCACCGACTTCTTGTTCTTCGCTATCGAGGCGACGGTCGCCTCCACCGTCTCTTCCTGGTCGGCGTACCCCCCCGGCTTCGCGCCGAGCTTCGCCGTCTCGACGCTGGTCGAGGTCCCGGAGTTCATGCTTCCGCCGTCGGGGTTGGAGACGTACACCTCGATGGACTCGTAGTAGTCGACGTACACGCGATCGCCGACGTTGACCTGCGCCAGGTTCTTCACCCTGTCCCCTGCGCGGAACGTGAAGGGCTTGCCGTGGGCGCGCTTGAGGGTCACGACGCGCGTGCCCTGGTCGACCGCCTGCACCGTGGCCGTGACGGTGCTCGCGCGGGTGCGCTGGAAGGAGATCGAGTGTTCGTCGGCGGCCGCGACCACCGGTGCGTTGGACAGAAGGACGGCCGCGAGGATTCCGAGCCCGAGTCTCATTGCGATTCTCCCGAGGAGAGGAACGATCCCATGACTTCGCATACCGCGCGCTTTGCGTCCTGGCACTTGGACCTAGGTCCTACGCCGCGCGGGCCGGTCCGGAGCAGCGACTGCGCTGCGTCGCTACTGGACCTCGGGCTCTGGCGGGTCGGGGGGTGTCTCCGACACCGCGAGGGAACGGCGGGAGATGACGAGCACCGGCCCCCACAGGATGTCGTAGCGCGTCGCGGGTGGGTTCAGCGAGAGTTGACCGATCGCGCCCAGGGTGATGAACGTGCCACGCCTCGAGGTCCAGGTGTAGCCGACGAATGCCCGGAAGAAATCGAAAGGCCGCGCCAGGTACCCTCCCTCGGCGAACCGGAACGCCACCTCTTGGTACAGAGCGAGGGAATGGATGTGGGTGGCGTCGAGATTGAAGCCCTGCCCGACGCGGGCGCGTGGCCGGAAGACGATGCGGTGGGTTCCCCCGGGATCGTCGAAGCTCCTCACGTCCAGCCGGGCCATCTCGTACAGGGCCGCTTCTCCGCGGGGCTGCTGGAGCCTCGCCTGCGCGACCCCGCGCTCCTCGTGGGACTCCTTCACCGCGAGCGAGGGGATCGCGTTGTTGAGAACTTCCTGGTAGGCGAGGGACAGGCGAAGGTTCTTGACCCCGTCGTAGTGGAGCCAGGCGCTGGGCATCAAGAGCGAGAGGTGCAGGAACGGGTTCGGATTGGTGTAGGAACCCTGGCTCGCCGCCGCCAGGTCGAACTCGGCGGCGAAGGCACCGTGGACGGGGAACTCGAGTTGGACGACGCTCCCCGCGACGGGAATGTCGCCGACCTGGTATGTTCCCGGCTTGTCCGCTTGGGCCCTCGGTATCCAGGCCGCGAGGGCGAGGACGACCAGCGGGACTCGGATGGGTCCAATACGCATCCTGCCGGCCAGCTTCGGGCAGAAGGGTGCGAAGCTGCCATCAGACCAAGGTAGGATGGGCCTCTGCAGCCCCAAGCCTCCGACCGACCGGTCGGGTCCAACCAAGGTCCAATTCCTAAGGTCCCCGGGGTTCGGTACTGCTCACTCCGCGACGTTCACATGAGCGCCGGTACTGTGGCGTTCACTGCGAGGCCAACGATGACGATCGGTCGAGATCCGAGGACGCTTCTGGCGGTTTTGTGCGTCATCACCCTGGGGGCTGGCTGCGCGACCCAGTCGAAGGACGCCGGTCAGCTCCCGTCGTACAGCGATTCGGCCAGCACGGTCGTCACTGCGACCGTGCTGGGGGTGGACGTCACGACGCGCACGGTGAAGCTCAAGAATGCGGACGGCGAGTCGTTCACGGTGAAGGCCGGTCCCGAGGTGCGAAATCTCGGGCAGGTCCGGCCCGGAGATCAGGTGAAGGTCGAGTACCTGGAGTCCATCGCGGTGGAGGTCGTCAAGGCCAACGGGTCCGCGCCGGACGCAGCGACAGCGACCGCCGCAGCGCGGGCGCCGGCCGGCGACAAGCCGGGGGCAGGCGCGGCCCAGGTCACCACGATCTCGGCGACCATCATCGCCATCGATCGGGAAACCAGCCGCGTGACGCTGCAGGGGCCGGCAGGGAACCACCGGGTGTTCCAGGTGAAGGATCCCAAGAACCTCGAGAACGTGGCAGTGGGCGACATGGTCTACGCGACGTACACCGAGGCGGTGGCCATCTCGGTGCACGCCGCGCAGTGAATCGTCACCGCCAGCTCGATCGGGTTCATCGAACGCTGGCTGCCCTGTACGCCGCGAGTGCTAGAACGCCTCGCCGACGCTGAAGTAGAACATCGGGCCTTCCTTGCCCCACGCGAGGTCGAAGCGGGCGTTCATGCGCCGCGCCGGGATGACCTGGTAGCGCAGGCCGAGGCCGGCGGAGGGCAACCAGGCGGCCGACCCGAACTCCGTCCAGGCTGGGAAGACCTTGCCGACGCCGGCAAAGGCCGCCGTGCCGAGCCGCTTCCAGTAGCCCCAGCGCCACTCGACCTGGGTCGACAGCATGTTCTTGTCGGTGAACTGGCCCCGGATGTAGCCGCGCAGCGCCTTGTTTCCGCCGATGTCCGGGAACTCGTCGAACGGCACATCGCCGAAGCCACCCTCGACGTCGGCACTCCAGGCCAGGACGTGGCGACTCTCCGCGTCGAGCGTGAGGAACTGGCTGTAGAGGGTGGAGACCCGGGCGTAGGTATTGGTGCTGCCGAGAGCCTCGCTTGCCCCCTTGATCGTGAACTCCCCGAGCAGGCCGCTCCGCGGGGCGTTCTGGTAGTCGCGGGAGTCGTAGTCGAAGCGCAGCCCCGGGACCAGGTTCCGGACCCAGGCCCGGTTGATGCCGGCGGCGTCCAGGGCCGCGTCGGCGACTGCGTCCTTTCCCAGGAAGCGCGACTGCCGGTAGGCGAGCTGCAGGCCTGCGAACCCGGCGGGCATCACCCGTCGCAGCGCCTCCGCGGTGGCGAGGACTGCCTGCATCGTCATGTTGACGAACTTGCCGGTGGCTTCGCCTCCGAGCCCGTAGAATCGCTGGTTGACGTTGGCGTAGCCGGCGCCACCCTTGAGCCGCCAGGTGTCCTGGGCCAGGTAGAGCTTCTGTCCCGCCCCGGCCGCCCAGCTGCCGTTGGTGGTGGTCATGCCGAAGCCAATGGTCGTCGAGCCCGGCGAGACCGTGTCGGCCGGGTCGACGTTGTACATGGCCATGGGGATGACCAGGAGGCCCCATCCCAGCGAAGGGTTGTAGATAGGGCCCGGCACCACCGCGAATGAGAGGTCGTGGCCGCTCTTCCCGTTCTTGTCCACCTCTTCGGCGGGTCCGGGCGGGGGCGAGGCGGACTGGGCGAGGACCGACCTGGGTACGGCAGCCGCCGCAAGGAGCAACGCAGCGAGGCACGTGGCGGGCTTGGGCAGCTGCGAACGCATGCTCCGGCCAGTCCCGGTCGAAGGAGCCGGGCCGAGCTCTACGGACTGACCACCAGGCCCGCCAGGACGTTCCACTGCCAGAGCGGGATGCCGGCACTCACCGCCATTCCGGAGCCCCCCGTCCCGACGTAGAACGCGCCGCTCGTGAAGTAGACTGGCGCGGCCAGGTTCACCCCCAAGGTGAGCGCCAGGACCCGGTTCAGGTGAGCCTCGAGGCCGCCGCCCACCGTGAACGCGAAGCGCCAGGTGTCCTGGGGCGAGATGCTTCCCCCTCCGGCTAGCCGTACCGAACCGGGCTGGAACAAGGCCGCGCCCAGGGTACCCCGGCCGTAGAGTTCGATGGCCTGGCGACGAATGCTGCGGGTCGCACCGACCTGGAAGTAATTGGTCGCAACGTGGAACGGCTGTGAGCCGTTGAGCGCGGCCGAGCCAGAGGCCCGGACTTCCGGGTCCGAGTAGAGCCAAAGCAGCTCTGCCCGGAGCCCGGGCATGGTCTTCACCCCGACGGAAGCGCCGTAGACCTCCGTGTCATGGAAGGCGAGGTGTCCCCCCGAGAGGTGGACGTCGCTGTTGAACTGGTAGCCGGCGAGAGCGGACAGCTCGAATCTGCCGACGCTCTGCGGCGAGGACGACTGCCAGCCCGTGTTCTGGCAGAGCGCCCTCGCCGGCAGGCTGGCGAAGAGCACTGCTGCGAGGGCGACGCGAACACGATGGATCATGACGGCTCCTGTACGTCGAAGCTTCACAGGCACCACGCGGACGTTCGTCTCATCTCCTACCGCCGCCTCCTCCCGAGCCCCGCTTTCGTGTTCGGGCGTCCTGCTGCACCGCGGCCGGGGCACCGGCCCCTCCGGCGCGCGCACCTTGGGTTGGCTGTCCGCCCTGTGCCGGCCGCGTACCAGCGCCGCTGGCCTGGGGTTTCCAGCCGCTTCCCGTGTTGCGATCCCAGGAGCCGCTCGGGTTCTGGCGGTACACGTTCCCCTTGCCGTCGCCGTAGACGTTGTTGGGCTTGGAGGAGACGGCGGGCTGGCGCGCGGGCGCAGGGTTCGCAGCCGGGCCCGGGGCCGCGTTGCGCGTCGCATTCTCCGGACGGGAATAGAGGTTGGCGCTCGCCGGCATGGGACGTGGTGAGCCCGACGCCGGCGGCCTGTATCCGGCAGGCGGGTGGTAGCCGGGAGGCGGGCGGTAACCCGGCGGCGGCCGGTAGCCCGGCGGAGGAGGCCGGTAGCCGTAGGGTGGCCGCGGCGGCGGCCGATAGCCCCCGGGTCCATAGTAGCCGCCGTGGTAGCCGCCGACGTGGATGCCCACCGTCACGAACGGCGTCGCGTAGGTCACGCCCACGCCGAATCCCGTCCAGGGGTTATAGGTGACGTGCACGCCGAAGGTCGCGGGCCGCGGATAGCAGTACACCGGGCCCACGTACGGCGGGTAGTAGTATCCGGTGCCGTAGACCACGGTGCCGTAGTACGGGTACACGCCGACGTACCCGGGCATGTAGCCCACGTACACGACCTGGGGCGTGGCCTGGTACACGTAGACGTACTTGACGTTGTAGACGGGCACGCTGGGCGGGACCTGATCGATCGACGGCGGCCGGCGGTCGCTCACGGTCCAGGGACCGGTCGGCGTGGGCGCCACGTACCAGACCGCCTGGTGGCAGGCCCAGAACGATCCAGAGTCCTGGAGCACCGAGAATTCGGTGTTGACGGCGTACGCGAGATTGGTCCCCTCGATCGGCTTGAACTTGGGCTCGCCGTCGTAGGTGACCGTCAGCGTCTGGTCACGCCGCACCGCCGTGGTCTGCGGGATCTGCGTGTCGGCGAGCGCCTCCTGGGCCTCCTCGGTCCCGGAGACGAAGGTGCGCACGTCGCCCACGGGCGAGTCGGGGGGGATGCTCCGGAACGCGGGCGGGAGCTGGTCGGGGCGGACCGCGGTCCATGGACCCTGGAGCGAGGCCGCCTTGAACCACCGCCCCGACACGAGAACGAAGGTCTCGCTGGTCGGAACCGACACGAAGACGCGGCTGTCGGCATTGTCGGCGTAAAGAAGGCTGGCGTCCTTTCCAAGCGGTACGTAGCTCGGCTTCCCATCGAAGACGACGAGCTCGGTGGGAGCGGTGGCGACGATGATCCGCGGGGGCGGCGGGGCGGCGACCTGCGTCCGCCCGGGCATGGTCCCCTCCTCGCTGACCTCCGGCGGCGGCGGCGGGTTCTTCGCGAAGGCGGCCTGCACCGCCGGGGTCGGAGCAGCCACCAGCTTCCATGGCCCCAAGGGGTCCGCGGCCGCGTACCAGAACCCGCCACCCGCGAGGTAGAGACGCTGTGCCACCGGATCGCGCACCACGAAGAACGGGGTATTGACAACGCGCTCGAGGCCCGTGTCCGGCAATGGCCGCAATACGGGCGCTCCGTCGTAGAGGAGCAGCACCGCCGGGTCGTTCGCGAAGATCAGCTTCGGGGGCGTGGTGCGGAGTCCACGCTCGCTGCTCGCCTGCTTCTTCGCGCTCGCGAGTGCCGCATTCAGGTCCTGCGTCGTCACGTGCAGGTTCCAGGTCGGCACCTCCGCCTCGACCAGCCGCGCGGTGCTTTGCTCCTGTTCGGGCGTGATGTTCGGGGCCCGAACTCGGGTGACGACGACCTCGTCGAACTGAACATCGCCGAGGGCCTTGTCGATGAGCACCCGCGCGCGGAACCACAGCACGCCGAACGCCGGAGTTCCTCCCGTAGGCTCCAAGGAGAAGGCGGAGCGACCGGTGAGCGTCACACCTTCGAGCGCTTCGAGCTGTGGCTGGTATATGAGGAGGTTCCCCTGCGACGTCTCTGCCGTTCGGGGCCAACCTGCCCCGTCTTGCGCCACGGCCGCCGTCGCGAGCACAACGGTGGCGCCGACCACGAGCAATTTCATGGCGGGCATGGTTGCCTGTCGGACGCAGTAGCGGAAGGCGACCTTGGTCGAGCCCCGGGAGGGTACGTCACCGTCGATGCCGAACCGACGAGGCGCGGGCGTTCTCTGCCGTCGCTCCGCGACCTTGGTCCGATTCCTCGCGCTTGTACGACCGGTTAGACGTGTCCCTTGGGCCCTGCCATCTGGACTGAATGCCCTGCCAGCTTGCGGACCGCGTCTGCACGACAAGTGAGGAGTCGTATCATGAGACGGCCGCGCGCCCTTGCCGGCGCACTGTTCCTGTCGGCGAGCCTGGCGCTTGCCGCGGAGCCGCCTGCCGCCCCGCAGCAGGCTCGTGCCCTTCCCGTCGGCTTCCAGTCATGGACGGGCGATCTGGACGGCATGATCCAGCGCCGCGTCATCCGGGTCCTCGTCCCGTACAGCCGGTCGCTCTACTTCATCGACAAGGGCCACGAGCGCGGCATCACCGCCGACTTCGTCCGTGACTTCGAGCGCTACCTCAACGAGAAGTACGCGAAGCGGCTCGGCAACCGGCCAATCACGATCGTCATAGCACCCGTCACTCGGGACCAGCTCTTCCGGAACGTGGCGGACGGTATCGGAGACATCGCCGCCGGGAATCTCACGGTCACTGAGGGGCGGCTCGAGATCGTCGACTTCGTCGCCTCGGCCGACCAGCCGAAGGTATCCGAGCTCGTCCTGACGGGACCGGGGTCGCCTGCGATCAAGTCTGTTGATGACCTCGCCGGCAAGACCGTGTACACGCGAAAGTCCTCCAGCTACTACGAGAGCCTCGTGGCCCTGAACCAGCGCTTCGAGAAGGAGGGCAAGCCCGCCATCGACATCGTGTTCGTGCCCGATGCGCTCGAGGACGAGGACATGATGGAGCTGCTCAACGTGGGCATCCTGGGGGTGATCGTCGTCGACAGCTGGAAGGCGAGCATGTGGGCCCAGGTACTCCCGAAGATCACGGTCAACGAGGGAGCCAGGGTCCGCACGAGCGGCAGGATCGGCTGGGCGATCCGCAAGGATAGCCCCGGGCTGCAGGCGAGCCTCGAGGCGTTCTACTCCCAGTACATCAAGAAGCAGGACCTCGCGACCACCCGTCTTGCGAAGTACCACCGGAGCATCAGGCAGATCCGGAACCCTGGCCAATCCGGAGACTGGAAGCGCTTCCAGGACACCATGGGGCTGTTCTACAGGTACGGAGCCAAGTACGGCTTCGATCCCCTCATGCTCGCCGCCCAGGGGTTCCAGGAGTCACGCCTCGACCAGAATGCAAGGAGCAATGTCGGCGCGATTGGCATCATGCAGGTGATGCCGGACACGGGAGCGGAGCTCCAGGTGGGCGACATCAGGGTTGCCGAGTCGAACGTCCATGCCGGCGCGAAGTACATGGACCAGCTGATGTCCAGGTACTTCCAGAACGCGAACCTGAGCGAGCTCAACCGGACATTGTTCGCCTTCGCCTCCTACAATGCCGGTCCCGGCAACATCGCCAAGATGCGGGACGGCGCCGTGAAACGGGGGCTCGATCCCGACCAGTGGTTCAACAACGTCGAGGTCGTGACGGCCGCCAAGATGGGCTTCCAGACCACGACCTACGTGCGGAACATCTACAAGTACTACGTTGCGTACCGCCTCCGGCTCGACATCGAGGAAGCGCAGGAGAGAGCCCGCAAGGCGGTCAAGCAGGGTGAGTGACGCCCTCTTTGGCAGCGGGCATATCTCAATTCTTCAATTGGTCCGTGCCAGATCAACCCAATTTGATGGCCCGGACCTCCCTGGCGCGATCGTCCACCGGGATCACGGGAAGTTCGCCAGCGCTCTTCGTCGGCAGGTTGCGCAGGAAATCCATGATCGCCTGCCACTCCTTGATCTCGCGGCCAGAGTTCTTCCCCGTTCCGGTCGCGACACTGCTCGCATCGGTCGTGCCCGGCGGCGGCAGCACCTCGGGCGTGCTCGCGGGGAGCTCCAATGCCTCGACCCTCGACTTGAGCGGCTGACCGTCCTTGTTCTTCGGAACGAGGGTCAGCCTGCCCTTGGTGTACTTGGGGATGGCCATGATGATGGGGGCGAGCATCAGGGGACAGGTCAGGCTGTACAGGCGCTCGTCCTGGCCGCCGATATCGATGGCCCGATAGCCGCGATCGAAATCGCCCATCTCGACGCCTGTCACCGCGTCATACGGGGGGCGCGACGGGTCGTAGTGGAACCGCATACCCGAGACGCGCGGGAACCACTCGCCAGGGTGGGTCGGGTTGTCCACGAGCCAGTAGTCGAGCAGGTTCTTCAGCTCCTGGCCGGTGAAGTAGCCTGTCACCAGGGCGCTGCCAGCGGTGCTGTCCACGATCCCCGCGCCGAGAGGTGCCACGGCGAACACGTCGTAGACCGTTTGAATGCCGGATTTTCCACGGGTAAGACCGGCGCGCATCAGTCCATTGATGCTGAAGCCAACGTCCGCCTTCGTCGCGCTTCTGAAGGCGTCGGTGCAGAGGTTGGCCAGAAGCGTACCAGCGGCGATGTCGGTGAACGTATTGGGCAGGTCCTGCGGCGCCACGGCCAGCGGCTGGTCCATGGTGTAGCCGCGCGACGCGAACACGGCCACGTCCACGCTCTTCTTCAGCGTCTCGATCTCTTCCGCGACGGCTCGGTCTCCGGCGATGGTGTCGTCGATGGGGAGAAGCTTGTAGGACACGACCCTCGGCTTGCCGCGATCCATCGCGATGACCAGCTCACCGAGATTCTCGCCGTTCTTCCCGGCCTGCACCACAGGCGGGTGGCCGTCGACGACGATCGCCTCGAAAAGGGAGGTGTGGCTGTGCCCACTGATCACCACGTCGATTCCCGGAACGTCCGTGGCTAGGCGCACATCCTCGCCATCCGTGTAGCGCCCGTCCTTGTCCTTCAAGACGCCCCCGTGGCTCAGCGCGATGACCACATCCACATTCTCCGTCCTCCGCAAGGTCTCGACCATCTCCTTGGCGGTCACGATGGGATCGGCGAACTTCACGGCGCCGGCCCCGACCGTGACGGCGACGGCCTCCTTGCCCAGCAACCCGAAGACGCCGAATCGGAGGCCACCACGCTCGATCACCCGGTAACGACGGATCACCCCGGCCTTGGCCAGGCGTTGGAGATCGGTGAGCGTGGGATGGTCCGCCGTGAAGTCGGTATTCGAGGCAAGCACGGTCGGCACACGGCCCGCGCGGGCTGCTGCACCAATGGATTTGCCGAGGCCCTCAGGACCGAGGTCGAATTCGTGGTTGCCGAAGCTGGTGGCGTCGTACCCCATCCTGGCCATGAGACGCAGCTCGCTCCCCGTCTCACGGGTGGCCGCGCCGAAGGCCGTGCCCATGCTGTAGTCGCCCGCGCAAAGCACCAATACCGGACCCTGAGCCCTGAGCGCCTGCTTCCTCTGCTTGATCAAGGTCGCCTGACGCACGTACCCGCCACGGGTGGCGTCATCGTTGAGCGTGAACGGCGAGTAGTCCGCGGCCGGACCCAGCCCGAGAAAGCTCGAGTGAAGGTCATTGGTGTGCAGGATAGTAAAGGTCTTCGCTCCGGGCGGTGCCGCGGACAGGAATCCAGGCGTGAGGATCGTGACTCCCACGGCTGCTGCGCCCGAGCTGACCAGGAACTCGCGACGGGATAGTGACTTCATGATTCGTTCCCTTCCTGCTCCGTCGTCTCGCAAGTCCGTTGTGCGCAACGAGAACCTGGCCGATGCTTACATGAACCACAATGCGTTGCAACCGGGCTTGAGGACGCCGTCGGTATATCCTCGCGTCCACGAAGTGGGCAAGCTTGCCTTGTTACTCGTTGGCGGTGATTTGAGACCCGCGACGGCCTGCCCGAGCGAATCGGGTTGTGTTTCAGGATTGCCCGGAGAGGAGGAGAGCCCATGCGAGCCGCAACCCGCTTGTGGATGAGCCTGGTCTTGGTTGCCGGGACGGCTCAGGCCACGGAAGAATCGTCCGCGCTCGGGGAGTGCACGGCCGCCAGCCCGACCCGAATCGAGGTCGGCCTGTGTCTGGATCGCAAGCTGGCCGAGGCCGAGGCCGAGTTGTCCGCGGCCGCCGCCATGATGCGCTTGCGCATGCTGGACCTGGACACGGCCACCGGGCGACCGGTCGCGGCGATCGCCTTCGACCGCAGCCAAGAGGCGTTCGACGGGTTCCGCGAGCGAAACTGCGCCTGGGTGGTGTCTCGAATGGGACCCGGGACGGGGTCAGGCGACGTCTACCGCGACTGCAGGATCGGGATGTCCCGTGCGCGCACCGCCGAGTTGCGGTTCCAGCTCCGAGTGGGGGGAGCTTCTCCGGTGCCCGCGGCACCCCTCGGCGCCGGACCGGCGGGCCTGACCGACCGCGAGTGGCGGCTGACCCGCCTCGTCATCGACGGGCAGGAGGTCGCGCTCGCGCCTGGATCGGCGCCGAGCATCCAGTTTAACCAGGCCGGGACATTGCAGGGCAACGCCTCGATCAACCGCTTCAGCCGGGGCTTTACTCTGGACGCCCCAGGAAACCTTGCATGGAGCGGGGCGGGCCCCGCCATGACCTTCATGGCCGGTTCTCCCGAGCTGATGCGACAGGAGGACCGGTTCCTGGAGGCGCTCGACCGTGCCGTGCGCCTGCGCGTGGACGGCGACGTCCTGGTCCTGGAAGACGGGCGGCGGACCACCGTGCTCACTTTCCGAGTCGAGCGCCCTGCCATCAAGTGACCGCGGACGACCTTCTCTCGCTCGGCGTCGTGAGCCTCGACGGCAAGGCGAGCTGGTCGCGCACCGACCGGGAACCGGTGAAGGACGCTACGCAGTCGGCCCACGACGCCGAGGGCTGGTCGCTGCAGACCTTCGGAGCGCTCCGCGGCGCGCTCACGTGGGGCAGCGACCCATCGGCTCAAAGGCGGGCGAGGGTCACATCCGTCAAGCTGGTGTACGACGGGTCATCCGGGTTTGACTACGCGGCGTCCTTACTTGGGCGCTGGCCTGAGCGCCTTTGGCTCCTCCTCCGGCTCTTCGCGGCAGATGGTCATGTAGCGGCGGACGACGGCTTAGTCGTCGTGGATCTCGCAGAGCACGGCGCCGACGAGGCGGATGATGGAGTCGCGGTTCGGGAATGTGCCGACGACGTCGGTGCGTCGGCGGATCTCGCGGTTGAGCCGCTCCTGCGGTTTGCTGCTTCGCCACCCACGCCCCGTGCTTTTGCTCGTGGAATGCCTCGCCCCCGGGCGGCATCAGGCCGCGCGACCGGAAGAGCGCCTGGAGCCGGTTCTTGGTCCGACGTACGTCGCTCCGCGGGATCTCGTAGCTCCGGACCGCGGCTCGGAGCTCCGAGTAGCCAGCCGTCACCCAAACCACGGCCCGCGGGCCGCTTCATTGCGCCCAAACCACATGATCGCCCCGCGGCCCGCACGGCCGGACGACCTGCGCCCCGCCCTCGGCGGAGGGGTGAGATCCGGGGCGCTCTCAAGTGATCGACGCACCACTTCGGCGATGATGGGCGATTTGATCGCCGAGGAGGTGGGATGGGCAAGCGACCCGACTACGCGCATCGCCTACCGAGGCGGACCGGTTTGACGGATACAGCGTCGCGTCACCGGGGGGGAGACGTTCACCTGCGCTGCGGCCGCAGTGGGCTGCTCGACGAAGTCGATCCAGCGATTCCTGAAACACGCCGGCGGGATGCGACCGAAGGCGTGGAGCCGGTCGGCTCGCCACCTCTCGCTGGCCGAGCGCGAGGAACTGCTGCGCGGCCTCCTGGCGGGGGAGTCCTTCCGGGAGATCGCGTCCAGGCTCGGACGTTCCCCATCGACGATTTCGCGCGAGGTGGACAGGAACGGGCGCCGAGGCCGCTACCGAGCTTCTCGAGCCGAGGATGCTGCCGCCCGCCACGCCTGGCGCCCGAAGCCCTACAAGCTGGTCGAGAGCGCGAGACTTTGCGCGGAGGTTGAGCGCAGACTGGCGCAGCGGTGGTCGCCGCAGCAGTTCTCGGCGCGACTTGTCTGCGACTACCCTGACGAGCCGGAGATTCGGGTGTCGCACGAGACGAACTACAGGTCGCTCTTCGTTCAGGCCCGCGGGGCACTGCGGAGGGAGCTTGCCACCTGCCTCCGCTCAGGACGGACGCAGAGGGGGTCGCACAAGCGCACCGAGTACTCCGGGACGGGGCGCCTGCGCGAGATGGTCATGATCAGCCAGCGGCCCGCGGAGGCATCGGACCGTGCCATCCCTGGCCACTGGGAGGGCGACTTGTTGATGGGCAACAGCGGCCGCTCCGCAATCGGCACTCTCGTCGAGCGGTCGAGCCGGTACGTGATCCTGGTGCACCTCCCCGAGGGGCACACGGCCGAGGCCGTTCGCGCGGCGCTCACGCGCCAGATACACAGGCTCCCCACCGAACCTCGGCGCACGCTCACCTGGGACCAAGCCAGGGAGATGGCCCAGCACGCGAAGTTCGCCGTAGCGACCAACATGAGCGTCTTCTTCTGCGACCCTCACAGCCCTTGGCGGCGCGGCAGCAACGAGAACACCAACGGACTACTTCGGCAGTACTTCCCGAAGAACTTCGACCTGAACTCCATCACCCGGGCCGACCTGGCCGCCGTAGCGCGCGAGCTGAACTCACGGCCTCGACAGGCTCTTAATTGGATGAAACCATGTGAGGTCTTCGGCCGGGCTGTTGCCTCGACCGCATGAGAGCGCCCCGGTTTTGCCCGTCCGCCGAGGCCCCGCCGCCGTCGAGCGCGCTCTCGGACGCCGGCGAATCTCATCCGGTCTGAGCGGGGATCGGGCCTGCCCCCTCCCGGCAGTCACGCCGGCCGTTTCATTCCGGATAGGGCGAAGGTCCCATAGCCAACCGGCGGATCTTCTGGATGATGATGTAGTTTGCAGACGGCAGCTGGGTCGGCCGGAAGACGGTTCCGGGGCGGGCCAAAGCTGTCCGATTTTGGACCGGTCTCGTCTTCTTCCTATGAGCTCGATCACTTTGGCGTGGCGCCCCCCTTGTGGCCAACGGGAGAGTGCCACGCATCGTGAGCCTTCGATGCGCGCAAAGGTCCTCCTTCTCCCCCTCTTGCTCGTAGCCGCGGCCGACCTCCCGCTCAGGCGGGCCTTAGCCGAAGCTCCTTGTCTAAACGATGCTGCCCGACTCTGTCCTGGGATCCCGATGGGCGATGGTCGTCTCTGGCCGTGTCTGCTGCGCAACCAGTTTCAGCTCTCTACGGCTTGCCAGCGCAACATGCAAAAGGTGCAGCGGCGCGCGGCGGAGTTGAACGCAGATTGCGCCGGTGACGTCTTCCGGCTCTGCCCGGCGACGCGCTCCGGCGAGGGACGACTCCTCGACTGCCTGAGTGTCCACTTGGGACGGCGAGAGCTCTCCACCAACTGCGAGGAGGCTGTCGCCACCGCGCTGGAGAAGCTCCAGGAGTTCGCGAACGGCTGCAGCGACGATGCAGCTCGCCTCTGCGCGGATGTCCAACCCGGCAAAGGGCGTCTGTTGGTCTGTCTCCGCTCCCAGTCCCAGTCGCTCTCGAGCCGCTGCCGCCGCGTCGTGAGCCCGTGACCCCACGGTCCCGTCTCTGTCTTCGTGCTGGGCTCCCGCGGTCATCCGGCTTCGTCCTCGCGAGAGAGTCGCATGGCCAGCGGGAGCCCGCGACATCGGTATGCCCGTTGCGGTCGACTCGTGCCCGAGCCAGAGGGCGATCACCGTCCGATCGACGCCGCGGCGCAGCAGGTCCATCGCGGCGGTATGGCGGAGCGTGTGTGGGTGCACGTTCTTGGTGACCAGTGACGGGCAGGCACGTTGGCTGACCTGGCGTGTCGTGCCACGATGCGTCGGATCGCGTCGGCGCTCATGACCGCGCCCCCTGCGCTCGGCGCGACGGAATCGCTTTCGCCACGAAACGGGCTCGGCAGCTCCAAAGGTGACGCGCATGGCGCTCAAGCTCAAAAAGTGGGACACGGCCGAGCTGCTGAAGACGGAGGAGGACATCGCCCGGTACTGGGACGCCTGCCTCGAGGAGGGCGGGGACGATGCGGCGTTCATCACCGCGGCGCTTGCTACGATCGCTCGAGCCCGGGAGATGTCGAACCTGGCAGGCGAGACCGGCTGACGCGGGAGGGCCTCTACAAGGCGCTGAGGCCGGACGGGAACCCCGAGTTCAGCACGATCATGAAGGTCATCCGGGCCCTCGATTTGCGCCTTCGCGGTGGGCCTGCAGGCGGTTGACGGCTTGTGGAGTGGGAGCCAGAAGAACGCCCCGCGACGTGACGCTGTGTGGAGCCAAGGGGCGTGAACGTCGCTTTCCGCTCCGGGGATGTACATCGATGGCTGGCTGCGGCACTCCGTCTCATTCACCACGAGGCACGGCGGCACCGCCGCCGTGGCAGTGCTTGAACTTCTTCCCGCTCCCGCACGGGCAAGGGTCGTTGCGGCCCGGCTTGGCGCCCGCCGCCATGGGGGCGACGGGCCCTGCCGCCATGATCTCGTCGGCGTAGCGGCCGTGGCGGAGCAGGTCCGCCATGGCCTTCATGGGCGCGTCAACGTGCTTGAAGAACAGCTTGTAGCCGGCGCACAGGTAGTTGAGCCCAGGCTCCCCGTCAGGGGTGTCGATGAACCGGTTGCGTGGGCACTCGCCGTGGCAGGCGAACCGGACCTCGCAGTCGCAGCAGTACCTCGGCAGAGAGTCGAGCTTGTCCTGGCCGAACTTCCGCTGCTTCTCGGAGGAGGCCAGCTGGACCAGGGGCGTCCGGTTGATGTTCCCGAGCAAGTGGTCGGGCTCGACGTAGTGGTCGCAGGAGTACAGATCGCCGTTGTGCTCGAGGCACACCGCGCCGCCGCAGGTCGGCGAGAAGATGCAGAGGCTGTGCCGCCCCATGAAGCTGGCCAGCGTCACGTCGAACGTCTGGACGAACACCTTGCCCACGTCGCGGCGCACCCACTCGTCGAAGATGGCGACCATGAAGCGACCGAACTGCTCCGCGCCCACCGAACGCTCGGTCACGAGACTGCC
>Ga0335069_10004577_pt1 | contig 20425 bp, 12 predicted proteins | sample Lox_Sample_11_FD_206714 | JGI IMG/M metagenome (GOLD analysis project Ga0335069, IMG submission 206714) | Soil microbial communities from Loxahatchee National Wildlife Refuge, Florida, United States - Lox_Sample_1.1 | ecosystem: Environmental > Terrestrial > Soil > Wetlands | place: USA... | reverse complement strand
GATCCAGGTCTGGCCTGTTTCATCGAACCAGTCGGTGCGTTGCCAGCCGGACATCTTGATGACGTGCAGCCGGGCGTTCAGATGATTTTCCTCGTTATACATTTCCGCCAGCTCGCCCACCGTCATGCCGTGACGAACGGGTATGGGGAAGTAGCCGATGAAGGAGTGCAGGTCGGGGTCCAGCAGCGGGCCGTCGACATCGGCGCCGTTGATGGGATTAGGCCGGTCGAGGACGTAGAAGTCGATCCCTTTCTTCCCGGCTTCTTGCAGGCAGTATCCCAGCGTGGTGATGTAGGTGTAGAAGCGCGCGCCTACATCCTGGATATCGAAGACCAGCGCGTCGATGCCCTCCAGCATTGGCGCGGTGGGACGCTCAACCTCGCCGTACAGGCTGTGAATGGGCAAGCCGGTGGCGGCGTCGCGGGAGGAATCCACCCTGGCGCCTTCCGCGGCGGAGCCGGCGAGTCCGTGCTCGGGTCCGAACAACCCCACCAGTTGGACGTTGGGCGCGTGCGCCAGAAGGTCAATGGTGCGCTGGCCGTCGCTCGAGCGGCCGGTGGAGTTGGTAATCAACCCCACGTGCTTGCCGGCCAGCGCGGCGAAGTGGTCCGCTTCCAGCACGTCGATTCCGGTCTTCACCTCGCCGTTGCGCGGGCCCTGCTCCCGGTAGCCCTCCATCAATTCGAAGAAGCCGGTGAGGGAGCGCCGGCTGTCCAGGATCTGCTGCGCTGAGAGCGGCCCCAGCGCCCCCGCCACCAGGGTGGCGATTGCCGTCCTCAGCCCCACCACTTCACCTTTATCGAAGGGATGCACCCGGTTGGTGAGCAGGATCACGTATGTCCGGGTAACCGGATCGATCCAGAGGGACGTACCCGTGTACCCGGTGTGGCCGTAGGAACCCACCCCGAACAGTTCGCCGCGATTGGTGGCAAAAGGGGAGTCAAGATCCCAGCCCAGCCCGCGCAAAGCCATCTTGTTGGGAGGCGTCGCGGGTTCCGTCATCTTCTCCACGGAAAGCGGGCTGAGGATACGCGCGTCTTCATGTACGCCGCCATCCAGCAGCGTCTGCGCAAAGATGGAGAGGTCATCGGCGGTGGAGAACAGCCCCGCATGCCCGGCCACGCCGCCCATGAAACGCGAGGTAGGATCGTGCACCACGCCCAAGAGAACCGGCCCGCTGGCGTCGTGTTCATACTGGGTCGGCGCGATGCGATCCCGCAGCGAGGCGGGAGGCGTGAACATCGTGTCGCGCATATGGAGAGGTCCAAAGATGTGTTCGGCGCAATACGCATCGAGCGTTTCGCCGGAAACGCGGCGCACAATCTCCCCCAGCGTCTCGAAGTTGATATCGCTGTAGACAAACCGCGTGCCGGGCGCCTCATCAAGCTGAGCGGCCACGATCATCTTCATGGCGGTGCCATACCCGGTCCAAGCGGGTTTCAATTCCAGGTCCGGGGGCAGGCCGGAATAGTGCGTCATCAGCTCGCGGATGGTCACCAGGTCTTTGCCGTTTTGCTTGAACTCCGGCCAGTAATCGGCGGCGGGAGCGCTGAGTTGAATCTTTCCCTCTTCCACCAGTTGCATGACCGCCGTGGTGGTCGCAACGACCTTGGTCAGCGAGGCCATATCAAAGATCGTGTCGATGGTCATCGGACGCTTTTCCGGAACCAGGGAACGCTGCCCGAAGGCTTGGCGGTAGACGACGTGGCCATCGTGCCCGATCAAAACCACCGCCCCGGGAATCTTGCCGGCCTGGACCGCGGCTTGGACGAGGGGTGCGATGCCCGCCAGGCTCTGCTCATTCAGTGCCGAGGATTGGTCGCCGCCGAGGACTGCCACCGTGCACCACACCGGCAGTAGCGCGGCCCATAGAAACAGCCGCAGAGGGGAACGCGGAAATTGAGGACGATTCTTCAAGGTCTGCTCCTTGTCGCGCGAGAGGGTGGCAAAATGCTCGAACAGTTTGCCGGAAATCCCGGCCTTCTCGGCCCGAAACTTCAGAATTTGGTCGCAAAAACCCTGTGGAAAACTCATTTTCGTGCAGGACATTTAGTCGCTCGACCCTGTGCTTTCATAGACATAGTCGGTTCATCCTTCATTCTTAACATCTTTTTGCCGTCGAAGGCGATGATCCGTCAATCTAACTTCCCTGTTTTCATAATGTTGAATTTCCAAGAAGCGTCGTGTTTGGCCGTAAGTCTTTTTCTTATCAGTAACATCGTCGCCTGCTCCCGCCTCGCGCCGGTCATCGCCGTTCCCCGTTTCTCTGTCAAGCTAAGCCACTTGTTTTCATCTGCGGTTCGCGACCGCCGGCGGCATGCAACATCCCCGCCAGTTCCCTCCCGCCCACGCGGCCCGGATTTCCTCCCCTCCAGACTAGCCGGGAGCCCACATATCTTGTCAAGCGATTTCTTGCCGAATTTCCTACCGGTAGGAAAGAAATTTACAAATTCCCATCGAAATTTCCTACCGGTAGGAAATGGTTTTTTGAGACGCGCCGCGGGGGCGACAAAACGTCCCGGCTTCCACGGGCACCGAAACCCCAACTGGAATCCCCACTCTGCGCGCGAAGTTTGTCCCTGTGCCAGAAAATGGCTCGGAATTGCTGAACGCCATTTCCCCGAAAGGAATAAGTACCAGGCCGCCACAGTTTGGGTTATGCGCGGAACCGTTTTGCTATATACTCGCGGACTTGCGCTGTCAATGAAAAGAAGCCGACAGCTTACAGCCGACAGCTTACAGTTGGTGCTGACTGCCAGTTTTCAGCACCTTGAAAGAGGATCTTGCTCCTATGAAACTCACTCTTACCGACTGGGTGGTGGTTGCCACTTATTTCCTCATCAATCTCCTGATCGGGCTCTACTACCGCAAGAAAGCGAGCGCCAGCACGGACGACTTCTTCGTCTCCGGCCGGGAGGTTTCCTGGTGGCTGGCCGGCACCTCCATGGTGGCCACTACCTTTGCGGCGGACACTCCTCTCTGGGTGACCGGCCAGGTGGTGCGGCGGGGCGTGGCGGCCAACTGGTTCTGGTGGAGCTTCCTGCTCAGCGGCATGATGACCGTGTTCTTCTTTGCGCGCATGTGGCGCCGTGCCGAGATCATCACCGACGTGGAGTTGGTCGAGTTGCGGTATGCCGGCAAGCCCGCCGCTTTCCTGCGCGGGTTTCGGGCGCTTTACTTTGGCCTGCTCATCAATTGCATCATCCTGGGATGGGTCAACCTGGCCATGGAGAAGATCCTGGGGATCTCGCTCAATATTCCCAAATTCTGGGCGGTGGTGATCTGCATGGCGATCACGGCGATCTACACGTCCATCTCCGGCCTTTGGGGCGTGCTGTGGACGGACCTGGTGCAGTTCATCCTGAAGATGGCCATGCTGATCGTGCTGGCCGTTTACGCGGTCCGTGCCGTGGGCGGCATGGGGGCGCTCAAGACCAAGCTGGCCGCGGTGGACGCGGCGCGCGGGGCGGCATCGGGCGGCTCCGGATCCATCCTCTCGTTCGTTCCCGATATGCATTCACCCTGGATGCCGCTGATGACCTTCCTCGTCTACATCGGAGTGTATTGGTGGTCGGTCTGGTATCCCGGCGCGGAACCGGGCGGCGGGGGGTACGTGGCGCAGCGGATCTTCTGCGCCAAGGATGAAAAGAACTCCCTGCTGGCAACCCTGTGGTTCAACATCGCGCACTACGCCCTGCGCCCCTGGGCGTGGATTCTAACGGCGCTGGCGGTTGTCGTCCTTTATCCGGAATTAAGCCGGCCGGGCGCGGACGCCGAAGGCGGTTTCATTCGCTGCTGGGTGGATTACATGCCTGGCGCGTTTCGAGGTTTGATGCTCGCGGCGTTTGCGGCGGCCTACATGTCAACCATCGCCACCCAGTTAAATTGGAGCTCATCCTATATTGTGAATGATTTCTACCGCCGGTTTGCCGTGCGCGGACGGACCGAGGGGCACTATGTGACCGTCTCCAAAGTCGCCACCATGGGCCTGATGGTCCTGGGGGCGGCAGTTTCCTACCTCATGCAGAGCGTGGCGGGCGGTTGGGACATGGTCGTCAACATCGGGGCGGGGACCGGACTCGTCTACCTGCTGCGTTGGTACTGGTGGCGCATCAACGCCTGGTCGGAGATTTCCGCCATGACCGCAGCGGCGGTGACCTCCATCATTCTACGCTTTTTGAGCCCCTTCCCGGCCTCAGATCCGAACCAATTTGCGAAGAACCTCCTTTTGACCGTCATCGTCACCACCGTCGTGTGGGTCGCCGCCACGCTCCTGACGGAGCCGGAACCGGAGTCCAAGCTCCTGGAGTTCTACCGGCGCGTGCGACCGGGAGTGGCGGGGTGGAAACATGTGGCCGTGCTCGCCCCGGAGGTCACACCCACGCAGGATGGTTGGTACAACTTGATGGATTGGATACTGGGCTGCCTGATGGTTTATATGACCCTGTTTGCCATCGGCAAACTGCTGCTGGGCTTCACCGGCACCGGCCTCGTGTTCCTGGCCATCGCCGCCGTCTCCGGGTACATCATCTACTGGGACTTGTCCCGGCGGGGATGGGAAACGCTATCGGGGAAGGGGTGAGCGAGGGATCAGGGGTCAGGAGAAGTTGGACCCCGCCGCGGGGAAATCGAGATCTACCGCCTAACAGACCTGGATGAAACGAAAGCCAAGCGAGCGGATCACCGAACAAACCAATACCGCCTCGGTGTCGTTCGACACCAAATCCACGCGGGAGATCCTGGGCATCATCAATCACGAGGACCAGCGGGTGGCGCCGGCGGTGCGGAGGACTCTCCCACAGATCGCTCGCGCCGTTGACATGGCCGTGGAAGCCATCCGGAACGGGGGGCGCCTGGTCTACCTGGGAGCCGGGACCAGCGGAAGGCTGGGAGTTCTGGACGCCTCAGAGTGCGTTCCCACCTATGGGACCGACCGGGTGGTGGCGGTCCTGGCCGGCGCGCCGGCCTCTCTCACCTTGTCGGTGGAGGAAGTCGAAGACGATCCGCGCCAAGCGGTCCGGGACCTGAAGAAGATCAGTTTTACACGCCGCGATCTTCTGGTGGGGATTTCCGCCGGGGGCGGCGCGCCGTACGTTTTGGGCGGGATGCGCTGGGCGCGCGAACTGGGGGCGAAGGTGGTGGCCCTTACATGCAATCCGAAAGCCGCCCTCAAACGCCTTGCCCAGGTCAGCATCATTCCCGTTGTTGGGCCGGAAGTAATCGCCGGGTCGAGCCGGATGAAGGCCGGTACGGCGCAGAAACTCGTGCTCAACATGCTTTCAACCGCGACGATGGTCCGACTGGGACGGGTACTTTCCAATCGCATGATCAACGTGCAACTGACCAACGCCAAGCTGTGGAAACGGGCCGCCGGGATGCTGAGCGAATTTGCCGGGCTGACCGAAGCCGAGGCCGTGCAGATCCTGAAGGATTCAGGGCGCAGCCTGCCGGTGGCGCTGATCATGGCACGGCTGAAGATACCCCGGAAGGAGGCCGCGCGGCGGTTGCGGGAAGCGACAAGCGTGGCCGGTGCATTGCGCGAAGCCTTGAAGGACTGACTTACTGATTCAGTATGGAACTCACTGATTCAGTTCAAAGATGGACAAGTTTCGCATCATCGGCGGGCGGCCCCTGGAAGGGCGGGTGGCGATCAGCGGCGCCAAAAATGCGGCGCTCCCGGCGATGACCGCGGCGCTGCTGACGGACCAGCGCGTGGTCCTCCACAATATCCCCCGCGTGCGCGACATCGGCACGTTGCGGAACCTGTTGGAGGATCTGGGGGTCGATTCCGCCGTCACCCACGAAGTCCACGGCAATCGCGTTGAGATTGCCACCCCGCAGTTGCTGAACCCCGTGGCCCCCTATGAACTGGTCAAACAAATGCGGGCCTCGGTGCTGGTGCTGGGGCCCTTGCTGGCGCGCTTCGGGCAGGCTCGCGTCTCACTGCCGGGGGGTTGCGCCATCGGGGTGCGGCCCATCAACCTGCATCTGGAAGGGCTGAAGAAACTGGGTGCCTCCATAAGTTTTGATCATGGATACGTGAACGCCCGCGCCAACGGATTGCACGGGGCCGAATTCCGCTTCGATACGATTTCCGTAACCGGCACCGAGAACCTCATGATGGCGGCGACCCTTGCCGACGGGGTTACAGTCCTGGAAAACGCCGCGCGCGAGCCGGAAATCCAGGACCTGGCGGATTTGCTAAACAAGATGGGGGCGAGGATCGAGGGCGCGGGGGCATCGACAATTCGAATCCGCGGCGTCACCCGGCTACACGGCGCCGAACACACCATCATTCCGGACCGCATCGAAGCAGGGACATTTCTCATCGCTGCGGCGATTACCGGCGGGGAAATATGGGTGGACCGCTGCAATCCGGAGCACCTCGCTGCGGTCCAGGCTCAACTGAACGCGGTAGGGGTACAAATAAGTCCGGCTTGCAATGAAGACCCAGGCGGCGACTCGCTCCTCGTCAAGGCGGGAAGCAGCCTGCAAGCGCTGGACGTGACCACCGGAGAATACCCGGGATTCCCCACCGATATGCAGGCCCAATACATGACGCTCATGACACAGGTGGATGGCCGCTCGGTGATAACCGAAACGATCTTCGAAAATCGTTTCATGCATGCCCTGGAACTTGCGCGCATGGGTGCGGACATCACAATGAACGCGCGGCGCGCCGTAGTCCGCGGCAAGACGCCGTTGAGTGGCGCGAAGGTCCAGGCCTCCGATCTCCGCGCCAGTGCCTCCCTGGTTCTGGCTGGGTTGGCCGCCGAAGGGGTAACCTTAATCGACCGCGTCTACCACATCGATCGCGGCTACGAGCGCATTGAAGAGAAACTCGCCCGCGTGGGCGCCAATATTACGCGTACCTCTGAATCCGAATGAGTTGCTGTGGGCCGGTTAAAGGCAAGATAAAAAACAATCCCTCCAGGACGTTAAATCTTCTTTATCTAACCTCTATATATTAATTAGGTATATAACAATCGTTTAGTAATATATGATAAGGCATTATCTCAATCACCCTCGTTCCGTCTGAATGCGACCTCGAACTTTCCCGTACTCATCAACTCCCCCCCTCGTAGGCTGGCTGTTTTCTAAACCACTGATCATAAAGCATTAAGCGCGTTTGAGATGGCGGCTTCCACATCGTGTTTTAGCCAAAATGCCCGCGAGTTGCATGGGACTTTCTCAATGTATGACCGCTTCTTTTCCAGGCAAGCCAATACAAGCGTAAGACTAAAAGTCAGGTTCGGCGAGCAGCATCAAATATCCTTGAATTGATGTTGCTGCCCAACACACTTGGTACTTTAGTGCAGATAATTGCGCTGGAAAGGAGGTAACGACTATGCTAAGCTTTGATCGTAAGCCGGCAAGCCCGCTGCCAATGCCGTGGCCGCCCGATGCTAGGTAGGAGATTCCTCGGCCCAGGATGGGCGAGCGCGGCTCAGGCGGTGCCTGCCCATCCCCGGCCGGAATTATGCATTTTCTGGGAGTAGTCTTTAGCTGGTGCGGGATTTTTCTGGAGGGCCTGCTGATCCTCCGCGGAGTGGGGACGAGAATGTTCAAGGTCTTCCCCCTCTTCTTCTCTTATCTCGCCTTTTGCTTCTCAACTGCGCTTTGCGTTTACCTGATCTCTTGGCGCCATCCGGGTGTTTACCCTTCCGCTTATTGGCTGTACTACCTGGTTACCATTCTCGTAGAGTTTACGGTCCTGGTCGAAATTTCTGACCATATATTCCGGCCATTCCCTGCCCTTCGCAGCCTGGGACGGGCGTTGACGATCCTGATCTCGGTGGCTCTGGGACTGGTTTACATCCTGCCGACAATACTCCGGCCCACTGGCAGAAGCCGCACGCTGCTGGATTTTGCCTTGCGGGCTTCGGTAACCAAGGCCCTCATCCTTTTGGTCTTGTTTTATGTGGCTCGCCACTATGGAACACCCCTGGGCAAGAATCTCGCCGGGATAATGCTGGGTTTTTCCATCTACCTTGGCCTGAATGTCGTGATGATGACAGGCGCCAAAGCCTATGGTTCTGCGCTGTATGGGCAGGTTCTTTGGTTCATGGCGCCCCTTGGTCTTTCTCTGTGCGCATTGGTTTGGACCGTCGCACTTTGGGATCTCGTGCCGGTGCCTCGCAAAGAGGCGTCTCCCACGGACCTGGAAAGGAATTCCGAAACTGTTGCTCTGGAACTAACTCGTTTCAATAACGAGTTGTCGAAGCTCATGCACAAATGATCGCGTTGATATATGCTGGAATTACTATCGTTTTCCTCCTCGTGACCGTGGCTTTGTACCGAAAGTCCCGGCCTGACGAGCCCGATGAACTGTTGACCGAGAAGACCTGTGCCTCGCCTGTGAGGAACACTCGCTGGCTGGACCTCTCCGAGCGGCTCTTCGATCCCTCCGATGCACGCTGGCTTTCCGAAGAACTGGCATTCCCGAAATTAGCCGGCTTGCTGACGCGAGGGCGCAAGCGCCTGGCGATTCAGTGGCTGGAAGCTCTGCAAGCATCCTTCGATGACCTGGTAAGAACTCCCGATTTCACCCCGAGCGATGGTGCCGCAGTAGATTCCGCCGGCAACTGGCGATTGTTATGGCTCACGGTCCGTTTCAAGGTCCTGGTTTCATATGCCCTGCTCATGGTCAAGGTGTTTGGTCCCTACCATCGGCTGATTCCGTCATTTATTTGGAATCCGTTTACCGGTGAAGGCAGGCAGAGGCTCAATCGAGTGGCGTGGGCTCGGAACCAGCATTCTCGATAAAGTCCGGCAGTTTCACCCGGCACTCGATGAGGCATTGTGTCTGAATTGTCTGCGAGTTGCGTGGTGGATTTCACCCCACCGGAGTGTTTTCTAGCCCTTTTGATCGTTCAGTCCTCCAGTCTGTCTCTCTAAGTTGCTCGTAACAAAAAACATAAAAACAATATGGGCATATATAACGGCCACTTGGGTTGGCCCTCCCGTTGCTTCTTTCAGCCCTAAGTCAAAGGAGAAAAACGCATGAATACGAAGGAAGCTCCGGCTGCCGTGCTCAGGAGAAAACTCGCCGAAAAGCGGGCCTTGGCCGTTCCCGGCTGCCATGATGCCCTGAGCGCGCGCATCATCGAGAACGTGGGGTTTGAAGCTGTTCAAGTCAGCGGCTTCGGCGTCGCCGGAAGCCTCATCGGGAAACCGGACGTGGGGCTGGTGGAAATGAAAGATATTCGCGAGATCACCAGAAACATTGTGCATGCCGTGGGAATTCCCGTCATGGCGGACATCGACACCGGCGGTGGCAATGCCATGAACGCCGCACGCATCACGGAATTCCTGCTGGAAATGGGTGCGGCGGGTGTGAACATCGAGGACCAGGTGTTTCCCAAACGCTGCGGGCACATGGAAGGAAAACAGGTGGTACGCGCCGAAGAAATGGTGGGAAAAGTGAGAGCGATGGCCGATGCGCGCCGGCGCCTGGGCAAGGACATTGTCATCAATGCGCGCACCGATTCCTACGCGGTTTACGGCATTGACGAAGCCATTCGCCGCGCCAGCCTATACCTCGGAGCGGGCGCCGACATGGCGTTCATTGACGGCATTGGGACGCGCGGCGACATTCAGCGCGCGGTGCGCGAGGTCGGTGGACTTCTCTCCGTGAACCTCATGGATGGGGTCACCGGCGTGAAAACCGAGTTGATCCCGATACCGGAATTGGCGCAGATGGGGGTGGCGCGGGTGAGCATCCCAGTGGCGTCCATCATGGTCATGCACAAAGCGCTGACGGATTTCTTCAAGGCGCTGCACGATTCCCCCACCGGTACACTCCCCGGCCAAACCCAGTGGCTATCCACATTCAAGGACTACACGGCGTTCGTGGGATTGCCGGAATACCGCGCGACGGAAGAAGAATATCTTCCGCCCGCCGTCATGGAAGAAAAGTACGGAAAGCAATAAGGAGGCGGGCATGGGGATGACGGCTGCTGAGAAGATACTCGCCCGAGCTTCGGGAAATGTTTCGGTAAAGCCGGGCGACATCGTAGAGCCGAAGGTCAGCCTGGCGATGAGCCACGAAAACGCGGCTCTGGTCATCAACCAGTTCCTGGAAATTTACGCGGGCACCGGCCGCGATGCGAAAGTCTGGGATGCTTCCAGGATCGCCATCATTTTTGATCACCGTGTGCCGGCGGAAAGCTCGAAAACCGCAACGAACCAGAAGAAGATCCGCGAATTCGTCGCGGCTCAGGGCATTGGTAAGTTTCACGACATACGCGGCGATCGCGGCGGCATTTGCCATCAAGTCCTGCCCGAGAACGGCTATGTTCTGCCGGGAACCGTAGTCGTCGGCACGGACAGCCACACCACGACCCACGGAGCTTTAGGCGCGTTCGCATTCGGCATCGGCGCCACTGAGATGGCAAGCATCTGGACGCTGGGCAAAGCGCTGAACATTGAAGTGCCAGCCACGATCCACGTCAACGTCAAAGGCAAATTCAAGGAGTATGTTTCGGCGAAAGATCTTATTCTCTACCTCATCGGAAAGCTCACGGCCGAAGGTGCGAACTTCAAAGTTCTGGAGTTCGGCGGGCCGGCCATTGAATCCCTGCCCATGTCCGGACGGCTGGTCCTGGCGAACATGTCCGTCGAAGCTGGCGCAACCGCCGGAATAGTTCCCGCAGACGCGGTCACGCTGGAATACCTCCGCCAAGCCGGCGTAAGCGGTGAGGTTGAGCCTATCGCAGCTGACCCAGACGCAGTGTACGAGCGGACGCTGGAAATTGATCTGACGGAATTGGACTACCAGATCGCCTGCCCGCACACCGTGGACAACGTGATAAGGATCAGCGAGGCGGAGGACCAGCCCGTGCAGCAGATTGTTCTTGGTTCTTGCACCAACGGCCGCCTGGAGGACATCGAAGTCGCCGCCAGGATCATTGAAGGCCACGCTGTTGCTCCCGGTGCACGTATGCTGGTTTTCCCAGCTTCCTGGAAGATTTACCGGGAAGCGGCGGAGGCGGGATATGTCATGGCTCTCAGCCGCGCGGGGGCGGTCATCATGAATCCGGGTTGCGGCTGCTGCCTGGGGGTCCACCAGGGTGCGCTGGGAGACGGCGAGGTGGCGCTCTCCACGACGAACCGGAACTTCCTGGGCCGGATGGGCAATCCCAAGGCCTCGGTATATTTGTGCTCTCCGGCCGTTGCGGCTGCGAGCGCCATCACGGGAAAAATCACGAGGCCCCAGAGGAGGGCATGACGCATGGCGGAAAACACGAACCAGGTCGTTCTCGTGCTCGGCGACGATGTATCCACGGATGCCATTTATCCAGGGCGCTTCATGGCCACGGTCCTTCCCTCGGAAACCCCGAAATACGCTTTCGCGGACGACGCCGTGTTCAACCCGAAATTGCAGAAGAAGGAAATTGCTCACGGCAGCGTCATCGTGGCCGGAAAGAATTTCGGCTGCGGCTCTTCGCGCGAGCAGGCTGCTTCCGCGCTTAAGGGGCACGGCCTGACCGTAGTGGCCCGAGGCATTGCGCGCATCTTTCTTCAAAACGCCATCAACGTCGGGCTGAATATTGTCATCTGCGCGGAGATCGAGGCCAAGGCCGGCGATCACCTCATGGTCGCGAAAGACAAAGTGGTGAACGTGACCACCGGACGCGAGTTCGGCGTGACGCCGCTCCCCGAGTCGCGGCAGGCAATTGTGGATGCGGGAGGGCTGGTGCCTTTCACGCGAAAGCTATTGATTGAGTCTCTGGCCGATGACGGGAGGGGTACGAGGAAATACCGGATCGGCTGGCTCCCCGGCGACGGCATCGGCATCGAGGTGTGCGCGGCCGCCCGCAGAGTTCTGGATGCCGTCGGCTTCGAGGCCGAATACACCCCCGGCGACATCGGCTGGGAGTTCTGGCGCACGGAAGGCGATGCCCTTCCTCCGCGAACGATAGAACTGCTGAAGCACGTCGACGCTGCGATGTTTGGCGCCATCACCTCCAAGCCCGTGAAGGAGGCCGAGGCAGAACTCGTGCCGGAATTGCGAGGCAAAGGACTAGTCTACCGGTCACCCATTGTGCGGATGCGCCAACTCTTCGACCTCTACAAGTGCGTGCGCCCGTGCCGGGCATACGCCGGCAATCCGCTCAACTTTAAAGAAGGGATTGACCTCGTTGTTTTCCGCGAGAACACCGAAGGATTGTATGCCGGAGTGGAATTCAACCCTGTCCCGCCGGAACTATCGGCGACGCTCGCGCAACTCTCCAAGAACTTTGCCCCCTTCAAAACACTGGCCGGGGACGCCTACGCCATCACTTGCAAGGTGAACACGCGGGCCGCGTCGGAACGCATCATCCGGGCCGCCTTTGAGTACGCTGCCGCGCGCGCTTATCCCAAAGTGACCGCCTTGCATAAGGCGAATGTGGTGCGTGCCACCGAAGGATTGTTCCTGGAGACCGCCAAACGTGTCGCCCAGGACTATCCTGCCATCGCCATGGAGGACGCCAACGTTGACGCCATCTGCATGTGGCTGACGATGAAGCCCAAGAACTACGGGGTGCTGGTGGCCACCAACCTCTTCGGCGACATTGTGAGCGATCTTTGCGCCGGGTTGGTGGGCGGGCTCGGATTCGCCTGCTCGGGTAACATCGGCGACAAGCTCGCCGTGTTCGAACCGACGCACGGCTCGGCTCCCAAGCATGCCGGCAAGAACAAAGCGAATCCCATCGCGACGATCCTCGCTGCGAAGATGATGCTGGATTGGCTAGGAGAGAAGGAAAAGGCGGAAGCCATCGAGAAGGCAGTTCGCCGGGTGGTCTCGGACGGCGCAGTGCGAACCTATGATATGGGCGGCACGGCTACGACCATGGACATGGCTACGGCCGTCGCCGCGGCTCTGCCCTAGCGGAGGTTTTCAGCTGGTAGTGCGGTTTCCGGATGGCGCGAAGCATTCGGGCGGGGCATGGTGGATTTCACCCCACCGCCGTGTCATCTGGCTCTTTTTGTCCTCCCCGTAAGGCTGCGGGTCTTCTCGGAATCACCCAAAAAGTTGACAAAAAGCAACTTAGCCACATGTCGCGCCCTTGTATCTTGGCCCTCCTGTTGCTTCTCACAACACGTTAAAACATGGCTTTGCGTCTTAGCAGCGGAAACAGGGGATCGCAGAGGGAAGACTAGCGGCAGGACGCCATTGCTTTGCTGGTGGCCAAATTAACAGTTTTCAACCAATACTATCGATGAACGGAGTGATACGATGACCAGAAGCAAGGTAACAATTGACGGGAACGAAGCGGCTGCCCGCGTCGCCTACCGTATCAATGAAGTCGTAGCTATTTATCCCATCACGCCTTCTTCCCCCATGGGAGAGTGGGCGGACCAGTGGTCGGCGGAAGTCAAACCCAACGTCTGGGGAACAGTCCCGCACGTAATCGAGATGCAGAGCGAAGGAGGCGCGGCGGGCGCATTGCATGGCGCCATCCAGGCCGGGTCGCTGGGCGTTACTTTTACCGCCTCTCAGGGTCTGCTGCTGATGATTCCCAACATGTTCAAGATCGCCGGGGAACTGACAGCGACGGTCTTGCACGTCTCGGCGCGCACCCTGGCGACGCACGCTCTTTCGATTTTTGGAGATCACAGCGATGTGATGGCGACCCGCTCGACGGGCTTCGGCCTGTTGGCGTCGAATTCCATCCAGGAAGTGACCGACTTCGCCCTCATCGCCCAGGCCGCTTCCCTCCGTTCGCGCGTTCCTTTCCTGCATTTCTTTGATGGCTTCCGCACCTCTCACGAGGTTGGCAAGATCGAGGAGCTGACCGACGGCGATTTGCGCGCCTTGATCACCACGGAGTTGGTGGAGGCGCATCGCAAGCGCGCCCTGTCGCCGGACCGCCCGGTTATTCGCGGCACGGCCCAGAACCCCGACGTCTTTTTCCAGGCGCGCGAAACGGGCAATCCTTTCTATATCGCCTGCCCGGCGATCGTCCAGAAAGTCATGGATGAATTTGCCGGCATCGTGGGCCGTTCCTACCACCTCTTCGACTATGAGGGAGCGCCGGATGCCGAGCGGGTGATCATCATGATGGGCTCGGGCGCGGAAGCCGCGCAGGAGACCGTCGAGTACCTCACCGCCCGCGGCGAAAAAGTTGGCTTGCTCAAGGTCCGGCTCTACCGGCCCTTCTCCGTCGAGGCCTTCCTCGCCGCCCTCCCCAAGACGGTGAAGAACCTGGCCGTGCTGGATCGTACCAAGGAGGCGGGCGCCGCCGGCGAACCGCTCTATGTGGATGTCATCACCGCCCTGAGCGAGGGGCTGTCCGCGGGCAAAGCGCCCTTCAGCAAATTCCCGCGCGTCATCGGCGGGCGCTATGGCTTGTCGTCCAAGGAATTCACCCCCGCCATGGTGAAGGCGGTATTTGACGAAATGCTGAAGGCCGCGCCGCGCAATCACTTCACCGTGGGCATCGTGGACGACGTCACGCACACCAGCTTGGAAGTTGATCCCACCTTCTCGACCGAGGATCCGAAGACCGTACGGGCAATTTTCTACGGTTTAGGCTCCGACGGCACGGTGGGCGCCAACAAAAACTCCATCAAGATCATCGGCGAAGATACCGACAACTATGCGCAGGGCTACTTCGTTTACGACTCCAAGAAGTCAGGTTCCATCACCATCTCGCACCTGCGCTTCGGCCCCAAGCCCATTCACTCCACCTATCTGATCACCCAGGCGAATTTCGTGGCCTGCCATCAGTTCACGTTTCTCGAGCGCTACGACATGCTGAAGGCCGCCGAACCCGGCGCCGTCTTCCTGCTCAACAGCCCCTACGGACCGGATGAAGTCTGGAACATGCTACCGCGCACCACACAGCGGCAGATGATCCAGAAAAAGCTTCGCTTCTTTGTGATTGACGCCGTCAAGGTGGCCAGGGACGCCGGCATGGGCGGTCGCATCAACACCGTCATGCAGACCTGCTTCTTCGCCATCAGCGGAGTTCTTCCCCGCGAGGAAGCCATCGCCGCCATCAAGCACGCGATTGAGAAGACCTACGGCCGGCGCGGTGAATCCGTGGTGAAAAAGAATTTCGCCGCGGTCGATGCCGCCCTCGATCATCTCCACGAGGTCAAGGTTCCCACCGAAGCAAGCAGCAGCTTCGACATGCCCCCGCCGGTGCCGCCGCAGGCGCCAGAGTTTGTGCGCGACGTGCTGGCCAAGATCATCGAGGGCAAGGGCGACGATCTGCCGGTCAGCGCCATGCCCAATGATGGCACCTTCCCCAGCGCCACGGCGCAGTGGGAAAAGCGGAACATCGCGCTGGACATCCCGGTTTGGGATGAAAAGATCTGCATCCAATGCGGCAAGTGCGTTCTGGTATGCCCCCACGCGGTAATCCGGGCCAAGATTTACGACCCAGCCCTGCTGGAGAAGGCCCCTGCCACCTTCAAATCCGCTCCCGCCGCTTGGAAGGAATTCAAGCAGCTCAAGTACACGCTGCAGGTGGCGCCGGAAGATTGCACGGGCTGCGCGCTGTGCGTGGAAATCTGCCCGGTCAAGTCCAAGAGCGAAGCCAAGCACAAAGCCATCAACATGGAGCCGCAGATCCCGCTCCGCGAACCCGAGCGCGCCAATTGGGATTTCTTCCTGGGGATTCCCGAGGCTGACCGCCGCACGCTCAGCCTGGGCCAGGTGAAGGACGTCCAGTTGTTGCAGCCGCTGTTCGAATTCTCCGGAGCCTGCGCGGGTTGCGGAGAAACTCCCTACATCAAGCTCATGACCCAGTTGTTCGGCGATCGCGCTTTGATTGGCAACGCGACGGGTTGCTCCTCGATTTATGGTGGCAACCTGCCTACCACACCGTACGCCATCAATCATGAGGGCCGTGGCCCTACCTGGTCGAATTCCCTGTTTGAAGACAATGCCGAGTTCGCACTGGGAATGCGCCTGGCCATCGACCAGCAAACCGAATACGCGCGGGAACTGGTCAAGCGGCTCGCGGCAACACTGGGGGACGGGCTTGCCGAGGCCTTGCTTAACTCCGATCAAACGACCGAAGCAGGCCTTCGCGACCAGCGGGAACGCGTTCATGCCCTCAAAGCGAAGCTGGCCGGCCTGTCAACGCTGGAAGCGCGCGACCTCATGAACGTCGCCGACACCCTGGTGAAGAAGAGCGTGTGGGCCTTCGGTGGCGACGGTTGGGCTTACGATATCGGTTACGGCGGGCTGGATCACGTGCTGGCCAGCGGCCGCAACGTGAACATCCTGGTCCTTGATACCGAGGTGTACTCCAACACCGGCGGCCAGATGTCAAAGGCCACGCCGCGCGGCGCGGTGGCCAAGTTTGCCGCTGGCGGTAAGCCGCGGCCCAAGAAGGACCTGGGCATGATGGCGGTCAGCTACGGCAACGTCTACGTGGCGCAGGTGGCCATGGGTTCAAGCGATATGCAGACCCTCAAGGCATTTCTGGAAGCCGACACCTACCAGGGGCCGTCTATTATCATCGCCTACAGCCACTGCATCGCCCACGGCTACGACCTGGTGCACGGATGCGATCAGCAGAAAGCCGCCGTTCAGTCCGGCTACTGGCCGCTCTACCGCTACAACCCTGACCTGGCCAAGCTGGGCAAGAATCCCATGCAGCTCGACTCGCGTGCGCCCTCCTTGCCCCTGGAAAAGTACATTTACAACGAAACGCGCTACACCATGTTGGCGCACAGCGATCCGGAGGCCGCCAAGCGGTTGCTGAAATTTGCCGAGGAAGACGTCCAGAACCGTTGGAGGCACTACACCAATTTGGCCGCCATGCCGATGAACGGCGGAGCAAAGGAGACGAAATAAATGATCGACCTGACTACGAAATACCTGGGACTAACCCTGAAGAACCCCCTCGTCGTTTCCGCTTCGCCGCTTTCGGAAGACGCGGGCAACATCCGGCGCATGGAGGATGCCGGCGCCGCGGCGGTTGTGCTCCCTTCCCTTTTCGAGGAGCAGATTCATGTGGAAAGCAACACCCTCGACCGCTTCCTCTCGCAGGGAACGGAAAGCTTCGCAGAGTCGTTGACTTACATCCCCAACATGGCGGGCTACAGACTGGGTCCCGATGGCTACCTCGAGCATCTGCGCCGGACCAAGCAAACCGCGGGCGTCCCCATTATCGCCAGCCTTAACGGCGTTTCCACGGGCGGATGGGTGGGGTATGCCAAGAAAATTGAGGAGGCCGGCGCGGACGCCCTGGAACTGAACATCTACTTCATTTCCACCAACGCCGAGATGAGCGGCGATCGGGTAGAACAGATGTACGTTGACTTGGTCGCCCAGGTAAAAGCCAGCATCCGCATCCCAGTGGCAGTCAAAATCGGCCCTTACTTCAGTTCCATGCCGAACATGGCCCGGCGCCTCGATCAGGCCGGCGCCGCGGCTCTGGTGTTATTCAATCGCTTCTATCAGCCCGACTTCGATCTGGAAAACCTGGAGGTCGTTCCAAATCTCATCCTGAGCACGCCGCATGAATTGCTGCTGCGCCTCAACTGGGTGGCGGTTCTCTACGGGAAGATCAAGGCGGACCTGGCGATCACAGGCGGCGTGCATACCGGCCTCGACGTGCTGAAGGCCATGATGGCCGGAGCGCGCGTTGCCATGATGACTTCGGCTTTGCTCAAAAACGGCGTCGGCCACCTGGCAACCGTCCAGGCCGAACTGGCGAAGTGGATGGAAGAGCACGAGTACGAGTCCATCCACCAGATGCAGGGGAGCATGAGCCAGCGCGCCGTGGCTGACCCCTCCGCTTTCCAGCGGGCGAACTACGTCAAGGTGCTCAGTTCGTACAGCCTGAAAGCCGGGGCAGCCTGATTCCGAATCAACACCGGGTGGCGCATACAGGGATTCTCTCGTATGCGCCACCCGGTTGCGATCACCGGTGGCCGCACCTTGTCTTCGCCGACCTCGAAAATCCCGCGGATATTGAGGATTCTCTTTACGGCAGGATGACGGCGCCATGACCCAGCAAAACCTCCCCAAGCTCAGGCGGGTTTCTCAGCTGATCTTCCTCGGCCTGTTCCTGCTGCACTTGCACGAAACCGAATTCCGTGGATCTCTCAAGGCGGCGAACGCGGACATCCACCTATCCATTCCCTACCCCAGCATCTTCCTCCAATCGAACCCGCTGGTGGCCATCCTGAGCATTCTGACCTCCCATGCGCTCTATCGCGGGCTCGTATGGAGTTTGACGATTCTGATCCCCACTTTCTTTTTGGGCCGATTCTTCTGCGGTTGGATCTGTCCCCTGGGTACGCTGAACCATTTTGTGAGCAGTTGGAAATCCGAACGCAAACGCGGGCCCGAGCGGCTGGAGCGAAACCGGTACCAGAAGTGGCAGGCCCTCAAGTACTACCTCCTGATTGCCGGCCTCGTGCTGGCGACCTTTGGCGGGTCGCTCCTTGGGATACTGGACCCCATTTCGTTGACGGTACGCTCGCTGGCGACGGCGTGGCTCCCGGCCTTTAATTACGCGCTGGACGGGTTCATCGGCGTGCTGCGGCGTTCCTCTGCGGCTCCCATGTCCATGCGATCGGTCGGCAGCTTTGCCCAGGTGGCCTTGACTGAAACCCTGCTGAGCTTCCGGCAGCCGCACTTTCGTCAGGCATTTATCGTGGGAGCCATTTTCATCGCCATCCTCGCCCTCAATCTGCGGGTCACGCGCTTCTGGTGCCGGGCTCTCTGCCCTCTGGGCGCGCTGTTGGGAATTGCTTCACGCTGGTCGATTCTGGGTCTCGAAAAACATCCCGGCCAATGCGACGACTGCAATCACTGCCTGCTGGATTGCCAGGGAGGGGACGATCCCCATCCCCACGCCAAGTGGCGCAAGGCCGAATGCCATCTCTGTTTCAATTGCGTGGCAGAATGTCCCGTAGGGCCGGGCTTTAGCCCGGCACGTGCCGCCCTAAAGGACGGCACTACATCCAGCGGGGGAAACGGACTCCGCTTTAAGTTCTTCCCCAGCACACCCACTACCATCGAAGCCCCCAGTCTCCAGCGCCGTCGCGCCCTGGCGGGAGTCGCGGCGGGGGCATCGCTATTGCCGATTCTGCGCAGCAGTCCGGCCTTCGCGGCGGACAAGGATCCCCGTCTGATTCGGCCGCCCGGGGCACTCGACGAAAATAGCTTTCTGGCGCGATGCATTCGCTGCGGCGCTTGCATGAAGGTGTGCCCCAACAACGCCCTGCAGCCTGCCCTGTGGGAAGCCGGGGTGGAAGGCTTGTGGACACCCGTGCTGGCGCCGCGCATCGGTTATTGCGAAGCCAGTTGCACCCTGTGCGGCCAGGTGTGCCCCACCGGAGCCATCTGGCAGATCACGCAGGCGGAAAAAGCCTGGTTGCCGGCGAGTGCCGCCAGGAATGTCAAACCCATTCGTCTGGGCACGGCATTCTACGACCGTGGCCGCTGCCTGCCCTGGGCGATGGCGACGGAATGTATCGTGTGCGAGGAATGGTGCCCCACATCTCCCAAAGCCATCTACCTCCATCCCGCCGAGGTACCGGATGCGATCGGGAATATAAAGCAAGTTCGCCAGCCTTACGTGGATCCCGACCGTTGCGTAGGGTGTGGCGCCTGCGAATTCGCCTGCCCGGTCAAAGGCCAGCCCGCCATCCAAATTGCCAGCATCGGTGAGAGCCGGTCCAGGACCAACCAGATCCTACTGAACCGGGATGCTGCGGGAATATCGGAGAGCAACGCCAGGCAATGACAGAACGAAACTCGAAAATCGAAACTCGGAGCTCATCGCGAATTTCGAGTATCGATTGTCGAGCGTTCGCCCTCATTCTCGTCCTCGCCGCCATGACCACTGCGTGCGGATCTAAGGAGGCGGTCAATTCCTTTCCGGCGAGTAATTCAGTCCCGGGATGGGAGAAATCTGCCGAAACCCGCACTTATGCCGCCGCCGATCTGTGGAAGTACATCGACGGAGACGCCGACAAGTACGTCCAGGCCGGCGTGGTAAAGGTGCTCACCTGCGATTATCGATACCAGCCCAATTCCGACGCCGTGGTCGATGTCTTCGTAATGGGCGATGTCGCCGGCGCCCGCAAGGTCTTCGCTTCCGAATCTTCCGCCGGAAGCCAGCCCGTCACCGTCGGCGACGCGGGCCGCTATGCCAAGGGCAGCCTGACGTTTCGCCAAGGACCGTACTTCGTCCGCCTGGTCGCTTACGAAGATTCCCCGAAGATGGAGGCCGCCCTAACCGCACTGGCCCGCGCCATCAGCGCCAGGATGCGTGCAAATACCGCGGCCGGCAAATAACACTCCTGGCGGACCTTCAGCGCAAGAAGGGACCTCACCACAGAGGGCACAGCGCGGCGGAGCCGCAACCAAACGAAATCGTATTTCGCTCTCGTTATTTACCGGACCTACAACAAATTTGCGCAAGCTGCAACGATTTTGACTGTTAGTAGTACAGAGCAAACAGAG
>Ga0335069_10004576_pt1 | contig 20428 bp, 17 predicted proteins | sample Lox_Sample_11_FD_206714 | JGI IMG/M metagenome (GOLD analysis project Ga0335069, IMG submission 206714) | Soil microbial communities from Loxahatchee National Wildlife Refuge, Florida, United States - Lox_Sample_1.1 | ecosystem: Environmental > Terrestrial > Soil > Wetlands | place: USA... | reverse complement strand
CTCGCGATCCTTAAGGGCGCTCTTCACGTGCCATACATGGTGGCCACGGCGCTCGCCGTAGAGACCGCGGTTCTGCACAACTTCTTCTGGCATGAGCGGTGGACGTGGGGCGACCGCCGGGGAGGCAGAGCGCTGGGGCGGCTGGTGCGCTTCAACCTGGGCAACGGGGCGGTATCCCTGGTGGTGAACCTGGTCTTCATGCGCCTTCTGGTGGGGCGTTTCCACATGCAGTATCTGATTGCCAACCTGATCGCAATCGCGGCGGGTTCCGTGGCGAATTACCTGGTGAGCGACCTCTTCGTATTCCAGCGCGGCTAGCGAGTCGCGGCTTCCGGCGGCTTCGGCCGCGCCGGCGGAGACAACGCGGATTGTCCCCATATCGCCCCCGCTATACTTGGTCCATGGCCTCCACGCGGATGAAGCGCGCGCTAGTGGTCCTTATGGCAAACCTCGGCATTCACACCTGTATGGCGCAAGCGGCCGCGGCCGTTCAGGTCCGGACGCCCGCGGGCCTGCTGGAAGGCGCGCTCAGCGCGGACGGCAAAGTCGTCTCGTTCGAAGGCGTGCCTTACGCCGCGCCGCCCGTCGGGCCTCTGCGCTGGAAGGCGCCCCAGCCTCTCGCCCCATGGAACGGCGTGCGCAAGGCCACGGTGTTCGCCCCGCGCTGCATGCAAGGTCCGATTTACCCCGATATGGTCTTCCGCGACCCGGGCCCCAGCGAGGATTGCCTTTATCTAAACGTGTGGGCGCCGGCCGGCTCCGCCGCGGCGAAGCTCCCCGTCATGGTCTGGATCCATGGCGGCGGCTTCGCTGCCGGTTCCACTTCCGAGCCGCGCCAGGACGGCGCCGCTTTGGCCGCGAAGGGCGTGCTCGTCGTAAGCATGAACTACCGCTTGGGCGTATTCGGTTTCTTCAACCACCCGGACCTGGATAAGGAATCCGGCCACAAGACCGCCGGCAATTACGGGTTGCTCGATCAAGTGGCGGCGCTCCAGTGGGTGAAGACCAACATCGCGGCGTTCGGCGGCGATCCGAACAACGTCACCATTTTCGGAGAATCCGCCGGATCGTTTTCCGTGAGCGCGCTCATGGCGTCGCCGCTCTCCCGCGGGCTCTTCGCGCGCGCCATCGGCGAAAGCGGCGCCTTTTTCGGCGACCTCCTCCGGCTGCAGCCGCACGCCCGCGCCGAAAAAGCCGACGGCGATTTCGCCCGCTCCCGCCTGGGCGTCACGGACCTCGCCGCGCTCCGCGCCAAGCCGGCCGCGGAAATTATGGCGGCCGCCTTGCAAGAGGACCATCTGCGGTTCGCGCCGATCGTCGACGGCTACTTCCTGCCCGAGGACGTCAGCTCCATCTACTTCCGCGGCAGGCAGGCGCATGTCCCGCTCCTCGCTGGTTGGAATCGCGATGAAGGCGATTACAGGACGATCCTTCTCGACGAGCAGCCCACTCAGGCAAACTATGTGGCGCGCATTCGCCAGATATTCGGCGATAAGGCCGACTCCATCCTGAGCTTGTACCAAGGCGGCTCCGCCGATGAGGTCAAGCGTTCCGCGCAGGACCTTGCGGGCGACCAGCGCATCGGCTACTCCACCTGGAAATGGCTCGAAGCGCAACTCACCACCGGGAAGTCCACGGTGTATCGCTATGCCTTTGACCAGACGCTGCCCTTGGCGCCGGATGCGAAGGGCGCCGAGCCCAGCGCGCCGCACGCGGCCGAAATCGATTATGTCTTCGAAACGCTCGCCGCGCGCAAATTGCCCTGGCGCCCCGAGGACCGCGAGCTTTCCGGCATCATGTCCTCCTACTGGACGAACTTCGCCAAGACCGGCAACCCCAACGGTCCCGGCTTGCCTGAGTGGCCGGCCTATCAGCGGAAGGACGATTTTCAAGTGATACGCCTTACCGCCGACCCGGCCGCCGAGCCCGATTCACACCGCGAACGCTACTTGTTCCTGGACGCGAATCACTAGGCCCCATCTAGCGGACGGTCACATGCCCGGACCGCGGCCAAACGCCGGACCGTTCTTCTCATCGTTCCCCGCGAGCTTGCCCTGAGGCGCTTCTCCGGCCTATTGCGGCTGCGTCGGGTCATGGAGCAGGCGGAAATTCACTTCCACCGTCGCCCGCACGTTTACCGGGTTGCCGTCCTTCTCGCCGGGCTCGAACTTCCACTGGCTCACGGCCTCGATCGCTTTCTGGTCCAGGTCCGGCCGAATGGACCTCAGCACCTGCAGTTCGTGCGCCGCGCCGTCAGTGCCGACCACGATTGAGAGCACCACGGTGCCTTCCAAGTGAGCCCGTCGGGCCTCTTCCGAATACTGGGGCTCGACCTTCTGACTAAGCCTGGGCGCAGTCACTCCGCCTCCCACGCGCAACAACTCGCCCGGTGGGGTGGGCGTCGGGGGGAGTACGGCAGACGGCGCCTTCGCCGCTTCGGCGGAAGGCGAGCTCTGAATCTCCTTCATGGACACGGACCGGAAATCCGCCGGCACGGTGAATAAGTCCTCCGCCAGCGGCGCCGCCGAAAGCTCCGTCAGTTCCCAGGTCCCCTCTATCAGGTTGCCTGTGAGGGCGAGCCCCGCCGGCAAATCCCGGCCCTGCTGGCGCAACTGGTCCAGCATTTTGTCGATGCCAGGCAGGCTGACCGCCATGACCGCCTTCAGCGTCAACTGATCGTTGAGCTTGGACAGAGGATCGATCGCGCCACGCATCTGATCGGCGAAGCCTGGTATTGAGGAGAACAGGCGAGTCATCATGTCCACCGGATCCATCGTCCCCCTGGCGCGGGCTATCCATGCGGCGTACTCTGCAAGCTCGGGCCGCCGAGCGATCTCCTCCGCCGCCGGCTGCCAGAGGCGCATTTCCAGGTGCATCTCAATTGGCTGGCTCTGCTGCGGCATCGGCACGCTGATGTTCATAGAGAACAGCCTCTCCGACGCCGGGATCCCGAAGACAGTGGCTGTCTGGCCGGTCGCGTGGTTCTCGACGCTGATCTTGGCATCGCGCAGCGCGCTAGCGGCAGGGCCACTGAGAGCAGCCGCGGCCCCGGAGAGCGAACTCAGGTAATCGTCCATCGGCTCGGTGGCAAAGCGGCGTTCCGCCGGGTCCAGAACGCTGATTTGACGCCGCGCATAGTCGAAGAGCACAATCCCGGTCTTGTTTTCCAGTCGCGCCTTATCTCCGCGAACCAGGATCGCCGGCCCGGACGCGACGTCCATCGCCTTCTGCAATTCCGCGGCGGCTGCTTGCGGGATTCCTCCACCAACCTGGATCGATATTTTGTAGCGCACCGTCAGGTCCGCCCTGGCTGGGCCGGCTGAGAGCGCCAAGAGAATCGCGGGCAGGAAAATGCGAAGTCTCATTGGCTGGTTAGTCTAGCAGACTTCACCTCCAAGTGAGTCTTCGCGGGACTTCGCGGGACATTCGGGGGCGACGCCGGCCGTAGGGCCGGCGATTCAACGCCCCGTTCGGGCGGGGGTCAGGCGTCGCGGCGCCAGACCGTTTTTCCATTCACAACCGTGGCTACCGGGCCGCCCTGGAACTTCACGCCGTCGAACGGCGAATTGCGGCTGCGAGAGAAGGACTGATTCACGTCGTAGGTCCATTCCAGGTCCGTGCTGAAGATGGTGACGTCACCGGGCGCTCCGGACGCGAGTGTCCCGCGCCCCAACTTCATGACGCTCTCCGGGCCGCTCGTAAACAGCTCCACCATGCGCGCGAGGGAAATCTTCCCGGGATGCACCAGTTCGCGGAGCGCCAGCGCGATTGCGGTCTCCAGGCCGATAATGCCGAATGGACAGCGCTCGAATTCCTGCATCTTCTCGCTGCCGGCGTGCGGCGCGTGGTCCGTGGCGATGGCATCCACGGCGCCGGATACGATGCCGTCCGCCACCGCCGTTCGGTCGTTCGGCTCGCGCAGCGGCGGCTTCATCTTGTAGTTGCTGTCGTAGGGCGCCATCTCGCGGTCGGAAAGCGCGAAGTGATGCGGCGTGGCCTCGCACGTGACTCTCACGCCGTTGCGCCGCGCGTAATCCACCATGGCCACGGCGTTCCTGGTTGAAATGTGCGCAATGTGGCATCGCGCGCCCGTCAATTGCGCCAGCAGCAGATCGCGCGCCACCATGATGTCCTCGGCCGCCCCGGGAATGCCGCGCAATCCCCACCGCACGGACTGCGCGCCCTCGTGCATGTCGCCGCCGGCGCTCAGCACCAGGTCCTCGCAGTGGTCGATCACCGGGATCCCGTAGGACCGCGCGAACTCCATCGCCCGCCGCATCACCCGCGAACTCATCACCGGCTGTCCGTCGTCTGAGATCGCCACCGCGCCGGCGTCCTTCATCCCGCCGATGGCCGCCAGTTCCTCCCCCGCGCTGCCCTTGGTGATGGCTCCAATGGGATACACGTTCACCACCGCCTTGGCCCGCGCGCGCTCCACGATGTAACTCGTCACCGTGGCGTTGTCGTTCACCGGCTTGGTGTTCGGCATGCAGCAGATGGAGGTGAAGCCGCCGGCCGCCGCCGCCCGCGAACCGCTTTCGATGCTTTCGGCATGCTCGAAGCCGGGCTCGCGCAGGTGCACGTGCATGTCGATGAAGCCGGGCGCCACGATAAGGCCCGTGGCATCGATGATCTCGGCTTGCGGTGCGGACAGGTTCGGGGCCACGCCCGCGATGCGCCCGTCCGCAATCAGCACGTCGGCCGTCCGGTCCGTCTTCGAGGCCGGATCGATCACGCGGCCGTTCTTAATAAGGGTCGCCATGACTTATGCCAGCATCCTCTCGAGCACCGCCATGCGGACGGCGATGCCGTTCTCCACCTGATTCAGAATCACCGAGCGCTGGAAGTCCGCCACCTCGGAGGAAAGCTCGCGCCCGCGGTTGATGGGCCCGGGATGCATCACAATGGCGTCCGGCTTGGCCAGGTCCAGGTGCTCCAGCCGCAGGCCGTAAAAGCGAAAGTACTCGCTCGCCGGGAACGACGCCTCGTGCTGGCGCTCCAACTGCACGCGCAGCATCATGATCACGTCGCTATTGCGGATCGCTTCGCGGATATCCGTGGTGAGTTGCACTCCCGGCGCCAGGTCCGCCAGTTCTCGCGGCAGCAGCGAAGCCGGGCCGCACAGCACGATCTCCGCGCCGAACTTGCCCAGCAGGTGCACGTTGGAGCGCGCCACGCGGCTGTGGGCAATGTCCCCGATGATCGCCACGCGAAGCCCTTCCAGCGCGCCGCGCCGGTCCATGATGGTGCGCGCGTCCAGCAGCGCCTGCGTGGGGTGCTCGTGCGTGCCGTCGCCGGCGTTGATGATGGGCGTGGCCAGGTGCCGCGCCAGAAAGTGCGGAGCCCCGCTCGCCGCGTGGCGCATCACGATGGCGTCCGGTCGCATCGCCGCCAGCGTGTTCAGCGTGTCCACCAGGGATTCGCCCTTCGTCACGCTGGAGCCCGAGGCGCTAATCGATACCGCATCCGCGCCCAGGCGCTTTGCCGCTATTTCAAAGCTGGTGCGTGTGCGCGTGGAAGCTTCGTAGAACAGATTTACGATCATCTTCCCGCGCAGTACGTCCAGCTTCTTGAGCGACTGGCTTTGCATCGGCTGGAAATCCTTGGCGCGCGCCAGGATCGCTTCGATCTCGGCGCGGTCCAGCTCTTCGATCCCGAGCAGTCCGGCTGGCATTTGCGCCCCCTATGATTCCGCGCCGTTGGTCCGCTCGCACAGGAGGACTTTCTCCATCCCGTCGATTTCGGAGAATTTCACTTCGATGATCTCCGCGTCCGAGGTCTGCACCTTGCGCCCTACATAGCGCGCCTCAATGGGCAGTTCGCGGTGCCCGCGGTCAATCAGCGCCAGCAGCGATACCCGCGAAGGCCGGCCATGATCGAACAGCGCGTCCAGCGCGGCGCGAATCGTCCGGCCGGTGTAGAGGACGTCGTCCATCAGGATAATGTCCTTGCCCTGTACGGAGAATGCGATTTCGGTCCCGCTGACAACCGGCTTGATGTCCACCGTCGTTAGGTCGTCGCGGTACAGGTTGATGTCGAGGATGCCCACGGGCACTTTCAGCCCTTCGAGCGCCTCGATCTTCGACGATAGCCGCTGCGCCAGCGGAACCCCGCGGCGCCGTATCCCAATGAAGGCAAGCTGCGCCGGGTCCTTGGTCTTTTCCAGAATTTCGTGCGCCAGGCGAACGAGCGTCCGGTCGATCTCCGAAGCGCTCATCAGTTGTGCTTTTTCGCGCGTGAGGGGCATAGGCTCTGAGAGTCAATGTAGCACGCGACCCGCGCCTTGGCTTTCGTGCGTTCGCCGCCATCCGCCGCGCCGCATCGGTGGGCGTACGTACGCCTCTGGCCCCCAAGGGCCAGCCCCGCGCGGCTAACCCCGCGTTCCCGCGCGGCGTCCCATGAATTGGAAGCTTTTCGCAAGGAGGATGAGATGTTCCATCGCATTGTTTTTCTGGCGCTGCTGGGCGTTGCGCTCGCCGCCGCAAAGACCTACACGTTCGACATCGATAGCGCCACTCAAGCCGGAACTACGCTGTTGAAACCGGGTCAGTACAGCATGAAAGTGGATGGCTCGCAGGCCGTCCTCCGGGACCAGAACGGCCGCACCTTCACCGCCTCGGTAAAGGTGCAATCCGGAACCGAGAAATTCAACCAGACCATCGTCAGCACCAGCACGGCGGGCGGCAAGGACCACATCGAGTCGATCGAACTCGGCGGTACCACCAATAAAGTCGTCTTCGAATAGCCGCGCCGCACAGCAGGGGCGCACCGCCAAGGCGGGTTAGTAGTCCATCGGGAGCGCCCGGAGTTCCTCGAATGTAAAGACCGGGCCTTCCTTGCAGACGTACACGGGCCCCGCGTTGCAGCGGCCGCACTTGCCCACCCCGCACTTCATGCGGTTCTCCAGACTGGTATAGACGCTGCTCATGCGGACTCCGGTGCGCTCGAGCACGGGAATGGTGTTCTTGATCATGATGGGCGGGCCGATTACCAGCGCAACGGCATTTTGCGCCGGCACGTTGGCTCGTTCGAAAACGGTGGGCACGAAGCCGATTTCGCCGGTCCACTCTGGCGTCTCGCCGCCCGGGTCCACGCATTGGATCACGCGCACGCGCGGATGCTTGGCCCACTCTTCGAGTTCATCCACAAACACCAGGTCGCGAACGCTGCGAGCTCCGTAGACGATCGTGATGTCGCCATAATCGCCGCGGTTCTCGAGCGCATACCAGATGGCGCAGCGAATAGGAGGCATGGCGATGCCGCCGCCAAGGAAGATGAGGTCCTTGCCGCGCCATTGTTCCACCGGGTATCCGTTGCCGTAAGGCCCGCGGAACCCGATGGTATCGCCCTCTTCCATACTCCAGAGATCTTCGGTCACACGGCCGACTTTGCGGAAGCAGAACTCAATGCGGTCGCTCCAGTTCGAACTGGAGCAAATGTTGAACGTCGATTCGCCGGAGCCGAAAGCCGAAAAAATGCCGAATTGGCCCACCCGGAAATGGAACGCGCCGGCTCGCGCCGCGTCCTGAAAACTCAGGCTCACCGACTTCACGTCGGGGGTGTGCTGACGGACCTTGGTCACCGTCATCAGGTCAGGCTTGTAGAGGTTCTGCATCGGGAATCTCGGTCACCATCGGGAGTACCCCCAGCCCGGCCGGGCAGTTTCGGGCGCACGCGCCGCAACCGGTGCAGAGAATCTCGCCGAACTTCTCGGGGTACACCCCAAACTTGTGGTAGATGCGCTGACGCTGGCGGTCCCCTTGCCTCTGCCGGGGATTGTGCCCGCTCGCGTGCAAAGTGAACATGGGAAACTGGCACGCATCCCAGTTGCGCGCACGGAATCCCTCATCGCCGCGACGCTCGTCCACGATGTCGAAGCAGTGGCAGGCCGGGCAAACATAAGCGCATACGCCGCAGCCCAGGCATGCGAGGGAGTGCTCCCGCCAGAACGGCGAGTCGAATTCCTTCCGAGCGAACTCGCGCGCGCGCGCCGCACGGAAGCGCACGGGCGGCCCGTCATGCTGGGGCGGCGCCTCCTCCGCCGCGTCGCCGAATAGCGCCCGGCCCTTGGCGGTAAACGTCCGAGCCACGAACTCGCCGCCGGTCTCGTAGAGCATGGCGTCCGAGCCCTTCTCCGACGCCGGGCCGAGTCCCACGCTGGTGCAGAAGCAGTGATCGTCGTAGGAGGAACAAGCCAGTGTCACCACCGAGAGAGCCGCGCGTCGCCGGTTGTAGAACTCGTCCGCCAAATCCCAGTTGAAGACCTTGTCCAAGACCGGCAGCGCCGCGGCCTGGCACGGATGCGCGGCGATCACAATTGTCTCGCCGGCCGCTTCGGGTTCATCCATCAGCTGAATGCCGTCCTTGTGAATCCGGTACGAGTAGAGCTTCTCATGGCGCGGCAATACGGCTTCCTTGATGGAGTTGACGGTGGGCGCCCACGCTCCCAGATACAGCGCCGCGCCCGAACCGAGCGGCTTGAAGACAATTCGGCCAGGCTGCGCCTCCACCGGGCCGATCACCTTGCGGCCGGACTTGATCCACCCGTCCGCCAGCGCGCGAAGCGCCTCCTGGGAAAGCGCGGCGCTCATCCGATGAAATCCTCCTTGTCCGCGGCGGCGAAAGCTCCCACCGGGGGTTCGGCGTCCCGATCCATTCCCGCCCGGTATCCGAACTCCCGCTCCGCCACGCGCGCCACCGCGAGGTTCAGGAGCCGCAAGTCAATGCCCGCCGGGCAAGCCCGCGCGCATTCGTCACAGCCCACGCAGCGGCCCGCCAGATGCATCGCGCGCGAGATATGCCATGCGAAGTTGCCCATGCGGTGCGCCGACGTGGCGATCGCTTGCGGCCGGTTCTTATCCGCCAAACAGCGTTCGCAGTAGCACATCGGGCAGGCCTGGCGGCAGGCGTAGCATTTCACGCAGCGGTCGAATTGTGCGGTCCAGTAGGAGAGCCGCTCTTCGGCGCTCATCGCCAGAATCGGCTCGAGCGCGGCGTAGCGGTCTCCATCACGTGGCGCGCGTTCACCGCCAATCGTCTCGTCCGCGAACCGTGGCCGCGGCGTATCGCAAGCGGCGCACTTTGCGCGGCCCATCCCGCCGCACGCCATGCCGATGACGTGCACGCCCTCACGCTCTAATTGCGACTCCTTTTCGAGCATTAGCAGCGCCCGCTCGTCGCAACCCTTCACCACCACCGCGGGCGTTCCCAACTCCCGCACTTCCTTGCGCTTCAGGTAGACGGCGAGATTGGAGAGGCAGTTGGCATTCCATACCAGATTGCCTGCGTCTTCGGCGCGCGTCACGAATACGGGTCCGCGCTCCCCATGGCCGATCACTACCTTGACCGTTCCCTCGTTCAGCAGTCGCGCCGCCGTCTGGCGCAACTCCTGCCCGGCCGCCGCAAAATCCTCCGCGGGAGGAGGCGTGGCCAACGGGCGCGGCCGCTCCACGCACGGCTTCGCTTCATAAGGGCGGTACGGCCCCAATGCGCGAGCCTGCTCGGTGATTTCCGTGATCACCTGCTGAAATTTCTTGCCCTCCGCCGCACTGATCCACGTAAAATGCAGACGCCGCGGATCGAATCCAATCGTCTCCAGCAGCGCGCGAAAGAACATCCACCGCCGCCGCGCATGGTAATTGCCCGCGGTGTAATGGCAATCGCCGGGGTGGCAGCCGGAGACCAGAACCGCGTCCGCTCCCATCTCGAAGGCTTTCACCACGAGGTTCGCGTCTATCCGGCCCGTGCACGGCAATCGCAGGATGCGCACGTTCGGCGGATATTCCAGCCGCGCCGTTCCAGCCAGGTCGGCCCCCAGGTAGGTGCACCAGTTGCAGACGTAGGCCAGAATCTTCGGCTCGAACCCGTTCGCGCGGCTCATGCCAGCGCCTCCACCATGGCGTAAATCTCCTGTTCCGTAAAGCCCTCGATGTCCGCGCTCTTGGAGGGGCAGACCGCGACGCAGGTCCCGCAGCCCATGCACAGGCCCTGATTGACGCGCGCGGTTCGCTTGATCAGAGCGCCGCTGCGCGCCCGTATTTCGGCCTTCTCCACCGCGTGGTACGGGCAGGTACGCACGCAGGCGAAGCAGGCCGCGCAGGTCTGCTCGTTGATGTGTGCGATCTCCGGTTCGCGCGTCAATTCGTCCGCGGCGAACGTAATCGCCACCTTGCTGGCCGCCGCCGAGGCCTGGGCGACGGACTCAGGGATGTCTTTCGGCGCCTGGCAGGCCCCGCATACCAGGACTCCCGCCGTGTTCGTTTCCACCGGCCGCAGCTTCGGATGCGATTCCAGCAGGAAACCGTTCTCGTCGTACCCGATGTTGAGTTTCTGCGCCAGAGCCTCTACGCCGTCAGCCGGCCGCATGGCCGCCGCCAGCACCACCATGTCCGCCTCGATGGTTACCGGAACCCCCGCCAGCGTGTCCGCGCCCCGCACCAGCAGTTTCCCGTTTTCCTCAGTTACCTTGGAAACGCGTCCGCGGTAGTACATGGCCCCGTCCTGCTCAATGGCGCGCCGCACGAACTCCTCATAATTCTTCCCGCCCGCGCGTATGTCCATGTAGAAGACGTGCGCCTGGCCGCCATGCACTTTGTGCTTGTAGAGCATGGTGTGCTTGGCCGTGTACATGCAGCAGATCTTGGAGCAGTACGCCAGGCCCTTGGCGTTGTCGCGCGACCCCACGCAGGAGATGAAAACCACGCTCTGCGGCGTCTTGCCGTCCGACGGCCGCTTCAACTCGCCGTTGGTCGGCCCTGATGCCGATACCAAACGCTCGAACTGCAGCGAGTCGATAACATCCTTGTACTTTCCGTACCCGTACTCGCCGTAGCCGTGGAGCCTCGCGGAAGCCTGCTCGCGGCCAATGGAATAGAGCTGGTAGCCCGTCGCCACCACTACCGCTCCCACCTTCTCTTCCACCAGCCGGTCCTCATCCTGGAAGTTGATGGCCCCCGGAGCGCACTTCTTTTCGCATAGCCCGCACCCGTTGCGGATGATCTTGGCGCACACGGCCTTGTCGATCACCGGCTTCGCCGGCACCGCCTGCGCGAAAGGAATGTAAATAGCCGGCCGCATCCCCATGCCGAAATCGAACTCGCTCAGGTTGCGCTTCAGCGGGCACACTTTCTGGCACTCGCCGCAGCCCGTACATTTATCCATGTCCACGTAGCGCGCCTTGCGCCGGATGGTCACGGTGAAGTTGCCGATGAAGCCTTCCACCGCCTCCACTTCGGAGTAGGAATAGAGCTTGATGCGCGGATGCTGCCCCGCTTCCACCATCCGCGGCGTGAGGATGCACTGCGAGCAATCGAGCGTGGGGAATGTCTCGGAAAGGCCCGCCATTTTCCCCCCGATCGAGGGTTCCCGCTCCACCAGGACCACGTCGTATCCGGCGTCAGCGACGTCCAGAGACGCCTGTATTCCCGCTACTCCTCCGCCGATCACCAGCGCCCTCCGCGTCACCGGCACGCGGATCGGCGTAAGAGCGCGGTCGCGTTTCACCTTCGCTACGGAGATCCGGACGATATCCGTGGCCTTTTCCGTGGCGCGGTCCCGATCCTGATGGACCCAACTGCACTGCTCCCGGATGTTGGCCATCTCCAGCAGATAGGGATTCAAGCCCGCCCCCGCCGCTGCCCGCCGGAAGGTCTTCAGGTGCATGTGCGGCGAACAGGAGGCCACCACCACGCCATCCAGCTTTTCCGACGCGATCTTCTCCCGGACTAGCGATTGACCGGGGTCGGAGCACATGTACTTGTAGTGCTCCGCGCAGCGCACGCCCGCCATCTCGCGGCAGGCCGCGGTCACGCGCGCTACGTCCACCGTGCGTGCGATATTCTCGCCGCACCAGCATATGAATACGCCTATGCGCGCCATGTCCTATGCCCCCCGCCCCGCCGTCACGAAATGCCGGTCCACGCCCAACTGCGCCGCGCTCAGCCCTAGCGCGATTCCCACGGCATCCGTCAGGTAATAGACCGGCAGGCCGAATTGCTTGCCGAGCGCTTTCTCAATGTCCGGCTGCTTCATATCCAGGTTCGCGTGGCACATGGGGCAGGCCGCCACGATGCACGTGGCCCCGTGCGCCGCGGCGTTGGCCAGAATGCGGCCGGAAAGCTCTATGACGGTAGCGGGGCTCGACATCGTCATTCCGGCGCCGCAGCACTCGGTCTTCGCGCCCCAAGCCACGGGCTTTGCGCCCAGCGCCGCCAGAATCGCTTCCATCGATTGCGGCTGCTCCGCGTCATCAAACTCCACTACAGCCGGCGGCCGCACCAGCAGGCAGCCGTAATAGCAGGCGGGTTTCCACTCCTTGAGCGGGGCCTTCACGGCGGCTTTCAACTTCTCCAGCCCGACCCTCTGGAACAACTGAATCGCATTGAGCACGCGCGGGCTGTCAGCGGGATCGGCCTCCACAATAGTGGCGATCTTCTGGCGCAGTTCCGCATCGGCTGCTATCGCCTGTTGCGCGCGCAGCAATTGCATGGAGCACATGGGGCAGGGCGCCAGCATTTCGGACATGCCCTGCGCCCTGGCAATCGCCAGGTTCCGCGCCGGGAGCGCGACCGCCAGGTTGTGGTTCAGCGAATGCGCCGCCGTGGCTCCGCAGCAGATCCAATCGTCCACTTCCCGGAGCGTCGCGTCCAGAGCGCCCAGACACGCCCGCAGAGACTGCTCATAGTCGTTCGCCGAGCCATGCAGCGCGCACCCCGGGTAATAACCGAAGTTCACAAGTCTCCTCCGGCCGCCTTCGCGAAGATCCGCTTCACCACCGCGCGGTCCCGCGCCTTCTCACCGCGAAGATGAAGTTTGCGGCGTTTTCGCATCTCCGGCGCCAGAGCGGCGCCCTCCAAGTGGAACGGCAGGCTGCGGTTGCGGAAGAATATCTCGCCCTTGAAGGCGGCAATCAGTTCCAGTTCGTTCAGCCGTCCATTCCGCCGCACGTTTTCGAGGAACGCCTTCTGGAATACCACCGTGCGGCATTCTTCCGGGGACGCGATGCCGCGCGCAAAGGCCGCTTGCCGCAGCGCATCCATCACCCCGGCGCAATCCACTGATTTCGGGCAGCGTGTGCTGCAAGTCTGGCAGGAAACGCACATCCAGATCGAGCGCGAGCGCAACGCTCCCTCCAGGTTGCCCAGTTGCAGCCGGCGCAGAATTTGGTTCGGCGGCGCGTCCATGTGGGCCGCCACGGGACATCCCGCCGTGCACTTTCCACATTGGTAGCAGGCCGCAACAGAAGCGGGGTTCAGGGAACCAGCGGAAGCTGAAGCAGGTTCCATCTCAATGATGAGTGCCTTTCTGAGGTTATTAAGACCTGAAACTATAAAAATGGCATAAACGTAAACACCGCGCAAGGGTGGTGCTCGGATTTATTGCCTCCGATTGGTCCGCGCGCGGCGGATCTACGCAAGCCCGCTCTGCTCCCGGTCACCAGCCTCGAAGGTTCAGGAGACCGGCTTTGCGGCAGCCGCTGGCGGAGGCGTGGACGTTGCCGTCCATAAGCGTGTAGCCATACGCGTCATCGAGGCGGACTATTTTCCGTACCGGCATTCGGACGGCCATAGCTCGATGTTCCAGAATGTCCGCTGGAGGACGGGTGTTGTGATTCGCTCGGCGGGACGCCGCTGACTGCGCCCATCCTTGCGCGCCCCCGCGCCTCTTGATACCTTGAGTTCCGGCTGCCGCCCGCTCGTTGCTTCATGACTCGGGTAGCGCGATTGCCCTCAAGGAGGAGTCCGTGATGCAGTACCTTGCACGCAGTCTCTCGTTTGCCCTCCCCGTGGCGCTTGGCGTCGTTTCTTTTGCTCTGGTCGGCCAGAGCCAGAATCAGGCGCCGAAGCTGGACCCATCTGTCCTCGCCAACGCGCCCACCGTGCCCCAAATGATCGTCGATTCCGACGGCGCGCTGCACTTCGGGCCTCGCACGGTTCCCCCGGCGGCGCTCGAAAGCAAGGAAGCGCGCGCCTCCTACACGCGCCAGATGATCCAGAAAGCCCAGGCATCCGAGAAGAAGGGCGGCCTCGCCGCGGCGCGCATGGTGGAAGGCGCCCCGGAGCCGCCGCCTCTCGGCGCCAGCAAGCAGACCGCGCTGAAGATCTACGGAGTCACCGAAGAGACCTCTAAGATCGGCGGCGTCGGCGTCACCATTTATTCGCCCAAGCAGATACCCGCGAAAAATCGCCGCAAGGTCGCCTTGGAGTTCGAAATGGACGCCGAGGCCATCGCTGTCGCCAGCCTGGGCCGGATGAAAGTCATCAAGGTGAATTACCGCGGCGGCGGGCCATCCATTCCAGGCAACGAAGACATTGTCGCGGTCTACCGCGAATTGCTGAAGACCTACAAGCCGAAGAGCATCGCCATGTTCGGCGCTTCCGGAGGCTGCACTCTGGCGCAGACCACCATCTTATGGCTGCCCGTGCAAAAACTGCCGCTGCCCGGCGCCGTCGGCCTCGGCACCTGCTCCGGCGGATCCAATCAGGGCGACGCGCGCTACACCATGAACGGCCTGGATGCAGGCCTCTCCAGCGCGTTCTCCGGCCAGGCCCCCTATCACCCCGGGAATATGGCGCGCAAGCCGGACGATCCGCCCGCCACGGCGCTCGATGGCGACATTCCCAAGGGCTACCCGCCTGCGTTCCTGCTCTCCGGCACGCGTGATATGTGCCTCAGCCAAACCGTGCTGCTGCACCGCAAGTTGCTGCGCGCCGGCGTGGAAGCGGATCTCAACGTCTTCGAGGGCATGTGGCACTTCTTCTGGGAAGACCCCAGTCTGCCGGAATCCCGCGAGGCCATGACCGCGCTCGCGAATTTCTTCAACCGGCATCTGCAATAGCCACGACACGCAAGCAGCGGAGGACGATATGCGCACCACCATTCGACGTTTCATCCATCTCCTGGTTCTGGCTTCGGCGCTCTCTCTGATCGCCGGCCACGCACAGGCGCCGCAGCCGGCCGCGAGGCCCGAGGCGTCCGCCACCATCGCGGCCAAGACGCCGGTCTTCGCGGGCGCTTGCAAGGCCTGTCCCTGGGGCATTCTGGCGCGGGTCACAGCGGACGCGCTCGCCTTCTACGGCTACCAGACGAAGATCTGCTGGGTCTGCTGGTCGAACTTTGGCCCTCGCGAAATGGGAGACAAGACCAAGCCCGTGATTCCGCCGGGAGCGTTCGACAATCCCGAGTACGTGGAGCAGCCGCCGGATCTCGTCCCCGACATCAGCGCCACCAGCGAATCCAATCTCATCGACGCCTGGAACGGCACAGGACCATACGCCAGCGACCATAAGCAACGGCGAAATTATCGCGTCATAGCCGTGGTGCGCACCTCCACCTACATGCTGGCCGCGGCCAGCAGGAAATCGGGCATCACCAACCTCCGGCAGATCAAGGACCGCAAGGAGCCCACCTGGATTTCCGGCAACAACCAGATCATCTTCGACTACTACGGCATCAACGCGGCGGACCTGCGCGCCAAGGGCGGCGGCATCATGCCGTCCAACGCGTCCCGTGAGAAGCGCGCCTCCGCGGACGTGTTTATCGGTACCGGCCTGCTGGCGGATACGCCCGAGCAGCGCTCGTGGTATGAGGCCACCCAACTCAACGATCTCGTCTTCCTCGATTTTGAGGAGCCGCTCATCGAGCGCCTGGCTCGAGAGCCGGGCTACCAACGCGCCACCATCCCGTTGGCCCTGTTCCGCGGCGTGGACCGGCCCATCCCCACCGTCATGCGCCCGAACCACCTCATTTACGTGCGCGACGACGCCCCGGACTCCTTCGCCTACGACGTAGCCAAGGCGCTCGACGAGCATCGCCAGCTATTCCAGGTCCAGATCGAGCCCTGGTATTACGACCCGCAAACCGTGGCCGTGAGCAACGTGATCCCCATGCATCCCGGCGCCATGAAGTATTATCGGGAACGCGGCTACGTGAAGTAGCCGAGTCTGCCCTATCTGTGAAGAAGGGCACGTTCTCCTTTTCACGCGCACTCGGCGTGGCGCGCTCCCGGGCATAGCATGGAGGGAACCATGAAAGTACACCTTGGCCTCGCCGCCATTGCGCTTGCCTTACCGTTCGTCGCCGGCGCCCAGCAACCGGCTTATCTGAATCCGAATCTGCCCATCGAACAGCGAATCGACGATCTCATTCCGCGCCTCACCTTGCAGGAGAAAGCCGATTTGCTGGGCACCACGGCGCCCGCCATTGACCGCCTGAAAATCCCCGTCATGAACGGCTGGAACCAGAGCCTTCATGGCATCGTATGGACCGAGCCCACCACCATGTTCCCGGTGAACATCGCCATGGCCGCCACCTGGAACCCCGCGCTCATCCAGCAAGTGGCCGGCGTCATCGCCGACGAAGGCCGCGCCATTTACAACTATTGGCCCACCGTCACCGGTACGCCCGGACGCCCCAGCAGCGGACAGGTCGTCATCGATACGCCCGACGGCAAGCACATCCGCCACAACGGCCTCGTCTACCGTTCGCCGGTGATCAATATCAGCCGCGATCCGCGTTGGGGCCGCATTGTGGAAGCTTTCGGCGAGGATACCCTACTCGATTCGCGCATGACCGTCGCCTACGTGAAGGGCACCCAGGGCGACGATCCGCGCTACCTCAAGCTCGCCGCTACCCTCAAGCACTATGCCGTCTACAACCAGGAGCGCGGCCGCCAGGGCCTCAACGCCATCGCTAGCGAGCGGATGTTGATGGAATTCTATCTGCCGCACTTCAAGGCCGGCATTGTGGAGGGCCACGCGCAATCCATCATGTCCTCCTACAACGCGCTCAACGGCGTGCCCAATTCGGAGAACAAGCTCCTGCTGATGGACATCCTCCGCGACCAGTGGAAGTTCGATGGCTTCGTGGTGCCTGACAGCGGCGCCGTGCAGTTGCTGGTCAACTCCTACCATGAGGTCGCAACCATGGAGGAAGCCGCCGCCAAAACCATCCTGGCCGGCAGCGATCTCGATAACGGCCTCTACCCGCGCACGCTGGCCACGGCCGTCCAGAAGGGCTTCTTGAAGGAGTCGGACCTCGATCAGTCCTTGCGCCGCGTCCTGCGCGTGCGCTACCGCCTGGGCGAGTTCGATCCGCCCTCCATGGTCCCCTATAGCAAGATCTCGCCGTCCATCATCGATTCCGCGCCGAATCGCGCCCTCACGCTCAAGACCGCGCATGAATCCATCGTCCTGCTCACCAATAAGAACAACTTCCTGCCGCTCGATAAGTCCAAGCTCAAGACCATCGCCGTCATCGGTCCGCACGCCGATTTCGCCATGCTGGGCATCGGCTACACCGGCCTCGCGTCGAACTTCATCAAACCCATCGATGGCATTCGCAACAAAGTGGGCGCCGGCGTGCAAGTGCTCTACGCCAAGGGCTGCAACATCCTGGATGCGCCCGATAAGGACGCGAGCTTCGCCGAAGCCGTGAACGCCGCTAAGAAGGCGGATGTCGCCATCGTCTACGCCGGGCTGAACAACCAACTGGAGGCCGAGGGCCGCGACCGCCCCTACCTGGGCCTCCCGCCCGTTCAGGAAGAACTCATCAAAGCGGTCTACGCCGCGAATCCGCGCACCGTGCTTGTGCTGTTGAACGGCGGCCCGGTCTCCGTGCGTTGGGAGAAGGACAATCTTCCGGCGGTGGTGGATATGTTCTACGGCGGCGAAACCGGCGGCGATGCCGTCGCCGATGTGCTCTTCGGCGATTACAACCCCGGCGGCCGCCTGCCTTACACCGTCTACGAATCCACGGACCAGATTCCGCCCATGAACGAGTACGACATCACCAAGGGCTTCACGTACATGTATTTCGAAGGGCAGCCCGTGTACCCGTTCGGTCACGGCTTGAGCTACACCAGCTTCAAGTACAGCAACCTGAGGCTTTCCACCAAGCGGATGCGCGCCAACGGGACCTTAACGGTGCGCGTGGATGTTCAAAATACCGGCAAGCGCGCCGGCGATGAAGTGGCGCAGTTGTACGTGCATGACGTCGCGCCGGTGGTGAAGCGCCCCATCAAGCAATTGCAGGGTTTCGAGCGCGTCAGCCTCAATCCCGGCCAAAAGAAGACCGTCACCTTCACCGTGCCCGCCGGCAAGCTCGCCTATTGGGACGAAACCACGCACGCCTTCGTGGTCGTGCCGGAGAAAGAGGATGTCATGGTGGGCGCTTCGTCGGCGGACATCCGTCTGAAGGACCAGTTTGAGGTGGTAAAGTAAACCCGATCATGTTGGGTTCCCTGCGCTGGCGGTTGGCCATTCTCATTACGGCGGCGATCGCCATCAGCTACTTCGATCGCCAGACGCTGCCGGTGGCCGTGCACGCCATCCAGCGCGACATCCCCATCTCCAACACCGCCTTTTCGCGCCTGCAAGCGGCGTTTCTGGTCGCGTATGCGCTGATGTACGCCGGCGGCGGCAAACTTTTGGACACCCTCGGGACGCGGCGCGGCTTCCTGGTCATCATGGTCTGGTGGTCGCTGGCCTGCTTCAGTCTGGGACTGGCCTCCAACGTGGCCATGTTCGGCGTGAGCCTCTTCCTGCTCGGCATGGGCGAGGGCGGCGGGTTTCCCGCGGCCACCAAGGCCATTGCCGAATGGTTTCCGCCGGGCGAACGCTCCACCGCCATGGGAATGGTGAACGCCGGAACGGCCGTGGGCGCCGTGGCCGCGCCGCCGCTCATCGCCGTCATCCTCACGGATCTCAACTGGCACTGGGTGTTCTTCTTCTCCGGCGCCGTCGGCCTGCTCTGGACGCTCTGGTGGGCCCGTCAATACTACTCACCGCAGGAGCATCCGGCGCTCAGCGCCGAGGAGCGCATCGCCTGGGGCGGCTCTCCCGATCTGCCCGCCGGCCGTCCCGCGGCCGCGGCGCCGTGGATCGGCCTGCTGCGCTTCCGCCAGGTGTGGGGCATGGTGACGGCCAAATTCCTCAGCGACGCCGCCTGGTACTTCTACATCTTCTGGCTGCCGAAATATCTCTACGAGGTGCGCCACTTCGATACCAAGCAGGTGGGCTACTACGCCTGGATTCCCTACGCCGCCTCCGGCGCCGGCAGCCTCCTCGGCGGATGGTTCTCCAGCCGCCTCATCCGCCGCGGCCGCTCGCTCACCTTCGCGCGCAAGCTCGCTCTGGGCGCCAGCGCGGCCGTAATGCCCGTGGTCTTCTTCGTCACGCAATCGCCTGTGCAGTTGGCCATCGTGCTTTTCAGCATTGCCTTCGCCGGCCAGCAATCCTGGTCCACGCTGGTGATGACCCTGCCGGCCGATCTGTTTCCGCGGCGCGAAGTAGGCTCGGTGGCCGGGATGGTGGGTTTCGGAGGCGCCATGGGCGGCGTGGTGTTCGGGCTGGTGGTGGGATTCCTGCTCGATCACGGCTTCGGCTACGGCGTGGTCTTCGCCCTGGTGAGCACCTTCCACGTGATCGCTTTCTGCATCATCCTGGCCACGGTGCGGGTGGTCGAGCCAATCCGCGAGTTAACCTAGAAGTTCAGTAGAGGATTGGCCTGCCGCGTGCAGGTCTTATCCGGGAGAAATCAATGGGCGAAACGAAGAAAACCTTGGGCATCATCCATGCCGTGAATCTCACGATTCGCGCCATGCAGCCTTTCATTGAGAAGTTCATTCCCGAAGTCGAAGTCGTGCACCTCTGCGACGATACGATTCAGCGCGACAACATCCGCGCCGGCGTCGGCGTCATCCCCAAGGTCAACTACTACAAGTTCGCCCAATACGCGCACAACCTGGAGGAGGCCGGCGTGGACATGATCCTGCTGGCCTGTTCCACCTTTAATTATGCGGCCGAATTGGCGCGGCCCATGATCAACGTGCCCATCGCCCAGATCGACCGCCCCATGATGGAAGCGGCAGTGCGGCAAGGTCCGCGCGTCGGGCTGCTGGCGACGCTCGCCACCACCGTTCCGTCCTCGGAGCGGCTGCTGCGCATTGTGGCGGCCGAGCAAAAGAAGAACATCGAGATTACAACGGTACTACGTCCCGAAGCCTTCGAAGCCGTCAGCAAAGGTGATGTGGAGACGCACAACCGCTTGCTGCTCGAAGAGATCGAAAAGCTCTCCGGCAAAGTGGACTCCATCGCCATGGCGCAGCTTTCCATGTCGGCGCTGGCGCCCTATCTGCCGAAGACGAAGGTCCCGGTTTACAACAGCGGGACTACGGGGTTTGGCCGCATCCGAGAGATGCTGGGGCTAGGCGTTCTGCAAGCCGCCTGAGGAGCGTTCGAGCGCGCCCGGGCCCGCGCCCACAAGGAACCGGCCGCCGGCTCTAGTTTTGGCGTCCGCGCAGCCGCCGGCGCAGGAACCCTACTGCCGCAAGTCCTCCCGCCAGCAGGCTGAAACAGCCGGGCTCGGGAGCGGCCGTCCCGAATTGGACCTGCTCCACGCCCAGAAAGTGATCCGGAGGCGTCACGACCAC
>Ga0335069_10004575_pt1 | contig 20428 bp, 15 predicted proteins | sample Lox_Sample_11_FD_206714 | JGI IMG/M metagenome (GOLD analysis project Ga0335069, IMG submission 206714) | Soil microbial communities from Loxahatchee National Wildlife Refuge, Florida, United States - Lox_Sample_1.1 | ecosystem: Environmental > Terrestrial > Soil > Wetlands | place: USA... | reverse complement strand
GCTGCAGGCGCGTACTCGCGTAGTCGCCTTCGTAGCGGCCGCCAAAGAGCTGGGACACGAAGCGCACGACGTTGCGCTTCATCGCGGCCGGGCTGACGAACGCCGCGAGCTGCGGGCCGATTCCGGGGGTCGCGCGCAGTCGCGCGACGTAGTCGGCGGCGAGCCCGTCGACGATTGGCTCGAGCGCGTGCCAGGCGGCCGCGAGCCGCGTGGCGTCGGCCTCGGTGAAGCCGGCCAGCGCCTTGCGCTGCTCGAGGTCGCCCGCGTGCAGCGGCAGGTGATCCAGCAGCGACGTCGCCGTCGGGGTCATCGTGCCTCGCATGTACAGCTTTTGTTCACGGTAGCGAAGCGCCGGCGCCCGAATCGCGCCGGCCGTCACAGTACGCGAACGCCGCTGCTGCGGATTGCCGGTGTGCGGGTTTCGGTTTGTGCGGCTACGGGGAGCCGCTGGCCGGGTGGTCGTCGACGAGCAGCCGGTAGCCGATGCCGGCCTCGGTCAGCAGGTAGCGCGGCTGGCGCGGATCGGGCTCGATCTTCTGGCGCAGCATCTTCACGTAGGCGCGCAGGCCGCGCGTGTCGCCGAGCCGCGACGGGCCCCAGACCTCGCGGATCAGCTGCTCCTGCGTGACGATGAGCCCCGCGCCACGCGCGAGGCACTCGATGACCCGAAACTCGAGCGGCGTCAGATGCAGGCTCGTTCCGGTCGCCTGGGCAGTGCGCGTCGCGAGGTCGACGACGACGGGGCCGAAGTGCAGCACCGGCGCGCGGTCGGCGACGCGTGCGCTGCGCCGCATCGCCGCGCGCACCCGCGCCAGGAGCTCCGTGGCGCTGAAGGGCTTGGTGACGTAGTCGTCGGCCCCGGCGTCGAGCGCGGCGACCTTGTCGGCCTCCATCGTTCGCGCCGACAGCACCAGGATCGGTACCGGCGAGAACAGGCGGATCTCGCGCACCACGCTCTGCCCGTCTCGGTCGGGAAGGCCGAGGTCGACGATCGCGAGGTCCGGCCGGTGGCTGCGCGCCTCGATGACCCCGCGCGTGCCCGTGTCGGCCTCGACGACGCGGTAGCGCTGCGACTCGAGCAGCGTGCGCAGGACGCTGCGAATGCCGGCGTCGTCCTCGATGAGCAGCACGAGGAACATCGCCTCGGTCACGGCGGCGGCTCGGTCGTCGGCAGCGTGAACCAGAAGCGCGCGCCGCCCTCGGGGCGGTCGACAGCGCTGATGCGCCCGCCGTGGGCGCTGATGATCGCGCGACAGATCGCCAGGCCGAGCCCGGCGCCGCCGGTGTTGCCCTCGTCGCGGCCGCGCTGGAACTTGGCGAACAGCCGCTCCGGATCGCCCGGTGGCAGGCCCGGGCCGTTGTCGTCGACGTCGACGCGCAGCTCGCCGCCGTCGGGTGCCGCCCCGATGCGGATCCGCGTGCCGGCCGGCGTGTGCTTGGTCGCGTTCTCGACCAGGTTGACGAGCACCTGCGTCACGAGCGGCGCGTCGACGTAGATCGGCGGCAGGTCGGCCGGCAGCGCGAGCTCGACCGGGTGCGACTCGAGCCGGCCCGCGAGGCGTGCGAGCGCCGTGCCGACGAGGTCGTCGATCGTCTGCCAGTCGCGCCTCAGGCGCACCTCGCCCGTCTCGAAGCGCATCAGGTCGAGGACGTTCGAGATCAGCTCGGACATCTCCTGCGCCTTGCCCTCGATCGAGGCGGCGAGGCGCCGGCGCGTCTCGGCATCGAGGGCCAGGGCCGCATCGCTGAGCGCGCTGCTCGCCCCGGCGATGACCGCGAGCGGCGTGCGCAGGTCGTGCGAGATCGAGGCCAGCAGCGTGTTGCGCAGGCTCTCGGTCTCGGCGGTGATGCGCGCCGCCTCGGCTTCCTCGGCGAGCTGCGCGCGCTCGACGGCGAGCGCGATCTGCCCGGCGAAGGTCTCCAGCAGGTGGCGCTGTTCCGGCAAGAGCAGCCGGCGCCGCTGCGCGGGCTTCACCGCGAGCACGCCAAGCGTCTGTCGGCTCCCTTTCAGAGGCAGGTACTGCGCGGGCGCGGCGGGCAGCGTATCGGTGCCGAGGCCGGCGGGCCGGTCGTGGTCGTAGACCCACTGTGCGACCGACAGGTCCGCTTCGCGCAACGAGCCCGGCAACGGCGTGCCGCGCGGCGACCGCAGCCGCCCGTCCGAGTTCGGCATCAGCACGGCCGCCTGGCTCGCGAAGGTCTCGGCGACGTGGCGCACCGCGACGCGGGCCAGGTTCTCGAAGCTGCGCGTCGCAGCGAGCTCGCGGCTCATCGCGTAAAGGAGCGCGGTGCGCCGCGCGCGCGCGCCCGCGACTCGGTTCTGGGCGCGCACGTTCGCGACCAGCGTCGCGATCACGAGCGCGACCCCCAGCATCACGCTGAACGTCACGAGGTACTGCAGGTCCGAGACCGCGAAGCTGAAGCGCGGCGGCACGAAGCAGTAATCGAGCGCCGCGACGTTGACGACCGCCGCGAGCGCCGCCGGGCCGCGGCCGAGGCGCATTGCGGCGATGGTCGCGCCCAGCAGGTAGACCATCACGAGGTTCGCGAGCTCGAAGTACGGGTACATCAGCGCCGCGAGCGCGGTGCACAGCGCCGAGATCGCGAGCGCCGCCCAGTAGCGCGGCCAGCGCACCTCGGCGGGCCCGGCGAGCTCGCGGTCGCGAGTCGCACGCGGCGCGGCGTCGGCGCGCGCGATGACCGAGACATCGAAGCCGTGGCCGCGACGGACGAGCGCAATGGCGGTCGACGGCCTCCACAGCGCCCGCCAGCCGCGTCGCTTGGCCTCGCCGACGACGATGCGCGTGATGTTGCGCACGCGCGCGTACTCGACGAGCGCCGAGGCAGCCGAAGGACCGTCGAGCGTCACGGTCTCGGCGCCGAGCGACTCGGCGAGGCGCAGCACCTCGACGCGGCGGTTGCGCTCGATCTCGCCGAGCCGGAGCTGCGCCGGGGTCTCGACCGACACCACGATCCACTCGGCGTCGAGCGCGTCGGCGAAGCGCTTGCCGACGCGCACCAGCTGCTCGGCCTGGTCGTCCGGCGCGACGGCAATCAGGAAGCGGTCGCGCGCGAGCCACGGGCGCGAGGCGCGCTCGGCACCGGCGTACTCGCGGGCCGCGGCGTCGACGCGGTCGGCGGTGCGCCTGAGCGCGAGCTCGCGCAGCGCGAGCAGGTTCGGCGTGCGGAAGAAGCGCTCGGTCGCGGCGGCGACCTGCTCGGCGACGTAGACCTTGCCGGCCTTGAGCCGCGCCAGCAGGTCGTCCGGCGGCAGGTCGATGAGCTCGACCTCGTCGGCCTCGTCGAAGATCCGGTCCGGGATCGTCTCGCGCTGGCGCGTGCCGGTGATGCCGGCGACGACGTCGTTGAGGCTCTCGAGGTGCTGGATGTTGACGGTGGTCCAGACGTTGATGCCGGCGTCGCGCAGCTCCTCGATGTCCTGCCAGCGCTTCGCATGGCGCGAGCGGGGCTCGCCGTCGACGAGGTTCGAGTGCGCGAGCTCGTCGACCAGCAGCACCGCCGGGGCTCGCTTGAGCGCCGCGTCGAGGTCGAATTCGCGGCGCGTGATGCCCTTGTAGCGCACCTCGAGGAGCGGCAGGCGCTCAAGACCCTCGAGCAGCCGCTCGGTCTCGTCGCGGCCGTGCGGCTCGACGTAGCCGACCACGACGTCGGTGCCGGCGGCGCGCGCGACGCGCGCGGCCTCCAGCATCGAGTAGGTCTTGCCGACACCGGCCGAGGCGCCAAAGAAGATCTTGAGGCGGCCGCGCCGCGCACGCGCCTCGGCGCGCTCGACCTCGGCAAGCAGGCGATCGGGATTCGGTCGTTCGGCCTCGGTCATCGGCTCCCGGCCCTCGCGGCGGCAGCGGCGGCGATGCCGCCATTGCAGCACATCGCGGCGGCCCGCGCCGCGAGGTCCGGCCGCAACGGGCGCGCTGGCCGCGGAGCCCCGGATCCTACGGCGCCGGTGGCGCTGGAGCGAGGCGATGGCGTGTGAAAAAATGCCCTCCGCCCGCGATCCCGTCGCCCGGGCGGAGGCCGCGATGCGCACGAACATCCTGATCACCGGCGCGAGCAGCGGGCTCGGCCGCGGTCTCGCGCTCGAGTACGCGGCGCAGGGCCGCAACCTCGCGCTCTGTGCGCGGCGCCTCGAGAGGCTCGAGGCGCTGAAGGGCGAGATCGCGGCGCGCTTCCCGGGGGTCAAGGTCGCCATCCGGGCGCTCGACGTGACGCGGCACGCGGACGTGTTCACGGTGTTCCGGGCGCTCGACGCCGAGCTCGGCGGCCTCGACCGGATCGTCGTCAACGCCGGCGTCGGGCGCGGCGCGCCGGTCGGCAGCGGCCACTTCGCCGCGAACTTGTCGACCGCGGAGACGAATTTCATCGCGGCGCTCGCCCAGTGCGAGGCCGCGCTCGAGCTCTTCAGGGCCCGGCAGGCGGGCCACCTCGTCACGATCGCGTCAGTCGCGGCGATCCGCGGGCTGCCGCGCTACCAGACCGTCTATGCGGCGACCAAGGCGGGGCTGGCATCGCTGACCGAGGGCATCCGCGCGGACGTCTGGGACACGCCGATCCGCGTCAGCGCCATCTACCCCGGCTACATCGAGACCGACATCAGCTCCGGCGCCCGCAAGCGCCCGTTCCTCGTCGACACGGCGACCGGCTGCAGGGCGCTGTTCAGGGCGATCGAGCGCGAGCGCGCGCGCGCCTTCGTCCCCGCGTGGCCGTGGGCGCCTCTCGCGTTCCTGATGCGGCACCTGCCGCTCGGCGTGCTGGTGCGGGCGATGTGAGCGCCATGCTCGACCTCGGCTGTCCCGACCTCGCCCACGATCCGGCCGCGGTCCGCGTCTACAAGGACGAGGTTGTGCACGTCGAGTTCGCCGCGAGCGCCGGGGCGCTCAAGAGTGCCGTCGGGATGAATCACTACGCTGCGGGCGATGCGCTCCTCACCGGCTCGACCGGCGATCGCTGGTGCGTGTCGCGCGACCGCTTCGACGCCAAGTACCGGCCGTGCGCCGGCACCGCGGCCGGGGCCGCCGGCCGCTACCGCAACCTGCCGGTCGTGATCCTCGCCAAGCAGATCCACGAGCCGTTCCGGGTCTCGCGGACGGCCGGCGGCGACGTGCTGACGGGGGAGGCGGGCGATTGGGCGGTCGAGTACGCGCCGGGCGACTGCGGGCTCGTCGCGCGCGCGCGCTTCGAGGCGGTGTACCGGATCGCGGCCACCGGCCGCGGCGGCGCCGGTTAAGGCGCGCCGCGACCGGCCAAGGTCACTTGCGGAACGTGAACGTCAGGCCGAAGGTCCGCGGCCGGAACGTGAAGTCACGCTCGAGCGGGATGCCGCGCGGGTCGCCCGGCGCGAACAGCGTGTTGTCGGGTGCGATCGTGAAGTTGTAGTTCGTGATCGTGTGCGAGTCGAACAGGTTGTCGACGAACGCCGCGATCTCCCAGCCGCCGACGTTGATGCCGCCGCGCAGCGTGAAGAAGCTCGTGGCGCCGAGCGTGTAGTTCCACTGGTTGAACTGCACGGTCGCCGGGTCCTGGGCGGCGCCCAGCCACTTCGGCGCGCCCTGGTACTCGTAGTCGAGCCGCACGAACGAATCGCGATCGCCGACGTTGAACTTGTACTCGAGGCCGACCGAGCCCGTGAACGGCGGGGCGGGCTGGCCGCTCTGGCCGACGATCGCATCGCCATCGTGCACGACCGGATCCGCGTCCGGCGCGATCTTCGAATCCTTGGTGTAGCGCGCATCGGTGTAGCCGGCCGCGACCTCGAGCGTGAGGCCCGGCGTCACGATGATCTCGGCCTGCAGGTCCGCGCCCTTCGCGACCGCGGTGCCGAGGTTCGAGATCCACGAGATCTGGCAGATCGGCGGGACGACGGTCTGCTGGATGTTGTTCCAGCGGATGTAGTAGACGCTGGTCGCGAGCCGCACCCGGTTCTCGAAGTTGTTCTTCGCGCCGATCTCGTAGCTCTGGACCGTGTCCGAGTTGAACGTCGCGGGCGCCGCGGTCAGGTGGAAGTTGTCGAAGTCGGCGGCGCAGGCCGCGTACGGCACCGGGTTGTTGCCGCCGCCCGGGCGGAAGCCCTTCGCGTAGGTCGCGTAGAACAGGTTCTTCGGGTCGAGCTGGTAGGAGAGGCTCACCTTCGGCGTGAACGAGTTCTCCGACTGCTCGACGCTCTGCGTCTGCGCGCCCGGCACGAACAGCTGCGGGCCCGCGGTCAGCGTGTCGTTGGTGAACTTGGTGCGCGAGAAGCGCGCACCGAGGGTCAGCTTCCACTGCTCGTCGAAGGCGTAGGTGCCCTCGCCATAGATCGCGTACTGCGTGTCCTTGGCGTCAGTGTGCAAGAGGTACGAGTCGCCGTTTGACAGCAGCGGCACCGGCTGAAAGCCCGTGGCGCAGTTGCCGTTGGCGTCGATGGGCACCGCGCAGCCGGTGAAGAAGTCGCCGGCCGACATGCCGGCGAGATTCATGAAGAAGTTGTCCGCCATCGGATCGTAGATCTGCTCGAGGTAGGACTGGCGGTTCTCACTGAAGAAGAGGCCGGTCGTCCAGGTGAGCTTCGAGCCGGGGTCGTTCGACTGCAGGCGCAGCTCCTGCACCAGGTTCTGCTGGTGGTTCTCGACCGAGGCGGGCGCGCGGTAACCGGCCACCGAGGCCGGCAGGTGCACGCCGTTGGCGTCGAGCAGCGGGTAGTTCGCCGGGTCGAAGCCCGGATAGCAGGGCGTCCCGCCGCAGTCGGAGTTCAGCAGCGACTGGTAGAAGCCGAGGTTGTAGAGCGTGCCGTCGTAGCCGGTGATGTTCGTGCGGTTGTAGTACGAGGTGTTCGAGATGAACTTCACTTTGCCGAGATCGCCCTCGATCTTCAGCGCCGGCAGGTAGAACTTGTCCGGCTCGTCGCGCGGCGTCGGGTTGGCGCTCACGTAGCGGTCGCTGCCGGGATCGGACAGCGAGTTCACCGCAACCCAGTGGTTCTGGCCCGTGAAGCTCGAGACATCGTTGCGCATCCGATACTGGTAGTAGATCGACGGCGTCATCGACCACTGTTCGTTCATCTGCCAGAGGCCCGCGAGGCGCACGAGTGCCGAGCTCTCGCTGTTCGCCTTGCTGTCCTCGACGGCGAGCGTCTCGGGGTTCACGCGATCGATCCAGCCGCCGTCGCGGCGCACCCACACCGAGCCGCGCAGGCCGAACACGCCGTCGACCACCGGACCGCCAGCCGCGACGCCCACCTCGTAATTGCCCTCTCCGCCCTGCGTGTAGGAGACCTCGGAGCGGCTGTACATGCTGAACTTGCTCAGGCTCGGCTGGACGGTGATGTAGCGCACCGTGCCGCCCTCGGAGCCGGCACCGAACAGCGTGCCCTGCGGGCCGCGCAGCACCTCGACGCGCTCGACGTCGAAGGTCTTCGGCAGCGCGTCGTCCGGGTTGAAGGCGAGGGCGCGCATCTGGATCGGCGTGTCGTCGATGTAGATGCCGGTGGTGCCGGCGCCCGCGGTCGAGGCGATGCCGCGGATCGAGATATTGTTGGTGCCGGAGTTGTCGATGTTGACGCCGGGCGTGAAGCGCGCGACGTCCTGGAAGTCCTTGATGCCACGGATGTCGATGCTGTCCTGCGTCAGCGCGGTGACGGACAGCGGCACGCGGCTCAGCGACTCCTCGTGGCGCGTCGCGGTGACGACGATCTCTTGCAGTCCGCCGGTCTCGGCTGCCGCCTGCGGCGCGGTCTGCGCCCAGCCGGCGCCGGGCGCGGCCAGGATCCCCGCGATCGTCGCGGTCAGCGCCGGCCCAAATCCGTTGCCCGCGCGCCACCCCAGACTATGCCGACGTCTCGTCATGATGATCCCCCATCTGATGCGCGTGCTGCCGACCGGCCGTCGCGCCGTGTGATCTCACCATAGCGCTGTCCCCGGTCGAACGCAATTTAGGGTCGGGCCACAAATGGCGTTGTTTTGCTGCAACGAGGGCGGTACCGGCCGATCTGCGATCTCAGATCATTGACGCCCGCCGGGGCGGCAGGTAGCGTGTCCGCACCAATTTGGGGCCGCGCCGCGGCGCCGCCCCGTTCATGAGCCGTGCGGCCGTCGCGGCCGCCAGGCGCTTCAGGGGGACGCAATGTCGCGCGACGAACGCCGCGGACCGACGGATCACGCGCTCGGGATGGACCGGCCGATCACGCGCCGCGACTTCGTGCAGGGCGTCGCCGCGGGGAGCGCCGCGGCACTCGGTGCGGCGCTGTGGCCGGCGGGCGCCCCGGCCGAGGTTCCGGCAGCGGCGCAGGACGCCCCCGGCTACTACCCGCCGCGGCTGACCGGCCTGCGCGGCAGCCACCCGGGTTCCTTCGAGGCCGCGCACGCGTTTCGCGACGGGGCGCCCGTGCCCGCGGTGCAGGCGCTCGAGGAGGACTACGACGTCGTCGTCGTCGGCGCGGGCCTGAGCGGCCTCTCGGCCGCGCAGTTCTACCTCGAGCGCGTGCCGGCGGCGCGCGTGCTGCTGCTCGACAACCACGACGATTTCGGCGGCCACGCCAAGCGCAACGAGTTCGACCTCGGCGGCCGGCTCGGGCTCCTGAACGGCGGCACGCTCCTGATCGACAGCCCGCGGCCGTACTCGGCGGTGCCCGACCGGCTGCTGCGCACGCTCGGCATCGACGTCGATGCGCTCGCGAAGGCGACCCAGCACCCGGAGTTCTACGAGGGCCTCGGCCTCAAGACCGGCCTGTTCTTCGACCGCGACACCTTCGGCGCCGATCACCTCGCGGCCGGCTACCGCGACCGGCCGTGGGGCGAGTTCCTCGCCGGCGCGCCGCTCTCGGACGCCGCGAAGCGCGACGTCGAGCGCCTCGAGACCGGCGGCGCGGACTACTGGCCCGGCGAATCCTCGAGCGACAAGAAGCGCCGGCTGATGAAGATGAGCTACCGCGACTACCTGCGCGACGTCGTGCGCGTCGACCCGGCGGTGCTCGCGCTCTACCAGTCGCGCACCCAGGGCGAGTGGGGCGTCGGCATCGACGCCGTGTCGGCGCTCGACTGCTGGGGCTTCGATCTGCCGGGCTTCAAGGGATTGAACCTCGCGCCGGGCTCGATCCCCGGGATGGGATTCACGCCGGCGGGCTATGCCGACACCGGCGGCTCGACGCGCCTGCACTTCCCGGACGGCAACGCCACCATCGCGCGCGCGCTCGTGCGCCGGCTGATCCCGGCCGCGGTGCCGGGCACGACGATTGAGGACCTCGTGACGGCGCGCGTCGACTCCGCGCGCCTCGACCGCGCCCGTCAGCCGGTGCGCCTGCGCCTCAGCAGCACGGTCGTCGGCGTGCACCATGACGGCACGCCGGCGGGAGCGGAGCGCGTGACCGTCACCTACCTGCGCGACGGCCGGGCATTCACGGTGCGCGCACGGCACTGCGTGCTCGCCTGCTACAACATGATGATCCCGTACATGGTGCCCGAGCTCCCGGCCGCGCAGCGCGAGGCGCTGCACGCGCTCGTCAAGACGCCGCTCGTGTACACCAACGTCGCCGTCCGCAACTGGCGGCCGTGGGCGACGCTCGGCGTGCGGCAGATCTATGCGCCCGGCTGCTACCACACCTCGGCGCAGCTCAACTACACGGTCGACATCGGCGCCTACGCGAGTCCGCGCTCGCCGGACCAGCCGACGCTGATCCGCATGACGCGCACGCCCTGTAAGCCCGGCCTCCCCGAGCACGAGCAGAACAAGGCCGGGCGCGCCGAGCTGCTGGCGACGCCGTTCGAGGTCTTCGAGCGCGAGATCCGCGCGCAGCTCGGCCGCATGCTGGGACCGGGGGGCTTCGACCCGGCGGCCGACATCACCGCGATCACCGTCAACCGCTGGCCGCACGGCTACGCGCCCGAGAACAACTCGCTGTTCGATCCGGACGTGCCCGAGTTCGAGCGCGCGCACGTGCGCGGCCGCGCCCGCTTCGGCCGCATCGCGATCGCGAACTCCGATTCCGGCGGCGGCGCCTACACCGACGTCGCGATCGAGCAGGCGCACCGCGCCGTCACCGAATTACTGAGCGCCTGAAGGGCGCCGTTTGCTGCCAGGAGCCTCCATGACCCCGAAGACATTGCCGGCCCAGGAAATCGCGGAGCTGAAGCGTCTGGACGTCGCCCACCACCTGCCGGGCCAGAGCGACTACCGGCTGCAGGCGCAGCTCGGCGGCAGCCGGATCGTCACCCGCGCCGAGGGCTGCACGATCCACGACGCCGAGGGCAACGCGATCCTCGACTGCATGGCGGGCCTATGGTGCGTCAACGCCGGCTACGGGCGCGAGGAGCTGGCGCGTGCCGCCTACGAGCAGATGCTCGAGCTGCCGTACTACAACACCTTCTTCAAGACCGCGAGCGCGCCGGCGGTGCGGCTTGCGGCGGCGATCGCCGCGCGCCTCGGCAACAACCTCACGCACGTGTTCTTCAACACCTCGGGCTCGGAGGCCAACGACACGGCGCTGCGGCTCGCGCGTCACTACTGGGTGCTGCGCGGGCAGCCGCAGCGGCGGATCTTCATCAGCCGCTGGAACGCCTACCACGGCTCGACCGTCGCCGGCGCGAGCCTCGGCGGCATGAAACCGATGCACGAACAGGGCGGCCTGCCGATTCCGGGCATCGAGCACGTGATGCAGCCGTACGCGTTCGGGCTCGCGCACGGCGAGGACCCGGCCGCCTTCGGCGCGCGCGCCGCCGCGGCGATCGAGGAGCGGATCCTGAAGGTCGGACCCGAGAACGTCGCGGCGTTCATCGGCGAGCCGATCCAGGGCGCCGGCGGCGTCGTCGTGCCGCCGCCCGGCTACTGGCAGAAGGTCGAGGCGATCTGCCGCAAGTACGGGATCCTGCTGGTCAGCGACGAGGTGATCTGCGGCTTCGGCCGCCTCGGCCAGTGGTTCGGATTCCAGCATTTCGGCGTGCGTCCCGACATCGTGTCGATGGCCAAGGGACTGTCGTCGGGCTACCTGCCGATCTCGGCGACCGCGGTCTCGGCCGACATCGTCGCGACGCTGCGCGAGAAGGGCGGCGAGTTCGTGCACGGCTACACGTACTCGGGCCACCCGACCTGCGCCGCGGTCGCGCTCAAGAACCTCGAGATCCTGACGCGCGAGAAGCTGGTCGAGCGCACCGCGACCGACAGCGGGCCGTACCTGGCGAAGGCGCTCGAGCGGCTGCGCGGCCACGCGCTCGTCGGCGAGGTGCGCTCGGTGGGCCTGATCGGCGGCGTCGAGATCGTCGCGCGCCCCGGCAGCAACGAGCGCTTCGGTGGCAAGGAGGGCAACGCCGGCCCGATCGTCCGCGACATCTGCATCCGTCGCGGCGTGATGGTGCGCGCGATCAGGGACACGCTGGTGTTCTGCCCGCCGCTCATCATCACGCACGCCGAGATCGACCGGCTCGTCGACACGATGCGCGCGGCGCTCGACGAGGCCGAGCCTGCCCTTCGCAAGCTGCCGGCCGCGGCCTGAGGTTTCGCGTGGTGAACGCCGTTCCGGTCGCCGATGACAGGCTGCTGCGCGCCAGCGTGCACGAGGAGCTGCGGCGCCGCTTCGTCACCGGCAAGGTGACGCCTGGGGCCGGGCTGTCGACGCGCGGGCTGGCGCAGGAGCTCGGCGTCAGCCAGATGCCGGTGCGCGAGGCGCTGAGCCGCCTCGCCGCCGAGGGCGCGGTCGAGATCCGCTCCAAGCGCCGCATCGTCGTGCCGCCGATGACCGCGGGGCGCTTCGCGGACCTGCTGCGCTGCCGCGAGCTGCTGGAGCCGGAGGCCGCGGCGCAGGCGCTGCCGCACATCGACGCCGCGCGCTTGAAGCGCCTGCGCAGCGTCGACGACGCGCTCGGCGTCGCGCTCAAGACCGGCGACGTGAACGGCTACATGGAGCGCAACTTCGAGTTCCACTTCCTGATCTACCGCGCCTCGCCGCGGGCGACGATCACGCGGCTGATCGAGACGCTGTGGCTGCAGTTCGGGCCGCACATGCGCGTGGTCTACGGGCGCTTCGGCACCGCGAACCTCGTCGACCAGCATCAGCTCGCGTTGCGCGCGATCCGCGAGCGCAGCGCGGCGCGCTTGAAGCGCGCGGTGCTCGCCGACATCCGCGACGGCATGGGGCTGATCGGCAAGAACGGCTTCCCGGCGGGGGCGTGATCCGATGCCGCGCAGGTTTCCCGACGCGCTGACGCCGCGCCCCGAGCACGTGGCGTCCTACTACGCGGCGACCCAGAAGGAGCGCTGCGAAACGCAGCCGTTCGAGGGCCCGGCGCGCGCCGACGTCTGCGTGATCGGCGGCGGCTATGCCGGGCTGTCGACGGCGCTGCACCTCGCGCGGCGCGGCGTGGACGTCGCGCTCCTCGAGCAGTCGCGCCTCGGCTGGGGTGCTTCCGGCCGTCACGGCGGGCAGGTGCACGTCGGCATGCGCCGCGAACAGGAATGGCTCGAGCGCCACGTCGGGGCGGCCGACGCGCGCCGCTTCTGGGACTGCGCGCTCGCGGCGCGCGCGCACCTCGACTGGCTGGTCGAGACCTACCGGATCGACTGCGATCTCAGGCTCGGCTACCTGCACGCCGACCACCGACCTCGCTACAGCGCGCACACCCGCCGCCACGTCGACTACATGCGCTCGGCCTACGGCTACGAGGCGCTGCGCTACGTCGAGCGCGACGAGCTCGCGAGCCTGGTCGCGAGCCGCGACTACTACGGTGGCAGCTTCGACGCCCGCGGCGGGCACCTGCATGCGCTGAATTTCGCGCTCGGCGTCGCGCGCGCCGCGGCCGGCCACGGCGCACGCCTCCACGAACACGCCGAGGTGACCGGGCTTGCGCGCAGCGCCGGTGGTGGCTGGCGGGTCACGACCCGACGCGGGGAGCTGACGGCGGGGCGTGTCGTGCTCGCCTGCAACGGCTACCTGCGGCGGCTCGCGCCGTCGGTCGAACGGCACGTGATGCCGATCAACAACTACATCGCCGTGACCGAGCCGCTCGGCGCCGAGGCAGCCCGGCGCCTGATCGCGAACGGCGCCGCGGTGTCGGACTCGCGCTTCGTCGTCAACTACTTCCGCATCACGCCCGACGCGCGGCTGCTGTTCGGCGGCGGCGAGAACTACAGCTATCGCTTCCCGCGCGACATCGCCGCGTTCGTGCGGCCGCACGTGCTCAGCATCTTCCCGCAGCTCAAGGACGTGCGCTTCGACTACGCCTGGGGCGGGACGCTCGGGATCACGCCGACGCGCATGCCTTGGGTGCGGGAGGTCGAGCCCGGCCTCTACAACGCGAGCGGCTTCTCGGGGCTCGGCGTCGTCACCGCACCGTTCGCCGGCAAGACCGTCGCCGAGGCGCTCCTCGGCGAGCGTGAGACCTTCGAGCTCTTCGGCCGCGTGCCGGTCCCGGCATTCCCGGGCGGCGCGGCGCTGCGCGGCCCGACGCTGGTGGCGGCGATGCTCTTCTACGCGCTCAGGGATCGTCTCTGAGCGCCCATACCCTGACGAGGGAATCATGCATGAACACAAGACCCATCCGAACACCGCGGTAAACGAGTGGCAGGCGTTCCTGGCCGCCAACCCCGACATCGAGGCGATCGACGCCTTCGTGATCGACGGCTGCGGCAACACCGCCGGCAAGCGGCTGCCGGCCGGCGACGCCGACAAGCTCTACGCCGACGGCCTGCAGTTCTCGGCCTCGTGCTTCGTCGCCGACTGCCGCGGGCTCGGCCACGACGCCGGCGGACTCGGCAAGTCGGACGGCGACCCCGACGGCGTCGCGCGGCCGATTCCCGGCACGCTGTGCCGCGCGCCGTGGACGCAGACGCCGACCGCGCAGGTCGTGTGCCACATGGTCGACTACGAGCATGGCAAGGACCTGTGGTTCGACCCGCGCGTGATCCTGCGCAACGTCGTCGAGCAGTGCCGCGCGGCGCGGCTGAACCCGGTCGTCGCCTGCGAGCTCGAGTTCTACCTGCTCGATCCGCGGCGCGCCGCCGACGGGCGCATCAGTCCGGCGGCGCTGCCCGGCCGGCCGCCGGCGCGCCGCGCCGCCAACCTGTCGCTCGAGGCGGTCGAGGAAGCCTCCGACTTCCTGAGGCGCGTCAACGAGGCGGCGCTCGCGCAGCGCCTGCCGGTGTGCGGTGCGGTCGCCGAGTACGGCATCGGCCAGTACGAGGTGAACCTGCGCCACGTCGCAGACCCGGTGCTCGCGGCCGACCACGCGGTGCTGCTGAAGCGCCTCGTGAAGGGTGTCGCGCGCGCGATGGGCATGGAGGCGACCTTCATGGCGAAGCCGTTCATGAGCCAGCCCGGCAGCGGCTTGCACGTGCACGTCAGCGTCGTCGACGAGGCCGGCCGCAACCGCTTCGGCGCGCCCGGCGGCGAGGCGCTGCTGCGCCACGGGATCGCCGGCATGCAGGCGCTGCTCTACGACTCGTTCGCGTTCTTCGCGCCGAATTTCAATTCGCAGCGCCGCTACCTTGGCCTGTTCGTCCCGACCTCGCGCGACTGGGCGAGCAACAACCGCAGCGTGGCGTTCCGCGTCCCGCCGGGCCGCGGCGAGGCGCGGCGCATCGAGCACCGCGTCGCCGGTGCCGACGCGAGCCCGCACCTGACGGTCGCGGCGATCCTCGCAGGGCTCCTGCACGGCGCCGAGGGACGCCTCGAGCCGAGCGCGCCGGTCGATGGCCGCGCGAGTCACGGCGGCGACCCGGACTTCCCGGGCGACCTGATCGTCGCGCTCGACCGCCTCGAGCGCTCGGCGCTGTTGCCGCCCTACATCCCGGCGCGCTACCTCAAGATCTACAGCGAGTCCAAGCGCGGCGAGTACCTCGAGTTCATCGAGGACCTGTTCCCGCGCGAGTACGACTTCTATGTCTGAGGCGGCGCCCGCCGACCGCGGCGTCGCCAGCGCGCGGCTCGCGGCGTTCGCGAGCGCCGAGCGCGCGGCCTACGCGCGCGCCCGTCCACGCTCGGCAGCGCTCGCCGCGGCGGGCGCCGAGAGCTACTACGCGGGCGTGCCGATGCACTGGATGCTCGACTGGCCGCTGCCGCATCCGCTGGTGATCGCCGATGCGCAGGGCGCGACGCTGACCGACGTTGACGGCAACGTGCTCGCCGACTTCTGCCTCGGCGACACCGGCTCGATGTTCGGCCACTCGCCGCCCGCCGTCGTGCGCGCGCTCCGGGAGCAGGCCGGGCACGGCCTCAGCTACATGTTGCCGACCGAGCACGCGCTCGCGGTCGGCCGGCTGCTGCGCGCGCGCTTCGGCTTGCCGCACTGGCAGATCGCGACCACGGCGTCCGACGCCAACCGCTTCGCGCTCCGGCTCGCGCGCGCGGTCACCGACCGGCCGCGCATCGTCGTCATGAACGGCTGCTATCACGGCGCGGTCGACGAGACCTACGTCGAGCTCGCGGACGGCGTGGCGCGCAACCGGCCGGCGCTGATCGGCCAGTTCGTCGACCTGACCGAGGGCACGCGCGTCGTCGAGTTCAACGACGTCGCCGCGCTCGAGCGTGCACTGGCGCCGCGCGACGTCGCCTGCGTGATCACCGAGCCGGTGCTGACGAACTGCTGCATGGTTCTGCCGGAGCCGGGCTACCACGCGGCGCTCAGGCGCGCGACGCGCGCGACCGGCGCGCTGCTGCTGATCGACGAGACGCACACGATCTCGAGCGGCCCGGGCGGCTACACGCGCGCCCACGGACTCGAGCCGGACCTCTTCGTCGTCGGCAAGCCGATCGCCGGCGGCGTGCCGGCGAGCGCCTGGGGCTTCAGCGACGCGGTCGCGGCCGGCTGGGACCGGCTGCGGCGCGAGAAGCCGGCCGGCCACTCGGGCCTCGGCACGACGCTGTCAGCGAACGCGCTCGCGATGGCGACGATGCGCGCGGCGCTCGAGGAGGTCATGAGCGAGGCGGCCTACGCGCACATGGACGCGCTCGCGGCGCGGCTCGCGGCGGGCCTTGGCGATGCCATCGCGCGCCACCAGCTGCCGTGGCACGTGGCGCGCGTCGGCGCGCGCGTCGAGTTCATCTGCGCGCCGGGACCGCTCAGGAACGGGCGCGAGGCCGCGGCCGCGCACGCCCCGGCGCTCGAGCAGGCGATCCACCTCGGCCTGCTGAACCGGGGCTGCGTGATCGCGCCGTTTCACAACATGATGCTGGTGTGCCCGGCGACGACCACGGCCCAAGTCGATCAGCTGGTCGCCGCCTTCGAGTCGGTCGCCGGCGCGCTCGCCGGCTGAGCCGGCGCCTCGGGTGCCTTCTCGACCAGCGCCTTCAGCCTCGCGAGCCCGCGCTCGTAGTCGGCGCCAATCGCCTTGTCGAGCGTCAGCCCCATGTAGCGGCCGATCGGGTTGTTGCCGACGTCGACGTCGACCGACCACAGGACCTGCGTGCCGTGGTCCTGGGTCGTCAGCGTCAGCGCCGCCTTGCCGCCGCCGCGCCCGCCGAACTCGAGGTCGACTGCGATCTTGCGGTTCCAGATCGACTGGGTGATCACCTCGGTGCCGCTGCCGACCTTGTCGTTGCCGGACCAGCTCATCTTGGCGCCGACGCCGAAATCCGGCCCCGAGTAGGTCATCTTCACGTTCGGGTCGATGTCCGTCCACGGCGACCATTCGTTGGCGCGCTTCAGTGAGTTGATATAGGGGAAGATGCTCGCCGCCGGCCGCTCGATGACCGTGCTGCGCTCGACGTGCACGATCTGCGGCAGCAGGTAGGCGCCGCCGACGATCGCGATGATCGCGATGACGATTGCGGTGATGATATGCCTCAACATGACTACACCTCGCTTGTCAGACCACTCACGCCGCCCCGCCGGCGGGACGGCCGCCGCGTCAGGCGCTGTCGCGCTCGCCGCGGCGCATCAGGGTTAGTGCCAGCACGCCCGACGCCACCATCAGGAACAGGCTGACGGCGTTCAGCACCGGCGTCGCGCCCTCGCGCATGCGCCCGTACATCATGATCGTCAGCGGCGCGTCGGCGCCGACCAGCATCAGCGTCGTATTGAAGTTCTCGAACGACATCAGGAACGCGATCGCCGCCGAGCCGATCATCGCGGGCCTCAGGTAAGGCAGCGTGATCGTGCGCAGGACCGCGGCACGCGAGGCGCCGAGATTGAGCGCCGCCTCCTCGAGCGTGCGGTCGAAGCGCTTCAGGCGCGCGCTGATCGTGATCGTCGCGATCGCCGCGATGTAGGAGAACTGGCCGAGCACCACGAGCGGCAAACCGGGGCGCAGCGCGTCGATCTCGAGGCCGGCGAGGTCGTTGATGAACTCGGCGATGCGGCTCGCGAACGCCAGGATCGAGATGCCGAGGATCACGCCGGGGATCACCAGCGGCACCAGCATCAGCACCGACAGCGCCTCCTTGCCGCGGAACTGCGCGCGCTCCATCAGGAACGCGTTCAGGGTGCCGATCGCGACCGACAGGGCCGTGACCCAGCAGGCGACCACGAAGCTCGTCCAGATTGAGGCCAGCAGCTCCTCGTCGCCGAACAGGCCGGTGCGCCCGGCGGCCTCGTTGCCGAGGAACCAGTCGAGCGTGAAGCCGTGCCACGGCGGTGCCGGGTACGGCGCGTCGTTGAACGCGAACACCGCGACCGTGATGAGCGGCAGGAACAGGAACACGAGGAACAGGCCGAGGTAGGCGACCGTCGAGGCGCGCAGCCAGGCGGGCGTCGGGAGCGAGGGGATCATGCGCGCCGCATCACGTCGCCGAAGCGCTGGCCGCTGGCCTTGAGGCCGAGCCACACCATCGCCGTCGAGAGCCCGAGCAGCAGAAAGCCGAAGGCCGCGCCCTGTTCCCAGTTGAAGCGCGTGATGAACTGCGTGTAGATCTGCTCGGTGAACCACTGCGAATTCTTGCCGCCGAGCAGGTTCGGCGTCAGGTAGTTGCCGAGCGTCAGCATGAAGACGACGATGCAGCCGGCCGTGATGCCGGGTGTCGCGTGCGGGATCACGATCTCGCGCAGGATCGAGCCGCCGCCGGCGCCGAGGTCGTAGGCGGCCTCGATGAGCGCGTTGTCGAGGCTCTCGAAGCTGTTGACGAGCGGCACGACCATGAAGAGCAGCGAGGTGTAGACGAGCCCGACCAGGATCGTCGCGTCGTGGTACAGGAGCTCGACCGGGACGTCGGTGACGCCGAAACGCACCAGCAGCTGCGGCATGACGCCGGACTCGCGCAGCAGAATCATCCAGCCGAGGGTGCGCACCGTCTCGCTGACCCAGAACGGCAGCAGGCAGACGGCGAACAAGAGCGCGCTGACGCGCCCGCGCGTCAGCTTCGCGATCGCCCAGGCGACCGGAAACGCGATCACGAGCGTCAGCAGCGTCGCGATCGCCGACATGAAGGCGGTGCGCACGAACACGTGCCAGTACAGCGGCTCCTCGAAGAACGTGCGGTACTGGGCGAGGCTCGCGCCGTACTCGCGCGGCGCGAGGCGCTCCCGGAACGACAGGATCGCGAGGTCGACGTGCGGCAGCACGATCAGCGCGAACAGCCACAGCAGCGCCGGGGCCAGCATCAGCCCGAGCATCAGGCGCCGGGTGAAGGCGCGGCCGGCCGCCTCAGCCATCGCGGGGCGGCGCCGCGAAGCACACGGCGCGCTCGGGGTCGAAGCTGAAGTGGATCTGCTCGCCGACCCTGAGGTCGGCGAAGCGCCCGGTCTGCGGCAGCGCGACCCGAAACTCGAAGCGGCTCGAGCGCTCGCGCAGCAGCACCGCCGAGTTCGCGCCGTCGAACAGCAGGCTCTCGACGCTGCCGAGGTGCGCGCTCTGCCCGGCCGGGAGCTCGGCGGCGGAGCGCCCGAGGGTCGCGACCTCCGGGCGCACGAAGGCCTCGACCTCGGCGCCGGCGCTCAGAGGCGTCGCGCAGCGCGCGCGGATCGCCCAGCCGCCCGCGGCGTCGATCGAGGCGAGGCCGCCGGCGACGGCGCTGACCCGGCCGGGGATGCGGTTGTTGGCGCCGACGAAGCCGGCGACGAACGCGGTCGCGGGCGAATAGTAGAGCTGCTGCGGCGTACCGAGCTGCTCGAAGCGCCCGCGGTTCATCACCGCCACGTGGTCGGAGAGCACGAGGGCCTCGGACTGGTCGTGGGTGATGTAGACGAAGGTCGTGCCGAAGGCCGCCTGCAGCTGCTTGAGCTCGATCTTCATGTGCTCGCGCAGCTTGAGGTCGAGGGCGCCGAGCGGTTCGTCGAGCAGCAGCAGCGTCGGCTCGAGCACGAGGCTGCGCGCGATCGCGACGCGCTGGCGCTGCCCGCCCGACAGCTCGTCGACGCGCTTGCCGCCCGCGCCGCCGAGGCTGACGCGCTCGAGCATCTCCTCGGCCTTGCGGTTGCGCTCCGCGCGCGCCACGCCGCGGCGCGCGAGGCCGAAGGCGACGTTGTCGCGCACCGACATCATCGGGAACAGCGCGAGCTGCTGGAACACCATGTTGACGGGGCGCCGGTTGGGGGCGACGCCGGCCATGCTGCGGCCGCCGATCAGGATGTCGCCGCCGTCCGGCTGGATGAAGCCCGCGATCATGCGCAGCAGCGTCGTCTTGCCGCAGCCCGAGGGGCCGAGGATGGAGAAGAAGCTGCCGCGCGCGACCTGGAAGGAGAGCGCGTCGACGGCCGTGTGCGCGCCGAAGTGCTTGACGACCGCGCGTGCCTCGAGGTCCGGCGCGGTCAATTGGCCGCCTTCACGCGATCGAGCACGCGGCCCTCGATCTCCTCGAGCCCGGCCGGGATCGCGGGGTACCAGCGGATGTTCTTGAACGCCGCCTCCGGCAGGCTCGCCGCGGCCTGGGCCTTGAGCTTGGGGTCGATGAGCGCGTCGGCGCCCTTCGAGGCCGTGAAGCTGCCGATGGCCTTGGTGATCTTGGCGGCGATCTCCGGCCGCATGGTGAAGTTGATCCACGCGTACGCGCCGGCGTCGTTCTTGCCGCGCGCCGGCAACGCGAACGTGTCCAGCCAGCCGAGCGCGCCGGAGCGCGGCGCGACGTAGTGGATGTCCGGATTCTCGCGCTCGAGCTTCCAGCCGCCGGTGTCCCACATCATGGCGGCGACCACCTCGCCGGAGCGGAAGCCGTTCAGCAGCTGGTCCTTGTTGTCGTAGAAGAACTTGAGGTTGGCCTTGCAGGCGATCATCGTCTGGCCGACCTGGTCCATCAGCGCGCTGTAGGCCTTGGTGTCGCCGTACAGCGCGAACGGATCCTTGCCGAGCGCGAAGGCGATCGCCATCATCGCCGGCCGCCGCAGGCGCATCGCGGTCTTGCCCTTCACGTCCGGCTTGCACAGGTCGAGGTAGTCCGCGACCTTCGGCGCCTTCTTGGCGTTGATGACGAGGCCGTCCGTGCCCCAGATGTAGGGCAGTCCGTACTGCCGGCCGTCGATGGTCGTGTTCCTGCGGGTCGTCTCCAGCAGGCTCGGCACGAACTGGTCGAGGCGCACCTTGG
>Ga0335069_10004574_pt1 | contig 20429 bp, 10 predicted proteins | sample Lox_Sample_11_FD_206714 | JGI IMG/M metagenome (GOLD analysis project Ga0335069, IMG submission 206714) | Soil microbial communities from Loxahatchee National Wildlife Refuge, Florida, United States - Lox_Sample_1.1 | ecosystem: Environmental > Terrestrial > Soil > Wetlands | place: USA... | reverse complement strand
TTGAATTGAGACTCGGTTGCTTTGACGAACGCCCGTGGAAGCACCGCGATGACCAGGACTTCCTCCTTGACCGCAGACTGGATTGCGTTCCACCAATTCCCAACGTACCCCATGGGAGAAGATCGCGGACAGCACATTCTTGATCTTCAACTTGGTTCCGTCCGGTCGTTGAACTGTATCCAGCCATTCTTGAATCTGCATGGTCTTCATGCCGCCGGCAAGATGGCCGTACCAGTTCGGTTCGATCCAGTTCTTGATGTATGACCGGTTTGCTTTGCGGGCTGACTTGGACAAACGCGGTAATTCGTGCTTGAGGTAGTGGTTGACGAGTTCCCCAAACGTCATAGCCTTCAGGCTCAACTGTTGCTTGTTCTCGTTGAGGTGACAGCGTAACCGATCGGCTTCCTTGTTGGCTGCCGTCTCGGTGGGGAATTGCTTGGTTGTACCGATCACATCTTTGTGTTGCCGCCGGCGCCCATTGACTTCCTCGCTCCAGCGGAACACCCATACCACGCCGATTGCTCTTTTCTCCTTGCGAAGCATGCCGCGGTTGTAGCGGACAGGCTTCGATTGATCGTGACTCAAATGACCCTCCTCTGCGTCTTGTCACGACCAGCTTCTCCATGAGCGGAATTTACCTGACCCCGAAGATGTTCCGCAAGTTCTGAAATCAGGAAATACCATCTCTTCCGAGCCCCCGATCCGAACGGATGTGCGGGGATTCTTCCGTCTCGGGCCATCTGTTTGATTGTTCGAGAAGAATAGTTGAGAAATATTCCCGCCTCGCTCGCATCCACAAAGGGTTCGGGAGATTGCGGACTCTCATAAGAAAAGGACCTTTTGTTTGGTTTCCGGTTGTTCGTGTCCCATCCCGCATTTGCGAAATGAAGGTCTAGGATTTTTCGTGGTTGATTTGGCTGGGCCATAGCGAAGGACTCCTGGCTGGATTGTCCTTGACGGTAACGCAGTGTACACATATAGTCAACATGTAACGTTACAGTCGAGGAGAAAAATTGAGCGCTAAGGAAGTCATAGCGGAGAAGTCAGCAATTACACAGCAGCCTGTCATCTCCATTCGCATCTCGGATGCGCTGCGCATGAGGCTTGAAGCCTTGAAGGTACTCATGTCCATGAAGAGCGGCGAATCGGTCTCGACATCGGAGGCGGCAAAGCAACTTCTTGAATCCTCGAAAGAGGAGCGACTTGAGCTGGTAAGTATGCTCACAGAGCCGACGGATTCTCTGCTGAACATCCGACGAAAAGCAGATTCAAAGCTACCAATTTCACGGGCGGAATGGACCCTCGTTGCTTACTACTGTCTGCAGGGGGCGGAGAGATTTGGAAACACCGCGCAGACGGAGATTTCATACGATTCTTTGACTGGAATCTTGGAAGCTTTCCAGGCGGTATATGAACTACTTCGCAAGAAGAATAAGACGCATTTGGACTCCTTTTTCGTCGCGCATTTGCCATCGGATCGGCAGGCTGAAGCGAAGAGCTCCCACGAAATCGGAAGCGATGACGTGCGGCGTGCCGTGGCCAACACTCTTCGAATGCTGAAGAGCGCGAACCAAGATCGGCAGCGGCCGATATTCGTGGCGAGAAACCTCTACTTCCTGCTTGACGAACTGGAGCTTCCGAATATCGAAAAGCTCAACGAGACGCTTCGGCCCTACTGGTCAATCTTGTGGCGAGTGTGCGCGCGCGGTCACTATTTCCTGCACCTGCAACCCTTGCAAGATCCGAACTCTGCTGCGAGTGAAATCGACGCTCCTTTAGATCCTCCACTGCCAAAGTTTGAGGAAGGCGAATACAGTCTCGAATGCGTTCGTTCACCAACGGATGGGCTCTCTTGTTGGTTGCACTTTCCCGGAAGGCTTGCCCCACGTTATCCAGTCAGCGGATTTCCGAAGATTTCCGAGTTCCGGACCATCCTGGAAAGACTCGACACAAAGCAAGAAATGATCTTCTGGGAGGGACGCTATTTCCTCGCGTACACGTGGAACTCCGGAGGGGATGTTATCGGAGTGAATTTCCAAGGTCGTGAGAACGGGATTACGTTCAACTTTCGTGATGATGATTGGCAAGCGGTCAGGAAGCTGTTTCGACGCGCATGGCAGGCACCGCAAGTACGTCGCCTTTGGGACGCATTGGCCCTTGAGTATGGGGAGCTGTGAAAGGCGCGGTGCTTCGCACCGGAAGAATGATGGACACGTCACCCCCAATTTGGGAACTGCGGAGCGCGCGCGAGCGCCGAAATGTTTACGAACGTGAACCTGTTTCGGATGAACGGTTTTGTTTCGCGGCGGAGTTCCCGTACATCCCTGGCGTTTACGTTCGTAAACGGAAAAACACTGCTGAATGCACTTGGCGTAAACACGTTGATCCGCAAACTCATCATGAATTGTCGTAACAGCGCTACGGGCAGGCATTTGCTAGGAACCATGAATAGGATTTCCCATGAGTACTCCCGAACTTCCTTTTCCGACCCGGACCGAGGCATCTCTTAGAGATGAGACTAGGCCCGGCTTTCGCACCAAAACGATAGCTACGCGCCTGACTCCAGGAGAGCTGGCTGAGGTCGAAGCCACCGCTGAAAGCGCGGGCCAATCTCTCGCCGAATGGCTCCGCGAGACTGCGCTGCACGCAGCGCGGCAGCGGCCTGCCGATCCGATTGAATTGCTGCTTGCCGAGGTCTGGGCCTTGCGATACACGCTGCTGAATTTGTTTCATTCAAACGCCAAAGCGGCGACAGAAGGAACACAATTGCTGCCCGATTCCATCGTGAAAATACGCGATCAAGCAGACGCAATGAAGCTCCAGAAAGCACACAAAATCTTGGCCGACTTCCTTGCACTTGCAGGCACCAACAGGGTCGAAAAATGAGGTGTTCGTGTCATGCTTACCATCTCGAAACCGCTCTCGGCCAGCCAAGCGCGAACTTATCACGAGCGTGAGTTTGCCTCTGAGAAACAGAACTATTGGAGCCGCGACCAGCAAGGCCATAGTGAATGGCAGGGTAAGCTCGCACAGCAGTGGAAGCTCGCTGGAACCGTGGAATCGGAGCATTTCGCGCGGCTGAGTGAAGGGCAACATCCTCACACCACCGAGCAGTTAGTTCGCTACCAGGTCTCAAGAACCTACGAGGGCAAATTCGGCAAGGAAGTCACGAGCGCGGAGCATCGCGCCGGGTGGGACGCTACATTTTCTGCCCCCAAGTCAGTGTCGCTCACCGCACTTGTGGGAGGCGATGAACGAGTCCGGGAAGCCCATCGCGAGAGTGTTCGTACGGCACTTCGTGAGCTAGAGAGATACACGCAAGCCCGTATCGGCAATGTCCACGCGCCCGAGACAACTGCAAAGTTTGTTGCCGCTACTTTTGAACACGATACCGCACGTCCCGTTGATGGCTATGCCGCGCCGCAGCTTCACACCCATGCCGTCATCTTCAACGTAACTGAGCAGGCCAACGGAACTACGCGCAGCCTCCAACCCCACGAACTCTTTGTTTCTCAGCGATACGTAACTGCCCTCTATCGATCCGAACTGGCAATGCGGCTGCAAATGCTGGGCTATGAATTGGAGCGCGGGAAGCATGGGCAGCCGGAAGTCCGCGGCTACACCAAAGAGTATCTGGAGGCGTCCAGTCCACGACGGGAACAGATTAAGGACCATCTGCGGGAAAAAGGAATCGATGGCGCAGCGGCAGCGCAGATCGCTGCTCACCACACGCGGGATCGGAAGGAACTCTTGTCCCTGGGCGAGGTACTGCAACGACACCGCGATCTAGCAGCACAGTACGGAAATCAGGCCGATCGGGTCGTGGCTCACGCTCGCCAACACGGTCACCAGCGAACGCGGGAGATTAAGGCTCAGGCGCAGAGTGCTGTGACTTGGGCACGCGATCACGTATTCGAGCGATCAGCGGTGCAAGATGGTCGCGCAATCTTGGAAACAGCGCTGGCACGCGGCATGGGAGAAACCAGCTACGGCAACATCCAGAAGGAGTTCCAGCGCCGGATCGACACGGGAGAGTTCCAGGAAACCTTGCGGATTGGTGCACGCGCACAGTACACGACGAGAGTTATGGCGGGGATGGAGCGTGAGATCGTAGACAGAATGTCGGAAGGCAACAGACGTGATTACAGCGATCCAATGCTCGTTTCGCCCCCGATCCGTATCGCCACCGAAGACCGTCATCCAGAATTGAATCGTTCGCAGCTCCAAGCGGTTGACGAGATCCTTCTCTCGCGTGAAAAGATCGTGGCTCTTGACGGCATTGCCGGCGCAGGCAAGACCACCACCCTGGCGGTGATCCGCGAAGGCGCAGAGATTGACGGTTACAAGGTCGAAGGGTTTGCCCCAACATCCCGAGCAGCGCAGAAGCTCGCCGAGGCTGGCATTGAGACTTCAACTCTACAGAAACATTTGGCACGCGGGCAGCAGCCCGAAACGGGTGAGAAACGACTCTACGTGATCGACGAGTCTTCACTCGCTTCCACGCGGCAACTGCATGAGTTCATCGAGCGGCTGCGTCCGAATGATCGAGTCTTGTTGGTCGGTGATCGGCGACAGCATGAAGCGGTTGAAGCCGGACGCCCGTTTGCCCAGCTTCAAGATGCCGGTATGAAGACGGTCAAACTAGAAGAGATCCTGCGACAGAAGGACCCCGACCTGAGACAAGTGGTAGAGCAGCTTGCACGCGGCCACGTGCAGGAGGCCATTCAGAATCTCGATCAGCAGGGCCGGGTCCACGAAATTCGCGGACATGACGAGCGCATTTCGGCCATCGCGAAAGAGTATGCAAATTCGCCGGAGGACACGTTAGTGGTGTCCCCGGATAATCGCTCCCGCATGGAGATTAATGAGCGCATTCACGCCGAATTACAAGGCAAGGACCGCGTTAGTGGCGAAGAGCACCCGATCCGAACCTTAGTTCCGCGACAGGAGCTCACCGGGGCTGACCGTACGTGGGCAGCGAAGTACGAAGTAGGCGATATTCTCCGCTATTCTCGCGCATCGAAGGAGACCGGAATTGGAAAAGGCAACTACGCCCAGGTGCAGAGCATTGACGCCCCGAGCAATCGGCTCGTTGTGCGGCTGCAAGACGGAAGCGAGCGCACATACGATCCTCGCCGACAGCGTGGCGTCTCCATCTTCCGTGAGGAGTTACGCAGGTTTTCCGTAGGCGATCGCATTCAATTCACGGCGCCGGCCAATGAACTGAGAATTGCAAATCGCCAATTGGGAGTGATCGCTGGTATTGATAACGCAGGCCGAGTGAGTCTAAACATGGATTCTGGCCGTTCGCTCCAAATCGATCCCAACAAGCAGCCGCACCTCGACTACGGTTATGCAATGACGAGCCACTCGAGTCAGGGACAAACCGCGAATCGCGTGCTGATTCACGTTGACACAGACCTAGCCGCAAAGGATCTGCTCAACCGACGGATGGCTTACGTCTCCGTTTCGCGTTGCGCTCACGATGCGCAACTGTTTACGAATGACCGCGAGAAACTGCCGACGGTTCTCGGTCACGACATTTCAAAGCAGACCGCCAACTCCCCTCAGATCAGCACGGAGCAGACAATTGCACCGCAGCAGGAAATCTCTAAGGCGCCCCAACAGGAGCACAGCATCGGACTTGGAATCGGGCTTTAGAAACCTGCCTGCCCCGGGATAATGGCAGCGTAGCGCGGGCACAAACTCTGTCAAGGCCGACCAAAGGTCGCCGCTACCGCGGGCACGCGCCCCTGACAGAGTTTGCTCGACCCGCGCAATAATCTCCGCCATTCCGGGAAAGGCAATGAAGGTCTACTACTCGGCACGACGAACCTGGGGCACAAAGCTGGCCTTCGGCATACTTAAGACATACTCAACGTATCAAACAGCGGCCCCGAAAGCGCGCGCGCACAAAAAGATCATGACGCGAGTTCTTCCACATGGTAACAATTTCTTCATCGCAGGCTATGAAAACTGCAAGGCGCGAGGTCGGCAAGCCTCGCGTGAGGAGCGGGTTCTGCGAGCGAGTGGGATGATTACTCGCGGATCAAAGGCCTAAGCGCCTCAAGTGCTGACCCACGGCTTGCGCAGAAGATGAGGCATGTATCGCCAATCATGTACTTAAGAGATGGCCGTTCGCACACAATTAACATGGCTGTAAGCCGACCGGGTCAGAAGCGACCGCCATAAGCTATCGCGAAGAGCTTACCTTGTTCTGATTTCGTAACAAAAGATATTCACAGTTGACAGCCTCCTGAGTCTCACTTAAATTCCGCAGTTCACTCTGTATCAGCGAATCGTAATTGCCGAAGAGCAAACGGAATTCAATTCCGAAAACTCGATCGCTGCCTCCCCCTTGAAGACATAAGACCATGTGTGGCCGTGGTGTGTCTTTTTGGAAGTGAGACAGCCAATTACGACTGGTGATTGGCAGCGATTCGTAGTTACAGCGTGATATTAACAAGGAGGTGTCGTGCTTACAAGAAGGTCTGCGCCCAAGAATCGTCCAGCAGCAAAAGCTATAACGCTCATCATAAACGTTGCTGCCTGTGCCATATCTGTGATGGTAGGTTACGCTACAGCGCAAGAAGCCTGTGTCACTGCCGCGCCCGCACCTTCCCAATGTTATACCCATTTCACCTGGCATACGGGAGATACATTTTGGCCCCGAGACGCGGAATGCAGTTGTGTAGCCAATCCTAGCGGTTATCAGGATTGCTGGGTCACCAATTCGGTCTGCGCTCCTGGCCCTGCTAAAAAGTGCCCTTGGTGCGGCGGCGCCCCAATAGACTTTGCGAGCGGCGACACTTACCTGACTCAGGTCGACATCAAAGTGCCTGGCTTAGGTGGCGGGCTCACTCTTCAGAGGTCTTGGAACAGCGTCTGGCCCCAAGGAAATGGCGCCCCGACGTACGGTCTCGGCGGACAATCGACCTTGCCCGTGGGTATGTTCGGGCCGGGCTGGATGTCGAACTTCGAAGAGAATGTATTTTTTGGCAATGACGGCTATATGAAGTTCAGTGCTGGCACCGGAGACGTATCTTCGTTCGGCTTTAGCGGAGTCGTCGAGGGAAGCTCGCAATTCACGGTTGCAGGGCAGGGCAGTCAGAGTACCGTTCTGACCCAGGCACCGAGCAATTGGACGTTAGTTCTGCCGAACGGGGATCAGAAGCTTCTTGATGGCACGACTGGCAAGCTTCTTTCGATCACCGATCGCAACGGTAACGTCACCACGTTGACGTATGACTCTTCTTTCCGCCTGGTAACCGTGACGGACCCGGCGTCTCGCCATCTGTATTTCGCTTATGCGACCCCATCCAGCTACTTAGTAACGAGGGTGACATCTGATTTTGGGGTTTCGCTTTCATACATCTACGACGGTCTGGGAAGACTGGCCCAATATACGAAACCGGACAATACAACAGTTTCATTTCAGTACAACGATAACAATCCGATGCTGATAACTGCAGTGTTGGATTCAGACCAGAAAGTCCTCGAGTCTCACACCTACAACAGTTGTGCACAGGGAACAAGCTCATCTCGTGCCAATGGTGCCGAGTCCATAGCCGTTTCTTATCCATTGGAGTGCCACATCCTTAAAGGCAGTGACTAGATTGATCATGACCGTGTCTACGCCAGGCAGAGTCGCACCTGAGTCCTGAGACGGATTAACCATAGGAAGGTGTTCGTGGCCAGAATGTCCGCAGTTCGCTTGATTTCGATTATCGAGGTTCTGTTACCTTTTCTCGCTTCTCTTGCACTTGCTCAATCACCCACGATCTCAAGTATTGCTCCGACCAGTGGTGTGGTGGGTGAGGCTGTTCAAATCACGGGAAGTGGATTTGGCGCAACTCAAGCGGGCAGTACCGTCACGCTCAATGGAACGAGTGCGACGGCCATCAGTTGGAGCGACACTGCAATCACTGCAATCGTTCCCACGGGCGCTGGTACGGGAGCGTTTTCCGTGACTGTTAGCGGGCAAATAGCATCGAGCGGAGCTTTCAGTGTAACCACACTGCCGTCCAGTTGGAGTGATGCGGATGTCGGTACCGTTGGGACAGCAGGATCTGCAACGTATGCGAATGGCATATTTACGGTGAAAGGGGCAGGTACACAGATCTACGGCACGGCGGACTCGTTCAACTTTGCATACCAATCGATGTCCGGCGATGGGAGCATCCTCGCACGGGTGACCAGCATCCAAGGCGGCTCGAGCTTTGCCTCTATCGGGGTGATGATCCGCGAATCACTCAATTCGGGATCAACCAATATAAAACTTGCAGATTGGCCTGCCTATCGGAATTTTTACTTGGATCTGAGATCCAGCACGAACGGAAGCACGTCCGAGCCCACCAGCATCAGCGCAGCACCGCCATACTGGATTAAGGTCGCAAGGAGTGGAAGCACATTCAGCGCATACGGATCTACGGACGGTGTGAATTGGGCCCAGGTGGGAGCCAGTCAGACGATCAGCATGGCCACAACCGTAGATATCGGACTGGCCGTAACCAGCGGTAGCACTAGTTCTCTCACCACAGTAACCTTCGACAATGTCTCCGTAAATTCTTCCTCGAACAGTTCATCCGTCGTGACTGGTGTGTCCGCAACAACTGGTAACGTGGGAGATCAGATCATAATTAGCGGCACTGGATTTGGAAGCTCAGAGAGCGGCAGCATCGTTACCCTGAATGCCACGCCGCTACTCATCAACGCTTGGAGTGACACATCCATCGCGGCCACTATCTCCACGGGGGCGACAAGTGGACCGCTAATCGTTTCGGTCGCATCGAGCATGAACGACAGCAACCCCACAACGTTCACAGTAACGTCCCAGCCACTTCCTTCAGGGTGGCTGGATGCTGACGTCGGAAGTGTCGGAACGGCCGGGAGTGCTACTTATGGGAGCGGGACATTCACGGTGAAAGGGGCTGGGAGTCAGATATATGGCACGGCCGATTCGTTTCACTTTGCCTATCAGCCGGTATCGGGTGATGGAACGATCATCGCCAGGGTTGCGAGTATCCAAGGCGGATCGAGTTTTGCCGCCATCGGGGGAATGATCCGGGAAACACTTTTGTCCAGCTCAACCAACATCAAGCTTGCCGATTGGCCGACGTATCACTATTTCTACCTTGATTTGAGGTCCACGAGTGGGGCGAGTACGGCGGAGCCAAGCCAGATCTCGGGCACACCACCCTATTGGGTAAAGCTTGTGAGGAGTGGCAGCACATTCAGCGTTTACGGCTCGACGAACGGTTCGAGCTGGACGCAAGTTGGTTCCAGCCAGACGATAAGCATGGCGGCGAATATCGACGTGGGGCTGTGTGTAACCAGCGGCAGCACCTCTGCGCTCGCGACCGCTACATTCGACAACGTCTCGAGCAGCTTCGCAGGTCAGACTGTTGCGCCGTCAATCACAGCCGTTTCACCCTCTACCGCCGTTCCTGAGACATCGGTGACGATCACAGGCTCGAACTTCGGCTCCGCGCAGGGTGCGAGCACGCTGACGTTTAACGGGACAACAGCAACCCCAATTGCCTGGAGTGGGACGACAATCACTGTGCCGGTGCCTTTAAATGCGACATCGGGAAACATTGTCGTCACCGTGGGAGGAGTGGCGAGCAACGGAGTGCCTTTCACCGTATCGCAAACTCCGACGATCAACAGCCTGTCGCCCGCGGCTGGACCTGCAGGAACTTCTGTCACGATTTCCGGCGTCAATTTTGGATCGAGCCAAGGCTCGAGCAGAGTCACATTTAACGGAATTGCAGCCACACCCACGAATTGGAGTTCGACGAGCATCACAGCCCCGGTGCCAAGCGGTGCGACAACTGGCAACGTGGTCGTGACAACTACGAATGGATCGTCGAGTGGTACACCCTTCACCGTCTACCAAGTGCCAAACATCACCAGTCTGTCTGCATCTTCTACCACCATAGGTGCTCTGCTCGTAATCACCGGCACGAACTTTGGGGCGACTCAAGGTTCCAGCACCGTTACTTTCAGTGGTGTTGCCGGACTTCCTACAAGTTGGAGCGCATCGAGCATTGCCGTACCGGTCCCGGTGGGGGCAACAACCGGCAACGTAGTCGTGACCGTGAACGGGCTGTCGAGCAACGCAGTGAGTCTCACTGTCGTTATGGTGTCACTGCCATCCGTCGCCCAAGTGTTCCCTGCGAATGCAGCAACGGCGGTACCCGAGAATAGCCGGGTCATCGTTCGGTTCACGCAAGCGGTTCAGGCAGCGGCCGTCATCCCGGACACTATCAGCGTGTCGCAGGGCGGGACCAACACTGGCGGTAATTTGACGTTGTCGAACGATGGATTGTCCGTCACGTTTGTCCCTTCTCAGAACCTTGCGTCCAATACAACTTTCGGCATAAGGGTAACGGACTTAGCGGGGAATCAAACTACTCCTGAGTTCCAAAGCACGTTCACAACTGGTTCAACGACAGACACAGTCGCTCCGACCGTCGTGCAGACAAATCCTCAGAACAATAGCAGCGGTGCTCCAACCAGCGTACCGATCCGAGCCCGGTTCAGCAAGGTGATGGATCCGGGGACTATTACCGCTCAGACTTTCTCTGTGGCGGACACCGTAACTGGCCAAACCGTACCAGGGGCGATCCAGGTCGATGCCTCTGGAATGACGGGTTCCTTCATACCGCAAGCACCCCTCGCGGTTGGTAGAACGTTTTCCGTTACGCTCACGTCTGCTATCCAAGACGCAGCCGGAAATGGATTGACGGGAAGTCCGTCATTTAGATTTACCACTTCGTACGCGCCGGATCTCACGGCTCCGCAAATAACTGGGCTGAGTCCCCAGAATGGCACAACAGGAATACCTCTCAACGTAGTGATCGTTGCAGCTTTCAGTAAGCCGCTCGATGCAACCAGCGTTTCGGCTGGAATGCAGGTCGAAGCCAGCGGGCAGCCGATTCCGGGCGCCACTGCTCTTTCGAACGGAAATCAGACTGTGACTTTCACTCCCACTGGCGGGCTAACAGCGAACACGACTTACACGGTTGTTGCCAATGCCCAGATCACAGATGTAGGAGGGCTCGCACTTTCAAACCCGCAGACCTTCTCCTTCACAACAGGATCAGCCAACGATTCGACAACGCCCGCGGTAAGTAGTGTGGCACCGGCGAATTATGCAAGCGGGATTCCAATCAATGGCATCATTCAACTCCAGTTCAGCAAGCCAATCGATCCTCTGACGGTCACTACATCGACCTTCCAGGTGTCGACTCACGTGACTGGAGTGCAAGTGCCTCAGGCTGGCACCATCTCGGTTTCCGCTGATGGGCAGCGCGCCACTTTCGTTCCGAGCGGTTCTCTAAGTCCCTATACAAGTTATTCCGTTCAGCCGACGAACGGTATTGCTGATCTCGAGGGACACGGTTTGGCGTACTTCTCATCGACGTTTACAACCGGGGCTTCGTCCGAAAGTCTATCGCCCACTGTGATCATGGTGAGCCCCGCAAACGGAACCCTCGATGTGCCCGTAAACGCGCGGATCGATGCGGCTGTAAGCTCGGTGCTTTATCCGCCATCGGTGAATAACAATGCGGTTGCTCTATCCGTGAATGGGAGCGGAGTCGCAGGTAATGTGACGTTGAGCAGTGATGGAACTGTTCTGACGTTCTTGCCAGCTAGCCCGCTTTCGGCAAGCATGACGTACACGATCACGGTAAGTGGAGCGACGGACCAGGCGGGGAATCCAATCACCACCTTCACGTCGAGCTTTACGACCGCGGCTTCGAGTTCTGCCAATACCACCCAGCCCTCTGTGTTGAGTTCTGACCCTGCGAACGGAGCTACTTCGGTAGCAGTGACCGTGCCGATTACGCTCACATTCAACGAACCCATTGACATGACAACGGTCAGCGATTCGAGCGTGCCGATCTCGGTGAGTGGAACGAGCGGCGTGCTGTCGGGGACGTATTCCGTGGACGCTACAGGGGCGGTTCTTACGTTTACGCCGCTATCTCCACTCCCGCCAAATGCAACGATAGTAGTAAAAGTGAACAGCAACGGTGTTTTAGACCTTTCCGGAAACGGAAGTACGAGTTACTCGGGGACGTTCACGACTGGAACGGGGTCAGACACAACTGCTCCCACTGTTCAGGCGGTTACTCCTACAAACGATGCGAGCGGCATCAGTTTGAATAGTCCAATTGTTTTGACGTTTTCAAAGTCCATCAATCCGAGCACGATCAATACGGACAATTTTGGCATCCTGGTGAATGGCTCGTCGTCACCAAATGGCCTCGGAATCAGCACATCTTCGGATAATCGGGTTGTGACACTAAACCCTTATGGCTTGCCGCCACTGAGCACGATCACCGTTGTGGTCACGAATGGTGTGACGGATTTGTACGGGAATCCTCTTTCTGATTTCGAGAGTCAATTTGCGACAGGCGCTGCATCGAGCGTCACACCGCCAACGGTTGTTTCTCAGCGTCCAGGAATGGGCGCGACTGCGGTTCCGGTGAACGACAGCATAGTTCTATATCTCAGCCAGCCGATGAACCAAGCGTCCCTGACGGGTGCTCTCTATGTTTCTCAAAACGGCACGATCGTGAATGGGACAACGCAGGTAACGGATAACGGCCAGGTCATACAGTTCACTCCCTCCGCTGCCTTCCAGCCGAACGCATTTGTTCAAATTTTTTTATCCTCGTCGGCCCAAAGTTTGACCGGCGTAAACATGAACAATTATCAAAGCTCGTTTACCACAATACCGGATATAAGTACGACAACGCCGGCTCAAACGAGCAGCAATCCGGCTCCGAGCGTCATTAGTGTGCCAACGAATGTTGCAATCGATTTGTCTTTCAATGTTCCGCTCGATCCGAACAGTCTGACTGCAACTTCGGTCCTCTGCTATCAGAATGGGGTTTGGGTGCAGGGCAATGTCAGTTTGATCGACGGCGGTACCATTTTGCAGATTCTGCCCCGATCAACATTGCAACCGAACACCTTGGTTTCTTGCCGTACGGACGGCACTTTACAAGGTACGAACGGGCTGACACTGCCTGCCAGTAATTCCATATTTACGACCGGAAGCGGTCCAGACACGGTCGTGCCCACGATTGTTTCGATCTCTCCCTCGAACGGTCTGACAAATGTTGGAGACAACGCGATTGTCCGCTTAATTTTCAGCAAGCCCGTGAATCCCCTGACCGTCAATGCCAATACCGTGCAGTTGAGTGGTGGCGGCGTTACGCTGGTGCCGGATTCGATCAGCTTCAGTAATAGTAACCAGATCGTATTGCTGGTCCCGCATTCACCGTTGCCGGATTCCACTCAGATGACACTGTCGGTCTCCGGCGTAACAGACGTGGCCGGAAACCCAATTCAGTCCCAGACCGTCCAGTTCACCACGGGAATCGGCCCGGATACCGTCCCACCCTTGGTTGTCTGGACGAATCCGCTACAAACTGGACTCTATTTGCCGCCAAGCAATATTCCGCTGAACGGCATCGTCCAGGTTCAAGCGAATGAAGCAATTGACCCAGGCACAGTCAACGTCTCTACGTTTCCAGTGCTCGATGGCGCAACGAATCTGAGTGTGAGCGGTACCTATTCCGTTAGCCCAGACGGACTGACGGCGACATTCGTTCCATCTGCACCGTTCGCTGCCAATCACAGCTATTCCGTCTATTCGATGAATGGAGGAATGACGGATCTTGCCGGTAACAGTCTGACTTCGGCCGTCAGCGGAGTCATGGGCAATTTCTCGTTCATAACCGGCACAACGTCGAACACGGATTCGCCGCAGGTTACCGGCGTCAGCCCGGCGACCAGCGCAACCGGGATTCCGATCAACGCCCGGGCCACGGTCTCATTCAATGAACCAGTGGATGTGACTAAGCTAACCGGCCTAACGCTGACGGGACCAACCGGAGTTGTTTCGGCATCCCCAAGCGTTACCAACGGCAATCAGACAATCGCATTGATTCCGGTTTCGCCACTCGCTTCAAATACGCAATACACGATCAACGTTGCCGGCATACAGGACTTCAGCGGGAATATCCTCGCTTCGCCAGTCACTTCGACTTTCACAACGGGGAGCACTTCTGATCTGAAGACTCCCAAGGTTGCGAGCACTATCCCGACGAGTAGCGCAACCAGCGTTTCGACAACCAGTCCAATCCAGGTTCACTTCAGCAAGGCGATCAATCCGCTGACGATTACGAGCACCACGTTCTATTTGTACCCCTATGCCACGAACATCCCTGTTTCAGGGACAATTTCGATTTCGAGCGATGGTCAGACAGCCACTCTCACTCCAAGCGGACCACTTGATTCGCTCACGTTCTACGTTATGCAGCTCACCAGCGCCATCACCGATTTGGAAGGTCACAGTCTAGGAGCCAACAATTCATTCACGTTCACGACCGGCCAGGGCACAACCGAACCGCCGCCTGCCATAGGTGCAATCAGTCCTTCGCTGAATCCCGTGGGCTCAACCGTGAGGATCAACGGATCGTATTTCGGAACTTCTCAAGCTTCCAGCACCGTGAATTTCAATGGCGTGGAGGCCTCGGTGACGAGTTGGGGTGATGCGCAGATCGTGACCACCGTCCCGAGTGGGGCTACTACTGGCAATGTGGTAGTTACTGTCAACGGCGTTGCGAGTAATGGCCAGTTGTTCACCGTGCAAGTGACCCCATCGATAACCGATGTTTCACCGTCGAGCGCGACGGTCGGGACTGTGTTGACAATCACTGGCAGCAACTTCGGAGACTCTCAGGACGCGACCAACGTTACGTTCAGTACGAATACCCCTCCGTTCTATCAGGCTGTCACCCCGAGCAGTTGGACGGAAACGTCGATTACCGTAACGGTGCCCTCTATAGCCGCCACAGGAAACGTTTACGTAGTGGTAGGGAACACCGGCAGTAATACACTGCCGTTCACCGTCATTCCAACGCCGAACGTTAGCAGCCTCTCGACAAATTCCGGGGTTGGTGGAACTCAAGTCATCATCAATGGCTCCAATTTCGGTAACAGCCAGGGATCAAGCAGCGTGAAGTTCAATGGCGTTGCCGCTGCGGTCAGCAATTGGACGAACAGTTCCATTACGACGACCGCCCCTTCGAACGTGACCACTGGGCCGGTGACCGTTGTCGAGAATTCTGTCACGAGCAACTCGAACGTGATCTTCACGGTTACAAATCCGGCAATCGGGACCCTGTCGCCGCCCTCCGGTGCGATCGGGGCGACTGTCACATTGACCGGTTCCGGACTAGCAGCTCCAGGCGTAACGACGCAGGTCTTCTTCAGTGGAATCGCCGCGAACGTTTCGACCGCAAGCAGTACTAATGTGACCGTCCAGGTGCCAACGAATGCGACCAGTGGCCCTGTGACCGTCGAAGTCGGTGGAATTCCCAGCAACAGCCTCGATTTCACTATCGAGCAACCGCCGAGCATCGGCAGCCTGTCCAGCAATCAGGGGCCGTTTATGCCTGATGGCTCGATCGGGACCCTCACGATCACCGGCAGCGGGTTTGGTGCAACCCAGAGCAACAGTACTGTGGCCTTCTGGGAAAGCAATACTGCCCCTAACGTTGTGAGTTGGAGCGATACATCCATAACGGTCTCCATCCCGAATGACGCCTCAACTGGACCCCTCACGGTTACGGTCGGCGGAATTAACGTGGCAACTGCAACGCCTTTCGCTATCAACCAGATCAGCAATTTGACCGACTCGCAAGGCAACAAGTCGACCTACATTTTTGAGGTGCAGGGCGGACAGTGGGCCACTCTGAGCTCGGCGGGGACAGGGTGCAGCACGTGTTCGGTTCGCGGCGATTACACCAACGTTCCTGATGGCTATGGGAATACCCAGACATCGACTGATGGCCTCGGCAATACGGCCACGTACACGTATGACGGCAACAACAATGTGACGTCGATTTCGAAACCACTCACTCAAACTGCCACGGCGAAGACTTCGTATACCTATAACGGTTTCAACGAAGTGCTGACCATGACCGATCCGCTCGGCAATGTTACGACGAATGCATACGATTCACATGGCAACCTCACGTCAGTGACGACTCCTAAGCCGAATGCCAATACTTCCGCCAGCGTTACCCAGTTCCAGTACGACACAAAGGGAGAGCTGACGCAGATCACCGACCCCAACAACCACATCACCAAGCTCACCTACAACTCCGTAGGCCTGATCGCGACGATCACCGACGCGCAGAACAATGTAACCAGCTACCAGTACGACACTCGCGGCAATCGCACGGCTGTGATTGATCCGATCAACGGCGCCGCGCATCCGACCAGCTTTGCTTACGACATCATGAACCGGCTGACTGGGATTACGTATCCGGACGGCTCGACCGTGGGATTCGGCTACGACACACGAGGGCGGCGGACATCGGTGACGGATCAGAACAACAAAACGACTACCTACACCTACGACGATGCCGACCGATTGACGTCGGTCACAGATCCGGCGAATCACGTTACCCAGTACGCCTACGACACCGAAGACAATCTGCTTTCCATCACCGATGCCAACAACCACACAACGCAGTTTGCGTATAACGCTCTCGGCTGGGTGACGCAGACGACCTTCCCGTCGACGTTGCAGGAGAGCTACACCTACGATGCCGTCGGAAATCTGCTCTCGAAAACCGATCGCAAGGGCAACACAATTCAGTATGTCTATGACGCACTTTACCGATTGCAGTCGAAGGCCTATCCGGATCAGACCAGCGTCGAATATACATATGACCTGGCAGGGAAAGTCCTTCAGGTCGGCGACCCGACGGGCTCGTACGGTTTTGCCTACGACAACATGGGTCGTCTGATCGGGACGACGACGCAGTATGCCTGGTTACCCACCCTGAACTTCCAGAACACGTACACGTATGACGCGGCATCGAATCGGACGTCGCTGACAGGCCCCGACAGCAGCGTCACGACCTATGGCTACGACACCCTGAATCGCCTGAACGGGCTGGCGAACTCGTGGGCGGGATCGTTTGGCTTTGGCTACGATGCGCTGAGCCGGAGAACAAGCCTGACCCGTCCGAATGGCGTGAACACCACCTACGGCTACGATTCGGTGTCGCACCTGCTGAGTGTTCTGCATCAGACGGCAACGAACACGCTCGATGGTGCAGGCTATACCTATGATCCGGCAGGGAATCGCATGTCGAAGACGAACTACCTGAACGGAGTAACCTCCAATTATGGTTACGATCCGCTTTATCAATTGACGCAAGTCACGCAAGGCGGTAGTACCACCGAGAGCTACAGTTACGACGCGGTGGGGAATAGACTGTCATCCTTGGGAGTGCCGAACTACAACTACAATGCGTCGAACGAGCTGACGTCGAACTCGAGCGGCAGCTACACCTATGACGCAAATGGCAACACCCTCACGGACGCCTCCGGCAAATCCTACACTTGGGACTTCGAAAATCGGCTGACTCAGGCCGTCGTGCCAGGAACGAACGGCGGAACGACAACCTTCCGCTACGATCCGTTCGGCAGAAGAATCCAGAAGTCCGGGCCGCTCGGCACCACGAACTACCTCTATGATAAGTTCAATTCCATCGAAGAGGTGGACAACGCTGGCAACGTTCTCGCCAAATATACGCACGGTACCTTGGTGGACGAGGACCTTGCGATGTTGCGTAACGGGTCGGCATCCTACTATCACCAGGATGGCCTTGGTTCCATCACGTCGCTTAGCAACGGAGCGGGAGTGCTGGTCCAAACCTACGCATATGACAACTTCGGGAAACTGACGGCGTCCACAGGAACGCTCACAAACCCATTTCAGTACACTGGACGCGAATTTGATTCCGAAACTGGCGTCTACTACTACCGAGCCCGTTATTTTGATTCGAGCGCGGGACGATTCCTCAGTCAAGACCCGATCCGTTTCAGAGGCGGAGTGAATTTCTACGCGTACACTCGTAATAATCCTGTGGTTCTAAAGGATGCATGGGGCTTTCAAGGTTGTCCGGCGCAGTCGCCTAATTGCGTCCCTACGGACCCGAACTCGCCGTATCAAGGATCTGAAGGACTTTGGTATAACGTGCCCGACTGGTACCCGGACATGGTGGGGACGCTGCTTCCGGAACCTCCGGCCAATGATGACGATGTGTTGAACCCGGGCAACTGTGAATGCAATCTCACGAAGCTACTGGACTGGGCGAATAAGGTACTAGATGAAGCGGATGACGAGGATGAGCGTACGGTCGGTTTTGCATGGGGGACTTTTTTCACTCTTCAGGGAGTTGAAAAGGCTCTTGAGCATATTGGGGCAGAAGGGGCAGCGGAATGGATTCCAGGAGTGGATGTTGCCCTCCTCGGCCATGACTATTATGAAATCTGGGACCATCACAACCAGGCTGAAGAAATCATAAGAATGAGGTTCAAAGAATGTGGTGACGACTGGTGATGATCCCCCTTGAAGACCCAAGCACAGTGAAGGCAGAGTACGTTCGTTTCATTTGGCCAATTCTTCGAGGAATAGCTTTGGTCGTGGCCTTGTGGGCGTTCATCGCAGGCCTGCCAGCTCTTCTGTATTCGGGGAAGTGGGGAAAAGCTTGGCTGGTGTTCGGAATCGCCTCATTTGTCCTGATAGCGATGACTGCTAAGCCAGAGACACTTCCAGCAATCGAAGGCGAAAGAGCCGTCGGAAAGCGACACCGATTGCCGGACTGGACTCTTCTGAGCTACTGTGCCATTACTGGTCTGGGCTACAACTGGGCTTGCGTATTTTTGTGGTTCTCTCGACGATACGCTTTTTTCTCTGCTCCAGTCGTTGGCGCGACGGGTTTGATCTTGGGATTCTACGTCGTCATCGGGGTTATTGCAGCTTGGCTAACTGGGGGCAGTTGGCGGACGGGCTTTCTGGTCCTCGCACTCGCGCCGTGCGCCTTGGGCGGCGCAGTCTTGAGGTTGGGCCTCCTTCGGTAAGCGGGTTGCAGTTTTACACTGGCGGTCTATTCCTGATTCCGGGACATTGTGGCCAGCCGGGTTCGCGACTTCTCGCTCGTTCTCCGTGCGAGAAGTGGGAGAAGATAGCTAGCCTCCGCAGCTGGGCCACGCGGCTACAACGTTCAAGAGGAGTGCTCTGTGGAAGCGAGGAAGCTGGCATTGATCCTGTTCACAAGTGTGGCTTTAGTAGCGTGCAATCGCCAAAATAGTTCGTCCAGGAATGTTGCGGAGATCGGGTTGAAAATATCGCACCTGATTCAACAGCATCATTTTGAGGAAGCAGCTCAGCTCGGACTACATTCAGTGAAGGGAAAGCCAGAGGATGCAACGATCTACTACTTTGTAGCTTTGGCATATGCGAAACGCGCTGGATACGAGGCAGATTCGAGGGAAGACTCGCTGAAGCTCGTGGATGAATATTCACGGCAAAGTTTGTCGCGTGATCCCGATAACCAACTCATCCGGTTCAACATAGCATTGGTACTCGAATACGCTGGAGATGTCGAATCTACCTCACGATGCAGGTACTACGTGGAGTCCAAGGAGTTGTTGGATCAGGTTTCGAGTAAATCATCAGCGAACGCCTTGAAGCATGACGTAATTGAAAGTACGTCGCGAGTGACTCAAAAGGCGAGCGACGCGAATTGTAAGTGATTAACGCATCTGATTCAGGCGTCTTTAACCCGTCGATTCGTGGCCTGATCCGGGGTCCGATCCGCGAGCCGATCCGGGTGTGATTAGCTCCCAAATGCGGTCCTGATTCCGGCTGGAATCCGCGCCGCATCCTGAGCTGGTGGTGTGGCGATTCCGCCACGGGAAAGGGTTGGGCTCGGGTACTCCCAGACGTGAGGTTCGGCTGTCCTGCCTGCCGAAGATGCGCTGCCGGGGTGAGGCTCAAAACCTTACCGTGCTGCGCACGGGGAGTAGGGTGACACTCCACCCCTGAAAGGGTGCTGCACAGCAACTTTCGGTTACCGTGCGCGAACCTGTTGAAAGCAGAGCGGCTAAGGAAAAAATCCCGCCATCCGGTTGCTGCCCAGCAACCGCGAAGTTCGCGCAGGCGAACTTGTTGATTCTTAAGCACGGCTGCTAGTCTCGGCAGTGATGGCGAGAGAGGAAGCCGGGACATGGTGAAGCCGCCGCTGCGCACAAAATCCATCGGTTTCAAAGTGAGCGAGGACGAGTACGCGCAACTGGAAATGGCGGCGCAGGCCGGAGGCAGCACGCTGGGCGAGTGGTGCCGCAAGGTGGTGCTGGCGAGTGCCAGCGAAGCAGAAATGGGCGATCTGGCGCTGGCGGAGATCGTGGGAGTGCGTCTGCTGCTGGTGAACGTGTTGGGACCTGTGGCGGCGGGGGAGAAGGTGACGGCGGAGAGGTTCAACCAACTGCTGGACCAAATCAGCGAAGCCAAGCACCAGCTCGCGGCCAAGTTGCAGCAGCAG
>Ga0335069_10004573_pt1 | contig 20431 bp, 20 predicted proteins | sample Lox_Sample_11_FD_206714 | JGI IMG/M metagenome (GOLD analysis project Ga0335069, IMG submission 206714) | Soil microbial communities from Loxahatchee National Wildlife Refuge, Florida, United States - Lox_Sample_1.1 | ecosystem: Environmental > Terrestrial > Soil > Wetlands | place: USA... | reverse complement strand
CCCGCGACGGATCATCCATAGCATGGAGTCCTCTTTTTCCAAAGTAATTGTTTGGGTGGGCGGCTGTCCCGAACTTGGAGGAATGGGCTTCCACGCGCCATGAGATTGCCATTGGCCCCTGCCCTGAGAAACTGAGAAACCCCCTTTCACGGCTCCTCCAAATGACCGCAGCCCAGTTCGATGCGCTTATGGCCGCCAAATTAGTCAGCGGAGATCGTCCATGACCTCCGGATAACGCCGGCCTGTCGGGCATGAACCCTATTCGCCCACTCCCTTCCTCGCCGTCCGGAAGGCCGACACGAATTTCGCGAGCGCAGCTTCGTCGGCGTCGGTGACGGCGATGAAGCCCAGCCCGCCCTCCAACCAGCGGGCGACATGATAGCCGTCCACGGACTCGACCGCTCCATCCCCCGCCGTGCGGGCGAGGCTCGAAGGAAGCTCGGTCAGCGCGACGAAATGCTCGTTGTGCCGATAGACGAGGGTCGGCGCGGGAACGCGATCGACGACCGTGACCCGGCCTCCTGCAAGGGGATAGCCCTGCGCGGCGAGGTCGACGATATCCGCGCTGACGGTCGTGCGGACAGCAAGCCAGGGCTTGACCGTGTGCCGGTCGGAAGAGGCGACATCATAGGGTTGTCCGGCGATCGCGGCGCGCGCGAAGTCGCTGACGATGGGAGCGTCGGCTTCGCGCGTCGCGTCCCCCGTTCTCAGGGCGGTGAGCCCGACGCCAAGCGCGAACCCCAGCGCCGCGAAGGACGCCGCCAGTCCCATCGCGGCGCGGCCCGTCGACGACGGCGTCCGTTCCGGCCGTCTTGCCGCCGCCTCGGATAGCGGAACGACAGTCGCGCCGGGCGCCTTGCCCAAAGCCGCGATCCGGTCGGCCAGCCCCGAGGGCGCCCTCTCCCGCGGCGCCGCGCGGCGCGTTGCCTCGCGCACCGCCGAAAGCCGCGCGAATTCCCTCGCGAGAGCGGGGTCCTCGCCCAATTCGCGATCGAAGGCGGCCTGATCCATTGCGCTCAACTCGCCGTCAAGCGCGGCGTTGATCCGCAGGAGCCGGGTCTGAACGTCGGTCATGGCTCGGCCTTCAGCCTGCGGGCGAGTTGGACGCGCGCCCGTGAGAGTCGCGACATCACAGTCCCGATGGGGGCGCCGGTCGCATCGGCGATTTCGCGATAGGAGAGCCCGTTGACATCGCGCATGACGAGGATCTCCATCAACGGCGGCGGTAGGTCGGCGATCGCCTGCCTCAGACGTTCGGTGTCCTCCAACGCAATCAGCGCCTGTTCGGGATTGGGCGGCGCTTCGAGATCGCCGGCGCCGAGCGCGTCGAGATCGTCCATCCCACCAGCATAGGCAAGGCGCTTCGAGCGGTTGCGCGTCATCCAGGTGACAGCTGAATTGCGCACAATCGTCAGGAACCATGATTTGGGACGGTCGACCGAAACTGTCTCGAGGGCTTTCAGCGCCTTGAGGGCGGCCTCCTGCACGACATCCTCCGCGTCGGATGCATCGTGGCAAAGCCATTTGGCCAGACTGTAGGCGTCATCGAGCAAATGCGGTACGATTTCGCTGAATCGCGCCCGAGCAAGCGCCGCGGGATCCTGCCTCCTCATTGCGCTGCCCTTGCAGCAACTATTTCGCTCGCTCTTTGAGATAGGCGATTACGTCGGCGCGATTCTGCGCTCCTTCGAGATGGAAGGTCATCTTCGTTCCGGGCGCCATCGCCTGCGGGTCGGTCAGCCACTTGTCCAGCGTCTCGTCGTTCCAGACCATATTGAGCGCCTTCAGAGCATCCGAATAGGGGTAGTCGGGCAGCGACGCCGCCTTGCGTCCGAATACGCCGCGGTGTCGCGGTCCGACATCATTCTTGTCCAGCGAGTGGCAGTCCTGACATGCCTGATAGACTTCCTCGCCTCGCGCTGGGTCGCCTTGCGCCGGATCTGCGAGCGCAGGCTCAGCCAAAACGCCAACAAGAACGTAGGCCGCCAGCCGGAGACTGAGTGCGATCACGGGGCTCGCCCTCAAGCCAGATCGCTGTCTGTGACCGCAAGGTCGGCCGGCGTGACCGAATAGGCCACCTCGCGGACGCCGAGCCATTTGGCGAGTTCGCCCGCCGGCACGCGCTTCGGTCCCGGCCCGGGCGCCGTTCCTGGTGCGGGCTGCGGGAAGGCAGTCGAGCGGGCGGTGTGGAAGGCGACATTGCCCTCCACTTTCTGCATGAGCTGATGAATATGGCCGTTGAGCACCGTCACCGAGCCGAAGCGCGAGAGATAGCCGAGCGCCTGCGCGGAATCCTCGGTGCCCCAACCCCACTCGGGCGCGACCATCCAGAGCGGGATATGGGCGGAGACGACGATCGGCGTCGAGGCCGTCTTGCTCTTCAGATCGTCCTCTAGCCACTCGAGCTGCTCGGCGCCAAGTGATCCGAGGCCATTCTTCTTCAGGTCCACGACATTGACGAGCGAGACGAAATGCACGCCGCCATGGTCGAACGAATACCAGCCGCCGCCTGTCGCGCCCTTGCCGAAGCGGTCGAGATAGGCCGCGCGCGTCGCGGGATCGAGAATATCGTGCTCGCCGGGTGAATAATGCACGTCGAGCTTCGAACGCCGGATCATCTGTAGCGCGTCGTCGAATTGCTGTGGCGTCGCGGCGTGGGTGATGTCGCCGGTGTGGATCATGAAGGCGGGGTCGCCTGGCATGGCGAGAATCTTGTCGATTGCCTTGTCGAACGTCGCCCGCGGGTCCGGGTTGGCTGGCTTCGCGAAGCCGATATGGCTGTCGGAGATCTGCACGAAGGAGAAGCCGCCCGCGTCCGCCTTCGCCGAGCCGATGAGGCGCGAAGACGGCACGCCGCCCGAGACCGTCCATACGACGCCGGTCCCGGCCCAGAGCATGCACTTCAGCGTTTGCCGGCGGTCGAGGCCGCCGTTATCATTCACGATCGCCATAGCCTTTGTCCTGTTCAGCCGGCGCGGAAGGCGCCGCTGGTGAGAAAGACCTGGCGGCGGAGCAATTTATTCCCGGCGTTTTGCAACCGCCGACGTTTGGGCGAATTTGGAACGCGTCCCGCCCCTAGAGTAGAAATTGCGCTCGTCAGGAGCGGCTGGAATCGGGGACGTCCGATGACAGGTCAACAAGAAGCGCCTCGCGCGCACGAATACGAGCTCGGCCATTCCGATAGGGAGATCAAACGTCTCCAGCTTCAGGCCCAGCTCGTCGACCCTTTCACCCGGGAATTCTTTCAGAAGGCAGGTCTCACGACCGGCATGAAGGTGCTGGAGATCGGATGCGGAGCCGGCGACACGTCCCTGCTCGTTTTGGAGATTGTCGGCGATAGCGGAAAGGTCGTGGGCATCGACACGGCCGCGACCGCGGTCACCGTGGCGAACAGCCGCATGGAGCGGCTGGGCAAGTCAAATGCGAGGTTTCACCAGGCGGACCCGATGACGTTCGAGCCCGGAGAAACGTTCGACGCGCTGGTCGGGCGCTATGTGCTTATGTTCAATCCCGAACCTGAACGGATCCTGAAGTCGCTTCTGCGGCATGTTCGTCCTGGAGGCGTCGTCGCGTTCCATGAAGTGGACTGGGTCGGATCGCGGTCCAATCCGAACGCTCCGCTCTTCGAACGATGCACCGATCTCATCGTCCAAACCTTCCAGAAGGTGGGCACGAACCCGCACATGGCCCAAAGCCTTCATTCCGTGTTTCGACGGGCGGGCGCCGGCCTACCGACAATGGCGCTGCGCGCCGCCATCGAAGGCCCCTCGGGCTCCGAGAACTATGTCGACCTCCTTGCGGAGCTCACGATCACAATGCTCCCTGTGATGGAGGATCACGGCCTCGTTCAGGGCGGCTCGATCGATCCGGCGAGTCTCGCGCGGCGGATGCGCGAGGAGGTGGAGCGCCTGGATGGCGTCGTCGTGGGACGATCTGAGGTCGGGGCCTGGACGCGCCTGCCCTGAGGCGGCCGGCCGCGCCTACTGCGCGGGGACGCCGAGCTTCACGAGGCGGTAGGTGATCGCGTCCACCAGCGCCTGGAACGAAGCGTCGATGATGTTGCCCGAGACGCCGACGGTAGACCAGGTCTGGCCGTTCCCGTCGCCGAATTCGATCAGCACTCGGGTCACTGCATCGGTGCCGCCTTGAAAAACGCGCACGCGATAGTCGCGCAATTCGAGATCCTCGATATAGGGCTGATAGGCGCCGAGGTCTTTGCGCAACGCGAGGTCGAGCGCGTTCACAGGGCCGTTGCCTTCCGCCGCCGAGACGAGTCGCTCGTTGCCGATGCGGATTTTGACCACCGCTTGCGACGCGGAATAGGTGACGCCGGGCGCGACCATCTTCCTCTCGACGCTGACATGAAAGCTCTCGATGTCGAAGAAGTCGGGCACGCCGCCGAGCGCCTGTCGGGCCAGGAGTTCGAAGGAGGCGTCGGCGGCCTCGTAGGAATAGCCCTGCGCCTCGCGCTCCTTCACCATTTCGAGGAGACGCGACAGACGCGGATCGTTCGGGTCCGCTTCGATTCCGACCCGTTTCAGCTCGGAAAGCAGGTTGGATCGTCCGGCCTGATTGGAGACGAGAACCGCCCGCTGATTGCCGACGCTCTCCGGCGGCACATGCTCGTAAGTACGCGGATCTTTTGCGAGTGCAGACGCATGGATCCCTGCCTTCGTGGCGAAGGCCGAGGCCCCGACGTAGGGCGCGTGGCGGTTCGGCGAACGGTTCAAAAGTTCGTCGAAAGCGCGCGAGATCGTGGTCAGCTGCCTCAGCGCGTCGCTTGAAACCCCCGTCTCGAACCGTTCGGCGTATTCGTCTTTGAGCGCCAGTGTCGGGATCAGCGTCACCAGGTTGGCGTTGCCGCAGCGCTCGCCGAGGCCGTTTAGCGTCCCCTGAACCTGCCGCACGCCCGAACGTATCGCCGCGAGCGAATTGGCCACCGCGTTGCCGGTGTCGTTGTGCGCGTGGATGCCAAGCTTCTCGCCCGGCAAGGCGGCCGCCGCCTCGGCGACGATCCGCTCGACCTCGTGCGGAAGCGTGCCGCCGTTGGTGTCGCAGAGCACCGCCCATCGCGCGCCGGACTCGATCGCAGTGCGCGCGCAGGCGAGCGCATATTCCGGATTGGCCTTGTAGCCGTCAAAGAAATGTTCGCAGTCGACCATCGCCTCACGTCCCGAGGCGACCGCGGCTTTTACGCTCTCGGCGATACATTCGAGGTTTTCGTCGAGCGTGCTGCCGAGCGCGACATGGACGTGATAGTCCCACGCCTTCGCGACATAGACGATGGCGTCGGAATCGGAGGCGAGCAGGCCCGCGATGCCCGGATCGTTGCCGACCGAGCGGCCGGGGCGCTTCGTCATGCCGAAGGCGCAGAAGCGCGCGTTGCGCGTCGGCTTCGTCTTGAAGAATTCCGTATCGAGCGGATTGGCGCCCGGATAGCCGCCTTCGACGTAGTCGACGCCGACCCGATCGAGCATGCCCGCAATATGCCGCTTGTCGTCAAGGGAGAAATCGACGCCCGTCGTCAGCGCGCCATCGCGCAGCGTCGTGTCGAAGAGATAGAGGCGTTCTTTGGCCATGGCTTTTGTCACTGCAAATAAGGTTTCGGCGCTTCGGCACCAAGCGATTTGGTCATTGTGGTGTTGGCGAGCCACTCGTCGCCCTTGCGGACGAGATTGCGCTTCTGCGCAACGAAGCCGAGCTTTTCGAACAGGGGCATTGCGACTTCGCTCGCTTCCGTCGCGAGGCGCCTCGCGCCGCGCGCGGCGGCGAGCTTCGTCAGCGCGTCGAGGAGCGTGGTGGCGGCGCGCCGCCGCGCGAATTCAGGCGCGACGAAGAGCATGTCGATTTCATCCGGGCCTTTAAGGCTGGCGAAGCCGGCCGCTTCTCCGTCGATGACGGCAATCAGGGTCAACATGCCGGCAAGCCGCCTACCGAACGCGGCTTCGTCGTCGGCTCGCGAAGCCCAAGCCTCCCGCTGTTCGGCGTTGTAGTCGTCTACCGCAAGCTCGTCGATGGCGGAGCGGAATATTTCCGCGCACCGTTTTGCGTCCGCGGGAACATATGGGCGAAGGGAAACATCAGTCATCGTTTGAGCTCCCAGCTGGTCGTCCCGTCCTTGTTGTCCTTGATAACGACGCCGAGGCCAATGAGTTCATCGCGCAGCCGGTCCGACTCTGCCCAATGTTTTGCCTTGCGAGCGGCCATCCGGGAGGCAAGAATCGCCTCGATCCGCGCGGCGTCGACTCCGGCGTCCTTGAGGCCCGAAGCGAGTCGCTCGGTCCGACTCTGCGGCAGGAGCCCGAGAAGATTGGCGCTGGCTTTCAGGAGCGAGGTATCCCCGCCGTTGGCCGCGAGCTTGTGCAATTCCCCTATGGCCGCAGGCGTGTTGAGATCGTCGCCGAGCGCATCGAGCACGGGCTCCGCGACGAACTCATTGGCGCCGACGTCGCCAAGAACCTCGTACCATCGCTCGAGCGTCGCTTCCGCCTCCTCCAGCGCACGGATGGTCCAGTCGATCGGCTGGCGGTAGTGGGTGCGCAACATCGCCAAGCGTAGGACCTCGCCCGACCATTTGCGGCCGCCAAAAGCTTCGGTCGCCAGCAGTTCGCGGATAGTGACGAAATTGCCGAGGCTCTTCGACATTTTTTCACCCTCGACCTGCAGGAAGCCGTTGTGCATCCAAAGGTTCGCCATGCGCTCGGAGCCAAAGGCGCAGCACGATTGTGCGATCTCGTTCTCGTGATGCGGAAAGACGAGGTCGATCCCGCCGCCGTGAATGTCGAAGACATTGAGCGCCCGATCATCGCAGGAAAGTCCGCCACCGAACGGTTCGAGCAGCTTCGCCATCGACATGGCCGAGCATTCGATATGCCAACCCGGCCGCCCCTGCGCCGCAATCCCAGCCGGCGAGGGCCAGCCCGGCTCGCTCGGCTTCGAGGGTTTCCACAGCACGAAGTCCATGGGGTCGCGCTTATAAGGGGCGACATCGACGCGCGCCCCGGCGAGCATTTCGTCCAGCGAGCGGCGCGCCAGCGCGCCGTAGCGAGGCGCGCCTTTCAGCGTCTCCATCGCGGAGGGGGAAAAGAGGACGTGATCCTCGGCGACATAGGCGACGCCTCGGACGATGAGCCGCTCAATCATGTTCCGCATTTTGGCGATGTGCTCGGTCGCCCGCGGTTCGACGGTCGGCGGCAAGGCGCCGAGGGCGGCGACGTCCTCGTGGAACTGCCGCTCAGTCTCAGCGGTCACTTTTGCGATGGCTTCGTTCAGCGGCAGGCCGGGATAGTCGCGCCCCGCGCGCACATTGATCTTGTCGTCAACGTCGGTGACGTTCCGCGCATAGACCACGTGATCCGGGCCGTACACATGGCGCAGGAAGCGGAACAGCACGTCGAAGACGATGACCGGCCGCGCGTTGCCGATATGGGCGAAGTCGTAGACAGTGGGTCCGCAGACATAGAGTCTCACCGCCGCCGGATCGATCGGCGCAAAATCCTCCTTGCGCCGGGTCAGGGTGTTGAAAAAGCGGAGCGTCATCGGCGTCGGCGTCTCGAAAGGGCGACGGCGCGTAAACGCCGTCCGGGACCGGCCGGGCCATCGCTTCTCAGGAATTTTGGTCAGAGAGACGCGATCCAGCCAGCTTCAGGGAGCTAGCGGATAATGATGCAGATCCGGATGATGGCTGCGGGCGTCATGGGGCGCTTCCTTGGTTCACGCGGCCGCGAAAGTCAAGAAATTGTCGATTCGTTTGGGAGTTCAACTCCTCGACCTGACGAGGGGTCGCCAATTGCACATATATGATATGCGCATCGGAGGCAGACCCGCGGCCTCGCGCTGCCAGATCGCGGAACAGAGGCCGTGCGGATACCCCGGCTGGCATTCCATCCACACTTTTCCGGCGCGGCCGTCCTCGATCCTCCCGGACCGAAACGAGGCAGCGGTAGAGCGGGTCAATTTTTTGACCGCCGACCCAAATCTATCCGCCACCGACGATCCATAGTCGCCCGGGTTTCAGACTTTTGGTTCGGGCCCAATCTTCTGTGCGTGGGCGTTAGCCCGTGCTCCGGCCCGACTGGCGCAGGCCCCGCCGGTGAGCTATGCGGCCTACATGCCCGTGTCCCGATACTGGGCCGATCTCCGCTGGCGCGACTTCGAACGCCTCGACATGCGCGCGGCGATCGCTGTGCTGCCGGTGGCGGCGATCGAGCAGCACGGGCCGCATCTGCCGGTCGGCGTCGACGCCATGATCAACGACGGCTATTTTTTTCGCGCGATCGAGGCGGTTCCCGCCGACTTGCCTGTGCTTTTCCTGCCCGGCCAGCGAATCGGCGTCTCGCTGGAGCACACCGAATTCCCCGGAACACTCACCCTTTCAGTGGAAACCGCCATCGCCGCTTGGGGAGAAATTGGCGACAGCGTCGCCCGCGCCGGCTGCCGCAAACTACTGGTTATGAATTCGCATGGCGGCAACAACGCAGCAATCGACGCGGCGCTGCTGAAACTCCGGTCGCGCTGGCGGATGCTCGCGGTCCATGCCTCCTGGAAGCGGCTTGGCTACCCGGACAACCTGTTCTCGTCCCGCGAGATGGCGCATGGCGTTCATGCGGGGGATTCGGAAACGTCGCTGATGCTGGCGCTACGCCCCGAGACGGTGGCGATGGATGAGGCGCGCGACTTTGTGAGCGCCGCCGAGGCGATGGAGCGGGACTTTTCGCTCCTTCGTGGCAAGCCGCCGCTCGGCTTCGCGTGGATGGCGAGCGACCTCGGAACCGACGGCGCCATGGGCGAGGCCGGCCGCGCAAGCGCGGAGAAAGGCGAGGCGGCCATCGCCTACGGGATCGAACGTTTCATTGCGCTCCTGCGCGACATTGACGCTTTCGATCTTGCGCGACTCGCGACGGGGCCGTTATCGGGGGACGTACAAAAATGAGCGGACCCCATTTCCACTTCGAGCGCGAGGCGATTGGCCAGGGCCATCGCTTCGTCTGCGGCGTCGACGAGGTCGGCCGCGGGCCGCTCGCGGGTCCCGTGGGCGTAGCGGCGGTGATCCTCGATCCCGAAGATTTGCCGGACGGGTTAGACGATTCGAAGGTTCTGAGCGAGGCCAAGCGCGACGAACTGAAGCCGATCATCTTCGCGAAGGCGCTCAGCGTCTCCGTTGTCTTCGCAAGCCCGATGGAGATCGACGCTTACAACATTCGCGGCGCCGCGCTTCGCGCCATGGCGCGCGCCGTCGCGGCGCTGCATGTCCAGCCGCATCTGGCGCTGATTGACGGGCGCGACGTTCCGGAGAACCTGATCTGCCCGGGGCGCGCGATCATCGACGGAGACGCGCTGTCGCTATCTATCGCTGCCGCCTCCATTCTCGCAAAGACGACGCGCGATGCGCTGATGCGCAACCTGCATGTCGAATATCCGCAATACGGTTTCGCCGACCATGTCGGTTATGCGACGAGGGAGCATCGCCGCGCCCTAGCCCAAGCCGGTGCGTGCCCCTATCACCGCCGATCCTTCCGCCTGGGGGAGGACAGCGAGGCCGAGGAGAAGCCCGCGCCACGCAAAGGTTTAAAAAAGGTTGCAGTTAAGACTTTATTTGCCAATTCCCCACCGTTCGAAAACGACACAACGTCAAGTCAACCGGTATAACCGGACCTTTACTTAACAGCGGCCATAAAAGGCGCGCGAGTTCGTCATGAACTCGGTGTTGCGTCGAGTGGTCAGCGTTCATGCGTATGTTGCGCGCCGGAGCGTCACGTCTCCCCGCCCAGATTCAGGTGCTGCGTACTGGGACCGGCGAGGCGAAGCGTCCGGCCGCAATCACGCCGCCGCCGCGCGACGAAATCCTGCTTGGCGATTGCGTCGAGGCGATGTGCCGCCTCCCCGAGTCTTCCGTCGATCTGGTCTTCGCCGATCCGCCCTACAACCTGCAGCTTGAGGGCGCGCTGTCGCGGCCCGACCAGAGCTTGGTCGACGCGGTGGACGACGATTGGGACAAGTTCGCCAATTTCGCCGAATACGACGCCTTCACGAAGCGCTGGCTCTCCGCCGCGCGGCGCGTGATGAAGCCGAACGCCACCATCGTGGTGATCGGCTCCTATCACAACATCTTCCGGGTCGGCGCGATCCTGCAGGACCTCGGCTTCTGGATTCTAAACGACATCGTGTGGCGCAAGGCCAATCCGATGCCGAATTTTCGCGGTCGGCGATTCACCAACGCCCACGAGACGATGATCTGGGCGGCTCGCAGCGCCGGCGGAAAAAGCTATACGTTCAACTACGAGGCCCTGAAGGCCGGCAACGACGATTGCCAGGCGCGTTCCGACTGGCTTCTGCCGATCTGCACCGGCGCGGAGCGCCTGAAGGATTCCAACGGACGCAAGACTCATCCGACCCAAAAACCCGAGGCGCTGCTTGCGCGGGTGCTCACCGCCGCCTCGAACCCGGGCGACCTCGTACTCGACCCTTTCTTCGGCTCGGGCACCACGGGGGCGGTCGCGCGGAAACTTGGCCGCTCGTTCATCGGCGTCGAACGCGACGAAACCTACGCCGCCGCAGCGCGGGCGCGGATCGATTCGGTCGAGCCGTTGCCCATCGAAGCTGTCGCAGCGGCGCCGACTCGCCGCACCGAGGCGCGGGTCGCTTTTCTGAGCGTGGTCGAGGCGGGGCTCGTGGCGCCCGGCGAGCGGATTCTTGACACCCGCCGGCGCCACGCGGCGATTGTTCGCCCGGACGGCGCCATCGCCGCCGGACCGGCGGTCGGCTCGATCCACAAGATCGGCGCGCTGGTCCAGGGGCTCCCGGCCTGCAACGGCTGGACGTTCTGGCACATTGAGCGGGCGGGGCGGCTCACAGTCATCGACGATCTGCGCGCCAATTATCGCGCGATGATGCGCGCGGCGGCGGAGTAGATTTTAGCGCTTCCGCTTCGTCTTCGGCCTCGCGAAATCGGCGGCGCGCAACAGAAAAACCTCGCCCGCGCTTTCTTCCGTATCGAGCCAGACGAAGGGCAGGTCGGGATATTCAGCCGCGAGCGCCGCGCCCCCTCGCCCGACTTCGCAGACAAGAGCGCCTTGCGGTGTCAGATGGTTCGGCGCGCCCTCAAGGATCCGCCGCACGAGGGCGAGCCCATCGTCGCCGCCAGCATGCGCCATGCGCGGCTCGGCCGCATATTCCGGCGGGAAGCTCGCAAGCGCCTCGGCGTCGACGTAGGGCGGATTGGCGACGATGAGATCGTAGCGCTGACCCGCGAGCGGCGCGAAGAGATCGCCCTGCAGCAGGCGCACGCGATCGGAAAGCCCGTGTTCCTCGACATTGCGTCTGGCGACGTCGAGCGCATCGGACGACAGATCGACCGCGTCGATGCTGGCGTTCGGAAAGACACGCGCCGCCAGAATGGCGAGCGAGCCGCCGCCGGTGCAGAGGTCCAGAACGCGGCCCGTTTCGGCGGGATCGCCGGTCAGTTCGTTCGGCTCCGCGAAGGCGGTCATAAAAAGTTCGCCGATGAAGCTGCGCGGCACGATCACGCGCTCGTCCACATAGAAGGGCACGCCCTGGATATAGGCGCGGTTCAGGAGATAGGCGACGGGCTTGCGCGTCGTGACTCGCGCTTCGATGAGCGCGTCGAGCCTCACGCGCTCCGCCCGCGTGAGTTTCGCGTCGAGGAAGGGATCGAGCGCGTCGATCGGCAGATGCAGCGCCTCAAGGATGATATAGGCGGCCTCGTCCAGCGCCGTCGTGGCGCCATGGCCGAAAGCAAGGTTGGCGGCGCGAAAGCGGCCGATTGCATGGCGCAGCCAGTCGCGCGGCGTTGCGAAAAGGTTGAGGCGTTCGTCGGTCTCGCTCAACGCGCATCCCGTTCCGGCGAAGGTCGTCAGCGGCCGCGCTTGCACTCCCGCATGAAATGCTTGCGCGGCTTGCCGTGCAGACCCTGCGCATCAGCCTTCTGCGAACATTCGATCGAGCGCGCCGAGCGCTCGGCCCCGCCGCCTGCGTCGGCGGGAGCCGGTTTGGCGGTTGTGGCTGGGGCGGCGGCCGAGGGCGCCGCCGCGCCGTCGTCGGACGCCTCGAAAGCGAGCGCCCCGCCTGCCAATGCGAGCGAAAACGCGGCCGCGCAGACGAGAGAAAGCATGTGCATTGGTAAGAATCGCCCCCGCGTCGGTTTCGTCGAGAACCCGTGGCCCGTTATAAGGGCGGCGCCTCGAAAGACAAGCGAGGCGCGGCGGCTTGAGGCCGGCGACCCCTGGAGACTTTGCCAAGCCGATGCCGCGCCTGTCGATCGCCGAACTCGTAGACCGCTTCCCCGACTTTCGCGTGGCTTTTGTCTTGGCCGAGCCGCTTGCGATTCGCGAGGGCCGCAGCCCCGAACTCGCGGGGGAGATCGCCGCCGCCGAGGCCGATTGCCGGCGGCGGCATGGCGGCATAGAGCTTTCGGCGATTCCTGGCGTCGCCGCCTGGCGCTCCGCCTACAAGGGTTTCGGCATCAAGCGCACGAGCTATCGCTCGTCCGTCGAGCGGCTGATCAAGCGCGTGCTGGCCGGCCAGGCCCTGCCCGAAATCAACGCGCTGGTCGATCTCTACAACATGGTCTCGCTGGAGTCCGGTCTGTGCCTCGGCTGCGACGATCTCGACAAAACATCCGGCGATCTCGTCTTCCGCTTCTCGCGCGAGGGCGACAGTTTCATCGATATGGGCGCGGAGGTGGGCGAAGACCCCGACGATCCGCCGAAGCTCGGCGAAGTAGTCTATGCTGACGCGCGTCAAGTGCTGTGCCGGCGCTGGAACTGGCGGCAGGACGCCCGCACGGCCTCGAACCTCGAAAGCCGCCGCGCCATGCTCACCGTGCAGTCGAACGGATTTGGCGAGGTCGAGCCTGCGGCGGAACGGCTCGCCGCGCTGATCGCCCGCGAATGCGGCGGCGCTAGCCGGATCGCAATTCTTGACCAGGCGCGACCTAGCGCGGGACTCTGATCAGCTCGATCAGAACAGGCTGAGTTGGGCGCCCGCGTCCTTCGGCTGGAGCTGCGGCCGTCGGAAGAGATCGGTTCGGAGCCTCATCTTCGTCTCGCTGAAGCCGAGCCGGCGCGCCGCCATCTCAAAGCGCCGTCCGATCATCCACGCGTAAGGGCCGGACCCGGCCATGCGTCGGCCCCATTGCGATTCGTAGTCCTTGCCGCCGTGCATCGACTGGATTAGCGAGATGGCGCGGTTAAACCTATCGGGATAATGCGTTTGCAGCCACTCGCGGAACATGTCGCGGATCTCGAGCGGCAGGCGCAGCACGACATAGCCGCCCTCCCGCGCCCCGGCCGCATGGGCGCGGGTCAGGATCGTTTCGATCTCCGAATCGTTGATCGCCGGAATGACGGGGGCGACCATGACGCCTGCGGGAACGCCGGCGTTATTGAGTCTCTCAATCGCCTCCAATCGCTTCTCCGGCGTCGGCGCGCGCGGCTCCATCTTGCGGGCGACCGCCCGGTCCAACGTCGTCACCGAGACGAAGACCTTCACGAGACCTTCCCCGGCCATGTCGCTCAGGATGTCCAGGTCGCGCAGGACCAGATTGGACTTGGTCACGATGCTGATGGGATGGCGCGCCCGCTGCAGGACCTCGAACAGCGACCGCGTGATGCGATGCTGCCGCTCGATCGGCTGGTAAGGGTCGGTGTTCGTGCCGAAGGCGATGGGCGCAGGCGCGTATTTTGGGCTCGCAAGCTCCTTCTCAAGCAGCGCCGGGGCATCGCGCTTGGCGAACAGCCGGCTCTCGAAATCGAGCCCGGGCGAAAGCCCCATATAGGCGTGGGTCGGTCGCGCGAAGCAATAAAAGCAGCCATGCTCGCAGCCGCGATAGGGATTGATCGAACGATCGAAGCCAATGTCGGGCGAGTCGTTGCGGGTGATGACGTGCTTGGGCGTCTCCCAGATCACCTCGGTCACGAGCGGCTCCGGCGCCTCGTCGCGGCTCCAGCCATCGTCGAATTCCTCGCGCGACAGGATCTCGAACCGGCCGGAGGCGTTGGTCGCCGCGCCGCGGCCGCGGCGCCGCTCCGGCTGAACGAGGCGTTCTGCGACAGCGACCGGGCTGAAGCGATGATGGGCGGGCAGTCGGGAGGCTACGGTCATGTTTGGGTCGTCCCAAATTGGGGCATGAGAACAAAATAGGAACAACTGACATAGGCGCGGAGAAACCCGCAGTCAAGCCGAACGATGGCGGCTTCTCAGAGCAATAGGTTGAAGCTCTCTCGGCGAGCGCACGGGCTTCCCGTAGGGGGCGCGCAAATCAACCCTTCCTCGGGAACGGCAGCGTCTGCGACGAACCGGGCGGCGTTGAGCGGCGCCGGGAATCAGCGTGAGCAATATATTGTGTTTTTCACAATATCTATATATACTCATTTCCATGAACAGAATACTCCCTGCTCAAGCCGGCACCCGCCGCCTGTCCGCCCGGAGGGGGCCGTGGCTGCGTGCCGAATCCGGCAGGCAAGAGCGGCGGTGGGCAGTCGATGCAAAATCCGCGAAAGTTTCAAAGTGACCAAGTGACCGAAGAAGTTACGAAGTGACGAAGTGACAATTGAGCGACGGCGCTAAAATCGACGTCAAGTCATTGAGAAAATTGAATCACAAACGTTAAAATGTGGCAATTGGCGCCTCTTACGGCGCCCACATTGAGACGTAAGGGACTTTCATTGCTCAAGGCTCCTCGCATAGCTCAAGGCTCGTCGTCGGCGACGACCCCGCCTGCGAGCAGGATCGCGCCGTCCGTCGCATCATGGATCGGCCGAATGAGCCTCGCCTCGACTTCCGGTTCAAGATACGGGCGCAGGGATTCGCCGACCCCACCCACAAGCGCGATCTTCTCCGCGCCCAGTTCCGTTATGCGCCGGGCGAGCCCCTCGATCGCCCTCGCCGCGTCGGCGACGATGGGGAGCGCGACGGGATCGCACTCCGCTGCGCGCTCGAAAACTTTTGGCGCATAAGCGCCGAACTCGCCGGGCCTCGCGGTCCGCGCCCAGCGCAGCATCGCCACGTTATCGCCGCCGAACGATTCGAGACATTCGCGCGTCAGCGGGCTCGATGGCCCCAGCCCGTCATAAGCCAGCGTCGCGGCGCGCAGCGCCTCGAGCCCGATACGCGCGCCGGACCCGTCGTCGCCCAGGATGAAGCCGCGGCCGCCGATGATGGTCTCCCGCCCGCTGATCCGCGCGATCGCGGCTGAACCGGTTCCCGCGATGACGAGCCCGCCGTCGGCTCCAGCATGGGCGCCGATGCAGGCCGTGGTCGCGTCATTGGCCGCCCGCGCGAGCGCGAAGCCTTCGAAAGCCTGTTCGACCCGTTCGGCGTCGTCAAAGTCGTTCAGGCCGGCGATCCCGAGCGCGACCGCCACGCGCGCCGGATCGGCGACCCCCGCCGTGCGCAGAGCCTCGGCGATGACCGCCAACATCACATCGATCGCAGCGGCAAGGTCCACGTGGATATTGGCGGCGCCGCCAAAAGCTTCCGCGAGCTTTGCTCCCGCCGCATCCCGCGCCCGCGCCCGACAGCGCGTCGCGCCGCCGTCAAGCCCGACATAGAGCGAGGGCGCCGTCACGCGGCGCTCGGCGCCCTGATCGCGTCTGCCGCTCCGTAGGCTCCGCGCATCGCCATGAGGGGTCCGGCGGCGGCTTGCAGCGCGCGGACCGCGCGCTCGGTGGCGAGGCCGCCCCTTCGGCGGGGAAGCTGCCGTGGCGTCGCCGGCAGATGGATGAAGACAGCCGGGGTCTGCGGGGCCGCTTCGTGCAGCCAGACAAGCGTCCCGTAGTACAGATGGTTGCAGACGTAGTCGCCCGCGTTGACGGACACCCGAGCGGGCACGCCAGCGCCCAAAATCGCCCGCGCTATTCTGCCGACGCAGGCCCCCGACTCGAGCCAGGGCCGACCGGTGTCCGCCGCCGCGTCCAGTCCACGGACCACGCCGTGATTGTCGGGCGTGACCGCGCTCGCTTCGTTGCGCGCGATACGTTCGACAGACACGACGGAGCGGCGCGCCGCCTGGCCGGTCATCAGGATCGCCGCAGGGAGCAGCGCCTCGAACAGCCTGCTAAGCTCCACGACGCAGACGTCATAGACGCAGGGCAGTTTCCGCGCCGCAGCAACAAAACCTTCTCCACGCCAGCCTTCGAGCCTGCTCGCAGCCTCCCAGGACGCGTTGACCGTCTCGCCGCCGAACGGCTCAAAGCCGGTCACGAGAAGGGTCCGTTCTGTCACGGGCGCGGTCCCATCCGCGGAGCTTCAGGCGAACAGCGAGTCTTGGTCCGCGAGCCTGCGGACATGCACGTCGGCGTCGCCATACGCGATGTCGATCATCGTCAGACGTTTGAACAGATGGCCGACCTTGTATTCCCAGGTCATCCCGATGCCGCCATGCAACTGCACCGACTGTTGTCCCACGAACCTGGCGGAACGGCCGATCTGGGCCTTCGCGGCCGACATCGCCTTGCCGCGGGCCTTCGCGTCATCCTCGTCTGCGCTCATCGTTGCAAGATACATCATGCTGCGCGCCTGTTCGAGGGCGACGATCATGTCGGCTGCCCGATGCTGCAGCGCCTGGAAGGAGCCGATCGGCACGCCGAACTGCTTGCGCGTCTTCATGTAGTCCACCGTCGCCGCTACGGACTCGCTCATCGCGCCGACCGCTTCGGCGGAAAGCGCCGCGATGGCTTCGTCCGCTGCGCGCTCGATTGCCGGCAGCGCGCCTTCCGGGTCGCCAAGCGCATCGTCCGCGCCGATCTTGACGCCCGCGAGGGTGATCTCAGCGGCCCGCAGGCCGTCCTGGGTTGGATAGCCGCGCCGGGAGACGCCGGGCTGGTCCGGATCGACAAGAAAGAGGCCAATCCCCGCCCGATCTTTGCGGGCGCCCGAGACGCGCGCGGATACGATCAGCTTGTCGGCGCTGTCCCCCTGCGCGACCAGCGTCTTCCCGCCGTCGAGCACGAAGCCGCCGCCGTCCTTGCGCGCCGTCGTCGTAATGTCGGCGAGATCATAGCCCGACTGTTTCTCGGCATGGGCGAAGCTCACGCGCAACTCGCCGCTCGCGATCCCCCCAATGAGTTCGGCGCGCTGGGTGGGGCCAGCCGCATGCTTGAGAAGCGCTCCGCATACGACGACCGTCTGCAGAAAAGGCTCGAGCGCGAGCGCCTTGCCGAACTCCTCCATCACGATCATCGTCTCGACCGCGCCGCCGCCGTAGCCGCCGTCCGCCTCTGAGAATGGCGCGCCGAGAAGCCCAAGCTCCGCGTAAGACCGCCAGGCCTCTTCGCTCCACCCGTGGGGACTCTCCTGATAGGTTCTGCGCGTCTCGAAAGCGTAGCGATCCTTCATCAGCCGCGCGACATTGTCGCGCAGCATCTGCTGCTCGGAGCTCAGTTCGAAATCCATGGGTCAGAGTCCCAGAATGGCCTTGGCGATAATGCCGCGCTGAATTTCATTCGATCCGCCGTAGATCGAAACCTTGCGATAGTTGAAATAGGCCGGCGCGATCGGCGCCGCCCACTCCGGCCCAACCGGCGGCTCGTTGGAGCGCGCGTCCGGGGACTCGTAAGGCGCGGCATAGGGACCCACGACCTCCATGAGAAGCTCGGTCGTCGCCTGCTGGATCTCCGACCCCTTGATCTTCAGCACCGACGACGCCGGGTCAGGCTTGCCGTCGTTGCGGCGGTTCGCGATCACACGCATCTGCGTCATCTCCAGCGCCTTGAGCTCGATTTCCACAGCGGCCAGCTTTGCTCGAAAAAAGGGGTCGTCCATCTTGGGGCCCGAGCCGTAGACCGCGATTGCCGCGAGCTGGCGCACCCTGTCCAGCCGCGCCTTCGAAATGCCGACGCGCGCAATGCCGTTTCGCTCATTGGCAAGCAGGAATTTCGCGTAATCCCAGCCCTTGTTCTCCTGGCCCACGATGTTTTCGGCGGGGACCCGCACGTCGTCCAGGAAGACTTCGTTGACCTCGTGCCCACCGTCAATTGTCTGTATCGGACGCACGGTGATGCCGGGCGTCTTCATGTCGACCAGAAAGAAGGAGATACCCTCCTGTTTCTTCACCTGCGCGTCGGTGCGGGCGAGCACGAAAATCCACTCGGCGTATTGCGCCATCGTGGTCCAGGTCTTCTGCCCCGAGATGACCCACGAGTCGCCGTCGCGCCGGGCGGACGTCCGCAGACCGGCCAGATCCGAGCCCGCGCCCGGCTCTGAGAAGCCCTGGCACCACCAGTCCCGGAGATCGACGATGCGGGGAAGAAAACGCTCCTTCTGAGCCTGTGAGCCGAAAGTGTAGATGACGGGTCCGACCATGCTGACGCCGAAGGCGATCGCCTCAGGCGCATTGCCGCGCTGCACCTCGTCAAGGAAAATCGACTGGCGGATCGGATCCCAACCCGTTCCGCCCCATTCCTTCGGCCAATGCGGCACCGCCCAGCCCTTGTCGGCGAGGATCCGGGTCCATCGAACGTAGTCGTCCCTGGAGCAATGACGGCCGGAAACGACTTTCTCACGTATCGAGTCGGGCAGATTGTCTCGCACGAAGGCGCGCACCTCCCCCCGAAACGCGATTTCGTCTTCGGTCAGTCGAAGATCCATGGGTCGCCTCCCGATTGCATTTCGCCCAAGCCTAAGTGCCGATGCGCCTCGATACGCACCGGTCGTCATAGGAGCGCGGGCGCCGCCGCGTCAACATGGCTTGTCGTCGCTCACCGGAGACCAGTTGGCGGGCTGCATTGCAGCGCAAAATCCACCCACACCGATTGATCCACGAAATCAGCGGCCTGACCTTATTGTTGCGGCGCAAACGCCTACGGCGCCACGCAAACACGCATCAGAATGGAAGACCGACGTAGTTCTCGGCGAACGCGCCCAACGCCCTTTCTGACGAGAGCAGATAGTCGAGTTCCGTGTCCTGCAGCCTGTTCTCATAAGGGGAATTGTTCGGGAACTTGTGCAGCATCATCGTCATCCCCCAGGAGAAGCGTTGCGCCTTCCAGACCCGCGCGAGGGCTCTCTCCGAATAGGCGTTGAGGCCAGTGTCGTCGTCTTTTCTATAGTGATCGATCAGAGCGTGATAGAGATAGTAGATATCGGAGCCCGCGCTGTTCAAACCGCGAGCCCCAGTAGGCGGGACGATATGCGCGGCGTCGCCCGCAAGGAAAAGGCGCCCGTGGCGCATTGGCTCAGCGACGAAGCTTCGCAGCGGCGCGATGCTCTTTTCGATCGACGGGCCAACGACCAGACCCGCGGCGGTTTCCTCAGGGAGCCGACATTTGAGCTCGCCCCAAAAGGTGTCGTCTGGCCAATCTTCGACGCTGTCCTCTAGCGGAACCTGGATGTAGTAGCGGCTGAGCACCTGGGAACGCAGCGAGCAGAGCGCAAAGCCTCGCTCATGCTTGCAATAGATCAGCTCTGGCGACACGGGTTTTGTGCGCGAAAGCACCCCTAGCCATCCGAAGGGATAGACCCGTTCGAATTCGCGCAGAATTTCCTTCGGGATGGACTTGCGCGATACGCCGTGGAATCCGTCGGCGCCGATCACATAATCGGAGTCGACGCGAATGACATCGTCGCCGCGCCTGTAGGTGACGAAAGGCTCGTCACCGGTGAGGTCGTGGAGTTTCACATCCTCGACATTGTGCTCCACCTTGCCCTTCATACGGTCTCGGGCTTCATATAGATCGCGTGTCAATTCGGTCTGGCCGTAGACAAGCACCGAATTGCCACCCGAATATTTATGCAGGTCAATCCGGTTCAGCTCGCCGTCGCGAGAGATAAAGACGCCTTCATGAATCTCACCCTCACGATCCATGCGCTCGCCGCACTGCGCTTCGCGCATGAGCTTCGCGAAGCCATGCTCAAGCACGCCCGCCCGAATTCGACCGAGCACATATTCGCGGCTATGCCTTTCAAGCACGATGGTGTCGACGCCCTTAAGATGCAGAAGCTGTGAGAGCAGCAGTCCTGACGGACCGCCGCCAAGAATGCAGACCTGGACTTTCATACAATCCTCCCTCGAAAGCGCGTTTTCGAGCCGCGGCGCTTGCAATCCAATTGCGTAACCTAAATATGAGTTGAATTCAAATGATATTTATGCCAATTAAAGTCGGGATGACTGGCAACACGGATTCTCCGCGTCTTCGCTTCGGCGTCCGGCTGGTTGTTCTGGCGCGCGCATGGCGGCGCGAACTCGACCGGCGACTTGCGGCGGTGGGCCTGACGGACGCCACATGGGCGCCGCTCGTCCATCTCGGCGAGGCCACCGGAGCCGTCAGCCAGAGAGAACTGGCGACGAGCGCCGGCGTTGATGCTTCCACGCTCGTCAGGCTCATTGATATTCTGGGTTCGCAGGGGCTTGTCGAACGTCGCACGCATCCAACGGACCGCCGAATCAATCTGATCGCTCTGACCAACGCCGGGC
>Ga0335069_10004572_pt1 | contig 20433 bp, 19 predicted proteins | sample Lox_Sample_11_FD_206714 | JGI IMG/M metagenome (GOLD analysis project Ga0335069, IMG submission 206714) | Soil microbial communities from Loxahatchee National Wildlife Refuge, Florida, United States - Lox_Sample_1.1 | ecosystem: Environmental > Terrestrial > Soil > Wetlands | place: USA... | reverse complement strand
AGACCCGAGTAGTTCTGAGCTCCGGCCTTGCGCAGGCGGATGTAGCCCTCGATCACCTTGACGATGTCGGCCTGCTGCTTGACGGTGTGAGCGAAATCGGACACGGGATGCGCTGAGATGAGGATACCTTCGGTGCCGGCCGGCAGTTGTGGAAGTGGTGGAAAGCTGGGCAGACTCGCCAATTCCAGGAACCGTGTCCACAGGATGCCCATGAGGCCGGAAAATAGTTGTTGCAACGAATATCATGGTCGCGCATCCAAGACAGTGAAAGGGGCCACAAGCATGGCAACCGCAACCACGATCCCCGCCACCGTCAGCACCTGGAAACTCGACCCGGCCCATTCGACCGCCGAGTTCAAGGTGAAGCACATGATGATTTCCAACGTGAAAGGCAAATTCTCCGGTCTTTCCGGCGACCTGACCCTGCACGAACCCGACCACACGCTCACCCGGGTTGACGCCTCGATCGACGTAGCCACAATTTACACCGGCGATGCCCAGCGCGACGCGCACTTGAAGAGTGCAGACTTCTTCGACTCCGAGTTGTTCCCTGCCATCACTTTCGAGTCGACGAAGGTTGTCCCCGAAGGCGGCGGCGACTTCACGGTGACCGGCGACCTGACGATGCATGGCGTGACCAAAGAGGTGACCCTCGAGGTCGAAGGCCTGAGCGAGCCGACCAAGGATCCATGGGGCAACACGCGCATCGGCCTTTCGGCGACCACGAAGATCAGCCGCAAAGAGTTTGGTTTGACCTGGAACGCCGCGCTCGAAACGGGTGGTTTCCTGGTAGGCGAGGACGTGTCGATCAGCCTGGAAGTGCAGTTCATCCAGGGCTGACATAGGACTGGCTCAGCAGTTCGGCGCGGGCGGTCGGCAACCAGCGGACCGCCGCGATGGCGGGCTCCTCAGATCGCGCTCATGCCTCCGTCAATGAGCAGTTCGCTGGCCACGTTGAACGCCGACTCATCGGAAGCGAAGTAGACCGCGGCGTCGGCGATCTCGCGCGCCGTGCCAAAGCGTCCGGCCGGAACCTGGCTTTGAATGGAGGCCGCGACCTGTTTGAGCTGGTCTGCCTCCAGGCCCAGTTTGCCGTAAAGAGGGGTCGAAATCGGCCCGGGGCTGATGGCGTTGACGCGAATGCCGCGGCCAATCAGCTCGCGGGAGAGCGTGCGCGTGAGCGAGATAAGCGCTGCCTTGGTGGCCGAGTACACCGAGGTGCCGGGCATGCCGATGTGTGCATTCACTGAGCCGTTCAGGATAATGGAGGTCCCAGGCGCAAAGACTGGCAGCAACGCCTGGACCAGGAAAAACGGGCCCTTGAAATTGATCGCAATAGAGCGGTCGAACGCCTCTTCGGTCCACTGCTCGAGCGGCTGCATCTGCACGATTCCTGCATTCAGAAACAGGACATCGAGCTGGCCGAAGCGGGCCTGGACCTGGTTCGCCAAGGTCTTTTGATCCGAGGCTTTGCCGGCATCGGAAGCGACGACCAGAACGTCCTCGCCCAGCTCCCGGCGCGCAGCGTCCAGCGTTTTGGGATTGGTGCCGGTGACGGCCACGCGGGCGCCCTCCGCGATAAAGCGCAAAGCCGCTTCGAGGCCGATTCCACTCGTCCCGCCTGTGATGAGGGCGCGTTTCCCTTCAAGTCGTCCCATGTTCTTCTCCAATGTCAGAATATGTTGACCTGCAAACCTCTAGATTGAGGACGAGGACGAAGGTTGCATGAAGAATCGCCAAGTCGCGGGCGAGAAGGATCGCAAATTAGTCGTTGCAACGAATATCTTTTTCGCGCATCCAATACCCGTCGGTTGAATTGGAGGTCGGCGATGTCTCTTCGGGCAGTAAAACAAATTCTGGAAACCAAGCCCACGATCGAGGGCGCGGGCGTGAAACTGCAGCGCGCTTTCGGATTCGGCAAAACCAAGGAGTTCGATCCATTCCTGTTGTTGGACGACTTCCGCAACGAGAACCCGGAAGATTATCTGGCCGGCTTCCCATGGCACCCGCACCGGGGCATCGAGACGATTACCTATGTGCTGGCAGGCGAAGTGGCTCACGGCGACAGCCTGGGCAACAAGGGCCGGATGACCGCCGGCGACGTGCAGTGGATGACGGCGGGCAGCGGCATCCTGCACCAGGAGATGCCGAAAGGCGACCAGCACGGAAGGATGCATGGGTTCCAACTCTGGGCCAACCTGCCGGCAGCGCTCAAAATGACCAGCCCGCGCTACCAGGACATTCCGTCGACGGCCATCCCCGAAGTGACCGAGGACGACGGGACGAAGGCACGGATCATCTGCGGCACATTCTGGGGCAAGACCGGGCCTGTGGAGGGCGTTGCCGCCGACCCGAGCTACGTCGACATTTCGGTGCCGCCGGGAAAGAGGCGCCGCATCCAGGTGGAGACGGCGCGCAATGCGTTTGCCTATGTCTTCGCCGGGGCGGGGACGTTCCGCGACGCTTCGGAGCCGCAGGCGGTGCTGACCGAGTCGGCGGTGGACCCGAACGCGCCGGCGAGATACGACGCGAAGAACCACTCGCTGGTGCTCTTCGACCGCGGCGACGAAATCATTGTACAGGCCGGGCCGGAGGGCATCCGCTTCCTGCTGGTTTCGGGCAAGCCGCTCGAAGAGCCGGTGGCATGGTATGGGCCGATCGTGATGAACACGCAGGCCGAATTGCAGCAGGCGATGAGCGATCTGCAGACGGGGAAGTTCATCCGGCACGGATAACATCCAGCGAGAGATAAACTGAAGGCGGACAGCCGCTTCCCTGGGCTGCCCGCCTTTTTTATTTCCGCGTTGCCGGTGCCTACGCGGAGGAGGATACTGTTCCCATGGCGACTCAGCCCGCCGGCGATCGGTTCGTTCCCGTTGAGGAGTATCTTTCGAAGGGCTACGAACCCGATTGCGAGTACGAAGACGGGGTGATCGTGGAGCGGAATTGGGGCGAGTTTGAGCATTCCTTCCTGCAGACCATTTTGGGAACGCTCTTCACCAACAACATGGACGCGTGGGGAGCCTACGGGCTCACGGAACAACGTCTCCAAATCTCGGAGCGGAAGTTCTTCGTGCCCGATCTCTGCGTACTCCGGGTGGGTGCGCCGGCGGAAGACATCCTCCGGCATCCGCCGCTCATTGCCATCGAAATCATGTCGCCCGAGGACACGAAACGCCGGGCAGCCAAGAAAGCCGCCGACTACCTGAATTTCGGCGTCCAACACGTCTGGGTCATCGATCCAGGAGCCCGCGTCGCCTACCGGGGTACCGAGGCTGGCTTGCAGCTTGTACCGTCGGGCGAGCTCACGGTGCCGGGAACTCCGATCTTCGTTCGGATCTCCGAGTTGTTCGAGAAGCTGGACCGGATCAGGAGCGCCCAATAGAGTAAGGCCGAATCGTTTCTTACTCATCCAACGCAAACTCTGCCGACAGCACCTGCTCCGGCGTGAGACCGTGCTCGCGCAGGGTGCGGATGCTCAACGCATCGTGGCGCTTGGCCAGGCGGACGCCGCGGCTGTCGGTAACCAGAGCGCAGTGAAACCACGCGGGATCCGCGTAACCGAGAGCGCGATTCAGAAGGATCTGCCGCGCGGTGGATTTGAGCAGGTCCGCGCCGCGGACGACCTCCGTGATGCACATGGCTGCGTCATCCGCAACGCAGGCAAGCTGGTAGCTTGGCACTCCGTCACGACGCCAGACGAGAAAGTCACCGAAGTCGCGGCCGGCAACGAAGCGCCGCGGGCCGAGATTCCGGTCGATGAAGGCGATCTCTTCGCCGATTGGAACGGCGAAGCGCCAGTTTTGACTCTCAGGCGAAGGCGGGACCGAGCTGTCGCTGCGGGGCGAGAGGGAATCGGGCGCAAGGTTTGCCGGGCGGCTGGCGCTTGGCCCGGATGTGCCGGGCCTGCACGTTCCGGGCCTGCACGTTCCGGGATAGATCGGCTCGTCGTCTTCTGCCCCGGGACCCTCCTCGTGCGGCGCGGAGAGTGCCGCTTCGAGATCCTTGCGTGAGCAGCGGCAAGGATAGATCGCGCCAAGGGCGAAAAGCCTGCGCCAGGCTTCGAGGTAGAAGGCACCACGCCCGCGCTGCTCGTAGGGTGCGAACGGGCCGCCGACGTCGGGACCCTCCTGCCAATCCAAGCCGAGCCAGCGGAGATCTTCGAGCGCGGCGTCCGCGTAGACCTCGCGGCTGCGCTGCGGATCGAGGTCTTCCATGCGCATCGCGAGCGTACCATTGGCCGCGCGGGCACGGTCGTATGCGGTCCGGAAGGTGCGCGCGTGGCCCACGTGGAGATAGCCGGTGGGCGACGGCGCAAGACGGCCGCGATATTCGGAGAGCGATGACGGTGGCTCGCTGCTCATCTCAAGAAGATGAGTTTATCTGCGGCCGGTGCGGACGTCGAGGCGGGGCGGGCTTGCAGAACGCCGGCTAATCCTCGTCGTTGCCGTCGTCGTCGTTCGAGTTCCTGCCCGGCTTGTCATCGCCGTCCCAGTGATGGTGGCCGTATTGATGGATGCTGTCGCTCAGATGGTCGGGATCGACCGAGACTTCCACCACATTCAACTCGTGGCCTTCGGCGTCGACGATGAAGAGCCCCATGCGCGAGCCTTCGGGGTGAATGAAGATCAGGGTCTGCTCGCTGCCGTGACGGCTGGTCTCGCGAATGATGCGCTCCCAGCCCTGGCCTAACTTCTCTTCGACCAGGGCGTTGAGCTCGTCGCCATCGACCGGCGCATCAAAGTGCTCGAACTCGGCGATGTGGATGTTGCCCACGCCGCGATGGGTGGCGCGGGCGGCGACAAAGCTCATCAGGCCCATGAACGGAATGCGGGTGGCATGCGCGTGATAGCGGTCCTCGATCGAGTGGACGACGCCGTTGAAACCAGCTTCGCCGCCGCCGGCCAGCACCGCGATCGGCGCCGCGAGCAGGGCCAATGCCATAGGGACCACAACCATCGTCCTCATTCGCTGCCTCCCTTCTTGTCCTTGATCTTCGTTTTGACCTTGACCTTGGTGTCGACATCGAGACCGTTCAGCGCGCTGAGTGCGCCGATGTGGGAGAGCTTGCCAATGTCTTCAGGATGGATCGGCCCGAGGATGAGTACGATGGTCAGCTCGCGCGGCTCGGCCGACAGGACAAACAAGCCTTTCGTCTCCCCGTTGACCACTTTCATCATTACGTCAGTGGTTTCGCCGCCGTGGCGCTCGCGCTCGCGGACGATCGGGGTCCATTCGGCGGTCTCGAAGTACTGGCGAAGCTTCTCAACCTCTTCGGGCGAATACTGGTCTTCCTTGTCGAACTCGTATTCGCGGACATAGACGCCGTCGAGACCGTCGATGAGCTTCTTGGTGGCGGCCTCGTCCTCGTCCTTGCCGTTCATGAACTTGGAGGCAAAGGCGAGCATGTTCTTGCCCAGCGTGACCTCGGTGACGTTCGACGCCCGGCTGGCGAGCTCCTTTTCAACCGGCGGCGGCAGGGGCAGTCCCGGGATTTGGCCCGAGGACTGCGCCAGCGCCGAGCCGGCAAATGCGACTGCTCCCAACAGCCATAGAATCGTTGACCTTCTCATCATCTCTCTCCCTACTCTCCACGCTCCCGGGCTGTCAGCCTTGCGTTGACTTCATGCAACGCGCGCCCGGTGATGCGCAATGCCGTCATGACCTGCTGGCGTGCGAGCTCGCCCTTGCGGCGCTCGTCGGCCTGCCGCCACAGCACCCCGCCACCCGCCATGGCCGCCAGAACCACGGCTGCGGCGATGCGCTGCCACCACAGCACCTGCGTGCGGCGGCCAAGCGCGCGGCGCCGCGCAGCTTCTTCCAGCACTCGCCGCTTGAGGCGGGGCGGGGCCGGCCGGCGTTCCAGCGCCTGGCGAAGCTCCTTCTCGAACTCGCCGTTCAGCTCCATCTCGTCTTTGGACTCAAACTCCACGGATAAACTCCTTCAACTGATTCGTAGCCTTGGCCCGGAGCAGCTTCAACCCCCGGTGCAGATTGCTCTTCACCGTGGCCACGGGCGACTCGAGGGCCGAAGCGATCTCGTCCGGCGTCAGGTCCTCCTGGTAGCGGAGGACGAGCGCCGCGCGCTGCGCATCGGGCAGGGTGGCCAGCAACCGCTCGAGCCGCGCCCCCAGGGGCGAAGGCTTCTCGTCGGTCTGCTGCGCGCCGTGCATCTCCTCGATCTCGACCCAGAGGTCGACACCGCGGACTTTTCTGCGCCGGAGCGCGTCGGCCGAGCGGCTCATGGCCACGCGGCGCAGCCAGTTGAGCGCGTGCTCGGGCGATTCGAGCCTGCCCAGGTGCCGGTCCAGTTCCAAAAACACGTCCTGCGCAATTTCCTCGGCCAGGCCGCGGTCAGAGGTCATGCGCAGCGCGAGGGAAAAGACCATGGACTGGTGCTCGTCGACCAGACGTTCGAAGTCAGGCTGCCAGTTTCCGGCCATATCTCTCGCTGCTACTCTCTTATCCGCAGGGGAAGCGGACTGGGGATGCAGAGAATACGCGCGAGACGGCAAAAGGTTCGCAGAAATGTGACGGAGCGTAACAGAGAGGCCGGCGAGGACGAGCCGGCGACCCGAATCAGGACCTCACGGCCGGCAGCCGCCGTTCAGAACTTGCGCGACCACTCCCTGGGCCAGCGCTCTACGATGACCTTCTTGTCGGTGAAGAACTCGATGGCGTCGCGGCCCTGCGCGTGCATCACCCCGAAGAAGCTGCCCTTCCAACCGGAGAATGGGAAGTAGGCCATGGGCGCGGGCACGCCGATGTTGATGCCCACGTTGCCGGTGGAGACGGCGTTGCGAAACCTGCGCGCCGACGCGCCGGACGAGGTGAAGATGGAGCTGGCGTTGCCGTAGGCGGAACGCTCGATCATATCGATGGCTTCTTCGACGGAGCCGGCATGCAGGACGCTGAGCACGGGGCCGAAGATTTCGGTCTCCATCAGCGGACTCGAAGGCGGCAGGCCGTCGAGGACGGTGGGGCCGACGAAAGACCCGCCACCGTTGTGGCCGCGGCCGTCGACGATGGGCTTCGCACCCTGCTCCGCGCCCTGGCCGATGAGCGATTCGACGCGTTCCTTGCTGGCGCGCGTAATCACCGGACCCATGGTCGTGGCGGCGTCGAGGCCGTTGCCGATTTTGAGCGAGCCGGCGGCGGCGGCGATGCGATCGGGGAACCAGTCCTGCGCCTCGCCCACCGTCACGGTGACGCTGACGGCGAGGCAGCGCTGGCCGGCGCAGCCGAAGGCCGAGTCGGCGATGATCTTGGTGGTCGTTTCCTGGTCGGCGTCGGGCAGCACGACGACGTGATTTTTGGCGCCGCCCTGGCACTGCACTCGCTTTCCGCTGGCCGAACCACGCGCGTAAACGTACTTCGCGACAGGCGAGGAGCCGACAAAGCTGATGGCTCTCACTTCGGGGTGGTCGAGGAGGGCGTCGACCGCCGGCTTGCCGCCCTGCACGAGGTTGACGACTCCGGCGGGCAAGCCGGTGGAATGGATGATCTCGATAAGGCGCGCGGCGGCGAAAGGCACGCGGTCGCTGGGCTTGAGGATGAACGTGTTGCCCGTGGCGACGGCGTAGGGCAGGAACCACAGCGGGATCATGACCGGGAAGTTGAAGGGCGTGATGGCGGCGACCACGCCGAGCGGCTGGCGGACCATGATCTCGTCGATGCCGGGGGCAACGTCTTCCAGCGAGTAGCCCTGCATGAGCACGGGAATGCCGCAGGCGACCTCGACGTTTTCGATGCCGCGGCGCAACTCTCCTCTAGCCTCGGCGAGGGTTTTGCCGTTCTCGATGGTGATCAGCGCGGCGAGCTCGTCGAGGTGTTCTTCGAGGAGCGCCTTGAGCTTGAAGAGATACTGCACGCGGTCGACGGCGGGCAGGGCGCGCCAGGCGGGGAATGCGGCCTTGGCGGCCTGGACGGCGGCGTCGACGTCGGCAGCCGAGCCGGCCGGCGCGCGGCCGAGCGGCTCGCCGGTGGCGGGGTTGATGAGCTCGAGGCCGTCCTGACTGGCGTCGCGCCAGTTGCCGCCGATGAAGTTGCGGATCGCGGGAGTGGTCAGCGTGGTCATGGGAGTTTCAGGGTATCGCAACGGGCGGTAATCCGGCAGCGGGAATTTGCGTGTGCGGAGTTGGTTGCCTCTCCACCCTTCGATGGGGATTTCTGACCACCTCAGGGAGGACGACAGTCTCATCGCCGGCTCTGTAAGTTCAGCCTCAAAGACTTATCGAACAACGCGGCGGCAACCCGGTTGGGGACGACACTCCGCGCTCCAGCGTGCCACCGCATATCGGAAGTACTTTTGGGGGGTCGGCCGATGTTCTCGAAGTGTCAGATGAAGGTGGTTGTGTCCGCGTTCGCCGCGCTGCTGGCGTCCGTCGCCGGGGCGCAGGTTCCCACAGGCAGCCTGAACGGGCGGGTGACGGATCCGAAAGACGCGGTGGTAGTGGGCGCGCAGGTGACGGCAACCCATACGGCGCAGGGCATCTCGCGTGCTACGGTTACGAATTCGAGCGGGCTCTACGCGCTCCCGGACCTGCCGGCGGGGCAGTACGAGGTAAGGATCGAAGAGGGCGGATTTGCGGCGCGCACCGTGAAGGAAGTTGCGATCGAAGCGGGGCGCGACACGACGGTGGACGCGAAGCTCGCGATTGCGGCTGCGGGAGCGACGGTCGTGGTGAATTCGACGGCCGCCACCATCGACGTGACGCAGTCCATGCTGCAAGGCGAGATCACGTCGAAGACGATCGACAGCATCCCGCTGAACGGACGCAACTTTCTCGAGCTCGCCTACCTGATTCCGGGCAACCGGCCGGCGCCGACGTTCGATCCAACGAAGACCAACACGCTCGAAGTGAGCTCGGCGGGCGGGTTTGGGCGCGGCGGCAACATCACGGTGGATGGCGGCGACAACAACGACGAGGTGGTGGGCGGAACGCTTTCCAACTTCCCCGAGGATTCGATCCGCGAGTTCCAGATCGCGACCGGGCGGTTCACGGCCGAAGTCGGCCGGTCGGGCAACAGCATCGTGAATATCGTTACCAAACAGGGGACAAACCAGTACCACGGCTCGGCATTTCTGTTTGAGCGGAATCGAAACTTGCAGGCGCTGCCGGCCACCTTCAACCGCAGCCTGCCCACGCCGGCGTTCGATCGCGAGCAGTACGGCGGCTCGGCGGGTGGGCCGATCCGCGCGGATCGCGCATGGTGGTTCACGTCGCTTGAGTATCGCGACCAGAATGCGGCGGTGCAGACCGGCGCGCGCGATTTTTCGACGTCCAAGATTCTCAACACATCGGCGGCGGCGCCGCTGCGCGATTTTCTGTGGTCGTCGCGCGTGGATACGCAGATCGACGAGCGCAACAGCCTGATGTTCCGTTACTCGTTCAACCGCTCCACCGACACGGCAGAGGCGACGCCGTCGCAGAATACGCCGTCGTTTACCGCTTCTGAGCGGCAGAACTCGCTCAACCGCTTCAACTCGCTAGTGGCGTCGTTCAACACGGTGATCTCGCCGAACAAGGTGAACAGCGCATCGTTCCACTTCGACAACTTCTATAACGACATCCCTCCGTTCGGCCAGAACACGCCAACCACGAATCCTCAACTGGGGCTGACGAACGAGCTAATCTTTCCCGATCTGGCCGACGGCGAGAACTTCAACCTGCCACAGGCCACCCATCTCAACCGTTACCAGGCGCGCGACTCCTTCTCGTGGATCCTGGGCAAACACACGTTGCAGTTGGGCGGCGAGTTCCAGCACTACACCGCCTATGGCGAGATCAACGTGTTCGGCACGGGCACGGTGATTCTCGTTTCCGACTTCGGCTTTGCCGACCTGAATGGCGACGGCAAAGTGAACGACCTCGACATTCCGATCGCGGTTGCGCTGAAGAGCCACGCGCCGGTGGTGCCAGTGCCGATTCCGACGGTGTTCAACAGCTATGTTGGCGGGTATGTGCAGGACGACTTTCGCGTGAATCCGCGGCTGACGCTGAACCTGGGCCTGCGCTGGGAGTACGACTCGAACCTGACAGGCAACTCGAGCGAACACGATCCGTGCACGAGCCTGACCTCGGAACCCACGCACGCGTGCACGTGGATGGCGAATGAGATCGATCTGAAGAAGACGCCGGACAAGAAGGACTTTGGGCCGCGCGTGGGATTCGTCTTCGATCCGCTGGGCAAGGGAAAGACGGTGGTGCGCGGAGGATACGGCATTTACTACGACCGGATCATCCTCGAGGCCGGCGCGGAAGAACTGGTGCAGAACGATCGCGCGCTGACGGTGAGCCAGTTTGCCGGCTCGACGTGCAATTCGCCGTTCGTGCCAGGGGGCCCAAGCCTGAACGCATGCTTTGCGCCGCAGTCGAGCTTCGCCAAGGGATCGCCGACGCTGGCCAGCCCGTTCAGCGGGCCGCACCAGACGGGCGGCGTGGGTATCCTGGCCATGGGACCGGACGCGCACCATCCGATGTTCCAGCAGTTTTCGCTGGGCCTGCAGCAGCAGGCGGGCGAGCACTGGCTGGTTGCGGCCGACGGCCTGCACGTGTTCGCGGACCGTCAGATCGTCAGCCACCTGCTGCGCAGCACGGATTCGACTTCGCCCTATGTGCACTGCCCCGGCAACAACGTGCCTTGCACGCTGACCGATCCGTTCAGCGGGATCACGGACAGCATCGCGCTGCTGCAGTCGCAGGCCAAATCGTGGTATGACGGGCTGATCGCGAGCGTGGAACACCGGCCGGCAAAGCTGGGACGCCTGAACTACCAGTACAACGTGAGCTACACGCTGTCGAAGACGTTTGACTACTCCGACGACGATCAGTTGGCGAACAACAATTCCGATGAGCAGATCGACCTGATCGAGGGCATCGATAACCTGCGGCTCGAAAAAGGCTATGCCGTTACGGACGAGCGGCACCGGCTGACCCTGTTCGGCGAGGCTGAGCTGCCGTGGAAGCTCTCGCTGGCGCCGATCTACACCTTCGGATCGGGCGTGGCGGCGGACACGTTCCTGCCGGGGACGGGCAACATCAACAACGCAAGCGGCGCGCGCCTGCCGCTCCTTCCGCGCAACGCCATCGGCCGCGAGATCAAGAACAGCAATCAGCTCAACGCGGTCATCGACAAGTGGAACTCGCTGCCGGCGTGCCCGGCGGCGTTTCCGTGCCTGGCCGGCGGGCCGATTCAACATGTGCCGGCGGGCAAGAGTTACTTCAGCCCGTTCAGCTCGTTCGATATGCGCCTCAAGAAAGACTTCGCGCTCGGCGAGCGCTACCGGCTGAGCCTGACCGGCGAGGCATTCAACCTGTTCAACGAAACGAACATTCGCGGATCGAGCAACGCGAACTACGCCGGCCGAAACATCGCCATCAGCCCGTACCAGGCGGCCCAGAATGGCCAGCCCGCGCAGACGGTGCAGGAGAACTTCTACTCGCCGGTCAGCACCGCGGGCGGGTTTTTCGGATCGGGCGGACCGCGCGCGTTCCAGTTCGCGGCGCGCATCGAGTTCTGACGGAGACTCGAATGGGTCTGCCCGAATACGAGAGGCTTGCCGGCGTGACCGCTCGCTCGACGACGGCGCCGAACCTGACGCCGATCGAAGAGAGCGCCGCAACGGGCGAGGTGGCGGAGCTGTATGAGTTTTTCCGGTCGCACTTCGGCCGACAACAGGTTCCGGGAATTCTCAAGTGCCTCGCCACGCATCCGCCTTTGCTGAGGCACATGATGGCGCTGTCGGAGAGCCTGCTCTTCGCCGACGGCTGTTTGACACGCCGTCACAAGGAGATGATCGCGACGCTGGTCTCGACACAGAATGAGTGCCCCTACTGCGCCGACAGCCATGGATACTTCCTGCGCGTGCACGGCGGAACGGCGGAAGCGCTCATGGCAATTCAGCTCGATCGGCTCGATTCTCCTTCACTGAGTGGTAAAGAGCGGGCGCTGCTCGAGTTTGCCCGCAAGGTGAACCGGAGCTCGAGCGAGATCGGCCGGGCGGACATTGAGGCGCTTCGACACGAGGGCTGGAGCGAAGAGCAGATCGCAGAAGCCATTCACGTCGCAGCGCTGTTTGCCATGTTCAACCGCGTGGCCAACGCGTTCGGGCTCGAGTCGCAGGGACTGCTGAAACTCTACGAGGCGAGCGACTCGAAGACTCCCAATCCTGCTCGCACCTGATGGGCTTTCAGCGAACCGGTCGCGAGGGCGCCGGCCAGTGTTCCGCGCGGAAGCCCGCAGGCTCAAAGCGGCGTTCGAACCTGGCGGCCTATTACATTCGTTTCTTCAACTTGGACGAATGACTCGTTCTTTTCGGCCTAAATGGGACAAACTGTACTCAATAGATTCCACGATCAACGCTCTGTTCTTACATTGGGCGCCTCGAAAGGCCGATCGACGATGTTCTTGTTCTTACTCTCCCGCTTCCACAGGCATTTGAGTGTTCATTCCGCAAAGACCTCGCCCGCAGAGACCGCCTTCAACGTTGCTGCGGCGGCGCCGTCCCGGCGCACAGGCCTCCTCGTGAGCCATTCCATGGTGTGGACGCTCGCTATGGTTTCATTCGGGCTGATCTGCAATGCCGACGGCCATGCGCAGGCGCCGGCCACGATGACCTCTCCGACGCCGGGCAGCGTTCTGAGCGGTTCTTCGGTCACCTTCTCGTGGACGGCAGGCACGGGCGTGACGGGATACTGGCTCGAACTGGGAACAACTGGCGGCGGCACGACCAATGTTTATAGCTCGGGGGCGCTTTCCGGCTCATCGGTCACCGTCAACACTCTGCCCACAAATGGCGTAACGCTTTATGCGACATTGTTTTCGAAGATCAATGGCGCATGGGTTCCGGAAAGCTACACGTTCACCGAGGCGGGGACTTATACGCTGGCGGCGTTGGCCAGTCCGGCAGCGGGGAGCAAGCTATCGGGTTCCACGGCCACGTTTACCTGGTCGCCCGGTGCGGGACCGACGATGTATACCCTGTACCTGGGAACAACCGGGCCGGGCTCCCATGACGTTTACAACTCGGGAAGCCTCTCCGGGACCTCAGTCACCGCAAGCGGGATCCCGACCAACGGCGGCCAGCTCTTCGGCACGCTGTTCTCGAGTATCAGCGGCAAGTGGTTGCCGGTCCATTTCACAATGGTCGAAGCCGGAACCGCGATGCCGGCGGCATTGACCAGCCCGGCGCCGGGAAGCACGCTGGGCGGCTCCTCGGTGACCTTCAACTGGAATGCTGGCTCGGGAGTAACGGCCTACTGGCTCTATCTGGGGAACACGGGGCCTAACTCGAACAACCTGCTCAACTCCGGATCGAAGACCGGCACTTCACTGACCGTCAACGGACTGCCGGCCAACGGCGTAACGTTATACGCGACCTTATACTCTGAAATCGATGGCGCCTGGAAGCCTGCCAGCTACACCTACACTGAGTCCGGAAGTTATACGCTGGCGGCTATGACAAGCCCGACGCCGGGAAGCAAGCTCACCGGGTCAAGTGCGACATTCGTATGGTCGGCGAGCGCCGGCGGCACAGGCTACTGGCTCTATCTCGGCTCGACCGGCGCGGGATCGTCGAACCTGTACAGTTCGGGGACACTGCCCGGCACATCGGCCACAGTCAATGGGCTGCCTACGAATGGCGAGACCATTTACGCGACGCTTTTCACCCGAATCGACGGCGCGTGGAAGCCGGTAAGTTACAAATACACCACGGCCAATACGGGCGGACCGCTTAAGATCACAACCACTTCGTGCCCCGGCGGAACGCAGGGAGCCGCCTATGCAGGCTGCACCATCAATGTGACTGGAGGCACACCTCCCTACGTGTTCACGCTGGATTCGAGCGGGAACTACCCTCCGCTGCCCGAGGGGCTGGCCCTGAATAAAAGCACGGGAGCGATAACCAGTGCGCAGATCGGCGGCCAGGGCGCCTATATGCCCCTGGTCGTGGTGACGGACGCCGCGAGCGCCAAGGCCACGAAACAGATCGCTTTCGCGATCAACGGCAGCAACGCGTTTCTGGCCAGCATCTTCCCATCGAATTCCATCTTCCATCACCGTGTGGATGCGGCGACCAGCAGCCTTCCGGTCGACGCCTCTCCGGCAGCTCCAATCTACAGCGGGTATCAGCCAGCGACCATCAAACCCTTCTTCGGCAACACTTCGGGCGCGCCGTTCCCCAACGGAATTCCCGCCTTCGAGGTTCCTTACAATCAGCCCAATGTCTCGGTCGCAACGACTGTTTACCAGTCCTATTTCACCTCCGGACCCATCCCGGCGAACGCCCCGGTCGAAGGCACCAGCGCCACCGATGGAGACCGGCACGTCCTCATCTATCGTGAGGCTGGCGGCGGCAATCCTCCCGCGCTCTATGAGATGTGGCAGGGGATTTACGAGGGTGGCCCGTGGACCGATTCCTCGAATGCGCTTTGGCCGGATGTCAGCGGGAATGCTCTGACGCCGCAGGGAAATGGAACAAGCGATGCCGCCGGGTTGCCTGTGGCGCCTCTGCTGGCCAATGCCGATGAAGTGATCGGGACGGGAACGCCGTCCGCGCCCAAGGGAGCGATTCAGCATCCCATTCGAATCACGGTCAATCACTTGTTGAATTACTGGGTCTGGCCCGGAACGGAGACAGCCGGTGTCGGCTCCTGCACGGACTCTTCGGGCAAAGCGATTCCGACTGGGAACCTGATCTCGCAGTCCTCGCCACCCAAGACCTGCTCGATGACCGGCCCGGCGGGCGAGATCTATCGTCTCAAGGCTTCGGTGCCGACCCCGTCCTGCGCCGCCACCAGCCCGCAGGCGGCCATCCTCATCACAGCGTTCCGCAACTACGGAATCATCCTGTCCGACAACGGCATCAGCGGCGGCCTGATCGGCACTCCGGATGCGCGCTGGAATGACAACGATCTCGAGTGCATTACCAGCCTCACCCTGGGCGACTTCGAACCCGTAAATGTGTCGAGTCTCATGGTCGCAGGCAGCGGCAGCGGCGCCACAACCAAGTAGACTTCGCAGACGATCGCATCCTGCCAGGCGTTGGGGCGCCCGCCTTCCATCCCATCGGCGAGCGGACGTGCCAGCGCTTGCAGGAACGACGCCGGCCTCTGCTATCGTGGGGTGGCGACGCGCTGCTCCTGTTCGACCTGCGCGTAACTCTCCTCAAGCGGGGGTCCCGTCTCATGAAGCCTCTTCACGCCGCAGCTTTGCTCTTCGTCGCCGCAACCGCGCTTGGCGCACAGCAGAATGCCGCACCGCTCGCGCCCACCACGGCCGCCGAGGCGCCGGTGCGCGACACGAGCTACATCGACGAAAATGGCACGGCCCATGTGACTCGCGTGGTACCCGTGCCGGAAGCGCTCAGCATCCAGTCGCAGCACTTTCTGCGCAGACGCGAGCCGGACCAGGGCCCGCCGGAGCCGCTCGCCGAGCGGCGTAAGCACACCGACGAATACACGGCGCACGCGCGGCAGGAGTGGACGCAGGAGTGTCCCAACACGATCGTCGAGGAGAAGATGGCAGGTGTGCCCGTGCGGGTCGTGACGCCTGAGGGCTTGCCCGACGCGAACAAGGACAAGGTGCTCCTTGACCTGCATGGCGGCGGATTCAACTCCGATTCGGGCTCGTATACGGAGTCGATCCCGATTGCGAGCTACACAAAGATCAAGGTGGTTGCGGTGCTGTACCGGCTGGCGCCGGAGAATCCGTTTCCCGCAGCGGTCGACGACTCGGTCGCGGTCTACAAGGAGTTGCTGAAGACGTACAAGCCCGATCACATCGTGATTTACGGCACTTCGGCGGGAGCGATCCTGACGGCGGAAGTCGCGGCGAAGCTCAAGCAGCTTGGGTTGCCGATGCCGGCGGCGTTGGGCATCTTCAGCGGCATGGGCGACTTTGCGCGCAACGGCGACTCGATCGCGATGTACGCGCTGCGCGGGCTGTCGGGACATCTCGATCCGCCGGAGCCGGGCGCGCACGATCCGTTTTATGTCGGGTCGACGGATCCGAAGGACCCGGTCCTTTCACCGATCTACAGCGACCTGCACGGCCTGCCGCCGACGCTGTTCGTCACGAGCGGTCGCGACCTGCTGCTGAGCGGCACGGTGAACCTGCACCGCGCCTACCTCCTGGCCGGCGTCGACGCGCGGCTCGTGGTCTACGACGCGCTGCCGCACGCGTTCTGGTACAGCCCGCTGCTGCCCGAGGCAATCGAAGCCAATCACATTATGGCGGATTTCTTCGTGAAGGCTCTGGCGAAGTGATGCCGCATCCTCGTCAATCTTCCGGCAGCGGCGTTACGGGGATGTGCAGCGCGGAGTTGAAGCGCGGAAACATCTCGAAGGCCGCCGCAACAAAGGTGAGCTCGACGATCTCGCTGGCTTTGAAATGGACGCTGACAGCCGCGAAGGCTTCGTCGTCGATGGCGTGACCCGATTCGTGGAGCAGGGTTGCATAGCGGAACCCGGCCTTTTCCTTTTCAGAGAAGGGGCCCGTTTCGAAGGTGTCGTAGCTCGCGATCTGCTCCGGCGTGGCGCCGCGCAGGCCGGCGAGGTAGCGATGCGAGCTGATGCAGTACTCGCACTGGTTGAGCGAGGCGACGCGCGTGGCAATGAGCTCCTTGTACCATGCGGGGAGCGCGCCTTCGCTCATGAGGGGCTTGAGAAAGCCGGCGATGCCCAGCGCCAGCGCGGGAATGTTGGCGAGCGCCTTGAACATGTTGGGCACGCGGCCGCGCTCGGCTTCGAGGCGGTCGTAAAGTATGCCGATCTCTGGCGGCACCTGGTCCCGCTCGGCCAGGGGAACGCGGGACTCGATGGAAGTTGCGACGGTCATAGGTCCTCCCGGGGGATGCACACGACAGTGTACACGCGCGGCGGTTGGAAGAAGCTGGCGGAGAGCGAAGGGGCGCGGCTCAGGGAGCTTCAGGCGCGGCCTGCGAAGCGTTCGCCACGACCGGTACTTCCACGACCCGCTCCAGTTCCGCCCGCACACGGCGCATGACGCCGAGATAGTACGCGAGGTTGTGGATGGAGTTGAGCGTCGCGGCCAATGCCTCGCCAGAAGCGGTGAGGTGGCGCAGGTAGGCGCGCGAATAGCGGCTGCAGACCATGCAGTCGCAGGCCGGGTCGGGCGGGCCCTGGTCTTCGGCGTACCGCTTGTTCTTGATGTTGAGCCGGCCCTCGCTCGTGAAGAGCAGCGCATGGCGCGCGGCGCGCGTGGGCAGCACGCAGTCCATCATGTCCACGCCCATCTTCGCGTACAGCTCGATTTCGTCGGGGTAGCCGACGCCCATCACGTAGCGAGGCTTGTCGCGGGGCAGCAGCGGCAGGACTTCGCGGATCATTTCGAGCGTGAGTTCGCGCGGCTCGCCAACGCTCAGGCCGCCGATGGCGTAGCCGTCGAAGTCCATCTCGACTAGGCGCTCGGCGCACTCGCGGCGCAGGTCCGTGTACATGCCGCCCTGGACGATGCCGAACAAACTCTGTGACCCGCTGCCGAACTCGTCTCGCCATGGGACTTCATGCCGGTGCGCGCGGAAGTGATCGAGCGAGCGGCGCGCCCAGGCCATGGTGTATCTCAGGCTCTCTTCGGCACGCGCACGGCCGGCGGGGTACTCGGTGCATTCGTCGAAAGCCATCACGATGTCGGCGCCGAGCGCGATCTGCACGTCCATGGAGTGCTCGGGCGTGAAAAAGTGGCTGCTGCCGTCGAGGTGCGAGCGGAAGCGCACGCCTTCGTCGCTGACCTTGCGAAGCTGGCTCAGGCTGAAGACCTGGAAGCCGCCCGAGTCCGTAAGCATGGCGCGCGGCCAGCTGATGAAGCGGTGCAGGCCGCCCATGCGGCGGATTGGCTCGTGGCCGGGGCGGAGGTAGAGGTGATAGGTGTTGCCGAGGATGATCCCGGCGCCGAGCGACTCCAAAACGTCCTGCGAAACGGCTTTGACGGTGCCCGCCGTGCCGACAGGCATGAAGACCGGCGTCGCGACGGCGCGGTGAGGAAGAGTCATGATGGCGCGCCGGCCCGCGCCCTTGTCGTTGAGGATGTCGAAGGCCAGTGCCACTGGGTTATTTTAGGCCCTCGATTATCAAAATCTAGTCCAACTGCAGCATAATTATGCCATACTTTTGACATAAGTATGGGGAAGCCACCAAATCAATTGAAGACCGCTCCACTGAGGTTATCCACAACGAGTGCGGTCGTGGATTACCTGAAGCAGTTGGTCTCAACTGGTTTATATGGCCGAAACCACACAGAGGCCGCCGAGCGGCTAATCACGCGCGGGATAGAGCGGCTGCTGCAAGAGGGAACAATTCAGCGATCAATTGGCGAATGGCAAATGGAGCGGAGTGGGCGAAAGCCGCGGCAAGGAGAGTAGAATATGTGGACTTGGGCGTCAGACGTGGAGGATGCGATGAGTGCAGAGGATATGTCCCTAGGCGACTTCGTGCAGCAAATTCTCGTGCTGTTAAATGACGAAAAACTCCATTTCAGACAGGAGCGTCCGTGGCACGAACTCCTCTACCGTCTCAAGACAGATCCTGATCAGCAGGGCAAGCCGCAATTCCTGCGGGAACTCTTCTTTGACTGGAACGGCCCGTACCCTCGGAGCCGGGAGCTTTCCGAATACCTTCATGGTTTGCACTGGACGGGTTGCTTGTCAGCTCCTAATCCGACCTATGACAGCTTCACACTTAAACCAGAGGTACGTCAGATTTGGGAGCAGGTCGAGATCGAACCAATGTTGCGTCGATTCTTAGACACTGTGGGCGAGGCGGCACGGGCAGAGCTGGTTGTGCATGGACGCTGATTTTGCGAAGCGATATCCAAAGCTAGAAGAAATCACTCGCGCGATCGATGGCTTCCTCGCAAGCGAGCATCCGGGATATTTCGGGCCAAATCCAGAGCACCCGTTTAATCCTCTGAAGAATTCTAAGGTGATTCACGACAACCTGTGGGGGACGAACGGTTTTACTTGGCTCGAATTGGCACTGATTGACAGCCCCATTTTCCAGCGCCTACGAAACATTCATCAGACGGGGTTGGCGTACTATGTTTACCCGTGTGCACATCATACGCGCTTCGAACATTCGCTCGGTGTATGCATCATGGCGTCACGCGTCTTTGATGCGTTACAGCGGAACGAAGAGAAGACTTTCCGCAGGATCGCACGCGAAGTAACAGCTGATTTAGAGCCTTTGGAAGTTTTTGAGCGATGGCGCGCCGAACTGCGTCTAGCTGCGCTTTTGCATGATACTGGGCATAGTCTTCACAGCCACACTTCGGAGGTTGTTTATTCCAGAATTCCATTGCTCCAAGAGGGAGCGAATGAACTCAGGGAATTTGTTGGGATGCAAAAGGGCGCAGGTGAAGTCTTATCTTTCTGCATTAGCCGAACTATGGCCATTCGGAACCTCATTGCGAGAGCACGTGGCAAAGTCCGGAACGAGGCCGACCAGTTCGATGGGATCGATTTCGAAAACGTTTCGCTGTTGATCGTCGGACGTTCAAGACTCCCGCAATTGCAATTCTTGGGAGAAATAATTTCATCCGATCTTGACGCAGATAAGCTTGATTATCTTCTCCGAGACGCAATTGCAGCCGGACTTCCGCTTCGATACGATTTAGAGCGATACCTGTATACGGTTCGGCTGACTACGCAACGGCTCGCGGACGGAGAAGACAAGCTCCAGAGAATGTACGGTACATTTGGTCCGTCACCTCAGCGACAGGGGCCTGATACCGATTCATCGATGCCATATTATCCTAGTTACAAGCTCCAACTAATTCGGCAAGCTGCCAGTACAATTGAACAGATCATCATCTGTAAGTTCATGCTATTCAGTTACATATACCATCACAAGAAAGTCAGGGCAGCGGAGGGGATGTTAGCACGGCTCATTCAACGGCGGGTCAAGAAGTGGAGAGCAGAAGGGAAAGACGATTCTTCGATAATCACAGAATTCTTGCGAATGACCGACCACTCCCTGGTCCAGGAAACATTTGAGCTGAAAGAGCCGGACATGGAGGGGTACCGCCAAAGGGTAATCACGCGACTATTGCCCCGTGTTGTCGTTAGCTTCACCCCCAGGACGGCCTGCCCGGACGATGGAAAGCTCAGTGCATTCATGTCCGAGCTTCAGAAGCCAGAGAAATCGAGCGAGCTAAAGGGAAAGTTTGAGGGCGCGCTAGCTGAGCGATTGATGGAGTTGAAACCGGATCTTGGAGGGGACAAAGAGGCCGTCCTCGCTCGTGCTGGAGTATGGTTCGATGCGCCGAAGCCGCCGAAATTCGACAAACTAGCCGCGATTTCTCACGTGGAGTAAGCAAGAAGTAAAGGCGGGTACAGAAAAAAGTGGCAAAAGGCCGCTGATTTTGTGGCATAACTGCGTTGTCCAGACGTAGTTGAATGCCAGAAAAGAGGCG
>Ga0335069_10004570_pt1 | contig 20443 bp, 20 predicted proteins | sample Lox_Sample_11_FD_206714 | JGI IMG/M metagenome (GOLD analysis project Ga0335069, IMG submission 206714) | Soil microbial communities from Loxahatchee National Wildlife Refuge, Florida, United States - Lox_Sample_1.1 | ecosystem: Environmental > Terrestrial > Soil > Wetlands | place: USA... | reverse complement strand
GGCGGCAAGAAGCTCAAAACGGAGCACGAGCCAACGGGGACAGAAATCTGGAGCGGGAGACGGGATTTGAACCCGCGACTTCGACCTTGGCAAGGTCGCACTCTACCACTGAGTTACTCCCGCTCGTTCTCTCATTCTACAGCACTTGCGCATTACTGCCAATTCACTGCACCCGCACGGCACTCCCGCTCGACTGGTTCGGCACGATTCCCAACTCGGAAATGTACTTCTCCTGAGCTTCGCGAGCCTTGGCGTGGATGTAGTGCATCGTCATGTCCTTGCTACTGTGGCGCAACATGCGCTGGATGACAGCAGGATCAGTGCCCTGTTCCGCCAGCCAAGTTGCCAACCCATGCCTCAGGTTATGGAATCCGAAACGGGTGACCACTTCACCATCGTAATAACACATCCCGTCCCGTTCTTCCAACACGCCAGCAGCAATTGCCGCAGGACGAATGTAGTCCTCGACGATCATGCTGCCAAAGCGAGGCTGCTTGCCTTTCTTCCGATATGAGGGAAACAGCAAATCAGCGTCCTTAGCAAACATGGTTTCCTGCCGCCAGACCTGTAGTACGGTCGCGAGTCCCTTTGTCATCTCCACGGGCTTGCGACTCATCCGAGATTTGGGCGGGCCGTACCCTTTCCCGTTCCACTTGCGTCGGATGCGAATCTTTCCCTTCGTCCAGTCAATCGCATCCCATGTGAGCGCCAATGCCTCGCTGATCCTCATGCCAGTCACGGCTACGAGAATCACAAGCACCTTCACGAGCGGGTCAGATATATGGTGTATCACGGCAGCAGCTTCACTGCCGCTCAGTTCAACTGCTTCGAAATCCGACTTGCACGGAGCGGACACGAGCTTCATGGGATTGTGTTCCTCACCACGAGGAATGAGACCCCACTTCTGACCGTGCCCGTATACGGCGCTCATCATGTTCCGAAGTTTAGAACGAAGACCATAGCTCTGTTTGTCGATCCACTGCTGGATTTCAAGTGGTTCGATGTCCTTTGCCACACGGTCAGCCCAATACGAAAGGTAGTTGCGAGCGTTTCGCTCTTCCGTTCGCTTCGTGCTGTCGTCTTTCTCCGTACCCGTCTTGGTTTTCCCGTATGCCAGCCAATGGTTGAGTACTTCACCAAAGCTGGCCTTGACCGGGTCTGGTCTGCCGACTAATTGGCCTAACCCAAGTTCTCCGACCTTGACCCAACCCTCTTCATCAGTCATCTTAGCTAGTCCCAACGTCTTCGCACGTTCATTGCCGACCACGTTGTACCAGCAGTACAGCAGCTTGCCTTCTTTTCTACGAAACCATCCCTTAGCCATTGGATTTTCTCCGCAGGCTAGGGGAACTGCCCGGACGCATTGTACCGTCGCTGGCAGCGCGAGCCAAGTTGTCGTTGTTGGAGTTCGAAGCAGGTTTGCAAATGCCGGACGCAATTGCACTCTCCACTTCGGTGATCTTGTAGCGCCACACGTGGCGAGACTGGCCGACTCCCAGTGCGTGCGCCGGGATGACCCCACGGCGCGTCATTTCGAGCACCTGACGGCGCGTGATCTTCAGGTGTGCTGCGATGTCGTCTGCCGTTACGTATGTTTCCAGCGGAAAGGAATCCGCGCTTGCTTCACTGCGGTTTGAGTTCGATTCGATTGAGTTCAAGCATCTTGTACCTCACTGTTCATTCCAAGGGCGAATCTCGCCCACCCTCCGGTTGGTTGGCTCATTTGGGTGCAGAGTTCTCTGCGGCCCAGTTCGAAATCCACTTCCGTGTCTCTCTGCTCCAGACGCCTTGGGCGTCTGTCTCAAAAGTCGGGGTCTGAACCATCCGTCGCCTTGATGGGCACGAGTGGTTCATGCAGGTCGTGTGAAGCTCCGCAACTTCCTGAAGGTTCCTAGAAGCTCAGAAACTCCATGATTAGTAATACTGCGACTTCGAGGAGCTTGGTGCGACTAAACAAATGAAAAACACATCCGGTGCGGCGTTTAGAATTGATGGCAAAGTGATCCATGCGGAATTTCATCGATGATTCGGGGTCATTCTCGTGGGGGAACAATGGCAAATCTCTGTTCTGCGGTGTGACCGTTTCAGACGCAAGCCTGCCCCGGTTAGAGAAGCGATTCCTCGATTGGAAACAAAGCGTTATCGGGAAGAGTGGTCGGGAGCTAAAAGGGCGGGAACTTACCGCGAATCAGCTATTTTCATTCGCGCACAAGGTGTTGCCAGCGGCGGAACGTGATATCCACCTTACATTGGTCGGCGGCGATACGAGCGTGACCGCTGAATCCTACCTCGCAAAACTGCGGGAACAAGCCGCTGAACTATTCAGGCTGTCATCTGAACTGTGCGCCCGGAGCGAAAACAGCCGATTGGCCGAGACCTACAGGCAGATGAGCGGATGGGTCAGAAACCGTAGCACGTCAAACCTTTTCTGGATAGTCGTTCTCCAGCAAGCGATTTTCGACACGCTTCAACACGCGATTGTCCGCTTTGCCGAAACAGAATTCAGCCGCGAATTCGAGGATATCGAGATCGCCATAGATCGGAGTTTTATTTGCAGAGATGAACATCGAGCGTTCTGGGGAGAGTGGTTGCGGACCGACTTAATGAAGAAGAGTCGAATTGGGACAATCGCTGCGATAAAGGAATGGGCACCCGATCACCCCTTCAATCGGAAGTACAAGCTTCACAAAGGGCTTCTTAATTTCGGCGACCTATTCCACAAGCACACTGACTTTTATGATTCAAAGTCGATGATCGGCCTACAGGTTGCAGACATCTGCGCGAATGTTTTTTATCGGTACTTCCGAGACGAACCTGATACCCGCGCTTTCGACCTTTTGAGACCAAGAGTCGTAGGTCGAGATGGTTATTTGATCCGCATCGTCACAGTAGACGATTCCAGTCTTCACAAAGACGATCTCGCCAATCACGTCTCCGAGTTCGACTTGGAAAAATGGAAGCGCCTCGCCGATGAGAGAGCGCCCCGCTCCGCTTGAACTGGGTAAGGGGAGCTAATAAACGCTGCCTTCGTCCCAGCCGAAGCTCATCATGATTTCCGGGTATCGAGCACACAATCGCCAGAAATTTTTCCGAGCGCGGCGTGCCGTACCGTTGTCACCCGACGCACGGCAGGCGATCACCTTCCAGTGGAGCATTTTCTTGCGGATGAGACTTTGGCGTACTACTTTTCGAGCGTTCATGAGTGGAAAATCCTTTCGCGACTTTACTTGGAGCCCTCGTTGAGCAGCTACGACGGTGAGTCCGCCTCAAACAGGACTACGGGAATTCCCAGTGTTAATGGAATTTCGACATCCCAGAGCATGGACATTAAGCCGCACTCTGTATCCATTAGGGCTTCTAATAATGGGGTCTGAAAGTCACTGAACTGGTCACGAACAATGCCGGAACCCACCCTGAACGCATTCCCAACGTGCCGTCAACAGGCAACTGGAAGCACTCGAATCACTACCCTCACTTTGAGTGATCGACCATTTTGGCGGACCGAGGTTGGGACAACTCCTCAACAAAAAGAAGCAATGTGAGTTGATGCATCTGGGATTTCTAGTATTAAGCAAGTGTGGCAACCCTGCGGCTCAGGTGCCATCGACATCCGGAGAGAACGTGGCGAGGCAAGTTCGAAAGACCTCGCCGCACGTACCAGATGTGAACTGACTATCGAGTTCCCTTATTGAAGGGACTTCGGAGCGACGGCGACGAAGATTCAACTGGGGCGGGTTCTTCTTCTCTTACCCCCGCCCCACAGCCTTAGACAGGTTAGCTTCAGGAAAGAGGGGAAAAGGCTGGAATCAACAAATGGGTAAGAGACATGGAATCTCAGGAAACCTTTGGGCTTGAAACAGGGGCGGTTCTGCCCCAATCCGCTTGCTTAGAATTAGCAAAAGAACCGAAGGGCTTCGCCGAACTAGTTCGGCCAGCCACTTCTCGAAACATTCCCGTAATCCCAATTCCGTTCATGGAAAAGGGGCCGAAATATGAGAACTGGCAGAACGCCGCCACGTGCGACCCCGACCAGATCGCGGCGTGGGATAAGCAGTTTCCCGGCAAAATGAACTATGGCTGCGTAGCCAAACTGGGGGGCTATTGGTTCCTCGATGACGACAGTGGCACGCTGAAGGAACGCTACCAGCGCGAGACCGGGCGCAATTTCCCCCGCACGTTCACCGTAAAGACCCGCAAGGGCTACCACTACTACTGGAAACACAGCGATCTAACCGAAGGCTGGATGAACAACCGCAAGGTGCCCGACTTGTTCGACGCACAGGCGGAAGACAAGCAGGTCGTAGGTCCGGGAAGCACGCACCCCAGCGGCGTGAAATACGAAATCTTCGATGACGCCCCCATCGTTCGATGTCCGGACGATTTGGTCAACTGGATTTGCGACCTCCACATTGCCTACAAGAAGAGCAAAGGACTCGATACGCCTCGTCGCGTAAACCCTGACTCCGAGGGGCAGTGCGAACTGTGGATGCTGGAGGAAATGTGCGACACGCTGGAAATCGGCTACACGGCTTTCAGCGATTACGAATTGGATATCGAGTGCCCTTGGGAGGAGGAGCATTCCGAAGCACACGACCGGGACACCACGATTGCCATCATCAACGGTCAGCCCACCTTCTCCTGCCTGCACGCCCACTGCGAGGGTCGTCACTGGAAGGAATTCCGCGATCAGGTTGATCCGGATCGCATGTACAAGTTCCCGATTATTGAAGAATTTGACCCAGATGATCCTGCCCTGTTCGAGATCGAGGACGATAGCCTTGAAGACCCCGACTCTATTGCCGCGTTCCTCAATCAGCCGCCTACGAAGCCGGAGAGCAGCCGCACATTACCCGTCAAAGAATTTCATGAGCAGGTTAAGGCAACTGCGGATACGGGCGAGGAGTATTGCCATCGCACCAATGGCTGCGGATGCGGCTTGATGCACCGGGAGCCTGAGCCGCAGGAAGAGCCGGAGCATCCGCAACTGGATGAACAGGAGGACGCCGAGTATGAAGTGTTGGCGTCCGGGAAGAACAAAGGCGGCTCCGTTCTGAGCCTCGAAGTGCAGTGGGCAAGTACGGTAGATACCGAACCGCTGCAATGGCTTTGGCCTGACCGTCTCCCAAAGGGGAAGATGAACCTTTTTGCGGGACGCCCTGATTGTTGCAAATCCCTGTGCTTGTGCGACCTGATCGCCCGTGTGACCACGGGCAAGGATTGGCCGGATGGCTCCAAGAATATTTGGGGCGCACAAAAGGTCATCCTCGCATCCTCGGAAGATGATCCCCGCGACACGCTGGTGCCTCGCCTGCAAGCCGCTGGTGCCGATCTGAGCAAGGTTGGACTGGTCAAAGTTGGACGCATCACAAAAGGCGACACCAAGAAGCGTCGTATGCTCAAACTTAAAGAGGATTACGGTCTTATCAAACGCACTCTCGAACAAAACCCTGATGTGGCATTGATTTGCCTAGACCCGATCAGTTCGTTCTTCGGTGATGCCGATGCGAACAAAGACAAGGAAATCAAGCCAGTCATGGACGCTGTGGCGAATGCGTTGCGCAAGACTGGGGCTACGTTCATAGCCATTTCTCACTTAAACAAACGCCCTGACGGTGATGCCGGGCAGAAGATTCTGGGTGCTTCGTCCATCCTCGGAAGTTCGCGGGCCGTCTGGTTTTTTAGTCGTGACCCTGAGAACACGAACGAATTCTTCATGACCTTGGTCAAAGGCAATCTGGCAAAGAAACGCACCGGGATGAAGTACACGGTCGGGGAGCACAAGATTACTCTCAAAGATGGCTCAGAAGCCGAATTGCCCGTGATCGAATGGCAGGGGGAACACGAAGAGACCGCCGACGAGATGCTGTTGCGACAGAAGGAAGTGGGGCGGTGCGGTGTCGCCGACAAGAAGATCACCAAGGCGACTTCGTTCCTCCAGAAGAAGTTTGTTCAGGCGTCTACTTTCAAATGCAGCGATCTCTACAAGGAAGCGCAGGGCGAAGGTATCGGCGCGGACACGCTCAAACGTGCACGCCGCGACTTGGAAAATGCGGGGGAGACGATCATCCGGATTGAAGATCGGCGTTCGGAAGGAAAGGGGTTTTGGTGGACGCTTCAGCCGAAACATGACCCGAAAACGCTTGCATTGAACAGTGGGGAGCCGATGTAGCCGTGCAGAGCCCACACAGGCACTGCTGCACGGCTGCACGGGTGCCCCCCTTCCTACAATATTTACTTGCACTACTACTACACGCACGGCTGCCGAGCCGTGCAGTCGAGCAGCCGTACAACCGTTCAAGGCGCAGGCACAGCACGGCTCACTGTTTCGCAAACGCTTGCGAGCGGGTTTTGAGTTACACGTCTGTCAGTTATCAAGAATGAGTATTACTAGATAGAGGAGAGATTCGAGATGAATGGAAATTTTGCTGAGCGTCCGGAGCCCCTGCGTCCGAACGAAGTTGAATGGCAAGGCGTGAAGCACCTGACGGATGAGCGGGGTCTGATGTGGGTCTGCCTACCTGTGGGCTGCGAGCATCAGATGTTCACAATCGTAAATTGTCATGAGTGTGGGCGGCCCGCCCAATGGATCGGCGTCGGCAGTCCGTTCGGAGACGGGCAGGAATACCTGTTGGAATCTGAGGCTTGGTGTTATTGGTGTCTGCCACGCGAGAACTTCACCGAGGAAGAACTGCGGCTTGTGCGTCGAGAGGAATGGGCTCGCAAGCAAACTGTAGATGAAATCGCCGAGATCGTCCGGGACGCCAGCGTCGGGCTCGACAACGAAGAAGTCCAATCGGTTCTGCGGGACATGGCGGGCACAATTCGCGCCATTGCCGTAACTCGTGAAGAGCAGACGGCAGCTTGGGCGCAGTGGGAACATAGGTCATAAGTGACCTTAGTTTGTGTGAGACATGTTGCAGCAGGGTTGGGCTTTCTTGCTAGGATTCGCACATGTCAAAGCTCATGCCATTGTCCGATTTCCGAGCTAGGCGGCGTGTTCTCACACGTCGGGATTTCGGTTACGCTCCGAAACCAGCACCCCGCCCTTCAGACATCATCGATGAAGAAACATGGGACAGCATTGTTACACTCCCGGACGATGTTGCTGTGCGGACGACCAACTATCACGGCACGACAGTCAAGCAGCTGCATGATCTCTGGGGAGCGTGGATCGAGTGTGTCGGAGAGAAGCACGACTGCATGTTCCCAGTCATGCTTGATGCTGGCGATGATTTCCAATCTGCTACCTACAATGCGCTAACTGGTTTCTATCGCCTGTCAGCCGTCGCCTTACGCAGCGCACTGGAATTGACCACGATTGGGGTGTGGGCTCAGGTCTGTGGGAAACAGAAGGAATTCCGCAGTTGGCGATCCGGAAAGTCTCCCCTCTCGTTCGGCCAAGCCTGCGACGGGCTCTACGGACCAACGTCGGCTCTGCGAGATCATCTCCGAACGACAGTGAACGACAGCCTGTTCGATCAGAAGACCCTCAAGGATGAGGGCGGCTTTGCGAGGCGTATATTTAGCGGAATCTCAAACTACACACATTCGCGTCCCGGACACACAGATTCGGACATGCGCGAAAGCAACGGACCAATCTATGTGAAATCAGCCTTCAACCATGTGGCGTGGATGCAGTTCGAAACACTGGGAACGTGCTTCGTACTTCTTTTGATCGCCCGCCCCAAGCAGCCTTTGCCGGAATCAGCGATTGAGTTGTTTCGAGACGTAAAACGGCTCAAATCGAGGGTAACTCGTGCAGCGTTCGAATTCCTCTACCCGGCTGCGGGACAGAAATGAGGGGTCTGAGTTTTCTGACGAAAGCCTCGGTGCCCCAGTGCAAGCTACTCATCCCGGCGTGTTTGGGAATTTGCGGGCCGAGCGGATACACTGCGCTGGACGGAAAATGATCGAACTCTCCATTGACGGCGAAGAACCTGTTGTCGAGATCGGTGGTAGGGAAGTTGAAGTCGTTGATGCGGCTGACGATTACGTACTGGCAGAATGCGACCTCAACGACCTTGCCGACGACACTGCTGCCGCATTCCCGGAATCCCTCCGATTGCAAGTCAGGAGCGAAGACGGATTCGGAACCTACTTCTTTCATGAACTGCACCTTTCCCATGCGCCCGCTGGGGTTGCGATTGCGTTCCAATGTCACACGCCGAACAAGTATTGGGAAGGACGCTTCGGATTGGCAACGTTCGTCACGGCTATAAACGACCAAGCCCGCCATTTTGAAAACTGGACTGTCACCCACGTCGAAACCGAGGACGATTGGAAGGGCATAACTCCGGAGCGCGTGGTCGCGAGTGGCGATCCACTCCGCGCCAGCATTCTTCAAGGCGCAAGCGAGCTGAAGGAACTCCTCCACGTCGCTGAGGTTGCGCTATCGGGACTGGACTGGAAAGACGAATATCTGACCGATGAGGGTCTGTTCTGTACGGAGCTTCTCGACCGCCTACTTCGCCGAATGGGATTTCTGTTCGTCCGCTATACGCACGGAAAGAAGGAATACGGGAAGGACTTCACGTTTTCCGAGCTTACGCAGTTCGGAGATCATCGCCACTATAGTCTCCAAGCAAAAGCAGGAGACGTAAGCGGCGGCGTCAATTCCCAGATTGACGAGCTTCTCGGCCAAATATCCGATGCCTTCTCGATGCCATATTACGAACTCGGCTCGAAGGAACCCCGATTTATCTCGACCTTTGTAATTGCAATCAGCGGTTCCTTCACCGAGAACGCCCGCGAAAAGATCGTCGAGAAAATGCCGAAAGGCGTAATCGGTTCAGTTTACTTCCTTGATCGCGCACGAATCACCGAATTGGTCGAGCGGTACTGGCGTGCTCCATCCCGTTGAACGAAAGTGGCCGATATGAAGGATTAGTTCAGCTTATGCCAAGATTGTGCGATTTGGAATTTTTCGAGCATCACAGGCGCGAGAATTTTTCGACTGCCTTTCTCGCGTTCTCGTTGCGAAGATCAGATGATTTTGTAGGCAGAGTCATTAAACTCATCTTTCGATCTTGCAAGGCCAAGTTGCGGATACCATCCACAGTCGCCGTTCGGGAGATCGAACCGAACTACCTCATACCGTCAGGGGAATCTGAACGCAAAAGGCCAGACTTGGTGCTCGTAGGAAGCGCAGACGATGACGATTTTGTGATCGCCGTCGAAGTAAAGAGAAATGCAGACTTCCACAAAGATCAGCTTCGCTCGTATCTTTCGTGGCTCCACAATGACCGACTAGAGAAGACAAAGCTCTTGGTAACCCTCACCGCAAAACCGTGCTTTGATGATTTGCCACATGCTTGTCTTCGATGGAAGCAATTGGCAGATGTTCTTCGGGAAATGCAGATGCAGGTTAGCTCGGAATTTGAGAGATCATTTTGGCACGAGTTTGCTGTTCATGTGGAGACGATTATGCGCACATTTGATGGGTTCACGTTGCCTTCGTTCGACATGCTAGGCATGTTGCGGGAGGCTGATGGTTTCCTCCTAGCCTTGTTCGAGAAGCTGAAAGATAGCCCGGTGTCCGCTTGGGAATGGTCGCGAGCAGCTTACTGGTCAGAAAAGCTAGGGGCTAGGATCGGTTTCTATTGGTGCAGAGACGATTTCTTCACAGAGCCAAATCCGAATTGCCTCTGTGTCGAGAAGAACGACACATTTACAAACATAGCCCCATTGAGCGAAGTGATTGAGAATGCTTCGGCGGCGGTTGGTGACGCTGACCGGGAACGATATCTCTTGTCACTTGCTGATCGCGTTCGCACGATATGCAGTGCACCTTGACCCCCAGCCGTGTGATATGACCACCGAGAACGGCGATACTCACGTGCGTTATCCGCTCGTAACCCCGCAGTGACCAAAGTTTGTCCGCCTCTCAGTCCTCCGGCTTGTACCCTTGCAGCGGGAGACCACCGTCTTGCTGCCGCAGAAAAAAGTGCCAGACTTTCAAGCTAAGCCTGCCGACGAGTTCGCACGGACTTTATCCGACGCCGAGTTGCTCGACAGGTGTGTTCAGGGCTTCAAAAAGCTGAGAGAGCTTGTTCCTTACTTGCGGGAGGCGCGTAGGCGTTGGGCTCAGCCGGGGAGACGGGTTCCAGTACCGGGACGCCCCAGTTGGACAGAGTGGATCACCCAAAACCTACATGTCACGCCCCGCCGAGTCCAACAACTGTTGAACGAACCCAGCGAAATTTCTTCGCGAGGTCAGAAGGCGTCACCCAAATTGGGCAAGGGCGACTGGCGTGCGCTTTTCAAGCTCACCGAAAGGCAAATGACAAAAGTCTTCGGACCGCTTGAAAGTCGAGAAGTGTTTGCCGAAGCAATCCAGAACTTCGCTCAAGCCGTGGCAGACCGCTTCGGAGAGCGGCACGGACAGGTCGAAATCTCCGTTGCCATCGTGGATCGTCGCAAGCGGAACACTCGCTCGAATCCCTGTCGCCCGTCTCTGGCGAGAAAATCCCGCAGTCCCGTGCCGAATAGCGGTTCTGCACTGATGCCAATCCTCTCAAATCCGAAATCCTTCCAGCAGGATTGCGGCGGGTGCGGCGAAATGCACTTGGGGATCGTCAAATTCATAAGCGAGAACGGGGGCACTGAGAAGCAAGTGGCAAAAGCGTGCGGGGTGAGCTTGGCGATTGTCCGGCAGGCAAAAGTTCGCCACATGCTGCTGCTTGAAGGTCAGCATGGGCACTAGCACGAGACCAGCACCGCTGCCTTTTCTGCGGCATGACGACCTCGCATCATGCCGGGACGACTTTCAGCATTACCGTGAAAAGGGATTCCCCGTTTACAGCTTGAATCGAGATCAGAAACGGCAGGAGCTTCTCGATCTCCTCGTTGCCGACCACGCGGCACTCATCGACAAGCAGGGGCGGATCAAGCAAACGATGCACGCTCTTCCGCTGGCTTGGCACTACCACCCATGCGCATGGAATATCAAGTGTGGGAACCGGAAAACTCCGACTGAATTATTCCGTGATGACCGCTTGTTCATGCAGGCAATTGAACGCCGGACGAAACTCGGCAACGCATTCAGCGAGAGCGGATTGCGAAAAATATTGAGGAGCTTTTCCAGCACGCAAAGTGTAAGCAATTTCCGACCCACAGCAGCCGCCGCTGTCTATCATCGCCTTCTTCCCGAAAGAGGCGGCGTTGTCTGGGACATGAGCGCCGGATTTGGCGGTCGGCTGTTGGGATCATTTGCCTGCGACCGCGTGGAAAAGTACATTGGCACCGATCCTAGCACCCACGCCATCGACGGTCTCCGCGAAATGGCAGACGAACTCGTACCGATGGCTGAGCAATTGGGACGGCGGACTCTTGAAGTCGAACTCCACAAGACTGGAAGCGAAGACTTCGCACCCAACCGCAATTCGTTCGATCTATGCTTCACTTCGCCGCCCTACTTTGGCTGGGAGCAGTACAGCCACGAACCAGCACAAAGTCACAAAAGGTTTCCGACTCAAGACAGTTGGCTCCACGGTTTCATCGGAGCAACCCTGCGCAACTGCGCCCACGGGCTGAAGCGGAATGGAATCCTCGCGATCAATATTGCCAGTGTTGCTGCGTTCCCGAACCTAGCAAACATTTTCCTCAGATTCGCCGAAGAGAACGGCTGGCGTCTCATCGAAACTCTCCAACTCCAACTCAGCAAAATGGTCGGCCTGAAACATCTGGGAAAGGGCATGTTCAAGACCGAGCCCATATTCGTGTTCAAAAAGAAGTAGTCATGCGATACGCCCGTATCCGCGACCTCAAAGCCATTTACGATCACTTCCGGGCACACAAGAATGTGTTTCCGCACGTCCGACAGGACGCCCTGAAGCGCCGGATCGCGGCGAGACAGTGCATCTACCAAGATGGGGTAGTCATCACGTTTCAGCAGTACAGAAAGCGCACAAAGGTGGGGACGGTCAGCATCCCGGCTGGCTCCATCATGCTCCATCAGATTGTGAACAGTGAGCAGTTCAACGGCGCGGGACGCCGCGTCTTTCGGCAATTCTGCGAGCAGATCGTGAAGCCTTCACACGGCGACCTCTACCTTACGGTCAGGACGGAGAACACGGTCGCGTGCCGATTCTACGAACGACACGGCTTGACCCCCGTAGGGAGCATCGCTTGGAAGAAGGGAACGATAACGGGACTGATTTACAAACGCTTTGGAGGGAAGACAAGAGCAACGCAAGTGCACTCGTCCTAACTACCCAGTTTCCAAAGGCTTATAGCCCATGAATCCTGTCCTCAGAAGAAGGCATCAAATAAAAGGCGAATACCTTAGGTCACTTGACTTCGGGTGCCTCGATGTGAGGTAATGATCTTGCTCATCCACCATGCGTGGAACGAGTTTTAGATGCCGTCTCTGTGAAGAGGCGGCATTGGCCTTTCTGGGGGCTTTTCAGTTTTTGACTGTTCTTTGGCTTCAGTTGGCGGTGCCTTTTCTTTCTCACATTTTGGAGGCGCTGCGTTTTGAGTCTGTAGCTGTTTTCGCTCGTATTCCTCCCACTCTTTCCGGTATTTGTCTCGCCTTTTCTGTCTTTCCACGGGGTACGCCGTCAGTGGTATCAGGTAATTGCCTGTGTCACTGGTTCTCTCGCCGAGGAACACTACATAGCTGAAATCATCGAGTGCGATTGCGATATTTGTCTTTCCACTTCTCTCTTGCTTCCAGATTTTGATATCTTTCCGCTTTCCGGCCTGTTCGATGATAGGACGTACCCAAGCGATGCATTCACATCTGCGCAGATCAGGAGTTCGTTCCTCTTCATTCTCTCCTTCTGAAATCAGATGCCAAAAAGTGGTTTCCTTTCCCTGAACAACCGGATGCTTCCGCAGTCCCAGACGAGTCCCCTGATAGACGGGTCGCGAGTCAATAAAATCCAGTTTGAACTGTGCATAGACTTCCTCGACATATCGCGTCCAATCCCCACTGCATGATCCGAGCGTGATGAGTGGAGGAAGCCAGTCCGTGCTCATTGAGCCTTCGGCTCCGGCTGCCAGTGGAAGATATTGAACTTTTCTTCCCGAAGTAGAGTTGTTTTCAGCAGCGTGTAACCAGAACGCTCTCGAACACGCTCGACAAGTGCTTTCTTTGCTGGACTTGATTCAAGATTCCGATTCGCGTAGCTGACGACCCCCGCGAGCATGTCAGCCAATTGAACCTGTTCGACTTCGTGGGAATGAACCGCTTGAACTCTCTGCAATACCTGCCGATCAAAATCATACATATTGTTGCAGAGCACATCTTCGAGCTTTCGCAGCTTAATGCCTGCACGAGTGTCTTTCAGATCGAGGTAGATTCGATATGCGCTTTGTGGTTTGAAGATGTTTTGCAGGGTCAGGAAGTACATTTTGTAGTACCACGAATCGTGATCCTGATCGTAGTCGGCGTGGCGAAGACCGATCTTTTCCGCGATGAGACCTCTGAAATGCAGGTCGTTCGTATCGAAGAAGTAATCCACCACATCCAGATAAAAATTCAGTTTTGCCGGAGAGACCTTAGACCACTTCATCTCAAACGTTGCTGATAGCCGGTGCTTCTGCTTAATTTCCCTGAGCCGCACCGCAATTTCATGTGCCTTCGCCGTTGGACACCAGACAGCCGCAAGCACCATCACAGGCTGCTTGTCATTTTCCAGATGGCAGCTTTCGTCGCAGTAGACGTTGTAGGCGATGGACATTATTGATGAAGACTTTTGAAAGCACATCTTACAGATGTCAGTGTCGAATTGCCATGCAATGAAATGTCGGCTGGGTGCTACGAGGCGCTAGTTCTTCGTACGGGAGTGATCTGCCATAATCTCCCCATGTGCGGTCGTTACCGACTATCGCGACGGAAACAGATCATCGAGGAATACTTCGACTGCAACCAGTGGGATGACGATTGGTCGCCTCGCTACAACATCGCCCCGACACAGCCTATCCCGTTGATCCGGCAGCACCCGAACGAACCCGTTCGGCAGATTTCGTTGATAAAGTGGGGTCTTATTCCCCACTGGGCTAAGGATGCCTCTGGTGCTGCAAGCACAATCAACGCTCGGTCGGAGACCGCCGCCGACAAACCCGCCTTTCGTGATCCTCTGACACTCCGTAGGTGCCTGATCCCAGCCGATGGCTTCTACGAATGGAAAAGGAATGGATCAACCAAACAGCCATTCTGCTTCGAAGTCCGCGAGCGCGAGTTGTTCGCGTTCGCCGGATTGTGGGACGGGTGGAAAAATGACGAAGGGCAATGGATCAAGACCTGTTCAATCCTGACCACGACACCGAATGCCGTGACCTCAGCCGTCCATGACAGAATGCCTGTGATCCTTGACCCGGACGCCTACGATCTCTGGCTCGATCCCGGAATGCAGAACGTTGCTGCCATCTGCGACCTGCTGAAGCCCTACGACGCTCGACTCATGCGTTCATATCCGATAAGCACCCGGATCAATCACGTGGCAAACGATGATGAAGCATGTGCGCGACCTGTCGAAGTCTTAGAGCAGCAGAATCCGCTGTTTTCGTAGCCGATGAATAGGGAGGGATGAATGTCCGCGTACACCGACTCAGAACTGAATCGTTGGCTCCGCAGCGAATTCGAGCATGGCAGCAATTTTTGGCGAGCGGTTGCCCGAGCCGCGTTTCTCGCCGACGAGCAAGCCTACAGCCTACTGCGCCCGGCTCTTTTGAAATTGAAAGAGAGTCAATCACAACCATCTGCATCCTGATGTAGAGTCGAGAGGACGCGACACAGCCGGGACGGAGCTAACCGTTCTCCTGCCCCGCCTTCTTCGGTGTGGTTGTCACCTTTCAGCTTCGCCTAATCGGAGTTCCGGAGTCTCAGATCGGCAGCAGACACCAAAATGCTGCCACAACCGGAACCAAGGGCTATCGGCGAGCATCTCGTCGTGCCTTCGATTGGCAGCCAAGATGTCGCTTGGACTGAGTGGCCTTATATCCGGCGCTTCGAACATTCCCTCTAGCTGCTCGATGTCGTCAATGAGGCGTTCAACGTCCATGCGTCACAATCATCCAGTACGAAGCGGAAATCGGTCAAACTAAACCTGCCTCTACGATTCGTGCGTTGCGACCAACCCGCCAGCGCCCGCTCAGGCATAATGGCTGTTTGGCTATGCTCTTGACAATCACCAACACGAAGGCTCCAGCGACCGACTTGGGCTACCTGCTCCACAAGAATCCAAGTCGGGTGCAGTCTTTCGAACTGTCGTTCGGGAAAGCTCACGTCTTCTACCCGGAGGCGACAACAAACCGCTGCACGGCTGCTCTTCTGCTTGATGTTGATCCAGTCGGTCTGGTTCGCACTCGGCGAGGACCGGCGGGCGAGGGCGGAATGCTGGATCAATACGTCAATGATCGCCCCTACGTCGCTTCATCATTCATGAGTGTCGCCATTGCAAGGATTTTCAACTCTGCGCTGGCAGGCACCAGTAAAGGTCGCCCGGAACTCGTAAAGACGCCTTTGCCTCTCTCGGCACGAATCGCCGTATTGCCTTGCCGTGGCGGTGAGGCTTTCTTGCGCCGTCTCTTTGAGCCGCTTGGTTATCAGGTCAAGGCAGAGCATCATCCGCTAGACGAGAAATTCCCCGAATGGGGTGAAAGTTCTTATTACACCGTCGAGATCGCCAAGCAGGTCTCTTTGCAGGATTTGCTCACGCACCTTTACGTTCTGATTCCGGTACTCGACTCGGACAAACACTATTGGGTCGGCAAAGATGAGGTAGAAAAACTGCTTCGCCATGGCGAAGGTTGGCTGCAAGCCCATCCAGAGCGCGAGGCGATTGTGAATCGATACCTGCGCGGATTCCGCAAGCTGACGCGGGAAGCCTTGGCGCGGCTCACGGAGGATGAATCTCTCGACCCAGATGCAGAACAGGAGACCAAGGAAGAGCAGGAACAGGCGATTGAGGCTCCCTTTCGGCTTCATGATGTTCGCCTCGATAAGGTTGCGGCAGAACTCAAGGCAAGTCGTGCAAAGCGAATTCTTGACCTTGGATGCGGGGAGGGCAAACTCATTCGGGAGCTTTTGAAGGACAAGCAGTTTGACGAAATTCTCGGAATGGACGTGTCTTACCGGAGTCTCGAAATTGCTGCTGAGCGCCTTCACTTTGAGACTATGCCACCAAAGCAGAAGGAACGCATAAAGCTGATTCAGGGCTCACTGATGTACCGTGACAAAAGATTGGCTGGGTTCGATGCCGCAGCGGTCGTCGAAGTCATCGAGCACCTTGATGAGCCCCGGCTGGCGGCGTTCGAACGGGTGCTTTTCGAATTCGCCCGCCCACAAACGGCTGTACTAACAACTCCGAATTCCGAGTACAACGCGAGATTCGAGACTTTACCTGCCGGACAGTTTCGGCATCGCGATCATCGCTTTGAGTGGACACGCCAGCAGTTCCAGAACTGGGCGAATGGGATCGCGAAGAAGTTCGGTTACACCGTAGAGTTCAAGCCCGTAGGCGACGAGGATCAGAAACTCGGAGCACCTACTCAGATGGGGGTATTCCGTCTATGAAGATCACCATCCCCGAACTCTCTCTGGTGTTACTGGTCGGGCCTTCCGGCTGCGGCAAGTCAACGTTCGCTCGCCAGCAATTCAAGCCCACAGAGGTCTTGTCGTCCGATTACTGTCGGGGACTCGTCTCGGACAACGAAAACGACCAGACAGTGACCAAGGATGCGTTCGAAGTCCTTCATTTCATCGCCCGCAAGCGTTTGGCTGCTGGAAAACTGACTGTCGTTGACGCGACGAACGTCCAGCCGGACTCGCGAAAGCCACTCGTCGCACTGGCACGCGAGTTTCACGTGATGCCGATTGCCATCGTGTTCGATTTCTCCGAAAAGCTCTGTCATGAGCGCAATCGGAACCGTCCAAACCGCGATTTCGGTTCGCACGTTGTGCGAAACCAATCCCAACAGCTACGTCGTTCGATTCGAGGGCTCGACCGCGAAGGCTTTAGAGGTGTGCATGTTTTCAAAAGCCCTGAAGAGTTGGAAGGACTGAAAATTGAGCGCCAGCCGATGTGGACGAATCGGCGCAACGAACATGGTCCGTTCGACATCATCGGCGACATTCACGGCTGTTTTGACGAATTACAGGAGTTGCTTGCGGCACTGGGCTATTCCGTCGAGAAAAATGGCGAGGGCTACAGAGTCACAACACCGGAAGGTCGAAAGGCGATCTTCCTCGGCGATCTCGTTGATCGCGGGCCGAAGATTCCCGATGTTCTGAAGCTGGCAATGGGCATGGTCGAGAATGGGACGGCACTGTGCGTACCCGGCAATCACGACATGAAGTTGCTGCAAAAGCTTCGCGGGAAAGATGTGAAGATCGCGCACGGTCTTGCCGATTCACTCGCCCAGCTTGAGGCAGAGTCGCCTGAATTCAAGCAGAAGCTCGTTGATTTCATTGACAGTCTCATCAGCCACTACGTCCTCGATGACGGAAAGCTGGTCGTTGCTCACGCAGGGATGAAAGAGGAGATGCAAGGACGTGGGTCTGGCGCAATCCGATCCTTCGCGCTGTTCGGTGAGACCACGGGCGAAACCGATGAATTTGGGCTACCCGTTCGCTACAACTGGGCGGCAGACTATCGCGGAAAGGCGTCCGTGGTCTACGGGCATACACCTGTAGCGGAAACCCAATGGTTGAACCGAACTGTCAATATCGACACGGGATGCGTGTTTGGCGGAAGGCTGACTGCGCTGCGCTATCCCGAAAAAGAATTCGTCTCTGTGCCAGCCCATCGGACGTACTACGAGCCCGCGAAGCCGCTCGTAGCTGCGCAGCCCGCATCAGCTTTGTCTCAGCAGCACGAGCAGGATGACGTTCTCGACATTGATGATGTCATCGGAAAGCGGATTATTGAAACGAGACTCCACGGGAACCTGACCGTTCGGGAAGAGAACGCAATCGCCGCTCTCGAAGCCATGAGCCGCTTTGCAAGCAACCCGAAGTGGCTCATCTACCTGCCGCCCACGATGTCGCCAAGCGAGACCAGCAAGCAGGAAAACTTGCTTGAGCATCCCGCCGAAGCCTTTGCGTACTATCGGAAGGAACACGTCGAAAAGATCATCTGTGAACAGAAGCACATGGGCTCACGAGCAGTCGTCATTGTGTGCCGCGATCAGAGTGCTGCCCAGCGTCGATTTGGAATTACGCAGGACGAGATCGGCGTTTGCTACACACGGACGGGGAGACGGTTTTTCAACGACTGCGCTCTGGAAAAGGAATTCCTCAGCCGTGTGCAGATGGCGGTCTCGAAATCCGGTCTCTGGGATGAACTCTCAACCGACTGGGTGTGCCTCGATTGCGAACTGATGCCTTGGTCTTCAAAAGCTCAGGACTTGTTACGGCAACAGTACGCCCCCACGGGTGCAGCGGCTCGCGTCGGGCTTCCAAAGTCTATAGCGGCGTTACGTAGCACCAGTGAGCGCGTGTCAGAGGCTTCGGAACTAGCTCGGCGCTACGAGTCGCGGCTAGAGATGGCTCAGCAGTACGTTGAGGCGTATCGCCAATATTGCTGGACTGTTCACTCGCTCGCTGATTTGAAACTTGCGCCATTCCACCTGCTTGCCACGGAAGGGAAAGTTCACGGCGATAAAGATCACGTTTGGCACATGACGACCTTGGCTCGGTTGTGCGCTGCTGATCCTCAGCTACTTCTGGCAACACCGTACAAAATCGTCGATCTGGCTGATGACAATAGCCAGCAAGAAGGGATTGCTTGGTGGGAAGAGTTGACTGCCATTGGCGGCGAGGGCATGGTCGTGAAGCCTCTCCAGTTCGTTGCTAAGAACAGGCGCGGTTTGGTTCAACCTGCCGTGAAGTGCCGTGGGCGGGAGTACCTGCGCATCATTTACGGGCCGGAGTACACGGCTCCTGAGCATCTTGAACGGCTCCGAGCGAGAGGACTCGGTACGAAGCGGTCATTGGCTTTGCGAGAATTCGCACTTGGGATCGAAGCTCTTCAACGATTTGTTGACCGCGATCCACTGAGACGTGTGCACGAGTGTGTATTTGGTGTATTGGCTTTGGAAAGCGAGCCTGTCGATCCGAGGCTCTGAGGACTAAAATGGCAACCCCGAAACTCACACCTGACCAAATTGGTCAGGTCTCTGAACTGGTCGCCGGGTACATTTCGGCACAGCGTGCGAAATATGCGCCTCGCGCTATTCCTTTATCCGCGAAGCTGAGAGCGCCTCTGGAGCCATTCTTTACGCCGGAGGTTCTCGACAGTGTCCGCGTGCTTGTGCTTGAAGGCGAGCGAGTGGCGAACCCTGAGTTTTATCCGATGCTGAGGAATCTAGGCTTCAAGAACCTGCCTGACCAATCTGCGATGGGCGCAATTACTTTCTGCGATGTTGTTGTCTCCCACGAACGATTCTCTGATGGTCTCCTCTTTCACGAACTCGTCCATGTCGAGCAGTATAGGCAGCTTGGCGTTCCGGGCTTTAGCCAGCTTTACGTCAGGGGTTTTCTCAATGGGGGCAGCTACGAGGCGATTCCGCTGGAAGTCACTGCTTATGGCCTCGAAGACCGCTTCCGACGTGATTCGAACAAGAGATTTTCAGTTAGGCAGGAAGTTGCGAACTGGGCGGCGGAAGGCAGATTGTAGCCATGCTTGCGCGACAGAGAACTATCCCGTCGCAGCAAGCACTGGATTACAAAGCCCTCTTGCGCGAAGCGCGAGTGGAATGCGGAACGAGTGTAGTCGCGTATTTGCGACAGCACCTTCCTTTCAAGTGGCGCGATTTGTACGTCGCGACACTCTCACGCCCAACCAATATCGTGCGGTTCCAGTCTCGCACCTTTGAATACTTATTTGACATCTACTCCGAACTCGAAATGATTGGCGAGGTTCCATACGACCAGACCGTTGAAGACAGAGTTGTGGCGGTGCTTGGCACTTCAACAAGCCCAGATGAACCACGTGATGCGACCCGAATGCGAGGCTGGCTAGGAGAAACCGGAGAGTTGGTTGGTGCGACTCGCGACAAAGGGCATTTCATTGCGCACTGCATCGGTGGCGGACTCGATGTAAATGTCTTCTCGCAAGACCGCAAGCTCAACCGAGGCTGGTCACGCGAAGGCAAGGCTTATCGACGGATGGAAAGGTACTGCCAAGAGCACCCCGGCACATTCTGTTTTTCGCGTCCCGTCTATACCGACTCCTCAAGTGTTCCTCGATGGCTGGAATTCGGGGTACTCAAAGATGACGAAACACTTTGGGTTGAAGCATTCGACAACACCCCCAACTAACTCTTATCACGCAAGGATGGCGAATGGCGGTACGTCGAAATCATGGTAAGATCGAATCTCCTCACAAGGGAGGCACGCCATGAAATACCAAGACGAACTCGCCAACCTGTCTTCCTTTCACGCGCAGCAGTAAGCGCCGTAAGGGATTCCCCTCCGAAACACAAGTAAAGCGCG
>Ga0335069_10004569_pt1 | contig 20446 bp, 15 predicted proteins | sample Lox_Sample_11_FD_206714 | JGI IMG/M metagenome (GOLD analysis project Ga0335069, IMG submission 206714) | Soil microbial communities from Loxahatchee National Wildlife Refuge, Florida, United States - Lox_Sample_1.1 | ecosystem: Environmental > Terrestrial > Soil > Wetlands | place: USA... | reverse complement strand
GATTTCTGCGCGAAGTTGTTGGGGAGATTTGCTCATGGCTCGCTATGCCCCTGCTTTCTTTGCCGCCGCCAACGGCTTCGTGCGATCATTCGCATCCGACCAGACCTTCCACGGCGTCTTCTCGCTATTCCATAGTTCGTTGAGATGTTGATATTCGCGGAACGTGTCCATGGCGAAGAAGAAGCCGTCGTGCCGGTACGCCATCAGTTGTTCGTCACGAGCCAGGCGCTCCATCGGTTCGCGCTCCAGAATGCACTCCGGGCCGGACAAATAGTCGAAAATCCGGCGGTTGAAGACAAAGAAGCCGGCGTTGATCAGGCCGTTCGCCCGGGGCTTTTCGGCGAAGCGCTCGACCTTGCCCTGTTCGTTTGCCTCGAGTATTCCAAAGCGGGAAATAGGTGGCACTGCCGTTACGGTCGCGATCTTGCCGTGCCTCTTGTGAAAGGCAATCGACTTTTCGATGTTGACGTTGCTCAGGCCATCTCCATAGGTCAGTAGAAAGGTCTCTTCATCGGCCAGATATCGCGCCGCCCGCTGCAATCGGCCGCCTGTCATGGTTTCGAGACCGGTATCCGCGAGAGTTACAGAAAAATCCTGTTCCTGGTGCTCGCCCATGAACTCGATGTGCGACTTCCGCCCGAGCGAAATGCGGAAGTCATTGTTCATGGCCTCGTAGTTCAGGAAGTAGTCTTTGATCATGTTGCCGCGGTAGCCGAGGCAGAGGACGAACTCCCGCATGCCGTAGTGGGCATACATCTTCATGATGTGCCAAAGAATGGGCCGGCCCCCGATTTCGACCATCGGCTTGGGACGGAACTCGGTCTCTTCGCGAAGACGTGTTCCCAATCCTCCGCATAGAACGACGACTTTCATAGCTGGATTCCTAAGAGTTCGGCGAATACAGGTTTTGGCGTTAACAGGGTCGAGGGCGGCGTCAGTTCGCTGCATCAGCTCGCAATCTGGGGCGCATCCGAGCCTGCGATTCCAGTTATCCCATATGGGCAGGGTTACGGAAAGGTTACTCAAGTTTTATAAGAGCGAACAGCACGCAGGGAAGGAGAGGAGTTATAGATTCTTTGCGCGGTCAGCAGCTCGGAGCGTCAAGAGATAAGTTGTGGTTTAAGAGGTTACCTTCGTTACCATGTGACCCGGGCGGACCCCGCTTACATCCCCTGCCTTGCGCTTGGGGAAGATGTCCCCGACCCGGCGAATCTCGGCGCCAACTCCTTTGAGCTTCTCTTCGATATTCTCGTAGCCGCGGTCGATGTGATACACGCGGTCGATGATCGTTTCGCCATCGGCTACCAGCGCTGCCAGCACGAGCGAGGCAGAGGCGCGCAGATCGGAGGCCAGAACGGCGGCCGCGCTGAGCGGGGACTTGCCACGAACGATGGCGCGCCGTCCTTCAATCTTGATGTTCGCCCCCATCCGTACCAGTTCCTGCGCGTGCATGAAGCGGTTTTCAAAGATATTCTCGACGATGATCGAAGTGCCTTCCGCCTGCGTTGCCAGCGCCATGTATTGCGCCTGCATGTCGGTCGGAAACCCGGGATATTCTTCCGTATTCATGTCGGACGCTTTGAGCGGACGGTCGCCCATTACTCGGATCGCATCCGGCTTTACCGCCGTTTTCACTCCGGCTTCTTCGAGCTTTCCGAGGATGGCGGTTAGGTGCTGCGGGTCGCATCCTGTTACGTTTAGGTCACCGCCGGTGAGCGCGCCGGCGACGATGAAGCTCCCGGCTTCGATGCGGTCGGGAATGATGCGGTGCTTCGCACCATGGAGTTTGCTGACTCCCTTGATGCGAATCGTTGGAGTTCCTGCGCCCTGAATCTTCGCCCCCATGGCATTGAGCAGCGCAGCCAGATCGGCTACCTCCGGCTCGCGCGCGCAGTTCTGCATGACCGTCTCACCTTCGGCAAGCGTCGCGGCCATGAGCAGGTCCTCGGTACCCGTCACGGTAATCTTGTCGAGGACGATCTCGGCTCCGCGGAGGCGAGTCGCGGCCGCTTCAACGTATCCATGCTCCTGCCTGATCTTCGCGCCGAGCCGCTCAAGGCCCTTGATGTGGAGATCGATGGGTCGTGCGCCAATCGCACAGCCTCCCGGAAGCGACACGCGCGCCCGTCCACAACGTGCAACTAGCGGTCCCAGCACGAGCGTCGAAGCCCGCATCGTCTTGACTAGCTCGTACGACGCTTCGGGTGCGGTCAATGTCCTGGCGCAAATTGTGGTGCGATGTTGGGCGCGTCCGTAGCCTAATTCGACTTCGGCGCCCATCGCGGAGAGCAGCTTGCGCGTCGTCTCGATATCGCGGACCTGCGGGATGTTCTCGAGGATGACAGGCTCTTCGGTCAGCAGCGCCGCAGCCATGCAGGGAAGAGCGGCATTCTTGGCGCCGCTGATGCGGACTGTGCCGAGTAAGGGGTTACCACCGCGGATTATGAATTTGTCCATAAGATGACGGCGTTCTTGCCTAGCGCTTAGTTCATTCTAGCCGGGAACGTAATGGAACACTGGCTTGCACGACCCGTTCGCCTTTCGTCTGTGCCGGCAAAAAAACCTTTACTGCAGAGCGCACCCACCAGCACGGAACACAAGGCCACGCGATACCGATCTGCTTCAGCCCTCCCGTTGCGCTCGCCGGATCGCATTGCGAACGTGGCCTTGCGATTGCCTAAGAGCCTTTTCAGCATCCACTCGCGTCACTCCTGCCGTCGCCATCACTAGCGCTACCGGAACGCTGTGATGGGCAGCCTTGAGCAGCTTACGGGCTTCGCCGCGGCTTACCTGTGCCGCTTTCTCGATGATGCTGATTCCGCGCTCGGCGAGCTTCTCGTTCTTGAGGTGAAGGTTCACCATCAGGTTGCCGTAGACATATCCGAGCCGTGTCATGGCTCCCGTGGTTAGCGTGTTCAGGATCATCTTCTGCGCAGTACCTGCCTTCATGCGCGTCGAACCCGCGACGACTTCCGGCCCAACCTCGGCGACAATCGCGATGTGCGCGGCGCGTTCGAGCGGGGAGTTGCAATTGCAGGTGACCGCAACAGTCTTTGCTCCCTGCGAGCGCGCGTATTCGAGCGCTGCAATCGTAAAGGGCGTTCTACCGCTGGCCGCGACGCCCACCACGACATCGTTGCGGCCTGGCTTTCGCTTGGCCATCTCGCGGCGTCCAAGCGAGCGCGAGTCTTCGCTGGCCTCGATTGCTTCGGCCAAGGCCTTTGAGCCTCCCGCCATGACGAATTGCACCATCTTTGGATTCGTATTGAAGGTCGGAGGACATTCGGCGGCATCGAGTGCAGCGATTCTCCCGCTGGTTCCGGTGCCGACATAGATCAGGCGTCCGCCTTTGGAGAGCGCAGCGGCGATCCAATCAATCACTGTGGCGATCTGCGGTAACGAGCCTGCGACCGCGCTTGCGACCTTGGCGTCTTCCGCATTGATGATGCGGGCGATTTCCAGTGAGGCCTTACTGTCGAGGCCGGTGGAAGCGACGTTTTCCTTCTCGGTGACCAGCCGTTGTAAGTCCGCCTTCTTCTTCGCTCCCTTGCCTTTGCGCGACTTCATGACTCTCGCTCGCTTGCGCGATCTGACGCTGAGAGCGCGTCGACCACCGCGTCGTGAAACGTCGGTCTCACTTGCTTGATCGCCTGATTCTGGCAGTCTGGCCATGTGCGGTTCGTGAACAGCGTGATCGAGAGTTGGCGGTCGGGATCGATCCACAGCGACGTTCCGGTGTAGCCGAGATGGCCAAAGGATCGCGCGCCGAAGTACTTTCCCGACTGAGAAGGACTGGAAGGCGTGTCCCAGCCGAGAGCGCGGCAAGTGCCTTGCGGCGCGGATTCCCGGCGGGTGAAGAGATTCACTGTTTCGGGGCGAAGAATCGGATATCCACCGTTGAGCATGGAGTGCGCAAATAAGGCGACATCGCCCGCGGTGGAGAACAGTCCTGCGTGGCCTGCCACTCCACCGAGCACGCCGGCATTTTCGTCCTGCACTTCGCCCTGAATGACGCGATGGCGGAAGATGCGGTCGTCGGCGGTTGGCGGAATGCTGCCGTGCAGGATTTTGGCGGGATTGAAGGTTGTGTGCGCCATCGCTAGAGGACCGAAGATCTCGCGCTGGCAGAAAGAGTCCAGCGCTTCGTCGGCCAGACGCTCGAGCGCGACGCCGAGGATAATGAAGCCGATGTCGCTGTATTCGGCTTTGGTCTGCGGATTGAGCGCGAGTTCGGTCGAGAAAGCCAGCCGCAACAGATCGTTCCGATTCTGGGCGCGGAGAAAGAGCTTCTCGTAGGCGGGGAGCCCGGAGCTGTGGGTGAGCAGCCTGTGCACAGTCACGTCGCTTCGACGTCGATCATCCGAGGCAAATTCAGGAACGATAGCTATGACTGGAGTTTCGAGGTCGAGAACGCCGCGCTCGTAGAGGATCATCGCCATCGCAGTCGTGGCGACCACCTTCGTTACCGAGGCCACATCGAAGATGCTCCCGGTTGTGACTCGGCTCGACGCGGGATCATACGTGAAGCGGCCGAGAGCCTTGTGCGCCACTAACTTACCGCGATGGGTGATGGCTAGCGCACACCCTGGGAAGGCATGCGCTTCCAAACCTCGGGTGAGGATCGCGAAGACAGAGCGGAACGCATGATCCTGGGCGGAGGTATCGCTTACGAGGAACGAGAAGCCGGGCTGTGAGATAAAGGCAGACATCAGGGACAATTCAAGTGTAGCGCCACGCTTCCGTGGCGCTCGGGACAATCAAATGCTACTGAATTCTCGGACGCGGCACTTTTCCTGCCAAGTTACCAAGAGAATGCCTCGGCGCGACTCCTCCTTGAGAGCGCTTTTGCTGGTCGTGTAGAGTCACAGTAATCGTGAAATCGACTGCGGTTCTTCAGTTTGGCGCGCGTGCACTTCTCGCTGTACTTGTCTATGCGGGCACTCTTCTAGCCCAGCGTCCGCTGGAGTCACGCCTCTCTGTTCTCGATCCCATCATCGACGACGCGATTACGCAGCAGCAAATTCCCGGCGCGGTTTTAGTTGTTGGGCACAACGGCCAGGTCATTTACCGGAAGGCTTATGGGAGCCGCGCCATTGGGCCGCGGCGTGAGCCGATGACGTTTGACACTGTCTTCGATTGCGCCTCGCTCACCAAGGTTGTGGTGACCACGACCGCGCTGATGCAACTCTGGGAGCAGGGCAAGTTCAGAACGACAGATCCGGTGGCGAAGTATATTCCGGAGTTTGCGCAGAACGGAAAGCAGGACATCACAATTCGTCAGTTGCTGGTGCACTATTCCGGGTTGCCCAAGGACCTTGATCTGGTTAAGAAGTGGGAGGGCAAGGAAACCGGCTATCTCATGGCCTTTGAGGCCGCGCCGGAGGAGCCAGCCGGGTCGTTTGTGTACAGCGATGTGAACTTCATTGTGCTTGGGGCTTTGATCGAGCGGCTCTCGGGCGAGCCGCTGAATGAGTATGCGGCGAAGCACATCTTTGCGCCGCTGGGGATGAAGGATACGCGGTTCCTGCCTCCTGCCTCGTGGCTGTCACGCATTGCGCCTACCGAAGAAGACGAGAATCATCGCCTCCTGCACGGAGTTGTGCACGATCCGACGGCGCGGCGGATGGGCGGAGTTGCCGGCCATGCGGGAATGTTTTCTACCGCGGACGATCTCGCGACGTTTTCGCAAGCGCTGCTCGACGGCGGACGGGGCGTGCTGACGTTGGCCACCATCGCCAAGATGACGGCTCCGCAGCAGCCGGTGAACGGGACTGCGCTCCGCGGATTTGGATGGGACATCGATTCTCCGCTGTCTTCGAATCGGGGAGAACTGTTGCCGGTGGGCAGTTTTGGGCATACGGGATTCACGGGGACGTCGCTATGGATCGATCCGTCTACCCAGACGTACATCGTGCTGATGACGAACGCTGTACACATGAACGCGCTGCCCGGAGCGGAGAAGGGAAGCGCCATCGCGTTGCGTACGAAAGTTGCGACAGCCGTCGCAGCCGCCCTGGCGCTTGATCCTTCTGAGGCGGAGAAGATGCGCGCGGCCAGCGTCACTGGCTACAACGAGATGCAGAGCGCGGCGCGTAAGCTCGCGGTGCGAAATGGCAGCGTAAAGACGGGCATTGATGTGCTTGAGGCTACGTACTTTGCGGCGCTGCATCCGGGAAAAGCGGGGAGTCCGCGAAGAATCGGGTTGCTGACGAATCAGACCGGTTTCGACGGACAGGGGCGAAGGACCATTGACGTTCTGGCGAAAGCGCCGGGAATCTCTCTGGATGCGATCTTCAGTCCCGAGCATGGCGTGACTGGTGCGCTCGACACGACCGATGTGCAGAACACGAAGGATCAAGCCACCGGCGTAGCGGTTTACAGCGTTTACGGCGCCAAGGATTCGGCGCGTCGGCCTTCGATCGATGTGCTCAAGCGGCTTGATGCAGTTGTGATCGATCTGGCCGATGTGGGTGTTCGCTTCTACACCTACGGAACTACGATGGGATACTTCCTTGAAGCCGGCGCGAAGGCCGGTATTGAAGTGATCATACTTGATCGGCCGAATCCGATTACCGGAAGTTTCGTACAGGGGCCTGTCTCCGAGGAGGGACGCGAGAACTTTAACGATTACTTTCCGGAACCGGTTCGACATGGAATGACGATGGGTGAACTGGCTCGGATGTTCAATAGCGAGCGGAAGATCGGCGCTCGGCTTACCGTTGTGCAGATGGAAGGCTGGCAGCGCGGCGACTGGTTCGATTCGACGGGAGTGACGTGGATGAATCCTTCCCCGAATTTGCGCGACCTGAATGAGGCGGCGCTTTACCCCGGCGTTGGGATGATCGAGGGCGCGAATGTCTCAGTGGGACGTGGGACTGATACGCCGTTTGAAGTTGTTGGCGCTCCGTGGATCAAGGCGCGCGAATTTGCCGCTTATCTCAATGGTCGTGAGATCGGTGGCGTGCGGTTCGTGCCTGTTAGCTTTGCGCCTTCATCGGGCAATTACTCGGGCGAACGCTGCGAGGGCGCTAATCTAGTGGTGGTTGACCGGAACCTGATCGATGCGGGCGAGCTTGGGATGGAACTGGCTGCGGCGCTGCACAAACTATATCCCGCGGACTTCAAGGTCGAGAAGATGGCGACGCTGCTAATGAACCAGACTGTTCTGCAAGCCATCGAGGCGGGAGAGGATCCAAGACGCATTGTGAGCGACTGGCAGGAGCGGCTCGGACAGTTTGTTTCAATGCGCGAGAAATACCTGCTTTACCAATAGAGTTGTCGAACCGCGAAGTTCACGCCTGGCGGAGATCTTTATCACGATCAGATTGCAGGGGTCCTTCGACTCCCCGAACCATTCTCGACGCAAATGGCTCGCTCCGCTCAGGATGACCTCGCTCGGCAAGAGCGTGGATTGCGTCGGTTGATCGCCATTAGCGTCTGCCTTTTGGCGCGAAATCCACAAGCTGATGCGGTTCCGATCCAATTCGCTGGGATAAAATATGGGAAACCGCGATGGACACCTCAGACAATGTAGTTCCTCTGCCGAGTGCCTTTTACCGCTGTGCGGGTCCGAATTGCGGCGTGTTGAAGGGCGTTAGCGACCGCTGGTGGGTCATGTGGAGCTCGCTCGGCGAGCGCCAGATTCCGCTGATGCATCTCGCGCCCTGGGATGAAAGGCTGGCGGTGCAGGAAGGCGCGTTGCATGTGTGCGGCGAAGGTTGCGCGCAGAAACTGCAGTCCCAGTTTATGGGGAATATATTGGCGAACCGGCCACGGAAGACGGGCGGGCTCGGCTAACCTATCAGGTAACTCGGGATTCTGATGGCCGCATCTGAGATTGCATGTGGTTTTTCTGTTCTCCGAAAAAGGTAGGTTGTCCGTGAGAATTCTTGGACTGTTGCTGCTTGGCGGAGTGTGCGCTGCTCAGAGCGCTGGCGCTCCGGACGCTTCGACCTCTGCATCGGCTCCAGCATCGCCCCCCGCTTCGATAGCAGAGGTGAAGCTGGTAACAATTCCGGCCGGGACCAAAATTCCGCTCGAGCTCAAACAGGCGATCTCCACTAGGACAGCGCGAGAAGGCGATCCGGTATACGCCGAGACTGCTTTCCCATTTGTGCTGAATGATCGCGTGATGATTCCGGCGCATACATATGTGCAGGGGAAGATCATGCATACGCAGCGCGGCGGACATGTAAAAGGGCGAGCCGAACTGCTGGTGCACTTCACCTCGCTGATCTATCCGAATGGCTATACCGTCATGCTCGGCGGAAATATTGAGAACGCGCCAGGCGCGGAACATAGCTCAACGAAGGATCAGGAGGGAACAATCCGTCAGGACAGCGATGCGGGAAGAAAGGCAAAAGAGGCTGCTGGCGGCGCCACGACCGGCGCAGTGATTGGCGGGATCGCGAATGGCGGCAAGGGCGCTGGAATTGGTGCCGGCGCTGGCGGAGTTGCCGGCCTCGCGATTGCGATGCTTTCGCGTGGGGCGGACATCAGGATGGAACCTGGAACATCGCTGGAGATGGAGATCCAGCGGGAGATTACCTTGGATTCAAGCCGTATCAAAGCGGCAGCAAATTAATCGACGCAGCTCCAGGCTCGCAGTAAAATCGAAAAAAACTGCCCCTCCGATCAGAGATCCTAAATCCTTCCACCGCTGCAGTTTTTCCTTGGAGCTTGGAGCTGCGAGCCCGGTGTCTTATTTCAACGTAAATACCGCATTGACGTGCGCGGTTACTGTTACTTGCTGCGGGGTGAACTCCTCGGTGGGCGACGGGGCTGGCGCGGCCGCTCCCATTGCCATGGCGCGGCGGGCGAGCGGCGCGAACACACGGATATTTTCCTGGGTATCGACGGACGCGTAGGAGAGTTCGCCAAGGGTGCGTCCGCTAGCGAGGGCTAACGCCTCGGCCGAAGCGCGCGCTCGTTTGTAGGCGTCGGCTACCGCTTTCCGCTTCGCTTCGTCGGGCGCTTCCAGCGTATAGCTTAGGGATTGGCTCTGGCCGACGCTGGCATCGGCTAACTGCTGCGTGACTGGACCGATTTTCGTGAAGTCCTTCACCTTGAGGGTGGCGCTGGTTGTGACGGTGTATCCAATCAGCTTTTGCTTGGCGTCGCGATAGTCGTAGCGTGGATTGACCGAGTAGAAACCGATCTCGGCTTGCTTCGGATCGATGCCATTGGCGCGGAGAATTTGGCGCGTCGTTTCCGCCTGCTTTTCGGCTTCGGCCTCCGCCTCTTTGGCGGTGCTGGCTTGCGCGGAGATGTTAAATTGCAACAGGGCGGTGTCGGGAGCGGCTTCGAATTTTCCATCGGCGCCCACGTAAATCGTGTTCGGCATGGCCGTGACGGTCGGGTTTTGAGCCCGCGAGTCAAGGCTCAAAATGGCGAGGACCGCCACGACGAAGAGCACATTTTTCATCTCAAATTTCTCCTCATCGGCAATTCGTCTTCAACCACCGATTCTTTATCAATCCCTGCGTACATTCAAGGAACGAGCGCCCACGATGGAATTGCAGACTATCTCCGGGGTCCGGGAAATGCCATCCGAGCGTCTATTTAGTAATGTGTTTATATATAAATACTTAGATGGAATAATAAAACTTACGCTTTAATGGCTGATGTCGGGAAATCTCCGTCACATCTTGGTCGGCGACGGGCCTTTGATGTCCTTGCGCAGGTCTTCCCATATCTTGTCGGGCATTTCCAGGAAAACGGACACTATGGCTGGGTCGAACTGACGGCCCGCCCACTCTTGAATCTCCTTACGCGCCGCAGCGAACGTTTGCGCAGGCCGATAGGGACGGTCGGAGGTCATGGCGTCAAGTGTATCGGCAATGGAGAAAATGCGCGCACCCAATGGAATCTCCTCCCCCTTCAGGCCGCGTGGGTATCCGAGGCCGTCATAGCGCTCCTGGTGGGAGTAGACGATTTCCGCCGCCTCGGCCAGGAAAGGAATCTTGCTGACGATCTTGTAGCCGGAGTAGGCGTGCTCGCGCATGATACTGGTTTCTTCTTCCGTCAGCTTTCCGGGCTTTCGAAGAATGTAGTCGGGAATCGCCATTTTGCCAATGTCGTGTAGAAACGCGCCGCGGGCAATCACGCTGATTTCTTCCTTTTGCAGTCCCATTTTGCGGGCAATGGCGATGGTGTAGGCGGTTACGCGCTTGGAGTGGCCTTCAGTCTCGGCATCTTTCAAGTCGAGCGCATCGCCGAGCGCTTCGAGGGTGACGTCGTAGGACTTCTCGAGATTGGCAAGCGCCGTCTTCCATTGCTGCGTTCGGGCTGTGACCAGGGCTTCGAGATTTGTCCGGTAGGCGTCGTTTTCCCGCTTTAGACGGCGATTTTCGAGTGCACGACGGACCGTTGCCAGCAACTGCTCGCGCTCGAACGGCTTGAGAAGATAGTCGTAAGCGCCATTGCGTAATGCCTGGAGGGCCACGGAGATGTCATTCATTGCCGTGACCATGACAAAGGGCATATCGGGAAAGCGCTCTTTCGAGTGCTCTAAAAGCGCGATGCCGTCCATCTCGGCCATCATCAGGTCGGAAAGAACAAGATCGAACTCTTCCCCGGACTCTAAAACGGAAAGCGCTTCCACCCCACTGGAAGCCTGGCGCGACTGGAAATTTGCGCCTTTGAGCATGGACGAGACAATCTCGCGGATGGTCTCCTCATCGTCGACAACAAGAATTCGGTCGTATGGCATGGCCTATCGGAATGTTATGAATATTTTAGGTCCGCTTCCCACATTCCGAAAGTAACCAAAAGGAGACGGAAAGCGGTTAACGGGAGGCCGTGCTGCCCGATACTTAAAGAGCTTGGAAATCGTGCGCCTCATGACAGGTCCAACGGGACTGCTAGCGCAATCGGTCGGCGTGTTGGCCGTGTGGCTGACCGCGCGCGAGACCGCCGCGCTGACCCTTGTGGTCGTGACGCTCCTCTTCTTCCGGGCATTCCGCAAACCATATCTGCTGGCCTGGGCGGCCGGGTGGATGGCATACACCGCGCTGCTGTTCCTTGAGCGCGCGAGCGTTTGGAATCCATCTTTGAGTTCGGCTGGCGCCTATGCGCAGGCCGCCTTTGTTCTGGCGGCTGGATTGTTTGCCACCGCGGCTCTGATGTGCGCGCAGTCGCGGCGCGGGCTGATGATATTTGCGGCCACGGGCTGGGTTGTGATGGTCTGCGCTGCCATGCGGCCGATTTATTTCCCAGAGTCCAGTTCGGCGCAATTGAGCTTTGAAATTGCATGCCGCGTGTTGTGCGCGGCGGTGGCGATTAAGTTCTTGTTCTCACGTCCCGCCCGAATCGGGCTCGGGCAGGTGCTGTTCGGGTTGGGCTTGGTCACGCTCAATCTGCGGTGGCATCCGTTTACCAGTTCCATACCCACCGAAGGCTACGTACTCGCCGAAATTCTATTTGGGTCGAGCATGCTGCTCGTGGTGCTCGATGAGTCGCGCGTGCGCACGCGCCGTTTGGCCATGCTCACTGAGCTTTCCGCGACGATTGCCCGGGGTTCGAGCCATGCGACCATCATGCAGACGGCCTTGGGGAAGCTGGCCTCAATCATCGACGCCAGGGCGGCCTGGTTTCACATCCTCGATGGATCGAAGCTCGTAGCCACTCAACATATTGGATTGTCGCCGGATGCGCTGCGGATTTTGGGGCAGGGCGGGCTCGACGAGATGCTGGCGCACGTTCTGGCAGAGAACCGGGCCGCCGAGGTTCAGCTCTCTGCGATGTCGGAGGACGCGCGGCAGGCGCTTGCGGAGTGGGGAGTTCGGCAGGCCGTGCTTGTGCCGGTGGTGGGCAAGGAATCGTCGATCGGCGTGATTGCCTTTGGCGTGTCGGGGCGCCATCGTTCGAGTCCGGAAGAGTTTGAGTTCCTCGAGACTGCGGCGCAGAAACTTGGCATCGCCGCCGAAAACCTGAAGCTGTCGGAACAAGTGCTTCGCTCGCAGCGTCAGTGGGTGAATACATTCGATTCGATTCAGGACTTGATCCTGGCACACGATGCGGAATTCAAGATTCTGCGCGCGAATCAGGCGTTGCTCGAACGGTTGGAGCTGTCTCCGGCGGAGATCATTGGTTTTCCGTGCGAAGAGGCATTGCCCAAGCAGCAGGCATGGACAGGCTGCCCATACTGCGAGCGCGGGGAAGGGCTGACAGAGGGTCTCGATCCGTGTTTTGGCGGCCAATCGGTTGTGTCGACGGCGTCATACGTGGAGCAGGGCCAGCAGAAGGGGACGATCCACGTCATTCATGACGCGACCGACCGGCAAGCCGCGGAAGAAAAATACCGCATGCTGTTCGAGCAGGCTCAGGAAGGCGTGTTCGTGGCAACCCTTGAAGGCGATCTGCTCGATTGCAACGACGCGTTCCTGACCATGCTTGGATACGGCAGCCGCGACGAGTTGGTTACGCTCGATCTGGCGAGCGTGCTTGGAGCCACGAACGAGGAACGTGAGCTGTTCCGCGGGGAACTAGAGACGCACAACTACGTCCGCAATTTCGAAATGACAGTGCGGCGCAAGGACGGCGCGCTGCTGACCGCCGCCCTGAGTTGTTTCGCCACCCGCGATTCGGAAGGGCGCATCGAGCGTTATCAGGGGTTCGTTCTCGACAACACCGAGAAGAAGCGGTCGGAAGACGAGATGCGGCGGCGCAATCGTGAGTTGAATGCGCTGAATGCGATGGCGGTGATTGCGACCCAGTCGTTCGATCTTGACGAGATTTTGAACCTCACGCTGCGGCAGGTGGTTTCGCTATTTGGAGCGGAGACCGGTTCCGTCTATCTGGCGTGCGAGCCTGAGGGAACTTATCGGCGGCGCGCCGGATGGGGACCGCGGAGCGAGGCGCGCATGCGCATGTCGGAGGTCATTTTTCCGGACGGCATGGGAGAACTCGTGATGCGCTCGCGCGCGGAGGTGGTGACGCAGGATTTCCTGCCGCATCTGCCGCCTGCGGTTGTCGAGTTTGTCTGCGCCGACCGTTTGCCTCACTGGATCTGGGTTCTGCTCTGGAGTAAGGACAAGCCGGTCGGGATTATGGGGCTCGCGAGCAAAGAAGACCGCCATTACTCGAGCAACGACGAGAATCTGCTGGTAGCGATCAGCCGGCAACTGGCCACGACCGTCGAGAAGGTCATGCTCTACGAGGAGACTTGCCGCGCATACGAGGATTTGCGCAAGACGCAGGAACAACTGTTACAGAGCGAGAAGATGTCGGCGATCGGGCAGTTGATCTCCGGCGTGGCTCACGAGTTGAACAATCCGCTGACCGCGATTCTCGGCTATGCGCAGTTGCTGCAGGGGGCGCGGCTGGACGACCGCTCTTCAGAGTATGTGGGCAAGCTTTTCAAGCAGGCGCAAAGAACCCACCGTGTCGTTCAGAACCTCCTGTCGTTTGCGCGGCAGCACAAACCGCAGAAGCAGGAAGTGGATCTGCGGAAGGTGCTGGAAGACACGCTTACACTCAGTGAGTACGACCTCAAGATCAACAACGTCGCTCTCGAACGCGACATTCCCAGAAACCTGCCGCCGGTGGTGGCTGATCCGCATCAGTTGGAGCAGGTCTTCCTCAATATCATTAACAACGCGCTGGACGCGATGGAGCAGAACCGTGGCCGCGGCGCGCTCAAGGTGACTGTCACCCAGAAAGATTCCTTCGTTTGCGCCGAATTCGACGACAACGGACCTGGAATCAAAGAACCCGGCAAGATTTTCGATCCCTTCTACACCACCAAAGATCTGGGCAAAGGAACCGGTCTTGGGCTCAGCATCTGCTACGGAATCATTAAGGAGCACGAAGGAGAGATCTCGGCCCGCAACCGCGCCGGGGGCGGGGCCACAATTGAGGTTCGGCTGCGTGCGAGCGAGAAGGGAGTTTCATCCGCCGCGGGCGCCGCAACGCGTCATGAGCCAATTCTCTCTGAGCGTGTGCTGCTGGTGGAAGACGAAGAGGCGGTGCTCGAGTTCGAGCGCGATGTGCTGTCGGGTGCCGGCGCCGAAGTGACGACTTCGACGAGCGTCGAGGATTCCCGCGAGAAGATACGCAGCGGATCGTTCGACGTGATTGTCATGAGCGGGCGCATGCCGGGAGGCATCGGCGCCGAGGACAGCTACGAGTGGGTCGCGGCCAATTGTCCTGGGATGCAGAAGCGGTTGTTGTTTACATTTTCCAGCCTGGTGGATGACAAGATGCGGAACTTCCTGCAGGAGCACGCGCTACCATCGCTGTCCAAGCCGTTTGAGGTTGGGGACCTTATCAGCCAGGTGCGCATGATTGCGGAGAAGAGCAAGGCTGAGGGCGCACCAAAGGCGTTTTCAGCTGAGGCCGGAAGTTAACAGGGCGCTCCTACCCAGTCCGGGACGTGCTCGTAACCGCCAGCGGGACGCCGGCGCTACGATCAACCCATTACAACGCGCTTTTCAATCCCTTCATCATTTCTGCGATAAAGCGTTCGTTGCGGCGATACCATCGCCAATGGCCCTGGCGCTCGGACACGACTAGACCGGCCTTCTCAAGAATTCGCATGTGATGAGAGATCGTCGGCTGCGCCAGCTTGATGCGCTCTTCGATGTCGGAGGAGCAGAGGCCCGTTTCCTTGTCGATCGAGCAGCCACCTTTTTCGGTCAGAGCCTTGAGGATGCGGCGGCGGGTGGGGTCGGCGACAGCGTGCAGAAAAACATTCAGACTGGGAGCGGAATTCGGCATGACGATATCGAGAGGGTAACAGACGCGGCCAATCGCCGGACGTTGCGGCTATCTTTTCAGAATCGGGTTATAGCCATCCGCAATCAGACGCGCGCGCATTGATTCGGCGTCTTTCAGGTCTCCGTACGGGCCGACCTGCACGTGGAAAAACTTGTCCGTCGCCGGGTTGTTCGCGGCGAAGGCGGGATACTGCTTCTTCTTCAAGGCATCGACTAACGCTTCGGCATCTTCTTGACGGGTGACGGCGGCGACTTGCACGAAGTATCCGCCGCCGGCTGGAGTCGAAGGCAGGGATGTCGACGCCGTTTTCGGCGGATCGTTCTTCGGGGGATCGTTCTTTGCTGCCTCTGTTGTCGGTTGCTGGACATCTGCGGGCTTCAACTCCGCATCCGTCGTTTTTGAACTTACTGACTTGTAGAAACTGAAATCGGACGGTTGGGCCACCGGCTGCTGAGCGGATTGCTGCGAGCCGTCTTTCGCAACGGAAGGACGAACGACAGTCGCGGGCGCTGCAGAAGAAGTACCGGGCAAACTCCCGGTGCTGGCGCTCGTCTTCCTTCCCAGCGAGAATCCGATGGCAAAGAAAACGGCGCATACCAGCACAAACGTGAAAAACAGCGCGAGCATCCGGCCGGTGCCGAGTGTAATTTCCGTGTCTTGCTGCGACGTGGGCATCTACTTTTGTTTTACCTCTGCGCCCTTTCTTTGACCTCTAACCCTTAGCCGGCGCTGCTGTTGCGGGCTGGCCGGCAAGTAATTTTTGAATGCCGGAGAAAAAGTCGACCGGCACCGGGAATACCACGGTGGTGTTCTTTTCGACGCCGATTTCGGTGAGCGTCTGCAGATAGCGAAGTTGCACGCTGACGGGCTCTGAAGCGAGCAGATGGGCAGCGTCGACCAGGCGCTGGGCGGCGGAGAATTCGCCTTCGGCATGGATGATCTTGGAGCGCTTTTCACGCTCAGCTTCCGCCTGCTTGGCCATCGCACGCAGCATCGACTCGGGCAGGTCAACCTGCTTGACCTCGACGTTTGCCACCTTTACCCCCCAGGGCGCAGTGTGCGTGTCGAGGATGCTTTGCAGTCGGAGATTGATTTTTTCGCGGTGCGCGAGGAGTTCATCGAGTTCCTGCTCGCCGAGAACCGAGCGCAGCGTCGTCTGCGCGAATTGCGAGGTCTGGTACACGTAGTTAGAAACCTCGACCACAGCTTTGTTCGGATCGATGACGCGGAGGAAGATGACGGCGTTCACCTTCAACGTAACGTTGTCGCGCGTGATGATGTCCTGCGCGGGGACTTCGAGCGCTTCCTGGCGCAGCGAGACGCGCACCATGCGGTCGATGGGCGCAAAGACGAGGATCACGCCGGGGCCCTTGGCAGTGCCCAGGAGCCGGCCAAGGCGGAAGATTACGCCGCGCTCGTATTCAGCGAGTATCTTGATGGAACTGAGAATGTAAATAAGAAAAATGACCACCACGATGGCAAACAGAGGAAACCCGATATCTGGCATGATTGCCCTCCGGAAAGCAATTAGCGTATGAGCGGATTGTAGCGTAGTTCGCGGGGCTTGGCCCGGGTTGCTAAGTTGCGAAGTTGAGTACCCTGCGGCGCTGGCGCTTAGACGATCACTGTTTTTGGGACGGCTACGGGATCAACTCTCAACGTGAGCCCATCTACATCTCTCACTACGACGCGTTCTCCTGCCGAAATGTTTAGCGTCGAAACCGCATCCCATAGTTCGCCGTGAATGAAAACCTTGCCTCCGGGCGACAAAGTCGTTTCTGCGACGCCGATTTCTCCAACTAGCCCTTGCTGTCCAGTGACGACTTTATTGCGGCGGGCGCGCACCGCGATGCTCATTAGAAATGCCGTGATCAGCCCCAGGGGGATACTCACCGACAGCGCGGTAGCCAGGCGCACCCGCATCTCGGGAATAGGGCCATCGACCAGCAACAGCCCGCCAATAACGAGCAGGGCAATGCCGCCAGTGGTGAGGACTCCGTGTGAGGCGAACTTGGCCTCGAGCGCGAAAAGGACGAACGAGCCGACGATCAGGACCAGCGCCGCATAGCGGATGGGCAGCAGATTGAGAGCGAAGGCGGCCAGCATCAGGAAAACGACGCCGACCGTGCCGGGGATGACGGCGCCAGGGTGGTTGAACTCCATGTAGAGCGCGAGCGCGCCAATGGCCAGAATGATGAAGGCGACGTTCGGGTCCATGAGGTAATTGAGAACGCGCTCTTTGAGCGTCATGCCATAGTCGCGAATGGGTTGGCCGTCGAGTTGGAGCGTGATGGTTGCACCGTTGAAGCGCCTGAAGCTTTTGCCGCTGATCTGCCGGAAGAGATCTTGCTCGTTAGGGGCGATGTATTCGATTAGTTTTTTGTCGAGCGATTCCTGCTCGGTGAAGGATTTCGATTCGCGAACGGCGCTCTCGGCGAGTTCGACATTCCGGCCGTGTTTGCCGGCGACCGAACGCATGAGGGCGGCGGCATCGTTCTCGATTTTTTTCATCATCGTCTCGTCGGGTTTCCCGAAGAGCGTGACCGGATGAGCCGCTCCGGCATTCGTTCCCGGAGCCATGGCGGCAATGTCGGCGGCCTCGAGGATGAAGATCCCGGCCGACCCTGCCCTCGCTCCCGTGGGGGTCACGTAGACGATGACCGGCACGGTTGAGGACGAGAGCTTTTCGATGATGTCGCGAGTGGAGTCGACGAGGCCTCCCGGAGTGTTGAGTTCAATCAGCACTGCTTCGTCGTGATTTGCGGCGGCGGCTTCCAGAGCGCGCCCGATGTATTCGGCAGTGACTGGCTGGATGGCATCGTCGACGACTACGCGCAGGACTTCGGCTCGCCCGTTTGGGACGATAAAGATTGCCGCTAGCGCTATCAGCAGCCAACGCGACAGTCGATGTCGTTTCCCCAAAAAGCGCAAAGCGTGGAGCCCACTGCGCCCCACGGAGGAATCCAAGGTCGGCTCCTTTGGCACTGACAAATGACCACCGAGAACTGAGAACCGAGAACTGAGAACTGGCTTCATTCCTGTGGCAGCGGCTGCGCTTTCTCCGCGAGCTTGGCTGCTAGCGTTCGCTTAAGATCCTGTGCCACGGTGTTGCGGGGCTCGAGTTGCAGAGCCCGATCGACAGTCTTCGCCGCTGCGTCGGTGTGATCCTCCCGCAGGTCGAGGCGCGCGAGAATCAGATAAGCGTCCACCGATTCGTGCAACCGCAAGGAAGCTTCGGCTTCAGCGCGGGCCTGTGCCGAGTCCCCACGCGCGTCGTAAACATCAGCCAGGGCGGCGAGGGGCGCGGGACTCGAGGGATCAACCGTGGCCGCATGGCGGAATTCGGACTCCGCCTCGTTGGTGAAGCCGTGCGCCAGGAGTTCCTTGCCGAGTTCGATGTGATAGCGCGCATGAGCATGGGGGTCCGAGCGCGCAAATCGATCTTCCGCCCAGCCCTGGAGTTGCGTAGTCATCTGCCGGAAGGCATTCTCTTCGTAATTCCGGTTCAGCCGTTCGCCGGGCAGCTTGGGAGCGGCGTTCGTTGCAGAGTTCAAGGAATCTAAAAGAGATTTCGCTTCCGCGTCACCCGGCTTCTGCTCAAGCGCGGTGCGCAACTCGCGGGCCGCTCGTGCCTTGTCGCCATTGCGAACCAGCGCTATCGCCAGATTGAAGTGATAGTCGGGATTGCTCGGGTCGTTCTGGATTGCGCGGTCAAAATCGTCTGCGGCTCGCCTCTGGCCCCGCCGCGCGGAAACCACGCCAAGATCGTTATAAACCTCGGCCAGCGGCAACCGTGCAGCGACGAATTCGAAAGCGCGCTGGGCTTTTTCAAAATCGCCACGCGCGTAGCTGCTTAGCCCAAGATAGAAGTTTGCCTCGCGTGCCACCTTAGCCGACTCCGGGATTCTCTCGAGAGCGGCGGCAGCCTGTTCATATTGCCGCTGAAGGTAATAGGATTTTCCCAGCTCCAGCCATGCCTCGCCGAATGCCGGGTTGATGCGGGTGGCTTCTCGGAAGCCCTGGATCTTTTCCTCCATGGAGGCCGCTGTGATGCCGCGCGTGTAGTTTTCGAGCGCATCGAGCCGCATGGGAGGAACGCCCGCCACATACCGATCTTTGCTCACGCTGAAGTTCGGGCGGATGAGGCGGACGACGTCCCACGCCAGCGCGGACTGCAGGAGACTTAGATCGTTGAGCGGTGCGGATTCCGCGACAGCCGGAAGAAGTTTTTCCCCTCGCATGTCGAGCAGTTGTGCGGAAACCGTGAGACGCGCGCCGTCGTAGCTATACGAGCCGAGCACCGCATAGTCCACATCCATCTGCTCCGCGAGCCGATAGAGGGTTGCGCGCGAAGGATGCAGGCCGCCCGGAACACCTTGACGGTCATAGGCGCGGAGCCGTTCCTCACGGGTTACGACATAAAGAAGAGGCGAATCCAACTGCGCATGGAAAGTCGCGGGGAACGATTCGCTGAGCCACTCGAGGCCGGGGGTCGGCGAGGTATTTTCGAACGGGATGACAACAAGGGTGCGGCCGACTGACGCAGTCTGCTGCGCAAGAGCAAAACCCGATAGCAGCAGAATGATCAACAGCAGGTAGGAAGCGCGCTTCACGACAAATCCATTATATCGGCTGCGGCAAACACCCGCGGATCAGGCGCTGCGTTGGCCCCGCGAACTCGACGGCTCCACAGAACGATCTTCGCGAGGCAGATTTTTCGCTCCCAGACCATGTCCCTTATTTTCGCCACTCCAATCCTGTGCTTCGAGGTCATCGTAGCCCGGGCTCTGCGCCAGCTTCCAGCCCGGCAGATCGCCGCGGCCCGTAATAAGCCGCGCGCCGCGCTCATACGTCAGATATGCCCAAGCCCAGTTAACCATCACCACGATCCGGTTGCGGAACCCGATCAGGAACAGGATGTGAATGAAAAGCCATGCCAGCCAGGCAAAGTAGCCGGAAAGTTCAAAACCGAAAATTTGCGCGACGGCAGCGGCTCGGCCGATGGTCGCCAGATTTCCTCGGTCGCGGTAATGAAACCTGCCTCGCGCCTGCCGGGCAAAATCCCGGGCGATCATTTGAGCCGCGAACTTGCCCTGCTGAATTGCGACCTGCGCAACGCCGGGCAGCATCGCACCCTTTTCGTTCGTGAGCGCGGCCAAATCGCCGATGACAAAAACTTCGGGATGTCCGGGAATGCTGAGGTCGGGCTCGACCATCACCCGTCCAGCTCTGTCCACCTTTGTTCCCAGCTTGCGCCCCAGCGGCGAGGCGGCCACACCTGCAGCCCAGAGCACGACAGAGGCAGATAATCGATGGTCGCCCACCCAGACCGCGCCCGGTTCGATGCGCGTGACCATCTGCGAGGTGCGCACTTCGACGCCCAGATCCTGCAGTTGTTCCTCGGCTTTACGCGAGAGTTTTTCCGAATACGCGGGAAGGACTCGCGGCCCGCCCTCAAGCAGAATGATTCGGCTTTGCTCCGGCTTTATCTTCCGGAACTGGTCATTCATCGCGTGGCGCGCAATCTCCGCCAGAGTGCCGGCCAGTTCCACGCCCGTGGGCCCGCCGCCGACCACCACGAACTGCAACTCTCCGGCGGAGTCGCTTTCCCATGCCTGCCGCTCGGCTAGTTCGAACGCGAGAAGTACGCGGCGCCGGATCTCGAGGGCGTCTTCAATTGTCTTGAGTCCAGGCGCAAGCGGTATCCATTCGTCGTGTCCGAAATAGG
>Ga0335069_10004568_pt1 | contig 20448 bp, 17 predicted proteins | sample Lox_Sample_11_FD_206714 | JGI IMG/M metagenome (GOLD analysis project Ga0335069, IMG submission 206714) | Soil microbial communities from Loxahatchee National Wildlife Refuge, Florida, United States - Lox_Sample_1.1 | ecosystem: Environmental > Terrestrial > Soil > Wetlands | place: USA... | reverse complement strand
GAGCGCGAGGCGCCCGCCTTCGCCCATGGCCTGGACCGCGTTGGTGCAGAGGTTCATGAGCAGCTGGTGAAGGCGCGTGGGATCTCCCAGCACCATGGCGTCTTCGCCCGCCCCGGTGTAGTCCATCTCGATGCCCGGCGGGGTGGAGCCGCGCACGAGGTCGCACACCTCCTGCGCGATCGGCGCCACGATGACGGGCATCTTCTCCGCGCCCTCGGCGCGGCTGTACGAGAGGATCTGCGTGACGAGCGCCTTGGCGCGGTTGCCCGCCCCCATGATCGTGTCCAGGTAGCGCTTCATGTCGGAGTCGCCCTGCGCGCGGTTCTGCGCGAGCTCGCCGTAGCCCAGGATCGCGCCCAGGATGTTGTTGAAGTCGTGCGCGATGCCGCCGGCCAGGTGGCCCACGGCCTGCATCTTCTCGGCCTGCTTCAACTGCGCCTCCAGGCGCAGCCGCTCCTGCTCGGCGCGCACCTTCTCGGAGACGTCCTTCACGAACCCGATGATGCGGCGCGTGGAAGGGGTGGCCTCGCCCGTGTCGCCGATGCGGTAGGCGTTCACGCCGAGCATCGTGTACTCGCCGTCGTCGCGCCGGAAGCGGTACTCGATGGCGATGTGCGGGATCTGGCCGGACGTGAGCATGCGGCGCAGGCCCTTCAGGCGGATGCGGTCGTCCGGGTGCACGCGGTCCATCCACTGGCGCGCGGTGGAGATGGACCCGGGCGCGAGGCCCAGCACGGAGCGCGTGTCGCCGTCCCACACCACGGTGCCGTCCTGCGGGTTGAGCTCGTAGAGCAGGTTGCCGCTCGCGCGGATCACGGCCTCGTGGCGCGAGCGCCAGGCCGCGGTTTCCTTGATCGCCTCCTCGCGCTCCACCAGCAGCGCCGCCGAGAAGAGCGTGGTCACCACGATGGTCGCGAGGTAGCCCTGCAGGTGGAGCATCGAGCGCACGTCGGCCACCCCGTCGATGGAGAAGGGCCCGAAGCCATGCGCCGTCTGCCAGTAGCAGATGAGCCCGAAGACCGCGAGGCAGAGGGTGGTGGTGCGCATCCCGAAGCGCAGCGCCGCCCAGATGAGGAACGGGGCGCACAGGTAAATGAGCGGCGGGGTGAAGCCCGGCACCGCGAAGCGCGTGCCGAACACGTAGTTGGTGGTGACCACCAGGCCGGCGAAGAGCACCAGCATCTCCGGCAGCTGCGGCCGCGCGAGGTCGAAGGCCTCGGCGAGCCCGCGCCGGCTCCAGGCGAGGATGAGGGGCGCCGTGATGAGCATGCCCAGCATCGTCGAGACGAACGTGACGGACCACTGCTCGCGAAACGGCGCGCTCGTGTGCAGGTAGGTGAATCCCGTGTCCAGGATCGACATCGCGGCCACGAGCGGCGACATGCCGATCAGGAATGCGGCCAGGCCCTTCACCGTCTCCACCTGCACGCGGGGGCCGGCGAGCCTCAGCAGGCCCGCGGCCACCAGCAGCGGCTGCGCGACGTTCACCGCCATGCTCGCGGCGATGCGCGGCCAGCCCGCATGCAGGTCCAGCCCGACGGCGAAAGTGGCGAGCGCCGCGATGGCGAGGTAGGCCGGCCAGCGGCGCGGCGGGGCGACCAGCAGGGCCCCCAGCGCCACCCCGTGGGCGGGCCAGATCACGAGCGGATAGCGGGTCTGGAGGGGCAGGCTTACCGCGTACGCGGCGAGCACGTAGTACACGACCCCGAACACCACGAAGGCGAGCGTCTGCCGCACCGAGACGGCGGCATCTGCACCGGCGATCGACTGCGTTTGCGCGCTCATCGGGGTCCCTCTTCGGATTCTACGGGCTTGCGCGGTAAAATGGGTCCGTGGAAGCCCATATCCTCGTCGTCGACGACGACCAAGCCATCCGCGAGCTCATCCGCGAGTACCTCACGGAGCACGACTTCAAGGTTTCGCTTGCCGAGACGGGAGCGGACATGGACAAGGTGCTCGGTGCCGAGATGGTCGACCTCGTGATCCTGGACCTGAAGCTCCCGGACGAGGACGGCCTCGCCATCGCCCGGCGGCTGCGCGAGTCGCTCGACCTGCCCATCATCATCCTCACCGGGCGCAAGGAAGAGGCCGACCGCATCATGGGCCTGGAGCTCGGCGCCGACGACTACGTCACCAAGCCCTTCAGCCAGCGCGAGCTCCTCGCGCGCATCAAGGCGGTCCTGCGGCGCACGGAGGGCAAGCGCGAGACGCGGCGCGGCGAGAGCGTGCGCGCCTTCCGGTTCTCGGGCTGGGAGTTGAACACCGGCACGAGGAAGCTCAAGGCGCCCGACGGGCGCAACGTCGAGCTCACCAACAGCGAGTACGCGCTGCTGGTGGCGTTCCTCAAGGCGCCGGGGCGCATCCTTTCGCGCGACCAGCTGCTCGAGTCGAGCCGCCTGCACGACGACATCTACGACCGGTCGATCGACGTGCAGATCCTCAGGCTGCGCCGCAAGATCGAGGAGAGCCCCAACCAGCCGCAGCTGATCCGCACCGAGCGCGGCGCCGGCTATTACCTGAACTCCGCCGTCGAAACGATGTGACGAGGTGATCGCCCCGCTGCTCACCATCGACGCAATCCTCATCGTCGTCGCAGCGTGGCTCGCCATCGGGGTGGCCGGCATCGCCGCCCTGCGCAACCTGGGGCTGGTGGCCCGGGTGCTCTTCCCCCTGTCGGCGGCCCTGAGCGCGGCGCTCGCGGGCCTCGCCCTGGCCGCCATGGCCGGCACGCCCGAGGTCGCGGTGCTCGTGATCGGCCTGCCGGGGCTGCCCTTCCACCTGCGCCTCGACGCCCTCTCCGCGTTCTTTCTTCTGCTGGTGGGCGTGGCGAGCGCCGGCATCTCGATCTTCGCCGCCGGCTATTTCCGCCCGGGCGAGGGCACGCCCCCGGGCCTCATGTGCCTCGAGTACCACGTCTTCCTCGCCGCGATGGCGATGGTGCTGCTCGCCGACGACGCCTACGCGTTCATGGTGAGCTGGGAGATGATGGCCCTCTCGTCGTACTTCCTCGTCACCACCAACCACCGCCTGCCGGAGATCCAGCGCGCCGGGTACCTCTACCTGCTGGTCGCGCACATCGGCGCCATCGCGATCCTCCTTTGCTTCGGCGTCCTGCAGGCCAACACCGGCGACTACACCTTCGCCAACATGCGCGCGCAGAACCTGTCGCCCTTCTGGGCCTCGGCCGCGTTCCTGCTCGCGCTCTTCGGCTTCGGCGCCAAGGCCGGCATCCTGCCGCTGCACGTGTGGCTGCCCGAGGCGCACCCGGCGGCCCCCTCGCCCGTCTCGGCGCTCATGAGCGGGGTGATGCTCAAGACCGCGATCTACGGGATGCTGCGCGTGAGCTTCGACCTCGTCTCGACGACGATCTGGTGGTGGGGCGTGGTGGCGTTGTCGGTGGGGCTGCTCACGGCGCTCTTCGGCGTGGTGTTCGCCGCCGCCCAGGTGGACATGAAGCGGCTGCTCGCCTACTCGTCCATCGAGAACATCGGCCTCATCGTGGTCGCCCTGGGCCTCGCCATCATCTTCGAGGCCTACGGCATGCGCTCGCTCGCCGCGCTCGCCATGACGGCGCTGCTCTACCACTGCCTCAACCACGCCCTCTTCAAGAGCCTGCTCTTCCTGGGCACGGGCTCGGTGCTGCACGCCACCCACGAGCGCAGCCTCGGCAAGCTGGGCGGGCTCATGCGATTCATGCCCTGGGTGGCGTGGACCGCGCTGGTGGGCGTGATCGCCGCCGCGGGCCTGCCGCCGTCCAATGGCTTCGCTTCCGAGTGGCTGCTGCTGCAAAGCTTCCTCTTCACCGGCACCCTGCCCAACCCCTACCTCAAGATGCTGGTGCCGGTGTTCGCCGCGGGCGTGGTGCTGGTCGCGGCGCTGGCCGGCTACGTGATGGTGAAGTTCTTCGGCGTGATCTTCCTCGGGCAGCCGCGCGAGGAGCGGCTCGCGAAGGCCGAGGATGCCGGGCGGCTCGAGCGCCTCGGGCTCGCGTGGCTCACCGCGGGCTGCATCCTGCTGGGGCTCTTCCCGGTGGCGATGATCGAGGTGATCGACCCGATCCCCTTCCAGCTGGTGGGCCGGGGCCTCGCCCAAAGCGGCCGCGTGGGCGACTGGCTCATGCTGGCGCCCGTGTCGGCCGAGCGCGCCTCGTACAGCGCGCCGCTGCTCTTCCTCATCATCGCGGCGATCGTGATGCTCACCTTCCTGCTCGTGCGCCGCTTCTACCACGGGCGCATCCGGCGCGCGGCGCCCTGGGATTGCGGCTACCCGTTCCAGACCGCGCGCATGCAGGACAGCGCCGAGGGCTTCGGCCAGCCCATCCGGCAGATCTTCGAGCCGTTCTTCCGCATGCACCGCGAGCTTCCTTCGCCATCCGACGAGGCGCCTCGCTACCGCGTGGTGATCGAGGACCCGATGTGGGGCTGGATCTACGTGCGCATCGCGCAGGCGACCGAGGCCGTGTCGCGCACCGTGGGCATGCTGCAACGCGGGCGCATCTCCATCTACCTGCTCTACAGCTTCGTCACGCTGGTGGCGCTGCTGTTCCTCACCCAGGCATGAACCTCGAAGGCTTCCTCGCCCAGCTCGCCGCGATGATCGTGGCCCTCGTGGCCGCCCCGCTCCTGGTGGGCTGGGTGAACATGTGCCGCGCATGGCTGCAGAACCGCACCGCCCCGCCGCTCCTGCAGCAGTTCCGCGTGCTCCACAAGCTCTTCTGGAAGGAATCCGTGGTCGCGCGCAACGCCACGCCGATGTTCCGCATCGCGCCCTACATCGTGTTCAGCTGCATGCTGCTCGCCTCGATGATCGTGCCGACGCTCTCGACCAACCTGCCGCTGGCACCCGCGGCCGACGCGATCGCGCTGGTGGGGCTCTTCGCCCTCGCGCGCGTGTTCATCTCGCTCGCCGCGATGGACATCGGCACCGCCTTCGGGACGCTGGGCGCCCGCCGCGAGATGCTGGTGGGCTTCCTCGCCGAGCCCGCGTTCCTGATGGTGCTGTTCACCGCCTCCCTCATCTCCAACTCCACCTCGCTCGCGACGATCGTGACCACGCTCGCGCACCGCGAGTTCACGATCCTGCCCAGCCTCGCGCTCGCGGGCGTGGCCTTCACGATGGTGTCGCTCGCGGAGAACGCGCGCGTGCCCGTCGACAACCCGGCCACGCACCTGGAGCTCACCATGATCCACGAGGCGCTGGTGCTCGAGTACTCGGCGCGCCACCTGGCGCTGGTCGAGTGGGCGGCGGCCCTCAAGCTCTTCGCGTACTCGTGCGCGGGCCTCGCGCTCTTCTTCCCGTGGGGCGTGGCGCAGGCCAACGACCGCGGCGCGCTCCTCCTCGCGCTTCCGGCCCTCCTCGTGAAGCTCGCGGTGGGCGGCTTCCTGCTCGCCCTGATCGAGACGGTGACGGCCAAGATGCGGATCTTCCGCGTGCCCGAGTTCCTCGCCACCGCCTTCCTGCTGGGCGTGCTGGCCCTCCTCGTGCACCTGCTGCTGGGAGCCTGACCCCGTGAGCCCGCTCGGCATCCAGCTCGTCAACCTCTTCGCGGCCACCCTGCTGCTGATCGCGTTCGCCATGCTCGCGCAGCGGCGCATCGTTGCGCTCATCAACCTTTTCGCGCTGCAGGGGCTCACGCTCGCCGCCTCCACCGCGACGGTGGCCTGGGTGACCGGCCAGCACCATTTGTACTGGTCGGCGGCGATCACCGTCGCGCTCAAGGTCCTGGCGCTGCCCTACATCCTGCATCGCCTGATCCGGCGCCTCAACGTGAAGTGGGACATCGAGACGCTCATCAACATTCCAACGCTCATGCTGGTGGGCATCGCGCTGGTGATCTTCTCGTTCAACCTCGCCATCCCGATCTCCGAGTTCTCGAGCTCGCTCGCGCGCGGCACGCTGGGCATCGCGCTCGCGTGCGTGCTGCTCTCCTTCCTCATGATGATCACGCGCTCCAAGGCGGTGCCGCAGGTGATCGGCTTCCTCGCCATGGAGAATGGCCTGTTCTTCGCCGCCACCAGCGCCACGTACGGCATGCCGATGGTGGTGGAGCTGGGCATCGCCCTCGACGTGCTGGTGGGGATGGTGATCCTCGGCGTGTTCCTCTTCCAGATCCGCGAGCAGTTCGACTCGCTCGACATCCGCCACCTCGAGTCGCTCAAGGAAGACTGATGGACGTCCTCGTGCTCCTCTTCGCCATCCCGCTCGCCGGCGGCGCGTTCCTGTGGACGTGGGGCGAGCGCGACTCGGCGCCCGAGGTGAACTGCCTCTTCAGCTTCGCCACGCTGGGGGTGGCCGTGTGGCTCACGGCGATGGTGGTGGAGGGCGGGCCGATCCTGGGCTTCGGCGAGCAGTTCTTCGTCGATTCGCTCAACGTCTTCCTGGTGGCGCTCACCGCGTTCGTGGGCTTCACCACCTCGCTCTTCTCGCGCCCCTACATGCGCACCGAGCGCGACAAGGGGCGCATGACCGCGCCGCGCCTTCGCCTCTACCACAGCATGTACCAGGTCTTCATGTTCACGATGCTGCTGGCGCTCACCACCAACAACATGGGGATCCTGTGGGTGGCCATGGAGGCGGCCACCCTCGCCACGGTGCTGCTGGTGTCGGTGTACCGCACGGCGGCGGCGCTCGAGGCGGCGTGGAAGTACTTCATCCTCTGCGGCGTGGGCATCGCGCAGGCGCTGTTCGGCACGATCCTGCTCTACTTCGCCGCCGAGCGCGTGCTGGGGCGCGAGGGCAGCGCGCTCCTCTGGACGCACCTGGACCTGGTGAAGGGGCAGCTGCAGCCGGCGATCCTTTCGCTCGCGTTCGTCTTCCTGCTGGTGGGCTACGGGACGAAGGTGGGGCTCGTCCCCGTGCACAACTGGCTGCCGGACGCGCATGCCGAGGGCCCCACGCCGATCTCGGCGGTGCTCTCGGGGCTGCTGCTCAACGTGGCGCTCTACAGCGTGATCCGGTGCAAGGTGCTCACCGACGGCGCGCTGGGCTCGCGCTTCGCGGGCAACATGATGATGGGCTTCGGCCTGCTGTCCGTGGTGGTGGCGGCGTTCTTCCTTTCGCGGCAGCGCGACATCAAGCGCATGTTCGCCTACTCGTCGATCGAGCACATGGGGCTCATGACCTTCGCGTTCGGCATGGGCGGCCCGATCGCCAATTTCGCGGGGCTGCTGCACATGACCGTCCACTCGCTCGTGAAGAGCGCCATCTTCTTCACCGTGGGCCACGCCGCGCAGAAGGCGGGCACGCAGGTGATGGAAGACATCCGCGGGCTGCTCAAGGTGAGCCCGCGCGTGGGCTGGGGCCTCATGATCGGCGCGCTCGCGATTCTCGGCATGCCGCCGTTCGGCGTGTTCGCGAGCGAGTTCCTGATCCTCACCACGGCCATGCGCGAGCATGCGTGGGCCACGCCGTTCCTGCTGCTCTCGCTGGGCGTGGCGTTCGCCGCGGTCTTCGCGCGCGTGCAGCCGATGGTGTTCGGCGACACGCACCATCCGCGCCTGCCGCACCAGCCGGCGCTCGTGCCGGTCTTCCTCCACCTGGGGCTGGCGCTGATGCTGGGCCTCTACATCCCGCCTTACCTCGCGGCGTGGTATGCGCAGGCCGCGAGGCTCCTCGGCTGACATGGACACGCCCTTCACCCGCACCATCGTCACCCGCGAGCAATGGGTCGAGGGCGCGTGGGCCGTGCGCGACGCGGGGGGCCGGCTCGTCACGCTGTGGGGGTCCGACAATACCGACCGGGGCGCGGGCTTCGCGGTCATGGCGGCCTTCGTCGCCGCGGGCGGCGTGCGGGTGCTCGAGCTCTCCCTCGCCGCGGGGGAGCCGTATCCGGAGATCGCGGGCCTCTTCCCCGCCGCGGGGCGGATGCAGCGCGCGCTGCACGACCTGCTGGGCCTCGTGGCCGAAGGCGCGCGCGACACGCGGCCCTGGCTTCGCCACGGCGCCTGGCGCGAAGGGGAGTTCCCGCTGCGCCGCGACTTCGACGCATCGGCGGCCCGCAACAACGCACCCGCCGACTACCGCTTCGTGCGCGTCGAGGGCGACGGCGTGCACGAGATCCCGGTGGGCCCGATCCATGCGGGCATCATCGAGCCCGGCCACTTCCGCTTCAACATCGTGGGCGAGAAGGTGCTGCGCCTCGAGGAGCGGCTCGGGTACGTGCACAAGGGGATCGACCGGCGCTTCGCGGCGTTCGCGATCGGCGAAGGGCACCGGCTCGCGGGGCGCGTGAGCGGCGATTCGGCCGTCGCGTTCCAGTGGGCGTATGCGCAGGCCGCCGAGGCGGCCGCGGGCGCCGAGCCGCCTCCGCGGGCGCAATGGCTGCGCGCGCTGATGCTGGAGCGCGAGCGCGTGGCCAACCACCTGGGCGACCTGGGCGCCCTGGGCAACGACGCGGCGCTCGCCTTCGCGCTGTCGCAGTTCATGCGCCTCAAGGAGGATTGGCTGCGTTTGAACGCGGAAGCCTTCGGCCATCGCATGGCGTGGGACCGCATCGTGCCGGGCGGCGTGGACGCGGACCTCACCGGCCCCGCCGCCGCGCGCATGCTCGAGCAGGCCGACGCCATCGAGGCCGAGGTGCGCGTGCTGCGCGAGATCTTCGACGAAAGCTCGAGCCTGCAGGACCGTTTCATCACCACGGGCCGCCTCACGCCCGACCAGGCGCACGCCTTCGGGGTGACGGGCCTCGCGGGACGCGCGAGCGGGCAGGCGTTCGACCTGCGCTGCGACATGCCGTGCGCACCCTACGGCGAGCTCGCCGTCCGCAAGGTCGTGTTCGACGCGGGCGACGTCGCCGCGCGCGTGAAGGTGCGCTTCGAGGAGCTCATCGAATCGCTGCGATTGATCCGCGAAATCGTGCGGCGCCTTCCGCCGGGCGAGCTTCGCCGCGAGCTTGCGCTGCCGCCCGCGCGCGCCTTCGGGGTGGGCCTCGTGGAAGGCTGGCGCGGCGAGGCCTTCGTCGCGCTCGAGGCGGGCGAAGGCGGCGCGATCCGCCGCTGCCACGCCCACGATCCGTCGTGGCACGCGTGGCCCGCCGTCGAGCACGCCGTGATCGGCAACATCGTTCCCGACTTCCCGCTCATCAACAAGAGCTTCAACCTGAGCTATTCGGGGCAGGACTGCTGATGATCCCGCTGCTGCTCAAGGTCGTGCGAACCGGCATCGTCACCGAGCCCGCGCCCGGCGCCGAGCCGCAGTGGCGCGAGCGCGCCGGCACCATCCAGCAGGAGATCCTGCGCCTGCTCGGCCGCGCGCTCGTGATCCGCCAGGTGGATGCGGGCTCGTGCAACGGCTGCGAGCTCGAGATCCACGCGCTCAACAACCCGTACTACAACATCGAGGGCCTCGGCATCCGCTTCGCCGCGAGCCCGCGCCACGCCGACATGCTCCTCGTGACGGGCCCCGTGTCGCGCAACATGGAGAATGCGCTGCGCATCGCCTACGAGGCGATGCCGGATCCGAAGCTCGTCGTGGCGCTGGGCGATTGCGGCCGCGACGGCGGCATCTTCGGCGAGACGTACGCCACGTGCGGCGGCGTATCGAAGGTGATCCCGGTGGACGTCGTGGTGCCCGGGTGCCCGCCGCCGCCGCTCGCGATCCTCCAAGGTATCCTCACGGCCATCGCCACGCCGAAGAACGGGACACCGGGACCGTCATGAGCCCCCTGCGCAAGCTTTTCGACAGGAACCGCGACTGGGCCGCTCGCATCACGCGGCAGGATCCCGAGTTCTTCCGCAAGCTCTCCAAGCTGCAGGCGCCCGATTACCTCTGGATCGGCTGCTCCGACAGCCGCGTGCCCGCCAACGAGATCGTGGGGCTGCTGCCGGGCGAGATGTTCGTCCACCGCAACATCGCGAACATGGTCGTGCACACCGACCTCAACTGCCTGTCGGTGATGCAGTTCGCGGTGGACGTGCTGAAGGTCCACCACATCATCGTGGTGGGCCACTACGGCTGCGGCGGGGTGCGCGCGGCGCTCAGGAAGAAGCGCCTGGGGCTCATCGACAACTGGCTGCGCCACATCCAGGACGTGCGGGGGAAGCACCGCGAGAGCCTCGACTCGCTCAAGGACCTCGCCGCGCAGGTCGACCGGCTCTGCGAGCTCAACGTGATCGAGCAGGTCTCCAACGTCTGCCAGACCTCCATCGTCCTGGACGCGTGGAAGCGCGGCCAGCCGCTCGCCATCCATGGCTGGGTGTACGGCCTGCACGACGGGCTGCTGCGCGACCTGGGCACCACCGTGGACGGGCCGGGGAAGGCGGCGAAAGCCTACGCCTCGGCGCTCGCGAAGCTTTGAGGCGCCACGCGGAGACGCATCCCCTCGAGCGCGCGGGCTGGCTGCGCGCCGCGGTGCTGGGCGCCAACGACGGCATCGTCTCCACCTCCGCGCTGATCCTCGGCGTGGCCGCGGCGCACGGGCACGAGTCGAGCGTGCTGCTCGCCGGCGTGGCGGGCCTCGTGGCAGGCGCCATGTCGATGGCCGCGGGCGAGTACATCTCCGTGCATTCGCAGCGCGACCTCGAGGAGGCGGCCCTCGCGCAGGAGCGCGCCGAGATCAAGGCCGACGCGAGCGCAGAGCACGACGAGCTCGCCGCCATCTACGTGCGCCGCGGGCTCGAGGCGAAGCTCGCCGGCGAAGTGGCCAGGCAGCTGATGGCGCACGATGCGCTCGCCGCCCACGCGCGCGACGAGCTGGGCATCACCAAGGCGCTCAAGGCGCGGCCGCTGCAGGCTGCGGGCGCTTCCGCGCTGAGCTTCGCCACGGGCGGCATCCTCCCGCTCGTCGTGGCGTACTTCGCGCGCGAACATCCGATCCCGTGGGTATCCGGCGCAGCGCTCGTGTCGCTCGCCATCCTGGGCGCCATTTCCGCGCAGGCCGGCAACGCCCGTGTGCTGCCCGCGGTGTGGCGCGTCGTGTCCTGGAGCGCGCTCGCGATGGCGGTGACCGCGGGCGTGGGGATGCTCTTCGGGACGGGCTAGGCGCTCTCGAGCAGCGCCACGGTGCCCACGCCGCCGTCGGCGCAGATGGAAACGACGGCACGCTTGCCGGCGCCCATCGCCGCGAGCTCCTTCACCGCCTGCGAAAGGATGCGTGCGCCCGTCGCGCCGAACGGGTGGCCGATGGCGATGCTGCCGCCGTTCGGGTTCCACCGCTCCCACGGGAACTTGCCGAGCGCCGCATCCACCTTCGCCTTCTCGCGCACGAAAGCTTCGCTTTCGATCGCCGCCACGTTGCACAGCACCTGCGCGGCGAATGCTTCGTGGATTTCCCAGAGGTCGATCGCATCGAGCGTGAGGGCGTTGCGCGCAAGCAGCCGCGGGATCGCATAGGCCGGCGCCATCAGCAGGCCCTCGTGGAAGATGTCCACGGCCGCGATCTCCCAGTCCACGAGCCTCGCGCGCGGGCGACTCGCCGGCACTCGCGCGAGGCCCGCGTCGTTCGCCACCCACAGCGCGGCGGCCCCGTCGGTGAGCGGCGAGGCATTGCCCGCCGTGATCGTGCCGCGGCCGCTCGTGCGGTCGAAGGCGGGCTTCAAGGTCGCGAGCTTCTCCGCCGAGCTGTCGGCGCGCGGGATGCCGTCCTTGGCCATGCCTTCGGCCGAAACCAGCAGGTCGTCGAAGAAGCCGCCCGCCATCGCCTTCACCGCGCGCTGGTGGGATTGCAGCGCGATGCGGTCCTGGTCGGCGCGCGCGATGTGCCACTCCTTGGCCATCTCCTCGCAGTGCTCGCCCATGCTCTTTCCCGTGGCGCGGTTGGCGATCGCCGGGACGTGCAGGCCGAAGTCCTTCCAGGGGAACTCGGTGATGCGGTCGATGCGCTCGCCGAAGCTGCGCGCCTGCGTGAGCCGCCGCAGCCAGTCCGACATGCCCTGCTTCAGGCCGATCTGCACGCGGCTCATGCTCTCGACGCCGCCGCACATCGCGAGATCGACGTCGTTGCCGAGCATTCCCGCCGCCTCGAAGACCGCCGCCATGCTGGTCGAGCACGCAAGCACCGTGCTGAACGCGGGCGTGGACGGATCGATGCCGGCTTCGATCACGACCTCGCGCGCGATGTTGCTCCAGCCGAGGTTGGCGACCACCGTGCCCCACACGACGAGGTCGGGGCGCGCGCCGGCGGGCAGCTGCGCCGCCATGGCCTTCGCGACCGGCACGGAGAGCGCGATCGCGTCCAGTTTGCGCAAGGGGCCGTCCACGCGCGCGAAGGGCGTGCGCAAGCCCGCGACCAGCCATGCCGTGCCTTTCGCCGTCATCGGTTGTTGCCCCCGTATTCGCGCTCGAAGCGCTCGCGGTCGCGGGCGAACTGCTGCTCCAGCTCCTCGCGGCCCTGCTGGGCCATGGAAAGCCGCCGCGCCTCGTCGCGGTAGAACGGCAGCGTCGCATCCACGCTCGCGACATTGTGCCTGCGGAACGCGTCGGCGAGCTGCTTCGCGCGGAAGCGGTCCACGCCCAGCTTCTCCAGCGTCGCGCGTCCTGCCTTGAGCGCGCTCTCGAACGTCTCGCGCTCGACCACGTCCACGCCGCGGAAGCGAAGCTCGTAGTAGTGGCTCACGTTGCGCGCGCGGCTCACGATGGCGAGCGACGGGAAGTTGGCCCGCACGCGGTCGACGAGGGCGAGGCTCGCCTCGACGTCGTCGATCGCGTTCACCAGCAGCCGCGCCTGGCGCGCGCCCGCCGCCTCCAGCAGGTCCAGGCGCGTCGCGTCGCCGTAGAACACCTGGAAGCCGAACTTGCGCAGCGACGCCACCTGGTCGGCGTCGTGGTCGAGCACCACGGGGCGCACGCCGCTCGCGAGCAGCAGGCGCCCCACGATCTGGCCGAAACGCCCGAAGCCCGCGATGATGACCGGCCCCTCGTCGGTGATGGTGTCGGGCTCGCGCTCGGCCTTCGCGCGCGCTCCCATCAGCTTGTCGTGCGCGATGAGGAGCAGCGGCGTGGTGGCCATGGAAAGCGCCACGGTGATCGTGAGGAGCGCCTCCCACTCGGCCGTGAAGAGGCGCGCTTCCCGCGCCGCGATGAAGACCACGAACGCGAACTCGCCGCCCTGCGAGAGGAGGAACGCGAAGAGCCAGCGCTGCCGGCAGATGTCGAGCGTGCGCGCCACCGCCCACAGCGAGAACACCTTGAGCGCGAGGAAGCCGGCGAGGAGCAGCGCCACCTCGCCCGGATGGCTCGCGAGCAGGCTGAAGTCGATCGTCATGCCCACCGAGATGAAGAAAAGACCCAGCAGCAGCCCCTTGAACGGCTCGATGTCGCCCTCGAGCGCGTGGCGGAACTCGGAGCCCGCGAGCAGCACGCCGGCGAGGAACGCCCCCAATGCCATGGAAAGGCCGGCGAGCGACATGAGCTCGGCGATGCCGATCACGAGCAGCAGCGCGAACGCGGTGAACACCTCGCGCAGGTCGCTCTTGGCGATGAGGCGCATGACCGGGCGCGTGAGGTAGCGGCCGATCACGATCACGCCCGCCACGGCGGCCACCGCGATCGCGACGCGCTCCCATACCGGCTGCGCACCGGCCTTCTGCACGCGGCCCACGAACGGCACCAGCGCGATGAGCGGGATGGCGGCGATGTCCTGGAAGAGCAGGATCCCGAACGAGGCCTGGCCGGTCGGCGTGTTGAGCTCGTTGCGCTCGGCGAGCTGCTGCATCGCGATCGCGGTCGAGGAGAGCGCCAGCGCGAGGCCGCCCACGAGCGCCGCCTGCCACGGGAAGCCCGCCGCGACGAGCGCCACGCCGAGCACGCCGCCGCTGATGGCCAGTTGGATCGCCCCGCCCCCGAACACGACGCCCCGCATCGCGAGGAAGCGGCGCGGGTCGAGCTCCAGGCCGATCACGAAGAGCATCAGCACCACGCCCAGTTCGGCGAGCGTCTGCGTAGCCGCCGCGTCCGCGGCCACGTCGAGCCCCCACGGGCCGATCGCCGCGCCGGCGATGAGGTAGCCCAGCACCGAGCCCAGCCCCAGGCGCTTGGCGATGGGCACGCAGACGACGGCCGCCGCCAGGAAGATCAGCGCTTCAAGCATGCGTGCGGTGCTCCGCGAGCCAGAGCTCGATCCGGCCATGGAGCTTGCGCCCGGCGCGCGCCATGTGCTCGTCGTCGATCTCGTGGGAGTCGTGGACCACGAAGGGCTCGAGCCAGTTCATGCCGCAGTAGCGCGCGGTCTGCTCCACCACCGGGACGAAGGTCTCGAACGGATGGGCGTGCGGCGCATGTTCCGCGTACTTCTGCAGGTCGCCGGTGGAGGTGACCCAGAGGCAATCCTTGCCCTCGAGCTTCGTGCCGCCCTCGCCATGCGCCCAACCCCCGGCGAGCACCTCGTCGAACCAGTGCTTGAGCATCGCGGGCACGGTGTACCAGTAGAGCGGCGCCAGCCACACGACGAGCTTCGCCCGCTCGAGGGCCGCCTGCTCGGACGCCACATCGATGTCGAAATCGGGATAGAGGTCGTAGAGCGAGCGCACCTCGACCTGCGGCAGCTCGCGAATCGCCGCGAGCAGCGCCGCGCAGGCCCGCGAGCGCCGCGGATACGGATGGGCATGGATCACCGCGATCATCGCGGCAGCCAGCGGGCGAGGCTCACCCAGGGCTCGTTGTCGAGCACGATCCCGGCGAAGATCGCCGCGCCCACCCAGTTGTTGCCGATGAAGGCCCTGAAGCAGCCCTCGCGGCTGCGGCCGCGGATGAGGCCGTAGTGGGAAGCGGCGATCACCGCGCCGGCGGCGAGGCCGGCGAAATACATGAGCCCGTAGTTCTGCCACACGCCCACCGCGGCGAGGATCGCGATGAAGATCGCGTAGCAGAGCATCACCGCGGCCACGTCGAGCCGGCCGAAAAGGATCGCGGAGGTCTTCAGGCCCAGCCTCACGTCGTCGTCGCGGTCCACCATGGCGTACTCGGTGTCGTAGGCGATGGTCCAGAAGATGTTGGCGGCGAGGATGATCCACGCGAGCGTGGGCACCGCGGCCTTTTCCGCCGCGAAGGCCATGGGAATGCCGAAGCCGAACGCGAGGCCCAGCCACGCCTGCGGCATCCAGAAGAAGCGCTTGAGGAACGGATACACGATCGCGATCCCGAGCGCGACGAACGAGAGCTTCACGGTGTACCAGTTCATCTGCAGGACGACCACGAAGGCGGCGAGCGCGCACGCGGCGGCCACGGCGAGCGCTTCCCACGGGCGGATCGCGCCGGTGGCGAGCGGCCGGTCGCGCGTGCGTTCCACGCTCGCGTCGAAGTGGCGGTCGGCGAAGTCGTTGATGGCGCAGCCGCCCGAGCGCATGAGGACGGTGCCGGTCACGAAGAGCAGCAGGATCGCCGGGTTCGGCCAGCCGCGCTGCGCGAGCCACAGGGCCCACAGGGTGGGCCAGAGCAGCAGCAGGATGCCGATGGGCCGGTGCAGGCGCATCAGGCGCTCGTAGGCGTCGATGCGCGCGAGGATCGGGCTCATGCCTTGAGGAAGAACTGGCGCGAACCCAGCCAGCGGTCGAGGTGCTTCTCCACGGATGGGGATTTTGCCTTGAGCAGGCCTTCCGCGGCGTCCCGGGCCGCCTCGACCAGGTCCGCGTCGCGCTCGAGGTCGGCGAAGCGCAGCAGCGGCGCCCCGCTCTGCCGCGCGCCGAGGTACTCGCCCGGGCCGCGCTGCAGCAGGTCCTGGCGCGCGATCTCGAAGCCGTCCGTGCTCTCGTAGATCACCTTCAGGCGCGCGCGGGCCATCTCGGAGAGCGGCTGGTAGTAGAGCAGGATCGCGAGGCTCTGCGCCGAGCCGCGGCCCACGCGCCCGCGCAGCTGGTGCAGCTGCGCGAGCCCCATGCGCTCGGCGTGCTCGATCACCATGAGCGAGGCGTTGGGCACGTCCACGCCCACCTCGATCACGGTGGTGGCCACCAGCAGCTCGATGCGGCGCGCCTTGAACTCGGCCATCATGTGCGCCTTCTCCGCGGGCTTCATGCGGCCGTGCACCAGGCCCACCTTCAGGTCCGCGAAGGTGGACTTGAGGGTCTCGAAGGTCTCCATGGCGGTCTTCAGCTGCAGCGCCTCCGACTCCTCGATGAGCGGGCAGACCCAGTAGGCCTGCGCGCCCTCGCGGCAGCTCTCCCGCACGCGCGCGATCACCTCTTCGCGGCGCTCCTCGGAGACGAGCTTGGTCACCACGGGCGTGCGCCCGGGCGGCAGCTCGTCGATCACGGTGACGTCGAGGTCGGCGTAGTAGCTCATCGAGAGCGTGCGGGGAATGGGCGTGGCGCTCATCATGAGCTGGTGCGGCTCCACGCCGCCCGTGGCCTTGCCCGAGAGGGCGAGGCGCTGCTCCACGCCGAAGCGGTGCTGCTCGTCCACCACCGCGAGGCCGAGCTTCGCGAATTTCACGCCCTCCTGGAAGAGCGCGTGCGTCCCGATGACGAGCTGCGTCTCGCCGGCCTCGATGGCCGTGAGCGCGGCTTGCTTCGCGCGCGCCTTGAGCCCCCCGGCGAGCCAGGCGATCTTCACGCCCAGCGGCTCCAGCCAGTGCGCGAGCTTGAGGTAGTGCTGCTCGGCGAGGATCTCGGTGGGCGCCATGATCGCGGCCTGCCAGCCGTTCTCGATCGCCTGCAGGGCGGCGAGCGCGGCCACCAGGGTCTTGCCGCTGCCCACGTCGCCCTGCAGCAGGCGGCGCATGGGATGGGGCTGGGCGAGGTCCTTCGAGATCACGGCCTGCGCGTGGCGCTGCGCGCGCGTGAGCGGGAAGGGGAGCGATTTCGCGAGCGCATTGGTGAGCGTGTGCCGGTCCGGCAGCTCCGGGGCGCGGCGCGCGCGCCGCTCGCGGTAGGCCATGCGCATGGCGAGCTGCTGGGCGAGGAGCTCGTCGAACTTGAGGCGCCGCCAGGCCGGATGCGTGCGGTCCTCGAGCTCACCGGCGGGCGCGTCGGGCGCCGGGCGATGCAGCGCCATGACCGCTTCGCGGAAAGGCATGAGCCCCAGCCTGTCGCGGATGTCCGGGCGCAGCGTGTCGTCGAGCGGCAGCGTGTCGAGCGCGCCGTTGATGCGCTCGCGCAACTGCGCCTGCGAGAGCCCCGCGGTGGTCGGATAGACGGGCGTGAGCGACTTGGCGAGCGGCGCGCCCTTCGCGACCATGCGGTAGCGCGGGTGCACCATCTCGTCGCCGAAGAAGCCGGGGCGCACATCGCCGAAGAAGCGCGCGCGCTTGCCCGGCGCGAACTGCTTCACCTGGCTGGGATAGAAGTGCAGGAAGCGCACCCACAGCTCGCGCTCGCCGTCCGTGAGCTTCACGACGAGCGTGCGGCGGCCGCGATACTCGACCTTCGATTCGATCACCTCGGCCTCGACCAGCACCGGCTCGCCGGCGCGCGCGTCCTTGAGCGCCGTGAGGTGCGTCTCGTCCTCGTAGCGCAGCGGCAGGTGCAGCACCAGGTCGCCGCGGCTGTGGATGCCCAGGCGCGCGAGCTTCGCGTCCGTGGCGTCGGAAGCCCCGTCCGCGGGGCGGGTGGAAGACGGCGCTCGGGGGGCTTTCGCGGCGGGCAAGCTCAGCCGAGATGCATCACCGCGTCGATCTCGACCAGCGAGCCGCGGGGGAGCGAGGCCACGCCGATGGCGGCGCGCGCGGGGTACGGTTCCCTGAAGTTCTGGCCCATCACCTCGTTCACCTTGGCGAAGTTGGCGAGATCCGTGAGGTAGATCGTGACGCGCACGACGCGGTCGAAGTCCCCGCCCGCCGCGCGGCACACCGCACGCAGGTTATCGAACACGCGGCGCGCCTGCGCCTCGAAATCCCCTTCCACGATCTTCATGGTTTTCGGGTCGAGCGGAATCTGGCCGGACAGGTACACCGTGTCGCCGGCGCGCACCGCCTGCGAATACGTGCCGATGGCGGCCGGCGCGTCGTTCGTTGATATGGGCTTCATGCCAAACGGTTTCCTCCGTGGTCTCTGGGGTCTGCGTGGTTCAAGCTTTTTTCTTGAGCCTCGAGAGCCTCACAACTTCCGGAATCCTTCGCAGCCGCCGGAACACGTGCGCGAGGTGCATGCGGTTGCGCACCTGGATCGTGAACACCACGGTCGTGTACGCCGGGCTCGCGCGCGCCTCGGTCTCGATGTGGTCGATGTTGGAATCGGCCTCGGAAACTTCCGCCGCGAGGCGCGCCAGCACGCCGCGGTGGTTGTGCGCGACGAGGCGCACGTTCACGTCGAAGAGGCGGTCGGCCGACGGGTCCCACTGCACGTCGACCCACTTCTCGGGATCGAAGTGGAACGGATGGATCGCCGGGCAGTCGTGCGTGTGCACGACGAGGCCCTGGCCCTTCTTGATCTGCGCGATGATCGGGTCGCCGGGGATCGGGCGGCAGCACGGCGCGAACTGCACCGCGAGGCCCTCGGTGCCGCGGATCGTGATTGAGTCGAGGCGGTGCGGCTCCTCGCCCGCCGCGTCCCCGATGGAGAGCAGCTTCTTCGCCACCACCACGGCCAGGCGCTTGCCCAACCCGATGTCGGCCAGCACCTCCTCGCGCGTCTTGGCCGAGTCGCCCTTGAAGAAGCGCGTCCAGTGCGCGTCGCCGATGCCGTCGGGATCGGCCTTGAGCGAGCGCAGCGCCTGCACCAGCAGCAGCTCGCCCACCTCGGCGCTTTCCTGCAGCTGCATGGTCTTGAGGTAATGGCGGATGTGCGAGCGCGCCTTGCCGGTGGCGACGTAGGAGAGCCAGACGGGGTTCGGGCGGGCCTGCGGGTCCGTGAGGATCTCCACGCGGTTGCCGTTGCGAAGCACGGTGCCCAGCGGCACCGGCGCGCCGTCCACCTTCGCGGCGATGCAATGGTTGCCCACCTCGGTGTGCACGGCGTACGCGAAATCGATGGGGGTCGCGCCCTTGGGCAGCGCGAAGATCTTGCCCTTGGGCGAGAAGACGTACACCTCGTCGGGGAAGAGGTCGACCTTGATGTGCTCGAGGAACTCCAGCGCGTCGCCCGACTCGCTCTGGATCTCGAGCAGCGACTGCAGCCACTGGTGGGTCTTCAGCTGCACGTCCTTGGAGTCGCTCTCGGTGGTCTTGTAGATCCAGTGCGAGGCCACGCCCGCTTCGGCCACCTTGTGCATGTCCAGCGTGCGGATCTGGATCTCGATGGGCATGCCGAACGGGCCGAAGAGCGTCGTGTGCAGCGACTGGTAGCCGTTCGCCTTGGGGATCGCGATGTAATCCTTGAACTTGCCCGGGATCGGCTTGTAGAGCGTGTGCAGGGCGCCCATGGCGAGGTAGCAGCTGGGCACGTCGGGCACGATGATGCGGAAGCCGTAGATGTCGAACACCTCGGAGAACGAGATGTTCTTCTCCTGCATCTTCTTGTAGATCGAGGAGATGTGCTTCTCGCGCCCGTACACCTGCGCCTCGACCTTGAATTCCGCCAGGCGCGTCTCGATGGCGCCCTGGATCTTGCCCAGCGCGTCGCGCCGGTTGCCGCGCGCCTTCCTGAGCGCCTTGTCCAGCACCTTGAAGCGCGTGGGATGCAGGTAGTGGAAGCCCAGGTCCTCGAGCTCGTAGTAGAGCGCCGACAGGCCCAGCCGGTTGGCGATGGGCGCGTAGATGTCGAGCGTCTCGCGCGCGATGCGCTCCTGCTTCTCGAGGGGCACGGCATCCAGCGTGCGCATGTTGTGCAGGCGGTCGGCGAGCTTGATGAGGATCACCCGCACGTCGCGCGCCATCGCGAGCAGCATCTTGCGGAAGTTCTCCGCCTGCGCGTGCTGCAGCGTGGCGAACTCGATGCGGTCGATCTTCGACACGCCGTCCACCAGCTCGGCCACGGGCTTGCCGAAGCGCTTGGCGATCTCTGCCTTGGTGGTGGGGGTGTCCTCGACGACGTCGTGCAGGAGCGCGGCCATCAGGGCCTGCGCATCCAGGTGCCACTCGGCGAGGATCTTGGCGACGGCGAGCGGGTGGGTGATGTACGGCTCGCCGCTCTGGCGGTACTGGCCCGCGTGGGCCGCGCGCGCGACCTCGTAGGCCTCCTCGATCTGCTCGACGTCCCTCGGCTTGAGGTAGCCGAGGACCGCGGTCAGCTCATCGGGGCCCGGGCCGGGAAGCGAGGCTCCCGCGGTCTTGATGCCGCTCGCGACGGAATGGACACCGAGCGCGGGCATCGCGGGCCCCGGGTTCAGGCCTTCACAGCACCGGCGGGGTGGGCGCCGGCGGGTTCAGCAGCTCCTTGCCGACCTTGCCCGCCGCGATCTCGCGCAGCGCGATCACCGTGGGCTTGTCCTTGTTGGGATCGACCTGGGGCGTGGCGCCGAGCGCGATCTGGCGCGCGCGGTTGGTGGCCGCGAGCGTGAGCTCGAAGCGGTTGGGGAGGAACTTGATGCAGTCGTCGACCGTGATGCGAGCCATGGCAAATCTCTCCGTTACTTGAATTCGGCGAGGCGCGCTGCGAGGCGAATGGACTGCTGGGGGCGCGACACGCGGGCCGCCCGCACGAT
>Ga0335069_10004567_pt1 | contig 20449 bp, 18 predicted proteins | sample Lox_Sample_11_FD_206714 | JGI IMG/M metagenome (GOLD analysis project Ga0335069, IMG submission 206714) | Soil microbial communities from Loxahatchee National Wildlife Refuge, Florida, United States - Lox_Sample_1.1 | ecosystem: Environmental > Terrestrial > Soil > Wetlands | place: USA... | reverse complement strand
ACGGCGGGCCTCTTCGTCGAGCCCATGTCCTAATCCCTGAACTACGCCGTTCACAACTACCTGACCAGAGGCGAGGAACGTAACGCTCAGCACTACATCTCCCTGGACGTGCAACTGCCTTGCCTCGCTTGTGTACTGCACCTGGGGTTTCGAAAGAACTTCAACCTCGGTTGCCTGCACGGGCGCAGAGACCGGTCTTTGAACCTCTGCCACCTGCGTCGCGGCGGGAATGCCGGCCGAAGCGACCTTTCCATAGGTTCCGGTGTTGGCCGTTCCGGTAGCGCCCGGAATGCCAGCCGATGCAACTTTGCCCACAACGCCGGCGTTCGAGCCCGACTTCAGCCCGTTGCCGATGCCGGTTGAGCCCACGACGCCATGAGGCGCGACCGCCGGGCCCTGCATTCCGCCATAGGGATTGCCGATGGCCGCAATGGTTGCCGGGCGAGTCGCGTTGGGATTGGGAGTGGCGCCAAACGTCTCTCCCAGATGCACAGGGGCGGTCGATGGCTTCACCTGGTTGTTTTGTGCAGGCATCGCGGCCGTCAGGGCCGCCTTCGGCTGCGGGGCCAGATTCACGATCTGCGGCTTGGCCTGAACCACCGGGATATTGACCTTGGCTTCCATCTGCACCGGCTTCGGCTCAGGCTTCGGCTTCGGCATCTCGATCTGCTTGGGCTTCAATTCCAGTTGCAGCTTCGGCTGCTCCGGCGGGGGCGGAAGCTTGGGCAGAGGTGGCTGCTTGACCTTGATCTCCGGTGGCGGCGTGGCGGGGACGATCAGCGCTGTCATCTCGTAGTGGCGCTCGATCACCTGCTTGGCCGTCATGCCCACATAGAGAACCACGCCCAAAATCGTAAGATTCACCAGCGAGCTTGTGAGGAACCCAACCGACCGGCCTTCGGGCTCGGGCAGCAAACCGAAGTTGGTTCTTCCAGGGGAGTATGACACCGGCATGTTCTCTGTCCTCGCTTAGCGCCGAGGGCCCGGCGCTGATGGTCCAAATCAAGAAACGCAAAATTCGAAGAGGCCGCTCCTAGTTTGACGCAAACCAGCCACTTCAACGACAGACGTTCCAAGGGGGAAATGCACTTGCCAACGAAGTAAGATGCTGAAAAACGAGCCGGACGGTGGCCCCTTGCTGCATCAAATTGTCTTGCTCCAGCACTGCCCAACTTTTTGAGTCACGTGCTGTCAGTCGGCGATAGGCGCCACTGATTTGCTGCAGCTTCAGTGTTCCTCCTTTTGGGAGGGAACGGTACTAGTATAAGTGCATTGCTATTACTTGTATACGCGCTTCAGGTTACTGACCGATCACCCGAAATGTGTATGGACGATGTGACCAAACGGTGGTCCGGACCACGTTTCGACACGGCTAAAAACTGGTTCACAATGCAGGACTCCCGCCCAGGAGCCGATTCCACTCAAATGTTGCCAAGGCATGGTGAAGGAGCCGCGTGTTCCGCGAGCCAAAGACAACCTGCCGACATGCCGCCTTCCGGCATGCTTGGGGCCCACAAACGGCTGGTCTCGTTATGTGATCAAACTGCCGTCCCCCGCCGCGTGCGTCCGGACACACCCACACGCAGTCTGCGAGGCGCTAAGGCTATTAGACACCCGTTAGGCTAAACTGTTTCGCGAAAGGAAAATCTTTCTGTGAAGATCTTCGTGACCGGAGGTGCTGGGTACATCGGTGGAACAGTTGCCGAACTTCTTACCGAAAAAGGACATCGGGTTGTCGTTTTCGACAATCTAAGACACGGACGACGCGACCTGCTGCCTGCAGGGGTTGAGTTGATCGAGGGGGAACTGGCCGACCGTGCACTGCTTGTGCAAATCTTCAGATCGGCCAGCGACCAAGGCCGGCCGTTTGACGCCGTTCTTCACTTTGCAGCCCTTATCGAAGCTGGCGAGTCCATGCAGCGGCCGGAGATCTATTTCCGCAACAATACCGCCTGCACCCTTTCGTTGCTCGAAGCCATGCTCGAAAGAGGCATTCGCCGTCTTGTCTTCTCTTCCACCGCGGCCGTGTACGGCGAGCCGGAATCGATTCCTATTCAGGAGGATGCACGGCTTGCCCCTACCAACGCCTACGGCCAGTCCAAGCTCCTCGTCGAGGAAATGCTCGTCTGGTTCAACCGCATTCATGGGATGCGGTATGCATCCTTGCGCTACTTCAATGTGGCCGGAGCGGCCGAAGGCGCAAACGGCATCACGCGCGGCGAAGCGCACCAGCCAGAGTCCCATTTGATTCCGCTGATTCTCGACGTAGCACTCGGACGCCGCACGGCTATTCGCGTTTACGGTGACGACTATCCTACCCCCGATGGCACCTGCATCCGCGATTACATTCATGTCGCCGATCTGGCCGATGCCCATCTGCTCGCCCTCGCGGCCCTCGATTCAAATGCCGGCCGGAAGGGGCCGCTAATTTACAACCTCGGCAACGGTACGGGCTTCACTGTGAGGCAGGTCATTGAGTCGGCGCGACGCGTCACCGGCCGTGATATTCCGGTGGAGATTTGTCCCCGGCGCCCAGGCGATGCCGCAGTCCTGGTCGCCAGCTCGGACAGGGCGATGCGCGAGCTTGGATGGAAGCCGCGTTATGCCGAGCTCGATGAAATTGTCCGTACCGCCTGGATTTGGCACCAGAAACGCTACCAGGCCTAGCGATCGGGCCCGAGACTTGCGATGCAGCTTATCTATTTGCTGTCGACAGGCGGCACCATTGAGAAGGTCTACTCCGAGCAAAGCGGCGTGGTGGAAAACCGCGCCGCAAAGCTGGATCGCTACCTGCGTATGCTGCGCCTGCCCGACGCTGAAATCCGCACCGAACACCTGATGAACAAAGACAGCCTGGAGATGACCGAAGCGGATCGGGAGGTGGTCAGGCAGCGGATTGCGGAACTGCGTCCTCAGGGCGCGCCGGTCGTGATCTCGCATGGCACGGACACAATGGTCGAGACTGGCCGCTTTCTCGAGAAATCCTTCCCCTATCTCGAGATACCTGTCGTCCTGACGGGAGCCATGACGCCGTTGGGCTTCGAGGGCAGCGACGGCCTGCAAAACCTGACCGAAAGCCTGCTCGCCGTCCGCCTGCTCACGCCGGGCGTTTACATCGTGATGCACGGCCAGGTTTTCCCAGTCAGCCGGGTGCGCAAGGATAAGGCTCGGGGCACTTTCGTGTGGAGCTGAGCAGACTGGAATTCAATGCAACCGGCGTTCCGGTAGACAATCTAATAACCGTGAGCGAAAACGGCTGGCTCCATCCCCACGCTGAGGTGTTCCTCGTTGGGCAATGAGACGAGAAGGAGCTTCTGGAGGGCGTTCTTCGATTTCTTTGTCCTCTTCAGCGGGATCTCGACCGCATCGAATCTGGAGCGGACACAGGGTCGGCCCCTGAACACACGCGGGATATTCCTCTTTCGCCGGCGCCAGCGGGTCTGATCTCGTCTCCCCGGTCTTTCGCTTTCGGTCTCGTAGAATTGAAATATGCCGATCACGCGCCAGCAAGCACTCGATTACTTCCACTCGTCCGATCTGATTGGGCTGGGGTTCGAGGCGGATGCGGTGCGCAGGCGCCTGCACCCTGAGGGCGTCGTCACCTACATCATCGACCGCAACATCAACTACACCAACTTCTGCACCGAGTACTGCACCTTCTGTGCCTTCTACCGTCCTCTGCCGCGCTCTGGCAAGCACGATCCGCGCTCCGATGAAGGCTACATTCTCGACTTCGAGAAGATTTACGAGAAGATCGCGGAGACGCTCGAGATGGGCGGTACCGGTGTACTGATGCAGGGCGGCATCCATCCCGATCTCAAAATCGATTGGTTCGAGCGGCTGTTCAAGGGAATCAAGCAGCGTTTCCCGCGGATCTGGCTGCATTGCCTTTCGGCATCAGAAGTCCTTGCCATCGCCGAGTACTCGAGTCTCGATCTCCGAACCACTATTGCCCGCCTGCGCGATGCCGGCCTTGATTCCATCCCCGGCGGTGGCGCTGAGATTCTCGATGATGAGGTACGCCATCGCATCGCTCGCCTGAAATGCGACACCAACGACTGGGTAAGCGTGCACCGGACGGCGCATCAACTGGGAATGAGAACCACCGCGACGATGATGTTCGGCGTGGGAGAGAGCTTCGACCAGCGCGTCAACCACTTTGAAACCGTGCGCCGTCTGCAGGAGGAAACCGGAGGCTTCACGGCGTTCATACCCTGGAGCTTTCAGCCCAAGAACACGGCGCTAGGCGGCCGTGGCTGGGATGAGGCAACCAGCGTCGAGTATTTGAAAGTCCTTGCCATCTCGCGGCTCTATCTCGATAACATCGAGAACGTGCAAGCCAGCTGGGTGACCCAGGGCCTGAAAGTGCTCGAAATGGGTCTCCACTTCGGCGGCAACGACGTGGGCTCGGTCATGCTCGAAGAGAACGTGGTCAAAGCGGCAGGCACCTCAAACTGCACCACCGAAGAAGAACTGCGCCGCATCATCCGCGACGCCGGCTTCAAACCCGCGCAGCGCGATACGCTCTACCGCACGATGTTTCTGAACTAGACTGCCGTCCCACGGTGCGGCAATGCGTGCCTCGCCTTACGCCTGCGTGGCGATGGCCGAAATTGGCCGGTCCTTCCATTTGCCCGCGGTAAAATCAGGAAACTCTACCGGCGCGCTTCCGCGACGCACGGAGTCCACGCTCAACGGCGCCACCGCTGCCCACGCGGCGCAGTCATAGACGTCGAGATCGGGCGCCAATCCCTCGCGCACGCACTGCAACAGGCGGTAGATCATGATCAGGTCCATGCCGCCGTGGCCCCCGCTCTTGCGCGCCAGGTCGCCTTCCCGCTCCCACAGCGGATGCTGATACTGCTTGTACTGATCAATCGATCCGAACGCCTCGTCCTTGTTCATCCCGTCGATGTAGATGCGCGGCGGATAATCCTGAAACAGCGCCTTGGTTCCGGCAATCAAGTTGATGCGGTCGTAAGGATGCGGCGTCGAAACGGCGTGCTTCACGGTGATCGTCAGCCCCTTTTCGGTTTTGATCAGCGAAGTGTTCATATCGCCGCAAATATAGCGCTCCTTCCACCGAGGATCGTCGGCCGCGAGATGCTCCGTGCGCCAGGCGTCGAGCCCGCGTTCCGGTGAGCTCATCGAGACCAACGAGGCAAAGCGATCGCCGCGTTGAACGCCCATGTAGTTCGCCACCGGACCCAAGCCGTGCGAGGGGTACAGGTTTCCGTTACGCAGCGTGTGCTCGGCGCGGCGCCAAAGCCCTTCGCCGGCGTTCGAAAACAGTTCGTCGCGCAGGTCGTGGATGTAAGCGCCCTCGCCATAGAGCAGGTCGCCAAACATACCTGCCTGAATCATGCGCAGGATCAGAGTCTCGTTGTAGCCATAGCAGCAGTTCTCAAGGATCATGCAATGCTTGCGCATCTGCTCCGATGCGTGCACGATCTGCCAGCACTCTTCGATGGTCGTAACCCCGGGGACCTCGACGGCTACGTCCTTGCCGTTTTTCATGGCCGCGAGCGCCATCGGTGCGTGCCAGCTCCACGGGGTGGCCACCAGAATCAGATCCACATCTTTGCTCGCCGCAAGCTCCTCGTAGTGATGCGGACCCTTCGTGTAGACCGCGGGCTTCTTCTGCCCGGCCGCAACCACCAGCGAGGCGCCATGCTCGGCCTTTTCGGGCACGATGTCGCAGAGCGCGGTGATCTGGGCGTCGACATCAAGCAAATTGCCAAGCAACGAAGTTCCCCGCCCTCCCGTACCAATTACGGCTACGCGCGGCTCACGCTTTTCGAACGGCACGTTCATCATGCTGCTGCGCGCCGCCTCTTCGGCAGCCCGCGCTAATTCGGGCGCGCCCAGGACCATCGCGCCGGCAGCACCGAGTTGCATAAACTGGCGCCGGCTCAAGCCGTCTGCGCCGAGTTCGAATTCGTCGATCTTCATCACCTTCACTCCTTCATCGCGTTCATTCCGCGCACCCAGGAACGGCCCGCGAGCGCCTCCGCCATTGTAATCAGTCCGAGATCGGCCGGTCTGTTGATCTATGCTCGTTTCATGACAACCAGTTCTCTTACATCGCGCACGCTCGGCAACTCCGACATGCAGTTGACCCCCATCGGCTTCGGAGCGTGGGCGATTGGCGGCAACGGCTGGCAGTACGGATGGGGCCCACAGGACGATAACGACTCGATCTCGGCCATCCATCGCGCTCTTGATCTCGGCATCAACTGGATCGACACTGCGGCAGTCTACGGGTTCGGCCACTCAGAGGAAGTGGTTGCGCGCGCGCTGAAATCCTCGCCGCATAAACCTTTCGTTTTTACAAAATGCTCGCGGGTCGGCAATCCCGATGGCTCCATCTCCAGCACGCTCACACCGGCCTCGCTTGCTGCCGAACTGGAAGGGTCGTTGCGCCGCCTGGGTGTCGAGGTGATCGACCTTTACCAGATTCACTGGCCTGATCCTGATGCAGAGATCGAAGTGGCTTGGGAGACGCTGGCGCGCTTTCGCGAGCAGGGGAAGGTGCGCTGGATCGGCGTTTCCAATTTCTCTGTCGCCCAGATGAAACGCATCCAGCCGATTGCGCCGATCACCAGCCTCCAGCCGCCTTATTCCATGCTGCGGCGCGCGGTCGAAGCTGAGATCCTCCCCTTCGCGCAGGCGAACGGAATCGGCGTCATCAATTACTCCCCTATGCTTTCGGGGCTGCTCACCGGCAAAATGACGCCCCAGCGAATTGCAGCCTTACCGGCCGACGATTGGCGTCGCAGGAATGTTGAATTCAGCGAACCACGCTTAAGCCGCAACATGCGCCTGGTTGAGTTGCTGCGCGAGATCGGTGCCGCTCATGGTGTCACTCCTGGGGTGGTAGCTGTGGCGTGGACATTGCGCAATCCCGCGATCACCGCCGCCATAGTAGGTGGGCGCAGCGCCAGCCAGGTCGAAGAAACTGCCGCAGCTCTCAGCTTCAGGCTAAGCGATGACGAATACACTCGGATCGGCCAGTTCCTCGCTGCGAATGGCGCATAAGCGCGGTGTTGCCAAGCTGGCCAGGAATGCGCTTTCTGGTTTTACAGGCAAACGAAAGCCCCGGGCGAAGCCGGGGCTCTTGAGTTCCCTGATCCGACCGCGTTACATGGCGGCTACGAAATCGGGCACCATGACGGCCGCGTATTGCTGCAGCAACTGCGTTGTGCGTGCTGCCATACCGGTATACATCGACGCTGCGCGGTAGGCGTTGACCCTTACGCCTTCGCTGGCGTGCTTGAATGCGTATTGGGCGAGCGCAGCCAGAACGCAAACTCGAATCTGCATTGCGTCGCTGTGCAGGGTTTCGACCAGCAGCCGGTCTACGCCTTCGCAATGCCTGGCGGCGAAGTCCGCCATCTCCTGCATCACGCGGGCATTCTGGTACATCACCCACAGACCCTTCGGCCCTTCCATCCGCTGCCAGGCATCTTCAGGTGTGGCGCTCAGGCCTTCCTGCCAAAGGAAGTGATCGCTCAGCTCGCGAGCGCTCCACTCGGGACGCAGCTTAGCAAGCAGCGTCTCCCAGGTTTGCGCGTTGCGCGCCCGCACGTTCATGCGCCAGCGGACAAAATACACCGCGATGGCGACGAGGGCCGCAATTTCGAGCACTTGCAGTATCATGAGTGATCCCCAAATCGAGTTCCAGGAAACCCCAAGTATTCAATCCCCGAACTCGGAACACTTCTGAATACCCTTTTATTAATAGCAGAAAACATGAGATTTGCAGCCACCCAAAAGGCCCGGAGAATCCCTCTTTCGTTGTAGATTTCGTCAGCCGATAGGACAGCGTACGCAGGTAACCAAGTCGCAGCGGAAAGGACCGGGACGGGCGAATCTCCAAGCCAAGGGGCGGGCCACTACAATGAAATTAAGACAGTTACCATCTGAAGGAGTCCCACTCGCGTGCCGCAACGAACATTCAGCATCATCAAGCCTGACGCTGTCAGCAAGGGATTTACCGGTGCGATCCTGAACGAGATCGACCGCGCGGGGTTCAGTTTTGTCGCGATTCGGCAGCAATCCATCACCAAGCGCCAGGCCGAGGGCTTCTACGCGGTTCATCGCGAAAGGCCGTTTTTCAACGACCTTACCGACTTCATGTCGTCGGGCCCGTTGTTCCTGATGGTTCTGGAAAAAGACAATGCCATCGCGGATCTGCGCAAACTGATGGGAGCCACCAACCCTGCAAATGCCGCCGAAGGAACCATTCGCAAGAAATACGCAGGTTCTGTGCAGGAAAACGCGATTCACGGCTCCGATGGCGAGGAGACAGCTGCGTTCGAAATCGGCTACTGGTTCGCCGGATATGAACTGATCTAGCGCTCAGCGGCCGCCGAGTGCGTCACCAGAGGGCACCTGCTATGAAGACCGCCGCAAACGCCGACCTCGCCGCGCTCTTTCTCGATACTTCGCGCCAGACCCTCTTCGGCCAGATCTGGCCGCGCATGAAAACGTGCGTCGAGCCGCTCACCACGGATCAGATCTGGTGGCGGCCCAACGAGGCCTCGAACTCCATCGGGAATCTGTTGCTGCACCTCAACGGCAACGTGCGGCAATGGCTGATCACTACGTTCAACCACGAAGAAGACAAACGCAACCGCCCCGCCGAGTTCGCAGCCAAAGAAGGCGGCACAGCCAGGGAGCTTCTCGCCCGCCTCGGGGCCACGCTCGATGAAGCCTCGGCAGCGCTCGACCGGCTCACCGCGGCCGATCTGCTTCCCGAATACGAGGTGCAGGGCTATCGCGAGTGCGGTCTCTTCATCGTCTACCACGTCATTGAGCACTTCAGCATGCACTACGGCCAGATCCTGTACATCACTAAGTTGTTTTCCGGCAAAGACCTCGGCTTCTACAAAGAGCTGAACAAGACCGGACGGGCCGACTAATCTTCTCTTTCGCGCTGGCACATTTCGGGTCGACGCGGAATCAGGCCGGATGGGCCTGCCGCCGCGCCGACGCGACTCTCGGTATGCCCTGAAGATCCAGAGTGAACTCAATTCCGTCGAATCCGGCCTGCGAAAGCAAATCGCGAACTGCCTCCGATTGCCCGAAGCCGATCTCGAGAACGAAATAGCCGCCGGGAACGAGCACGGTGAACGCCGCAGGAATCAACCTGCGATAAACTTCCAGGCCATCTTCGCCGGCAAAGAGCGCCTGCGCGGGCTCGAAGTCGCGCACTTCCACGCTCAACGACGCACGGTCCGGCTCGGGTACATAGGGCGGGTTGCTGACAACGATGTCGAATTCCTCGCCCGCAACCGGCGCCAGCAGATCTCCTTGCGCAAATCGTACGCACCCCCCGAAACCGAGGCGTTCGGCATTGCGCCGAGCCAGCTTGATTGCCGCCGAAGAGATTTCGGTTGCCGTCACCACCGCAGACGGCCACTCATGAGCCAGCGACACCGCGATCACCCCCGAACCCGTACCCACATCCACGATCCGCGGATTTCGAAACCGCGGCGTGAGTTCGATCACCTTCTCCACCAGGTGCTCGGTCTCGGGCCGCGGAATCAGCACATCCTGGCTGACGAGAAAGAGCATGCGGTAAAACTCTGCTACGCCTGCAATGTATTGCAGTGGTTCGCCGGCAAGACGACGCTTCATCAGCGCGTCAAGCTTCAAGGCGGTGTCCGGCGCGACAGAGTCCTTTTCGTGCGCTATGAGCCAGGCCCGGGTTGCGCCGGGCTCTTGACCCTGCAGTGCGAGCAGCAGCAATTCCTCAGCGTCGCGACCAGCCTTGCCCGGATGCGGGCCTTCGGCGAGCCTGGACTCGGCATCGTCAATGAGCCTGCGAATGGTCGAGGTGGGAGCCGGTAGGGCTGTCATGGGAACTGGAATCAGTCTCCCATATAGGGTCGCACCGGCCCTTCGGTCCGGGCACTTGGCAGGTTCTTGCAAAGGCCAGCCACGCATTGGGACATTCATCTGCCTCGAAAGAGAGCAACCCGACCGTTTTGCCAGCCATCTGCGGGGCTGAGAAGATGTGTGGACAACTTGATCTCATCACTCAGGAACTTCCAGCCACCGGCAAGATCTCTGGCAGACACCCGACCCAACCCAGGGCGCCAATTGCAACTTCGGTTCTGTCAACGGCATCGTCTATTGGGGCTCAGGCTATGCTCGCAGCGGCGGCACTGGAAACAATCATTTCTACGCCTTCGCACTGCCCGATACTACGAAGTAGCCAGTTGCTCGCTCGTGCGCTCCCCACCTCTCGCTCCCGGTTCTCTCACATCGGGTACCGTTCGATTTCGACGCAGTGCTTCGCGACGATGCGGCTCAGAGCCACAGTATCCGCGGGAGTGCTTCGCGCCAGCCGTCGCAGAATTGCCAATTGTGTCGCAAGAGCATCGCCTTCACTTGAGGCCGCCAGCACACGCCGTGTCGCATGCTCGGCCAGCGCCAGAGCATCATCCGCCAGCAATCCGGTCATCGCGGCCGCGACCGGCCTCGAGACGCCGACGGCGCCATTAAGCTTCAGGGCCCTCAACAGGGCAGACTCCAGAGCGAAGACGACGCCGATGATGTCGGCCAGATCGGCCATGATCTCCTGCTGCTCTTCGAGGGAAGCCATGAATCTCTGGCTGGCCACTCCCGCCGCAAACAGTGCGATCTTTTTCACCGCAGCCAACACCGCGCCCTCGCGCGCCAGCGAGTCGGTTGCGCCGCCATCGCCTCCGAAAATCGGCGGCTGGGTCACTTCGTCCATCACGCGTTTGATGGCTGCAAGGAGCGGCAGCTTCCCTGCCATCGCCCTCTTCATCAACCAGCCGGTGATGATCAGGCGATTGATCTCGTTGGTTCCTTCAAAGATGCGGTTGATGCGGGCATCGCGGAAGTAGCGTTCCGCAGGATACTCCTCCACGTATCCATAGCCGCCCATCGTCGCGACCAGTTCGTCGGCGACCAGCGCCAGCATCTCAGAGCCGTATACCTTCAGGATGGAGCACTCGACCGCGTATTCCTCGATCATGCGGGGAATCTCGCTCGGTTTCGCGTCCGACCTCGCCTCGGTGGCGGCCTGCGCCATTCGCGCGTCAATCAGGCCGGCAGTCCTATAGGCCATGCTTTCAGCCGCGAAAAGCCTCGTCGCAGCCGCGGAGATCTTTCGCTGGATCAGCCCAAACTCGGCGATCGATTTGCCGAAAGCACGCCTCTGCTTGGCGTAGCGAATCATTTCGGCGAGTGCCAGCCGCGCTCCGCCGACGCAGGCCACGCCCAGCTTGAACCGGCCGACATTCAACACGTTGAATGCGATGTGATGGCCCTTGCCCGCCTCCCCCAGCAGGTTTTCCTTCGGAATGCGGCAATCCTGCAATACGAGTGGGCATGTCGAAGAGCCACGAATCCCCAACTTGTGTTCTTCGGCTCCCACGGTCAGGCCGGGTGTGTCGCGCTCGATGAGGAAAGCCGAAAAGTTCTCGCCGTCAATCTTGGCGAACACCGTGTAGAGACCTGCGATGCCGCCATTGGTGAGCCACTGCTTTTCGCCGTTCAGGATGTAGTGTGCTCCATCCGCCGAGAGAGTGGCCCGAGTGCGGATGTTCATGGCGTCGGAACCCGAACTGGCCTCGGAAAGGCCGTAAGCTCCGATCAGCTCGCAGGTAGCCAGCCTGGGCAAGTAGCGTTTCTTCTGCTCCTCGGTCCCATACCAGACCAGCGGCAGAGTGGAGATTCCGATGTGCGCGCCGAAGGCAGTCGAAAAGCTGGCAAGAGTCGAAATGTGATCGGTAACCAGCGTCGAGCTGACCTTGTCCATCCCCAGGCCGCCGTACTCTTCCGGAATGTCGACCGCCGTGAATCCAAGCTCGGCAGCCTTGCGCAGCAGCGCGCGCATGGCGCCGGGTTCCTTTGACTCGATGGCTGCGGCTCGCGGAAGAATCTGCTCGCGTGCAAACTGGGCCGCTGTTGAAGCGATCTGGCGATGCTCCTCGGTCAGATCTTCGGCAGTGAAGACCTCAGACGGCGCGATGGAGTCGAGCAAGAAGCTGCCGCCCGCCGGAGCGGCAACGAGGGATGCCTCAGTCGGCGTGGGCACGAGGGCCTCCTGGCAATACCAAGGTCATCATAGACGTTCGCAATCGATCAAAATACCTTCCGCGCAGAGTTAGACGATGGTTGGGGTCGTCCTCGGAATGCCGGCGCCAGCAGGATTCTTCGCACCTCGGCGGGCGTCTCCGCAATCGCGTCCGCCTGCGCCCGCTCTGCGGGACTTCCATAACCCCACGCGACCGCCAGGCAGCGAATCCCGTTGGCGTGTGCCGCCTCGATGTCGAAGCTGCGGTCGCCGACCATCCACACTGACTCATGTCGGATGTGGTGCTCGCTCAGGATGCGCGCCAGCAAATCGGCCTTGCTGTGTCCTGTGGAATCGATCTTGTCGCCGTAGATCGCTTCGAAGTAGCCGGCAATGCCAAAGGCTTCAAGGATGCGAACCGCAAAGTGCTCGTGCTTCGATGTGCAGACGAAGAGATGAAGGCCGTCGGCATCAAGCTGCGCGAGCATCTCGGCCACACCGGGATACACGGCGTTGTTGCTCCAGCCCACTGTGTCGTAGCAGGCTCGATATTCACGCGCAAGTGCAGCGCGTTCTTCGTCGCTGGCATCGGGCAGCAACTCTGCGGTCCACTGTTCCACCGGTGGCCCGATAAAGCGGTCGAGCGGGCCGCCGTCCTTCAGCCCTCGCGCATCCATCACCTTGCGCAGGCAGCCGACGATGCCCGGCTTTGAATCGGTAAGCGTTCCATCCAGATCGAAAATGAGCGTGGTCAGGCCCGCGGACATAGCTTTCAGTTTCGCAGAACCCCGAGGGCCAGCGAAATGCGGCCACTTACCGCACCCGCCTACGCACACCAAACACCCTGGCGCAGTGTTCAACCTCTAGCGCGCCGCCTCGAACAGGAACCAGGCTCGCCGCTCGGCCTCGTCGATCCAGATCTCGATCAGGCTGGTGGTGGCGTAGTCGTTGGCATCCGACGCCACCTGGTGCGCCTCGCGCAGATACTGAGCTAGCGCCCTGTTGTCGGCCTGCAGCTCCTCCAGCATGCCGTGCGCCGGGACGAATTCGTAATCGTTGTCGGCGATGCGCTGCATACGCGCAATCTGGCCGATGGAGCGAATCGTCTCTCCACCGATCTTGCGCACTCGCTCGGCGATGTCGTCGCTGATTTTGAAGATCTGGTCGGCCTGCTCGTCGAGCAGAAGATGGTAGTCGCGGAAGTGCGGCCCGCTCATGTGCCAATGAAAGCTCTTCGTCTTGATGTAGAGCGCAAACACGTCTGCCAGCAGAGCGTTCAGCGCGATCGAAACCGCGTTAACCTGCTCGGGCGTGAAGTCATCCCGATTGTCCGTCTTCCGGGCCTTGATGGCCTGGCCTGCTTGGGTCGCCATTGAATCTTCTCCTCGTCGCAACCCTTGCCGCCAGACCTCGGGATTGGTTCGTGCCAGGAAAGTTCACAACCCGGGGCGGGACTCAGCCAGCGTCGCGTAGTGTCTACGATGCTCGTGACGAGGAGCGGGTTTCGTCTGCAACCGCTCCCAGCAGATCAAAAGTTGTTGAAATTCCCCTCCAGACGCAGAACAGGCGCCGCGGAGGATGGCGACGCCTGGACTTCTTAGCCCTTTTCTGCTACGGCCGCTGGGCGAGCTCTAAACCTTCACCGCGGGATGCGCAGCGTAGTGCAGCAGCACGGCTACGGCGCAACTCGTCAGCCGCGTTTCGGCTGAATCGGCTCGGCTGGTCAGAATTGTCGGCACACGTGCGCCCAGCACGATACCGGCCAGTTGCGCGCCGCCCAGATACTCAAGCTGCTTGGCCAGCATGTTGCCGCTTTCGAGGTCGGGCACCACCAGAATATCGGCCTGGCCTGTCACCGGCGAGACCAGTTTCTTGATCCTGGCCGCCTTTTCGCTCACCGCGGTATCGAAGGCAAGCGGCCCATCCAGAATTCCGCCGGTGATCTGGCCGCGATCGGCCATCTTGCAGAGCGCCGCAGCGTCGAGCGTCGATTTGATCTTGGGATTGACGGTTTCAACGGCTGACAACAGGGCAACCTTCGGCTCGGGAATGCCCAGCGCGTGCGCCAGGTCGATGGCGTTCTGCACGATGTCGACCTTGTCCTCGAGCTCAGGCACGATATTGATGGCGGCGTCTGTGATCAAGAGGGTGCGCGCATAGGCCGGCGTATCCATGATGAAGACGTGGGAGATGCGGCGAGCCGTACGGAGCCCTGTATCGCGCTGCATGGCGGGCTTCAGAAGCTCATCAGTGTGCAGGCTACCCTTCATCAGCGCCTGTGCGTTGCCGGCCCGGCACATGACCACTGCCAGAGAAGCTGCCTGGGCCTCGGTCTCGGCTTCAACGATTGGGAAGGAGCTAATTTCGACGCCGATCTTGCCGGCGAGCGCCTTCATCGCCTTTTCAGGGCCGATCAGGGTCGGCTCAATCAACCCGCAGGAGGCTGCCTCGACGGCGCCTCGCAGGGCCACATCGCTCAGCGGCCACACAACCGCTGTGGTGATCGCGGGCAAGCTTTTGCAGCGCTCGATGAAGTTGTGAAACACGTGATAGTCGGCTGGATGATCCACGAGGGGATCGACGGCCACCGCCTCTGCCAGCGTAGCGAGATCGCTCATGATTCGATTCTCTCCCAACCCGCAAACTCCTCGGCTGCAGCGGGCTCTCGAGACCATTGTTGCCTGCCATTCTCGGCCGCGCTTGTGCCTGAAATCACACCTTGAAAACATGTCCCTGATTGCGGGATTTAAAGCAATTTTGCCTTTGTCAAAAAGGCCGGCAACCTTTCGGTTACCCACATACTCGCAGGTAACCTACGCCGGTTACCCCGCGTAGATCCAGCAACATAGCCCGTAACCGAGCGTGCAAAAGACTCGTTGACCGTCCATAAAAATCCAGCCTATACTCACAACACCCAGTCCCCCTCCGGCAAGGAGATCTTATGCCGGTCCCCAACCGAAAGGAGAGTTCCGTGAGGAAATCTCTCTCTATCGCCATCTGCCTTCTTCTCCTGCTATTGGGAGTGTCGTCGCCTAAATCCACCACAGCCCAGGGAGTCGGCTCTCAGGTCACCGACGTCCTAACCGGAAGGAAAAAGGTGAGCGTCAACCAGCTCGCCAACTTGACCGAATCCGATAAGGAACGCGTAGCCAAGATTGAGGCTTCGCCCCAGATCCAGCAGGCGATCCAGGAGGAATGGGACGAAACGCGACGCGCCGACCTGCAGATGGCTTACAGCATCAACCTCACCGAAAACTGGGGCGCAGTGGGGGACAACGTCCGTGACGATTCATTCGACCGTCAGCGCCTTTACAGCAACCCCATCGTTCAAAGTTATGTGAACCACCTCGGCCAAAGGCTCGTCCCGAAGGGATCGTCGACCATGTACACCTTTCGGGTCCTGTACGATCCGATCCCGAAGGTTCTGACGCTTTCCACCGGAACTATATACGTGTCTACGGGAATGCTTGCGGTGCTCGATAACGAAGGAGAGCTCAGTTACGTTCTGGCGCACGAGATCGCTCATACCGAAAAGCGCCAGGCCTGGCAGCGCATCCACGATAAGATCGTTGGCGATGAACTCGAACGAGAGAAGACCGAGAAAGAGAAGATGATCACCGCAGCGGCGACCACGGTGCTGGGCGTCGGAGCGGGCGGCATGTTGATCCCGCTCCGAGCCGGCTCGTTGCTGGGAGGGCTCGCTGGAAGTACCGGCAGCTTGGCCGTCAGTCACTACTTCATCCATCCTCATCTCGAGCCGACCAAGTGGGAAACGGTGGAAGAGGATGAAGCCGACGAGCTGGCCGCGCGCTACATGATGGATCAGAACTACGATGCTCGCGAATCCATGCATGTCTACACAACGCTCGAACAGCTTGCCACCAAGGATTCCCGCGTGGGCCTCGGCTTCATCGGCGATCCGAAGCACGTGAAAGAACGCGAAGCTCACTTGCAGACGCTTCTCGATGGTCCGCTGCGTGCCGAGATTACGGGCAAGGCCAAGGACGGAAAGTTTACTGGCAACGGCCGCGACTTCTTGCCCATGCTGGCTATGAGCAAGCGTGACAACGGCATCCTGGCGATGGACTTCGATCTGTTCGCGGTGGCCCGGAAGAACCTGCAGGACGCGATTGCCCAGCGGCCCAATGATCCGACTGCGCACTTCTACCTGGCCAAACTCGAGCGCGAAACGGCGCGCACTCCCGAAGAACGCCAGGAAGCGATGAGCCACCTGACCAATGCGCTCAACCTCGATTCCGAGCGCGGCGCGATTCCGGCAGCGCATCTTGAGTACGCCGTCTCTCTCATGGAACAGGATCAGCCCGCCGACAACGGCCAGGTCACGAACGAACTGAAGGCCTATGTCGCCCTCTACGATCGCGATCGGCAGCAACTGCCTGGAAACATGCCTGCTGTCTACGACTATCTGAACGATGCCGGCGATGCGAAGTGGTATCTGCCCGCGCCGTGGTACACAGCCACGCAACTCGGTGTGGGCAGCACGACGATCGCTGCCGATGCTGTGGTACGCAAAGCGACCATGACAGCGCCGACCCTGGCTCCTTTGACGCCGGCGCCGGCGGAGGTGTCCCAGCCCTCCAAGGCCAAGGCTAGGCCGGGAGCCAAGGCCGCAGCCAAGCCGGCATCCACAACGACGGCGAGCAAGTAGTCGGCATCGCGGAGTTGCGATATCGAACAAAGCGAGCGCGAGCCCGCAAGGGTTCGCGCTTTTCCTTCCAGGTACCCTTTTAGCTTGGCTGCCTTGGGCGGTAGTAGCTGGTTCCGCCCGCGATGGCTCCCGTCCAGAGACTGGGATCGGCAGGCTGCTCGCTGGAGCCAAGGAACAGCACGCCGTCGGGCGCGAGAAGCTCGTGAATATATGAGAGCAACGTGCGCCGGGTCTGCATAGGAAAATAGAGCATCACGTTGCGCAGAAAGATCACATCAAACCGATCGGAAAATCGGCTGAAGGGCAGACTCGGCCCACAGAGATTGGCCTGCCGGAAGTTGCATAGCTTGCGCACCTCGGGCCGGGCGATCCAGTCCTCGCCAACATGGTCGAAATAGCGGACAAGATAGCGTGCCGGCAGACCGCGATTGATCTCGATGCGCCGGTAGCGCCCGGCCTTGGCACGTTCTACAACTTCGCCGCTCAGATCGGTTCCCTCGATGGTCACGCTCCATCCCGCGAGTATGGGGAAATGCTCGAGCATCATCATGGCCAGTGAGTATGCCTCCTGGCCGGTCGAACATGCCGCGCTCCAGAAGCGAATGGTTCGCCTGCGCCACCGGGCTTCCACAATCGCCGGCAGCAACTCCAGGCGCAGCAGCTCGAAAGGCCTGGAGTCGCGGAAGAAGCTGGTTTCGTTGATGGTCATGGCCTCGGCGATTTCGTGCTCGAGCGACGGGTCTTTGGCGCTGCGAAGGCGACGAACCAGATCGTCGATCGAATCCACGCCCTGGTTGCGAAGTACCTTCGACAAGCGAGTGTCGAAGAGATAATCGCGCGACGGATCGAGAACATTTTGCGAGAGCGAAAAAACAAGGTCGCGAAGGTAGCCGTAGCCAGGTGCAGAACCCATCGTTACACCGCCATCCCGGCGCGGGCCGGCGCCTCGGATGTCGCTGCGGTGCGGCTGGCAGCCCGGATGATCTCTGGGGCGATCGCAGCAAGGGGAAGAGTCTTGCGCGCCAGGCCAGCCTCTGTAACGGCGCCGGGCATTCCCCAAACCGTACTCGTCGGCTTGTCCTGGGCGAGAATGCTGCCTCCCTGAGTGCAAATCGCCCGGCTTCCAGCAAGGCCATCTGAACCCATGCCGGTCAGCACAACACCCAGCACATCCGCACCGTAGACCTTGGCCACCGAACGGAACAGCACATCCACAGCAGGCCTGCAGTGGTTTTCAGGCAGATCCTGATTGAGGTGGATCGTCGCCGGCACCCTCGGATTGCTCGGAGCAACGACTTCCATATGCCATCCGCCACGGGCAATGAAGATGTTGCCGGGCCGGACCTGGTCGCCTTCGCACGCCTCGCGCACCGTCAGCGGGCAGCGCTGATTGAGGCGCTGGGCAAACAGCCCGGTGAAAACCTCGGGCATGTGCTGCACGATCAAGACCGGAAGCGAGAAGCTGGCGGGCAGCTCGGGTAGCAGAACGTCGAGTGCTGCCGGACCGCCCGTCGAAACCCCGATGGCTACGACGGCGGGAACCGCGGCAGGCGTTGGACCGATCGTTCTGGCCTGCGGCGGGAGCGATGCCAAATCTCTGCCGCGCGATGCGATGGTGGCCGGCCTCGGTTCCTCAGTCCCCGTCAGTGCATGGATTTTGGGCAGAAGGTCCTGAGCCAGCGCGGTCAGTGCCTGTTCCCGGCATGAATGGCCGGCCGGTTTGGTTACGTAGTCCGAGGCCCCCGAAGCGAGGGCCTCGATTGTGACGCTCGCTCCTCCGCGGGTCAGCGAACTGCACATGATCACCGGCACCTTCCGGCCGCGGCGCTGAAGCTGCTTGAGGGTCTCCAGACCATTCATGACGGGCATTTCCACATCGAGAAGGATGAGATCGGGGCCACTTAAGTCAAGCAGGCCAAGCGCCGATGCGCCATCGGCGGCGGTGCCCGCAATTTCAAGTGAGGGATCGGAGACGATGACGGAACGAAGAAAACTCCGCATCGCAGCCGAATCGTCGACGATCAAAATGCGTGTGCGGCGGCTGGGCGCCATCATCAAGCCTCCGCGAATCCGAGGATCATAAGCTTTTCGCCAAGAGCCTCGTCGTCAAATGGCTTCATGAGGTACTCATCGGCGCCGGCGTCGAGGGCGCGCAGGATAAAGTCGTTCTCTGCTTCCGTGGTCACCATCATCACCTTGACATCGGAGTAGCCTTCGGCGCGCATGGTTTTCAGCATTTCCAGGCCGTTCATGTTCGGCATATTCCAGTCCACCAGCGCCAAGTCGAAGGCCTGCCCGTTGCGTATCTGGTCGAGGCCGCTACAGCCATCGACGGCTTCGTCGCACTCGATGCCTCTTTCTTCAAGCAAGCTGCGCAGAAAATCCCGTACAAAACGTGAGTCGTCGACGATGAGTGCTCGCATGCCTTCCTCCGGGTGCCGGCGCCCTCTCACGCGGCCGCGTTCTCGGCCAGCCGTATGGGGTCAAGACGATCGGGATCGAGCATGATCAACAATCCACCCTTGAGTTTGTACGCTCCCGCCAGCAAAGATCTGCGCTGCTCGTCAAGAGTCGAGGGATTGGGTTCGTAATCATCCGCGCTCACAGTCATTACCTCTCCCACCGAGTCGACCAACAGTCCGAAACAGCCGCCCGTGCTCTCCAGCACAAGGATGTCCTGCTTGCCGTCTTTGGGCGCGACCCCAAGCAGTCTTCGCAGGCTTACCGTGGTGAGAACGTCGCCGCGATAGTGCACCAGGCCGCCCACATAGGTGGGTGCGAGCGGAACCGGCTGGGGCCGGGCCGAACCCACAATCTCCAGAATGTGGCTGATGGGCACGCCGAACAGTGCCTCCTCAACTCGCACCGAACAAACCTCGACGACGCCCTCAGTTCCTGCCTTGCGGCGCAAGGCTACGCCCGCTGTGCTCATCCCAACGCCTCCACTAACTCTTCCCGCTCCACCTCATCCGCGCCCGCCGGAGCCGTCTGAGCGTGCTCCAAAGTGACCACACTGGTGACACGATTTTTCAGCAGAGTGACCCCTTCGGTCTGCGCTTGCGTGCCGGCTTCGAAGAGGTCGGCCCCGGCCGCCACATCAAGCACATGAGTGACGGCGATGCCGACATGGCGATTCCCGTCGCGGCACACGACCACGATGATCGGAGCATCGTGATTTCCGGCAGCGGCCGCGAGCACTCCGCCCGTATCCTCGATGGGGAGCAATTGCCCGTCGAAGTTCAGAACCGGCCTGCCATCGATCGATTCAATTCGCGAAATCGGCAGTTGCTCGATGCGCAACACGTCGCGGAGCGGAATGGCGGCCTGTCGTTCGCCGGCATCGACTAGAAGGTATTCAACCTTGGCAGATTCCGATTCGCTATCCTGCGAGTCCGATTGCACCTGTCGCTCGTCGCTGCTCATGGTAATGCCCGCTTTGATGGCAATCGAGCCCGGATCCAGAATGAGCGCCAGGTCGGCGTTGCCAAGAACCGTGGCTCCGGAATAAATGCCGATGTCTTTGAGGACCGCGCTCAGCGGTTTGACCACGATTTCTTCAGGATCGGCCAGCGAGTCAACAACCAGTCCGAAGCGGCGCCCGTCGGCGTCGAGCACGGCGATGAAGTTGTCGCGATTGGCAGCGAGTTTCGCATGCCGGCCGGGCATCAGAAGGCTCTCCAGAAACACCAGAGGCAAAAGGCAGCCGCGCAGACGGTAGAGCGGCG
>Ga0335069_10004566_pt1 | contig 20450 bp, 17 predicted proteins | sample Lox_Sample_11_FD_206714 | JGI IMG/M metagenome (GOLD analysis project Ga0335069, IMG submission 206714) | Soil microbial communities from Loxahatchee National Wildlife Refuge, Florida, United States - Lox_Sample_1.1 | ecosystem: Environmental > Terrestrial > Soil > Wetlands | place: USA... | reverse complement strand
CGCTTGTATGAGGAAGAGACCGCCGATGTTCTATGACGACCTGCTCGAAGCCACGGTGCCGGACCGCCAGGCGTTGCTGGCGGCGCCGATCATCCAGGCCGCGCTCGCGGGCCGCGTCACCCTCGAGCAGTATCTCCGGTTTCTCAAGGAAGCCTATCATCACGTACGGCACACGGTGCCGCTGCTGATGATCTGCGCCGCGCGGCTGCCCGAGCGGCTCGACTGGCTGCGCAAGGCATCGGTCGATTACATCGAGGAGGAGATCGGCCACGAGCAGTGGATCCTCGACGACATCGCGGCTTGCGGCGGCGATGCCGATTCGGTGCGCCGCTCGGAACCGGGCATGGCAACCGAGGTGATGGTCGGATATGCGTTCGATACCGTGCAACGCCGCAACCCGCTCGGTTTCTTCGGCATGGCCCATGTGCTCGAAGGGACCAGCGTCGCGCTCGCCAGCCGGGCCGCCGGCACACTCAAGGAATCGCTGCAGCTGCCCACCGGTGCCTTCACCTATCTCACCTCGCATGGCGAGCTTGACATCGGTCATACCGAGAACTTTGCGCGGTTGATGAACCGGCTGGAGGACGGGGATGATCGCAGAGATGTGATCCGCTCGGCCAAGACATTCTTCCGCCTCTATGGCGACATCTTCCGGGCGATCGCTTGAAGGACGGAACGCGCAGATGACTTCGTCCCAACGTCATATCCTGATCACCGGCGCGACCGGCGGCATCGGCGCCGAGACGGCGCTCGCCCTCGCCGGCCCCGATACGCGCTTGACGCTGGTCGCGCGCGATCCGGGACGACTCTTCGCCCTTGGCGAACGACTGCGCGCCACGACGGCATCGGTCGAGCCGATTCCAGCGGATCTCGCCGCTCCCGGCGCCGCCGCTGAAGTCGTTGCGGAAGCCGAGGCAGCCAATGGGCCGATCGACGTGCTGGTGAACTGTGCCGGCACCAACGACTTCCGGCGTTTCGCCGAAATGGCACCGGCCAGGATCGAGCAGCTGGTGCTCACCAATTTCCTGGCGCCGATGATGTTGACCCGCGCCGCCTTGCCGACGATGCTGGCACGTGGTCAGGGCCGGGTCGTCAACATCGGCTCGGTGATGGGCGGCGTTGGCTTTGCGGGATTCGCGGTCTATTGCGCGACCAAGTTCGGCTTGCGCGGATTCTCCGAGGCGCTGCGGCGCGAGCTCCGAGGCAGCGGCGTCTCCGTGGTTCACGTGGCGCCGCGCTACACGCGAACCGCGCTCAACACCGCCGCGATGGACCGCATGGCGCAGGCGGTCGGCATGAAGATCGACGATCCCAAAGCCGTGGCGCGGATCGTGGCGGCGGCGGTCCAGGGGCGGCAGGCCGAGCATACGATCGGCGGGGCGGAACGGCTGCTGACGCGGGTCAACGCACTCTTTCCGCGGCTCATCGATTTTGCCCTGGCCTCGCTCAACCGACGCATGCTGCGGCACGTCGCGGCGCCCGAGCGGCGCGAGATGGCCGAGACGAGAAGCTGAGAGGAGATCCGAGATGAAGACCGCCACCGTCCTTACGATTGCATTGCTGCTGAGTGCCGGCCAGGCGCAGGCCGCGGCCAACGACATGCAATCCGCCATCATCGATCTCGGCCATGCCTGGGCGAAAGTCTATTACCAGACGCCGGAGTCGCAGCAGGAGGCGGCCTATCCCCCGGTGGTCGCGCAGGCCGACGCGATCGCCAAGCAATATCCCACGGCGGCCGAACCGCTAATCTGGGAGGCAATCATCCTGAGCTCCTATGCCAAGGCGAAGGGCGGGATGGGCGCGCTCGATCTCGCGACCCGCGCGCGCGACGCGGCGTTGGCTGCAGCGAAGATCGACGACAAGGCGCTCAATGCGGGTGCCTATACCTCGCTCGGCGTGCTCTATTACAAGGTTCCGGGCTGGCCGTTCGGGTTCGGCAGCGACAACAAGGCGAAGGAATATCTCGACAAGGCCGTGGCGATTGCCCCGACCGACGTCGATGTCAACTACTTCTACGGCGACTTCATGATCGAGCAGGGCGACAAGAAGCGGGCGCGGATCTTCCTGGAAAAGGCCCTGCAGGCGCCGGCCCGGCCGGATCGCGCGGATGCCGATACCGGCCGCAAGCTCGAGATCCAGGCCGACCTCGCCAAGGTCGGCGGCTAACGGTCCGCTTCGCTGCTCTACCTGAAGCTGCGAAATGCCCGCCTCCGAGGGTGCCGGAATCGGCGTCATTCTTGTCCGCGATCACGACATCCGGGGGATGTCCTTCGTGCATGGAACCTTCGCACGATGCGGAGCGCAGGCCGAGCATCTGCTAAAGGCGATTTTTCTGAGGCAATTAGTCTTCCAGGTCTCGAATTTTGACGCATGTTTTGCGTGAATTGGAAGGCGACTTTCGGATGCCAGACAAGACTATTTTCCTGGGTCGGCGACGCCCCCTAACAGCTTGTTAACAGAATCAGGCTTAGGTTGAAGCCGCTGCGAAATCGATCTGTATACAAGTATGAGGCGAGTCCCGATGCAGGCAGCGGAAGAAGGCCGGCCGATCACCCTCATCGTCGATGACGAGCCCGGGATCCGCAATTTCGTCCAGCATGTTGCCGAGGCGGTGGGCCTGCAGGCAGTCGGGGCCGCCAGCGGCGGCGCAGCGCTCGAGCTGCTGAAGACGGTAACCCCCTCGATCATTGTCATGGACATGCAGATGCCGAACGGCGACGGCATCCAGCTGATCCAGGGCCTGGCGGGCCTCGGCATCAAGGCGAAGATCGTGATTCTCTCGGGCACCGACAACCGGCTGCTCGAGGTGAGCGCCAGCATCGCGCGCCAACGCGGGCTCGACATCGGCGCCGTGCTGTCGAAGCCGATCCGCTTCGAGGAGTTGCGCAAGACGCTGGCGGCGCTCTATGGCGCATCGATGCCGTTTTCCGCGGAAACCCTCAAGGCGGTGATCGCCGACGATATCCCGATCCTGCACTATCAGCCAAAGATCCGCCTCGTCGATGCGAGCTTCGTCGGCGTCGAGGCGCTGCTCCGCTGCCGAGATGCGGCCGACCGGTCGGTGTCGCCCGAGCTGGTGATCGAGATCGCCGAGCGTTCCGGCCTCGCCACCGAGCTCAACCACCGGATCTTCCGGCAGGCGATCGCGCAGCGGCGCGCCTGGAGCGATGCCGGCAAGGAACTCGACGTCGCGATCAATCTCTCGGCCGCCGGCTCGTTCGACCGCGAGCTGCCCGACCGCCTGGCGGCACTCTGCTCCGAGCACAAAGTGCCGAACCACGCCATTACCCTGGAGATGACGGAGAGCAGCGTCGAGAACGACAAGCTCGTCGCCATGGAGACCATGGCGCGGTTGCGCCTGCTCGGCTTTCGCCTCTCGATCGATGACTTCGGCACCGGCCATTCCTCGCTGGTGCGGCTGCGACATATGCCGTTCACCGAGCTGAAGATCGACAAATCCTTCGTGATCAATCTCAGGGGCTCGAACGACAATGCGGTGATCGTGCGCTCGCTGGCGCAGCTTGCGCAGAATCTCGAGATGCGCTGCGTGATCGAAGGGGTCGAGGACGCAGAGGCGCTGCAATTCGCCCGCGGGCTCGGCTGCGACGAAGCGCAAGGTTACCATATCGCCCGGCCGATGCCGGCCGCGGAGATCCGCGAGTTCGAGCTCACCTGGCGCTGGCGCCGAGGCACGATGGGCGGCGCCGGCGAGCCGGGAGGCGACCCGCAACGCAACGGCACAACGCGAAGCCGCGAAACCGCCGAACGGGGCTAGTCATCCCGCCTTGCGCTCGCCGCTTCGGGCGCCGCCGCCACGCATGAGCGCGCGGCTTTCGCGGTCGAGCGACTGCAGCAGCGCATAGACCCGGCGCTTCGCGTCGTGGAACGCGGCGATCGGGGCGCCGCTGCGCCGCGTGATCTCCGAGATGCGCGACATCGCGCGCATCGCCTCGTCGATCGAACCATAGGCTTTGCCGGCGACGGCACCCAGCATGGCGGCGCCGAGCAGCACGGGCTCGGGCGTCGCCGGCAGCGCCACGGCGAGGCCCGTCGTGTCGGCCATGATCTGCCGCACCAGCGGGCTCCTGGCAGCGCCGCCGCTGATCACCATCAGCCCGCAATGGATCTCCTTCGCCCGCATCGCATCGACCACGTCGGCCAGGCCATAGGCGAGGCCGCAGAGGCCGGCGACATAGAGCGCCTCCAGGCTCTCGACCGTGCGTTCGAGGTCGAGGCCGGCGATGATGGCGCGGGCATCCGGATCGGCGAAGGGCGAGCGGTTGCCGAGGAACTCGGGCAGCACATGGATGTCGCGCGCCAGCCGCGCCGTCTCGGACAATGACGGGCTGCGCGCGATCGCCCGGCGTTCCAGATATTCGAGAATGCCGAGATGCGCCGCGTCGGCCGCCGCCGCCGCCTCGGGATAGGCCGGATGCGAGCGCACCAGATGGTCGATCCCCGCCCCCGCCGCCGACTGGCCGCCCTCGTTGAGCCAGCGGCCGGGCAGCATCGCCGAGAAATACGGTCCCCAGACGCCGGGCACGAAGCGCGGCTCCGCCGTCGAGGCCATGATACAGGCGGAGGTGCCCATGATGTAGGCGAGGCGATCGAGCGCCTCGGCCGGCTGGTCCTTCGCGTCCTCGGCCGCACCGCCGATCGTGCCGATGGCCCCGGCATGAGCATCGATCAGCGAGGCGCCCACCGGCGTGCCCGCTTTGAGTCCGAGCTCACCCGCGGCGACAGCGGTGAGGCCGCCGCCCAAAGCGGTCGCCGGCTCGACGATGCGGGAGCCGATCCGAGCATAGCCGTCGGCGGCGAGCTCGGGGAGGCCGATCGCGCGGAAATAGCTCTCGCTCCATTTCTTCTCATGGGCGAGATAGGTCCATTTGCAGGTGACGGTGCAGACCGAGCGGGCATCGTCGTTGGTCGCGCGATAGGTCAAGTAGTCGGCGAGGTCGTAATACTGCCGGGCGGCGCGGTAGCTCTCCGGCAGATGCTCCTTCAGCCAGAGGATCTTCGGCGTCTCCATCTCGGGCGAGATGATGCCGCCGACATAGCGCAGCACGGCATGGCCGCTGCGGTTGATCCGCTCGGCCTGCGCGATCGCGCGGTGATCCATCCAGACGATGACATTGCGGTTGGGATCGCCGGAGCGGCTGACGGTGAGCGGCGCAGCATTCTCGCCGAGCACGACCAGCGAGCAGGTCGCGTCGAAGCCGATGCCGCCGATCGCTTCGGGCGCCAACTTGGCTTCAGCCATCGCCGCCTTGATCGCAGTGGCACAGGCATTCCAGATGTCCTCGGAGGACTGCTCGACGATGTCGCCCGGCTCATGCCAGAGCGCGATCGGGTGCCGTGCCGTCGCCAGCAGGTTCCCGCTTCCATCGAAGACGCCAGCCCGCGCGCTCGCCGTGCCCACATCGACGCCGAGATAGGCACGCTTCGCCTCTCCGCCCACGCCAGCCTTCCTGCGCTAGTGGTACCGTCCCGCTTGAACGGCAGGTTCTTACCAGCAGGTATACCCGCCGTCGGCGAGCACGATGCTGCCGGTCATCAGGCTCGCCGCATCGGAGGCGAGAAAGAGGACGACCGAACCGATCTCCTCGACCTCGCCAAGGCGCCCCATCGGGGTGCCGCCGATCCAGGCATCATACATGGCGGGCTTGGATTTGACGAAGGCATTCAGCGGCGTGGCGATGTAGGTCGGCGCGACGGCATTGACCCGGACGTTGCGGGCACCCCATTCGGCGGCCAGCGACTTGGTCAAGTGGTGCACCCCCGCCTTGGAGGCGTTGTAGTAGCTCTGCTCCTGGGGCTTGTTGACGATGAAGCCAGACATCGAGCCGACATTGACGATCGAGCCCGATTTGCGCTGCAGCATGTGACGGCCGAAGGCGCGACAGCACCAGAAGGTGCCGTTCAGGTTGACGTCGAGCACATTCAGCCAGTGCTCGTCGGTCACGGTCTCGGCCGGAGTCTCGCTGCGGGCGATGCCGGCATTGTTGACCAGGATGTCGATCTTGCCATGGCGCTTGACCACGTCATCCGCAACTTGGGTGACCTGCGTCGGCTTGGTCACATCCATGAGGACGGTCTCGACCTCGTGGCCCTTGGCCTTCATCTCCTTCTGACCCTCGGCCGCCACTTTCATATCATTATCGGCGATGATCACCTTGGCGCCGGCTTCTGCGAGGGCCTCGACACAGGCGAGCCCGATGGCGCGGCCGCCCCCGGTCACCAGGGCAACGCGGCCGTTCAGCTTGAATTTTTCCAGGTACATGGCGGCCCTCTCTCGGCAGGTGTTGAGACGTTTTGGCGCTCGTCAACTCATCCAGTTGCCGCCGTCCACATTGAGGGTCTGGGCGACGACGTAGTCGGAATCGGCGGAGGCGAGGAAGACGGCGGCACCGGCGTGGTCCTCGGGGCGACCCATGCGGCCGAATGGAACCGCTTCGCCGACCAGCTGCTTCTTCTCTCCGATCGGGCGTTTCTCATAGCGGGCGAACAGCGCATCGACTTCGTCCCACATCGGCGTGTCGACGACGCCCGGCGCGATGCCGTTGACGTTGATGCGGTGCTTGATGAGGTCGAGCCCCGCCGATTGCGTCAGGCTGATCACCGCCGCCTTGGTGGCGCAATAGACCGAGACCAGCGCCTCACCGCGTCGCCCTGCCTGGGACGCGATGTTGATGATCTTGCCGCGACGGTCGCGCGTCGTCGCATTCTGGGCGATCATGCGCCTGGCGGCGGCCTGCAGGGTGAAGAACAGGCCTTTGGTGTTGACGGCGAAGAGCAAGTCCCAGCTCTTCTCGGTGACCTCGACGATAGGCGCCAGGTCGAAGACCGCAGCGTTGTTGACCAGGATGTCGATGCCGCCGAACCGCTGCACGACGGCCGCCATCATGGCGTCGATCGAGGCCTGCTTGGTGACGTCGAGCCCGACGGCCATCGCATTGGCGCCGAGCGCCTTGGCGGTCGCGTCGGCTTCGGAGAGATCGGCGACCGCGACCTTTGCCCCCTCGGCGAGATAGCGCTCGGCGATGGCGCGGCCGATGCCGCGCGCGCCGCCGGTGATGACCGCAATCTTGCCCCCAAGTTTCATGGCCGGAGTTTCATTGCCTGGGCGTCACCGAATGGCGCGGCCGGCTTCGTCGAAGCGGTGGAGGTGCTGGGGCGTGGGCATCAGGCGCACCTTGTCCTTGGAGTGGATGCCGAGCTCGCCCGTGCCGCGCGCGGTCAGCAAGCCGATGCCGGGCACGTCGACGTAGAGGAAGGTGTCGCTGCCGAGGTGCTCGGCGACACTGACCGTGCCATCCCAGCCCTCGCCGCCACGGGTGACAACGATATGCTCCGGCCGGATGCCGATGCAGGCAGCGCCCGCCTCCTTGGCGGCAGGGCCGGTGATGAAGTTCATCTTCGGGGAGCCGATGAAGCCGGCGACGAACTGGTTGACCGGGCGCTCGTAGAGCTCCAGCGGCGAGCCGTATTGCTCGATGCGGCCGGCATTCAGGACCACGATCTTGTCGGCCATGGTCATGGCCTCGACCTGGTCGTGGGTGACGTAGACCGCGGTCGTGGCGAGATCGCGCTGCAGGTGCGTCACCTCGAGCCGCATCTGCACGCGGAGCGCCGCGTCGAGGTTAGACAGGGGCTCGTCGAACAAGAAGGCCTTGGGCTCGCGTACGATGGCCCGACCGATGGCGACGCGCTGGCGCTGACCGCCCGAGAGCTCGCGCGGCTTCCGGTCGAGATAAGGCGTCAGGTTGAGGATGGACGCGGCGTGCTCGACCTTCTTGTCGATCTCGGGCCTGGCCGTGCCCGCCATCTTGAGGCCGAACCCGATATTGCCCCGCACGCTCATGTGCGGATAGAGCGCATAGGATTGGAACACCATGGAGAGACCCCGCTTGGCCGGCGGCACATTGGTGACATCAACGCCGTCGATCATCACCTTGCCCGCCGTGACGTCCTCCAGGCCGGCGATCAGGCGTAACAGCGTGGTCTTGCCGCAGCCGGAGGGGCCGACGAAGACCACGAACGAGCGGTCGGCGATCTCCAGGCTCGCGTCCGGGATGATGTCGTTGGAGCCGAACGACTTCTTCACGTGCTCCAGCGTGATACTGCCCATCTTCTTCCCCTACTTCACCGCGCCGAACGTGAGGCCGCGCACCAGTTGCTTCTGGCTGAACCAGCCGAGCACCAGGATCGGCGCGATCGCCATGGTGGATGCCGCCGACAGTTTGGCCCAGAACAACCCCTCGGGCGCAGAGAAGGAGGCAATGAAGGCGGTCAACGGCGCGGCATGCGAGCTCGACAGGTTCAAGGTCCAGAAGGCCTCGTTCCAGGCCAGGATCACGTTCAGGAGCAGGGTCGAGGCGATGCCCGGCAGCGACATCGGCGTCAGCACGAAGAGAAGCTCCTTGCCGATGGTGGCGCCGTCCATGCGCGCCGCCTCGAGGATGTCCTTCGGGATCTCCTTGAAATAGGTGAACAGCATCCAGACCACGATCGGCAGGTTGCCGAGGCCGAGCACGATGATCAGGCCGATCCGGCTGTCGAGCAGACCGGTGTCGCGATAGAGGAGGTAGATCGGCACCAGCACCCCGACCGGCGGCATCATCTTGGTGGAGAGCATCCAGAGCAGGGTGTCCTTGGTGCGCTTGGACGGAGCGAACGCCATGGCCCAGGCGGCCGGGATGGCGATCACGAGGGCGATCAGCGTGGAACCGCCGGCAGTGATGATCGAGTTCGCCGCATGCAGGAAGTAGTTGCTGCGGCTCTGCACCTCGCCGTAGTTCTCGGTGGTCCAGTGAAAGAACAGAAATACCGGCGGCGTCGAGAAGGCCTGCAGCTCGGTCTTGAAGCTGGTCTCGATCATCCAGAGGATCGGGAAGAAGATGATGAAGCCGACGAGCCAGGCGGCCGCCGTGTTGGTCGCGATCTTCGCCGGTGTCGTTCGCCGCGCCATGGTTCAGGCCTCCAGGTTCTTGCCGACGATCCTGACCAGGAAGAAGGCCAGGATGTTGGCGATGACGACGGCGACGAGGCCGCCCGCCGAAGCACTGCCGACATCGAACTGCAGCAGGGCCTCGGAATAGATCAGGAAGGCGATGTTGGTCGTCTGCAGGCCCGGCCCGCCGCCGGTGGTGACGAAGATCTCGGCGAAGACGGTGAGGAGAAAGATGGTCTCGATCAGGATCACCACCGTGATCGGCCGGGCGAGATGCGGCACCGTGATGTAGACGAACGACGACAGGGCGCTGGCCCCGTCCATCTCCGCCGCCTCCTTCTGCTCCTCGTCCAGCGACTGCAATGCGGTCAGCAGGATCAGCGTCGCGAAAGGCAGCCATTGCCAGGCGACGATGAGGATGACGGCCAGCATGGGCGCGTCGGTGAACCAGTCGATCGGCCGGAAGCCGAGCGAGGTCGCGATCCAGGCGAACAGGCCGGAGACCGGGTGCATCAGCAGGTTCTTCCACACCAGGGCCGAAACCGTCGGCATGATGAAGAACGGCGCGATCACCATCAGGCGCACGAAGTTGCGCCCGACGATCGTCTGGTTCATCAGCAACGCCACGAAGGTGCCGATGACGACCGTGATCGCCAGGACCGAGCCCACCAGGATCAGCGTGTTGACCAGCGAGGCCAGGAAGGCGGGATCGGTGAGGAAATAGTAGAAGTTGTCGAGGCCGGCGAAGCGTTCCTCGCCCGGATTGAGCAGGTTGTAGTTCTGCAGCGAGAAATAGATGGTCATTGCCAGTGGCACGATCATCCACACCAGCAGCAGCGAAACTGCTGGCGAGATGAGCGCACGCCCCATCGTGCGGGTCTGCTGGGTGGCCATGGCTACCTCCGGCGTCTCAATCTCCGGCGTTCGATGCGCGAAACGTCCGAGCGGCAAAGGGAGGCGGCCATCCGATCGACGATCCTTACGGGAGCGAGACCGGATGGCCGTGAGTTGCCGGGCGGGAGAACAGCCCGGCCCACGATGACCTCGGACAAGCCCTACTTGATGTAGCCCGCGCGCTTCATCTCACGCTCGACCGCAGACTGTGCGGCAGCCAGGGCGGCGTCAACCGAGGTGGCTCCGGAGAGCGCCGCGGAGAACTGCTGGCCGACCGTCGTGCCGAGCCCCTGGAACTCGGGGATGGCGGCGTATTGCACGCCGACATAAGGCACCGGCTTCACCGTCGGATGGCTGGGATCTGCCGAGTTGATGGAGTCGATGGTGGGCTTGGCGAACGGCGCCGCCTTCAGATAGTCAGGGTTGCTGTAGAGCGAGGTGCGCGTCCCCGGCGGCACGGCGGCCCAACCTTCCTTCGAAGCGACGAGCTCAGTGTAGTGCTTGCTGGTCGCCCAGGAGACGAACTTCTCGGCGGCATCGACCTTCTGCGAGCCCGACGGGATGGCGAGGCTCCAGGCCCAGAGCCAGTTGGCGTTCTTGCCGAGGCCCTTGTTCGGAGCGAGGGCGAAGCCGACCTTGTCCGCGACCTTGGACTGCTTCGGATCCGAAACGAAGGAAGCGGCGACGGTGGCGTCGATCCACATCGCGCACTTGCCGGAGTTGAACAGCGACAGGTTCTCGTTGAAGCCGTTGGAGCTGGCGCCCGGAGGGCCGGCTTCCTTCATCAGGTTGACGTAGGTCGTGAGCGTGTCCTTCCACTCCGGCGTGTTGAACTGCGGCTCCCACTTCTCATCGAACCAGCGGGCGCCGAAGGAGTTCGACATCGCGGTCAGGAAGGCCATGTTCTCGCCCCAGCCGGCCTTGCCGCGGAGGCAGATGCCGTAGACGTCGTTCGACTTGTCGGTGAGCTTCTTGGCGGCGTCGATGATGAAGTCCCAGGTCGGCGAATCCGGCATGGTGAGCCCGGCCTTCTGGAACAGGTCGGTGCGATACATGACCATCGAGCTCTCGCCGTAGAACGGCGCGGCATAGAGCTTGCCATCGACCGAGAGCGCGTCGCGGATCTTCGGCAGGAGATCATCGACGTCGTAGTCAGGGCCGAGATTGTCGAGCGACACCAGCCAGCCCTTCTTGGCCCAGATCGGCACTTCATAGGTGCCGATGGTGAGGATGTCGTACTGGCCGCCTTTGGTGGCGATGTCGGTCGTCACCTTCTGGCGGAGCACGTTCTCTTCGAGCGTGACCCAGTTCAACTTGATGTCCGGGTTCGCCGACGTGAAATCGTCGGTCAGCTTCTGCATGCGGATCATGTCGCCGTTGTTGACGGTGGCGATGGTGAGCGTGGTCTCGGCAAAGGCGGGAAATGCGGCAAGCAGTGCGGCCGCGCTGAGCGCGGCGCCGATCAACGGTTTCATTTTATCCTCCCACGTATCGCTGTGAGCTTTTGCCCCAGCAATGAACATACGCTCACACCATGGCGCACCACTGTCAATGGAGATTCGATGGTGCGCCGCAGCAAAAGACCGCAGACGGGGGCGGCATGCCCTGTTCGTTGCGCAACCACGTCGATCAAGATTGAGCGTCAGGTGTGGCTGGAGGTCGGCGCTGCAGACAATCGTTCGCGGGGCCAGCATCTGCCGGCGGCACTATCGCCCTCAGCCCTTCAGCAGCGCCTGTGCGGTGGCTTCGTCGGTGATGAGGCCGTTGATGACTCGGCCCTTCAGGGCGGCGCGGATCGGGACAACCTTGGAAGGGCCGACGGCGGCGCCGACGGTCAAGGCCTTGGCCGGGATCGGCAGGGGCACGCTGGTCAGGCGCTTGTTGGTGCCGCCGGGAAGCACATGGCCGTCGGCATCCATGGCCCAGGCGGTGACCTCGCCGACCGCGCCCATGCGGAGCATCTCCAGGAGCTCCTCGCGGCTGATGAATCCGTCGAGGAAGACCTGGGCATTGAGATCGAACTGGCCGATGCCGACCAGGCGGAGATCGGCCTTCTCGGCCAGCGCCCGCACCCGGGAGACCGGTGCGATCTTCATCACCTGCTGGCGCTCGGCATCCGAGGCAAGGAACACCGGCAGCGGCATCGGATAGTGCCGGGCCTTGGTCAGGTCGGCGAGCCGGGCCAGCGTGTCATAGAAGCTGGCCGAGCCGTCCGGCGAGATGTTGCCCACCAGCGAGACCACCTGATGGTTGGGGCAGTCCATCGGCGCGATCTGCTCGACCGCGGCGCGCATGGTGCGGCCGGTGCCAATGGCGATGATCGCCGGCTTCTCGGCGCGCAGCGTCGCCTCCAACAAAGCCGCCGCGCGTTCGGCGACGCCGGCGACCGCGGTGGGTGCCGCGGCGTCGGTCGGCACCACCTCGCAGAACCGCAGGCCGTATTTTTCGGTCAACCGCGCCGCCAGCTCCATGCAGGCGGCGATCGGATGCTCCAGGCGGAAGGTGATCAGGCGCTCGGAGAGGCAGAGTGAGACCAGACGCTGCGCCGTGGCGCGCGAAACCTTGAGCTTCTTCGCAATCTCGTCCTGGGTGTTGCCGGCGATGTAATAGAGCCAGCCGGCGCGGGCGGCGTCGTCGAGACGCGATCGTTCGTTGTCGGAGACGGCCACCGGACCCTAGCCCAAAAGACGAAGCTTCAGATCCGCCATCTTATCGAAGACTGCCACCGCCCCGGAAGCGCCGAGAAGCGCCCGGCCCTCGCGGTCGCGATAGTGGCTGCCGCCGATGAAGCCCCAGACCGTCATGCCGGCGGCGTGGGCGGCCGCCACGCCGGAGACGCTGTCCTCGATCACCAGGCAGTGCTCCGGGGCGACCCCCATGACCATGGCGGCGTGCAGGAACAGATCCGGCGCCGGCTTGCCCTGTCGCACCTGCTGGGCGGTGAAGACGCGACCCTCGAAATAGGGCTCAAGCTTGGCCAAGCTGAGCGAAAGCCGGACCCGCTCCGGGTCGCTCGAGGAGGCGAGACAATAGGGGACCTTCAAGGATCGCAGCAGCTCGACGATGCCCGGCATGGCACGCAGCGAGGCAGTGAAGACGCGGCGGATCTCGGCTTCCAACGTCGCCCGGAAATCCGCCGGCACGGGCTGGCTGCGCCAGATCTGATACTGGTCGGCCACCGCCTGGAAGCTGCGGCCGAGAAAGCGCTCATAGACCTCGGCGAGGTCGAGCTCGATCTCGTGCCGGCGCAGCAGCGCCAGCAGGCAGCCGCAGGCGAGAATCTCGCTGTCCACCACCACGCCGTCGAAGTCGAAGATGACGAGATCGAACTCGGCCATGGATCCCATCGGTGTGGAGGCGCCGGGTAGAAATCCCCATTGCGTCACAGATGCGAAAGTAGATCATATGCTCGGCCGGCGAGCAATCGTTCAACATACGGGCAAGCGCCCGCAGCCGATCAGGCGATGCCGAGGTGGCGCAGGATGGGCAGCCGTTCGGCCTTGAACTGCTCGGAGCGCTTGGCGAGCTCTGCGAGATTCTCGGCCTCGGTATCGAGCCGCTTGCCCTCGACCACCAGGCGGATGCCCTGGGGGCCGAGATTCTGCCAGACCAGACGGGCGGGATCGAACTTGCGTTGCAGCGCCAGGAGCATGAGCGCCTCGACGCGCGAGACCGGCACGCCGGAGCCGATGACCGGCGAGGCGAGGTAGCTGATCTCCCCGCTTACCAGGGCGCGCTGCAGCAGGGACGCATTGAAGCGGTCGGTCTGGCGCTTCCGCTCCGCTTCCGAAGCTTCGGGCAGGGCGGGCGCGACGTCCCCGGTCGAGACCAGGATCATCGCTGCCTGCATCAGCGCCGGCTGGTCGATCTTCTGCGCCGCGAGGGCGGTCGCAAGATCGGCCAGCGTGCGCGGCCCGGCCTCCAGTGCATCCAGGATCGGCCCGTACACCTCCGGCCGCAATTTGCACACGCCGACCGGGAACGGCACTTCCAAGGCGACCGACGCCTTCGGCTTCATCAGGGCGAGACGCGTGGCGCCGATGACGGAGCCGCGCCGCGCCGGCGAGATGCCGACCGCGCCCTTGACGAAGATGTCGCGGCGGAACTGCTGGTTCACCAGATAGTCGCGCATCTGCTGGCGCCGGATCGGATCGGCGATCTCATTGAGCAGCTTCTGCCCGTCGGGCGGCAGCGCGACGTTGTCCATGTGGTCGCCGAGATGGGAGGAGACGGCGAAGCTGAGCTTCGCCTCCCCGAGCTCGCGCGCGACCTCGCTGAAGTAGAACGGGGTCCAATGGCGATTGAGGTATTCATGCGCCAGGTAGGCGCGCGACATGCCCTTGATCCGGTCGAGCCGCTGCCCGACGCGCGGATTGTCACTGAAGTAGCCGGCCTTGGCGCCGCGCAGCCGCTCGGCCATGGCGAGCGCCTTCTCGATGCGCTGCTCGGAGCGCTCCTCGGGGCTGGCGCCGAATTCCGAGAGCAGCTGGCGAAGCGGCATCGCCGCCGCCCAGCCCGGCAGGGTGTTGTAGCTGATATAGACGGCGCCGCCGACCTTGAGCTTGGCGGCGGCGATGTCGACGATGGCGCGCCGGCTCTCCGGGCTGATCCAGGAGTAGATGCCGTGGAGGCAGACATAGTCGAACGGTGGCGTCTCGAGCTCCAGGAACTCCTGGAAGGACCGGTCGAGGCAGCGGATGTTCGAAAGCCCGCCGGACGCGGCGAGCTGCGCCGCACCGGCCGCATGCGAGGGGTTGAAGTCGGTCGCCCAGAAATCGCCGTTGGGATTGGCGGCGGCCAGGATGTTGACCGAGACCCCTTGCCCCGCTCCCAGCTCGCAATAGCTGAACGGACGGTCGAGCGCCGGGCCTTCGTAGCCGCCGAGCGCAAGCGCGAGATTGAGCAACGCGGGCGTCAGCTCGCGGTAGAAGCCGTGCGTGTAGCCGATGTCTTGTACGTAGCCTTCGTGCCAATCCGCCATCGCCGTCGCTTTCCCCTTGCCTCCAGCCTTCAGCGCTCGCGCATGCCGCCGGCGAAATAGTCGGTCAGCGGCCCGACCAGATATTCGAGCACGGTGCGCGGCTTCACCGGAATGCTGACGATGGCCGGCATGCCGGGCACCACGCTGATCCCCGGCATCGCCGCCAGATCGTCGGTGATGACCGCCCTGATCTCGTAATGGCCGCGCGGATCGGCCTGGGTTGCGACCCGGTCGGCCGAGACCTCGGTGATGGTGCCGTGCAGCATGCCAGTCGAGCGCTGGTCGTAGGCGGTCAGGCGGATCTCGGTCGTCAAGCCGGTCCGCACGTCGGCGATGTCCTCGGGCCTGACCATGGCCACGATCACCAGCGGCTCGCCGGCGGGCACGATCTCCAGGATGCGCTGTCCCGGCGAGATCACGCCGCCGACCGTATTGGCCGTCATGTTGAGCGCTGTGCCGGCGACCGGCGCCGTGATGACGGTGCGGGCCATCACGTCCTCCGAGGCATGCAGCCGCTCCACCATGGCGTTGATGCGGTCCGCAGTGTCGCTGAGGCTCTGGGAGACTTCCGAGAGCCGCTCCTTCTGCAGCTGCAGGATCTGCAGCTGGGCCTCGCCGATCGCCTGCTGGGTGCCGGCCTTGCTGCTCTTGTAGGCGCCGCTCTGGCCGCCCAACGCCGCGGCGGCACGCTGCAGCTCCAGGATCCGCGTCTTCGGCACATAGCCCTTGTCGTAGAGCTTGAGGGCGCTGTCGAGCTCGTCCTGGATCAGCTTCAGCTGCTCGTCCTGCGCCTGCTGCTGGACCGCGGCGCCGCCGATCTGCTGCGTGAGCTGCTTGATGCGCTGGTTGAGGACGGAGACCTGGCCGTCCAGCGTGCGCTTGCGCTCCTCGAACAGGTTGCGCTGGCCGTCCATCATCTCGGCCACGTCGGCATCGCCAGCGACGGACGTGAGCTCCGCCGGAAAGGTGATGGTGTCCTTGCCGTCGCGCTCCGCCTCGAGCCGTGCCTGCAAGGCGAGCAGCGAGAGGTACTGCGAGCGAACCAGCGCCACGGCGGCGCGCGCCTGGGTATCGTCGAGCCGCAGCAGCACCTGGCCCGCCGCGACCTTGTCGCCGTTCTTCACCAGGATCTCCTTGAGGATGCCGCCGTCGAGATGCTGCACCACCTTGTTCTCGCCGGTGACCGCGAGCGTGCCCGGCGCGGTCACCGCGCTCGCCAGCGGCGCGGTCGCCGCCCAGCCGCCGATCACGCCGAAGAACAGCAGCATGACGCCTGCGCCGATCCAGATCACCGGCCAAGGGCTGGTCGGCACGGCGCGCGTACCCGCCGCGCCGTAAGGGCGCGGGCGATCGACTGCGGTCGAGGACGGGGCGGTGGGAGTGAGGCTCATTTGGTGTTGCCCGCCCCCTGGTTCGCGATCCGCATCTGGTTCTCAGGCGTGCCCAGAGCCGCGAGAAACTCGGTCCGCGGGCTCAAGCGTTCGACCATACCGTCGCGCATCAGCATCACCTTGTCCACGGCGGAGAGCACGCCGGAGCGGTGCGAGATGACGATCGTCGTGGTGCCGAGCTCCTTGGCCTGGTTCAACACGCCGAGCAGCGCCCGCTCGCCGTCGGAATCGAGATTGGAGTTGGGCTCGTCCAGCACCAGCAGCCGAGGATTGCCGAGGATGGCGCGCGCGAGGCCGACGCGCTGGCGGGTGCCGCCCGAGAGCGCCGTGCCTGCGATGCCGATCTCCGTGTCGTAGCCGTCGGGCAGGCGCAGGATGAGATCATGGACGCCCGCGCGCTGTGCCGCCTCGATCACCTGCTCGGGGCTGGCGTCGCTGAAGCGCGCGATATTGTCGCGCACGGTGCCTTCGAACAGCTCGACCTCCTGCGGGAGGTAGCCGACATGGCGGCCGAAATCGCTGCGCTCCCAGTTGAAGACCTCGGCGCTGTCGAGCCGCACGCTGCCCGCCCGCGGCCGCCACACGCCGACCAGAAGCCGCGCCAGGGTGGATTTGCCGGCGCCGCTCGGCCCGACGACGGCGAGGCGCTCGCCCGGTTGCAGCACGAAGCTCACATTGTTTAGGGTCGGCTTGGCGGCGCCGCGCGGGATGAAGCCGACCGCCTCGACGGTCAACAGGCCACGCGGTGCCGGCAGGCGCATTGGATCGGAGAGCGGTTCGACCGCAAGCAGCCCGTTGATGCGCTTGATGGCGCCACGCGCGGCGACGAACGAACGCCAGCCGGCCACCAGCTGCTCGACCGGTGAGATGGTGCGGGCGAGCAGCAGCGAGGCGGCGTAGATGACGCCGGCCGTCACCTCTCCTTCGATCGCCATCCAGGCGCCGATGCCGATGATGGCGCTCTGCAGCGAGAGCCGGAAGAACTTGATCATGCCCTGAAGATAGGCGCCGAGCTCGCTGGCGTGGGTCTGCTGCCGCAGCATCTCCTCGCGGCTCAATCCCCAGCGGCGGAGGAACCCGGGCAGCATGCCCATCGCCTGAATCACCTCGGCGTTGCGCAGGCTCGCGTCGGTGAAGCTGTAGTTCTTGCGCGCCGCCTCCTCCGAGCGCCTGAGATACTTCGAGGTGACGAACTCGTTGGCGAAGGCGAGCGCGATCATGATCGCCATGGCGATGCAGGCGACCAGGCCCAGCAGCGGGTGCAGGAGGAAGCAGGCGATCAGGTAGATCGGCAGCCAGGGAAGATCGAAGATCGCCGAGGCACCCGTCTGGGTGAGGAAGCTGCGGAAGGTGTCGAGGTCGCGGACCATGCCGGGACGCTCGCCGATCTGGTTGCTGATCTCGATCTGGCGCCTCAGGATCTCGCCGGCCAGCACCACGTCGAGATGGTTGGAGAGCCGCACCAGCAGATGGTTGCGCGCGGCCTCCAGCATGCTGAGGGTTATCATCGCCAGCACCGCGGCCATCGAGATCATCAGCAGCGTCGGAATGTGGCCGCTGTTCATGACCCGGTTGTAGACCTGCAGCATGTAGATGGTCGGCGTCAGGTAGAGGAGATTGATACCGAGGCTGAAGAGCGTCGCCGCCAGCAGATGCGGCCGGCTGGACTTGAGCGCGAGACGGATCGCGGTGGCGCGGGGCTGGGAACTCATGATCCGCCCTTCTGCCGCGCGGCCTGGCGCGCGATCGTTCCGGAGATGTAATCGGACGCGTGGGCCGTGCCGTTGCGCCGGTCGTATTCGGTGAGGGCGAGGCCGGCGAGATCGTGGGAGCCGAGCACGGCATCGAGGATGGCGGCGAGCTTCAGCAGCTTGGCGTCCGAGAGTTTGTCGAAGTGCATGAAGTCGCGGACGAACACGGCGTCGGCCCAGAGGATCTGCCGGAAGCCGGCGCCGGGGTCGCTCGGCGCGTTGAACGGCTTGAAGAAGCGACGGCTCATGCCGAGGAAGGTATGGAACTGGTACCCCGCCGCACGCAGGTGTCGATCGATGTCGCCGAACAGCGGCTGATCCCGATAGAGCGGCACGAACTCGACCTCGGTGATCACGACCAATGCGGATTCGAGCGCACGCCGCGCGCCCCTGAAGACGTCGAGCTCGCCGCCCTGGATGTCGATCTTGATGAGATCGATGTCCCCGAGCCCTTCGAGATGCGCGAGATCGTCGAGCCGCCTGGTCTCGATACCGCTGTGCTGCGCCACCGGGACCACCAATTCCGGAAGGAAGGAGAACTTCTCCAGGAGCGGGGTGTTCGGCGCGTAGAGCGAGCCGGTCATCGCCAGGTTGGTCTCGTGGAAGGTCCGGACGCTGCCGTCGCCGATGAAATAGGGATAGTACCGCCCGGCACCGGCGCCGCGGTTCAGCTTCTCGCATTCCGCGGCGTTGGGCTCGAAACCGACCACGCGCGCCCGGCCGGCTGAAATCAGCGGGCGATAGGGTTCCCGCTCCGAGCCCAGCGCCATGGCGCCGATATCGACGATGTTGACCGTCTCGAAGTCAGGCAGGAGCGCCAGCGGTCGATCCGTCACGACCCGCCTCGCCTGCTTCTGCCAATAGGCGGGATTGAGATTGTCTGCGGCCGCATGGAGCAGACGCGGGGAAACAGTGCCGGTCGCAACGCCGGCGCGCCGGCGCGCGAGCAGGCGCCGCCGCTCGGCTTCCGCGCCGGCCAACCCGGTCTCGTGCAGCGCGTCCTGGGCCTCGAGATCGGGTGTTGCGAACACGCCGGCATAGCTGCCGAGCCGGATCCGCGCCTCCAGGACCGCTGCTTGGCGCCAGATGCTCGCGTCGCCGCCGGGACTGACGGTTTCGCTCCGCGCGTCGGGCGCCAGGAAGGCGAGGCCGTCGTCCGCCGCGTTCCAGAGCGAGGCCGCTTCCATGCGCTTCAGCACGGCGACGGCGAGGCCGCGGCGGCCGAGATCGGCGGCGGCCCGGACGAGCGAGGCGGCATGCACGAAATCCGGATGCGCCTCGGCGAGCTGCAGCAGCGACTGGAAGGCATGCTGCAAGGCGGCGAGCCTCTCGCCCGGTCGCCGTGCCGCGTCCTGGGCCAGGCACCAGGCGGAGAGCGCACGCCCATATTCGGGCTCGGTGCGCATACGCTCCGACCAGCGCGGCATCGCCGCCTGTGCATAAGGCTTGTCGCGGAGCGTCTGCTGCCAGAGATCCGGCGCCATCGCGCGCGCATCGAACGCGGGCGGCGCGTCGCAGAGCAGACCGCGCACGACGAGCTTCGCGGCGCGGTCCGGCTTGCAGCAGAAGAGATTGAGCAGGAAGGGATCGGCATCCGTCTCGCCGTCGAACGGCGCCAGCAGGCCGAGCCCAGGCACCAGTCGGTAGGCGCGATAGCCGAGCGCCGCGAACTGATCCTTCAGCGCGAGATTGAGGTGATTGCCGTGCTTCACCTCGAACATGACGAGCGGCGAGGCGCGTTCGAAGAACCTGGCGCCGCCGCGGATCACGTTCGGCTCCTCGCCCTCGGCATCGAGCTTCAGGAAGTCGATCGCGGGCCAGCCGTTCTCCGCGGCCCAGAGATCGAGCGTCGTCAAGGCCACGGTCTCGGCGCCGGTGACGCCGGGCTCTCCGGCCTGCAGCGTGTTCAACTCGGATTGCGCACCGGTACCGAGCCGCGCTTCCCCGCTATGGTCCGAGAGTGCGGCGCGGATCAGCGCCACATTGGCAAAGCTGTTCGCCGCGATGCTGCGCGCCAGCAGATCGGCGGTGCCGCGGGCCGGCTCGAAGCTCCAGACCCGCCCTTCCCCGCCGACCGCGCGGGCGGCCGGCAAGGAGTAGACGCCGCAATTGGCACCGATATCGACCACGCGATCGCCTGGGCGCAGGATCGCCCGCACAAAGGGCGCCTCGTCCTCGAACCAGTCCTCCCGCTCGAGGAGCACGTTCGGCGTGATCAGGGAGAGATCGTCCGGCACGCAGATCTCGACATCCCCCCTGATCCGGAGTTGCAGCACGCTCGGTTCCGTTGCGGATGTTCCACACCAGTCGCACCACATCGTGCGAAGTGCCGCCTCGAACTTGCTGGCGAAACCCATGGCGTCGCAGAGCGGCGAGGCACGCATCTGCTCGCGCAGTCCCGCCCGGAGCGCGGCCAAGCCCGGCAGGTCGGCGGCGAGTGCCGCAGCCGCCGAGACGAAGCCGGCCTCGCTCTCGGCCACGAG
>Ga0335069_10004565_pt1 | contig 20451 bp, 19 predicted proteins | sample Lox_Sample_11_FD_206714 | JGI IMG/M metagenome (GOLD analysis project Ga0335069, IMG submission 206714) | Soil microbial communities from Loxahatchee National Wildlife Refuge, Florida, United States - Lox_Sample_1.1 | ecosystem: Environmental > Terrestrial > Soil > Wetlands | place: USA... | reverse complement strand
TACGGCACGAGGGTAGACCGTTCGAGGCTGGATCGCTATACAGCGTGAGGATGGAAATGCCCGACCTCGGTAACCGCAGGCGCGACGTTGGTCCGGAATCGCCAGACCTTGGTCGAGTTCGCCTACAACGTTCGTCTAGAGATGCTGAGGCGGTCGGCCATGCGCACCAGCTCCGGCAGCGAGGCCGCGCGCATCTTGCGCATGATCTGGCCGCGGTGCAGCTTGACGGTTGCCTCGCTCAGCGCTAAGTCGGCGGCGATCTGCTTGTTCGGGCGTCCGCTGACGACCTTCGTCAGGACGTCGCGTTCACGCGCCGTGAGAGCTGCGAAGCGTGCCTTCAGCGCGGCGACCAATCGCGTATCCGCCCTCCGCTCACGGTCGCGCTCGATCGCCGCGTGGATGGCGTCGAGCAGCTCCTGATCGTGGAACGGCTTGGTGAGAAACTCCACGGCACCAGCCTTCATCGCGCGAACGGACATGGGAATATCACCGTGGCCGGTGATGAACACGATCGGCAGGTCCACGTCCGACCCCGCCAGCGTTCGCTGAAACTCGAGCCCGCTCTGCCCGGGCAGCCGGACATCGAGGACGAGGCAGCCTGGCACGTCCGGCCGTGCGCTTTTCAGAAACTCCTGCGGCGACTTGAACACGCGCGCTTCGAGCCCAACCGATTGCAGCAGATCTTCGAGCGTACTGCGAATCGAGGGGTCGTCGTCGATGACGAAGACAACGGACTGGTCTTGCGGCGCGCGCATCGGGAAGGCAACAAGCTCGATGGATGGGGTGGCCGAGCAGCTCGACCCGGATTTGGAATTATAGCTTCCATATGCCGGTTCTTGATGATCGCTTGAGCGTCGCCGCAGGCGCGGCTGCCCGACCTGGTCGCGCCGACCGCGCGCCCGCTGAGCCGGCGGCATCCGGGACGGGGAGATGAGGTCTTGGAGCAAAACTATTGCCGAAAAGGGGCCGAAAGAAATATGCGTATTCAACCGGTCGACGCAACAGATTGCTGGAATCGTTCGGCGGGTGTCTCGTAGTTTAGTGTCTTTCTCGGGCGTTCGTTGAGTCGTCGAGCGATCGCGTTGAGTTTGAATTGCGAAGAGGCTGAAAGGCCAAAGCCCTTGGGCAAGCATTGCCTCAACAACCCGTTCGTATTCTCATTCGACCCCCGCTGCCAAGGACTCTGAGGATCACAGAAATAGACCTTGAGTCGGTGGCCGGCGTGAAGCGCTTGTGATCGGCCATCTCTTTGCCGCGGTCGCAGGTCAGCGATTTGTAGAGTTCCTGCGGTAACTCTTGCGCATGTTTAATGAAGGCGTTGACGACCGTTGCGTATCCTTACCGTCGACTTTCGCGAGCATGACATAACGCGATCGACGTTCGACGAGACCCGCGATCCGCGATCGCAGTCAGCGCAACCACGACACCAAACATTGAACCGCCCCGGGTTTGCCGGAGACTCCATTACTTGAGAGGATGGAGTCATGAACAAGACGACGAAGTACTCACCGGAGGTGCGGGCGCGGTCGGTATGCCTCGTGTTCGAGCAGGACAAGGAGCACGAGTCGCAATGGACGGCGATCGGTGCGATCGCGGCGAAGATCGGCTGCACGGCGGAAACCTTGCGCAAGTGGGTGCGGCAGGCTCAGCGTGACCAGGGGCGGCGCAATCGACGTGACCAGCGCGCCGGCGCGGGGCACCACGTTCTGCATCTATCTGACTTTGGCGGATGTGCCAACCGCGCGCGGTTCGACATAATCGTTGACCTGACTGCGTCAACGATCGATGCAGTCCGCTCGCGCTCGCTTTGATCGAGCGCCGATTGCGCGCTCGGCACGGCTCGACCCGCAACGATGGGACAGGGTGCGACGCGTTTCATTTGCTTGACCAGATGGCGAATGTGACGGTCGTGCGTCCCCCGGAAACCAACGTGTGACGCGGGGCCGTGCAGACTGGAATCGCTCGGAACGAAAGGCGCGAGCGAAGGTGAAGCCACGGGATCGAAAGACTGCCGAACCCCAATGAACGCTTTCAAGAGAAAGGACTGCGTCATGCCTGCCAGCGACAGATGCATAGCCGTCGCCGTTTACGACGAACACAGCGCAGCAGAAGAGGCGGTAAGGGCGCTTCAACGCGCCGGCTTCGACATGAAGAAGATTTCCATCATTGGCAAGGACTACGAGACGGACGAGCACGTTATCGGCTTCCTCAACGCCGGCGATCGGGCGAAGCTCTTCGGCAAAGTTGGGGCACTCTGGGGCGGCTTCGTCGGCGTGCTGTTCGGATCAGCGTTGATCTTCGTCCCCGTGATTGGTCACGTGATCATCCTGGGGCCGCTAGCAGCGGCGATCGTCGGCGCAATAGAAGGCGGCGTGGAGGGCGCGGTTGTCGGGGGCGCCGTCAGCGCCTTGGGGGGCGCCTTGTCGGCGATTGGCATCCCGAAGAATTCGGTTCTGCAGTACGAGACGGAGCTGAAGGCCAACAAGTTCCTGGTGGTCATCGCAGGCGACGCGGTTGAAATCACGCACGCCGCGGAGGTGCTGAAAACGTCAGGCATTCGATCATTCGACCATCACGTCCAGTCGACCGAGACCGCTCCCGCAGCGACGGGGTAGGCCCCTTGGGGGCCACGAGGGTCGCGGCGCTGCCGGAACACGCGTCGCGCCGGCGGTAAGCACTCCTGTCAAGGTTGCATTTGTGACACTTCCGACCTGCGCTGAAACCAACGCGTGAAAAACCCGCGCGATAGTCACCGCGACCCGTTGGAGAGCGCCGATGAGCAATGATGGAGCGAACCGCCGCCGCATCTTCCTCAAGCAGGTCGCCACGGCCGTCGGCGCGGCGCCACTCGCTCTGAGCGCAACCGGCGCGGCTGCGGCTGCCGCCGTGGCCGTGCCGGGGACCCCGCAGCCGCAGGACAGTAATCCCGCTACGCCTGCGTGGCACTTTTTCAACGGCAACGAGGCGCGCGCCGCCGAAGCCACGGTCGCGCGACTGATTCCCGCCGACGACGCCGGCCCCGGGGCGAAGGAGGCAGGCGTCGCCGTGTTCATCGACCTCCAACTCGCTGGCGCGTGGGGCAACGGGGACCAACTGTATCGCCAGCCGCCGTTCCTTGCGGGCACGCCGCAGCAGGGCTACCAGCTTGCCTTCACGCCGGCAGAGATGTTTCGCCTCGGTTTCGCCAAGCTTGATGAAGCGGCGCGCAGCGCCCAGGGCACCGCGTTCGCCGACCTCACCCCGGAACAGCAGGACGCGCTCCTCGCCCAGGCAGAGCACGGTCAGCTCGATTTCGGTGTACTGCCTTCCGGCGCATTTTTTGCCGCCCTTCTCGACGCCACGATGGAGGGCTTCTTTGCCGATCCGATCTACGGCGGCAACCGCGCCAAGATCGGCTGGAAGCTGGTCGGATTCCCAGGCGTGCACGCGAGCTACGCGAACGACATCGAGAGGCATGGCGTGGCGTGGACGCGCCCGCCTGCCTCGATCGCCGACGCGGAGTAGCGGAGGAGAGCGACCATGAGCAAGACCATGCCCGCAGTCGACGTCGTCTTGATCGGCGGCGGCTGGACGGGCTCGGTGATCGGTAAGGAGCTCGCGGCAAGCGGCAAGCGCGTCGTGGTGCTCGAGCGCGGGCAGCCGCGCTGGACCTCACCCGACTTCCAGGCGCCCGGGGTCCGCGACGAGCTCAAGTACACGCGCCGGCACGAGCTGCATCAGAACGCAGCCACCGAAACTTACACGTTCCGCAATCGCGTGGATGAGGTGGCGCTGCCGATGCGGCGCTGGCAATTCGCGTATCCCGGCAATCACCTCGGTGGCGCCGGCGCGCATTGGTCGGGCGCCTACTATCGATGGGACCCCGTCGAGTTCAAGATCCGCAGCCACTACACGCAGCGTTACGGTGCGCGCATCTTCGAAGCGGGAATCACCGCGCAGGACTGGCCGCTCACCTACGACGAGCTCGAACCCTACTATGACCGTTTCGATCACCTGGTGGGCGCATCGGGTTTCGCAGGCAATCTGAACGGCGTGATCCAGCCCGGCGGGAATCCCTTCGAGCCTTGGCGTTCGCGGCCCTACCCCAACCCGCCGATGCGGGTCCCGCACGCACCGGCGCTCTTCGGCGAGGCGGCGGCGAAGCTCGGCTATCACCCGTACATTCAGCCGTCGGCACTCTCGACGCGTCCCTACGTGAACAGCGAGGGACTGCACATGAACGAGTGCGTCTATTGCGGCTTCTGCTCGAACTTCGGGTGCGAGCAATTCGCCAAGGCCTCGCCGCAGGTGTGCATCCTGCCGGTGGCGCTCAAGCTCCCCACGTTCGAGCTACGCACCGGAGCGCATGTGTTGCGCGTCGAGCTCGACAAGAATCGCAAGCACGCGCGCGGGGTCACTTACGTCGATGCGGCCGGCGTCGAGACCTTCCAGCCGGCGGAAGTCGTGATCCTCTGCGCATTCGCAATCAACAACACGCGGTTGCTGCTGCTCTCGGGCATTGGCCGGCCGTACGACCCGGCGACGGGCAAGGGTGTTGTGGGGCGCAACTACACGCACCAGACGTCCTCCAGCGTGAGTCTCTTCTTCGAGGAATCGGTGAACATCAATCCGTTCATGGGCGCGGGCGCCGTCGCCGTGACGATGGACGACTTCTGCACGGACAATTTCGACCATGGCCCCCACGGCTTCGTGGGCGGCGGCTATATCCAGATCCAGGTCGTCTCGGGCGCGCCCATCGGCAACCGGCCCACGCCTCCCGGCACGCCGGGGTGGGGCAGCGCATGGAAGAAGGCGGCGAAGCGCTACTACAACCACTCGATCCCGATCACCATCACCGGTTCGGCGCTACCCGTGCGCGGCGGCTATTTGAGCCTCGATCCGACGTACAAGGACGCCTGGGGCCAGCCGCTGCTTCGAATCACCTACGACTTCCCCGACAACGACATCAAGCTCTCCGCCTTTCTCACCGAGAAGGGCACGCAGATAGGGCGCGCAATGCGCGGTGTCACGCTCGCGCAGGGAAACCCGCGCACCAAGCCGTACGGCGTGGCGGCGTATCAGTCCTCGCACATCAACGGCGGCGCCGCGATCGGAGCCGATCCTGCGACGAGCGTGGTCAACCGCTATGGCCAATGCTGGGACGTGCCGAACGTCTTCGTCACCGGCGCGGCGCTCTTTCCGCAGAACTCCTGCTACAACCCGACCGGCACAATAGGCGCGCTTGCCTACTGGACGGCCGACGCGATCCGGCGCGAGTACGTGAGGGCGCCGGGGAGGTTGATCGCATCATGAAGCGTGTGATTGTGGCCGTAGGTGCAGGGCTTGCTTGCGCGCTCGCGGCGCTCGCCCAGTCGCCCGACTTCGCGCGCAAGCCTCCTGCATGGCAGGTCGCACTCGCCGCATCGAAGGATTTGGCCGCAGGCAAAGCGATCGCAGCAAGCGGCAAGGGCGCCGCGCTCGCCTGCGCCGGCTGTCACGGTGCGAACGGCACGCCGGCGGACGGCGCGCCGTTCCCCCGGCTCGCGGGTCTGCCGGTCGAGTACGTTGCGAAGGAGCTCTTCGACTACCGCGACGGATCGCGCCCCAATGCCATCATGGCCCCCATCGCCAAGGCGCTCACCGACGCTGACATCGCGTCGCTCGCCTGGTACTACGCCTCGCTGGACGCGCCTGCAGCAAAGGCAGCATCGGCGCCGCAACGGGCTTGGCAACTTGCGCGATACGGCGACAACGCGCTCGCGATTCCGGCCTGCGTCGACTGCCACGGCAGCGTAGTTAGCGGCGGTGGCCCGATCCTTCCGGGGCTCGCGCAACCCGCGGCGTACACGACGGCTCAGCTCAGCGCATTTCGTACCGGCGAACGCAAGAACGACGGCGACGGCATCATGCAAGCCATCGCGAAGCGCCTTTCGGAGGCTGACATCAAGGCACTCGCCGACTACTACGCCGAACGATGACGTGCGACAACGACCTCTCGGAGAGACCGTGCAGTCCGATTAGATCCGGGGCCAGATTCGCTGGACAGCGAACAAAGCTCGCGGTATCGGATTGGCTTTCGAGACATGAGGAGCAGGCGTGTCGCAGCATAGCAACATGCGAGCCATGCTTTGTGGGATCGCGCTTGCGATTCTTCTGATCGGTGCCTTTCCCTTAGAGGCAGCTCCGCGCGACGGGCCACCGATCACCGTCGAAGTGTCGTCGATGCAGGAGTTCAGGGCGGCGGCAGAACGCGCCACACCCGGCAGCGTGATCCGTATCGCTCCCGGCACATTTTCGATGTCTGCCGACGATCCGCTCGTCAGGATCAAGGGACTACAGGGGTCACCCGATCAGCCGATCGTCATCCAGGGTACACGCGGCCCCGCTGGATCGCGGCCGACGATCATCGACGGCGGCCGGAGCCTCGACGCCACGCTGGGAATGATCGAGCGGTTTCGGCAACCGGGCGGGCGTGCGCCTGAGCTCGACGAGTTGATCAAGGAAAACCAGTACCGGACGCGGCAGGCCGTCAACTGTCTGGTCCTCGAGGATGTCGCCTATCTCGTGATCGAGGAGTTTACGATGCGGAACTGCTGGCCGACGTCCATTGCCTTCCTGTCGAGCCATCACATCACGCTGCGCGCCAACACGATCGTCGGGTCGACGTACGTGTTCTTCCTCGATCACCGATCCGACCATTTCGTCGTCGAGGACAGCGTGTGGACGCAGGACGATTCCGGCTATGCGCCGGACGAGTCGGGCTACGCGGGCCGCTACGACCCGACGCCGAAACCCGGGCGCATGTGGGACACGGTTCCCTGGGGCGTCTCGCACCACGGTTCGCGCGCGTATCTCAACGGAAGCCTGATCACGAGCTTCGGCACCCGCGGCGACATCGTCGTCCGCCATAACATCATCCGCAACGCTTATAACGGCGTCCGGATTCGCGCGAATCATTGCGAGCACCCGCAGTGCAACGTGAACGTCGAGATCTACGACAACGATTTCCAGTTCGTCCGCGATAATCCCGTCGAGCCCGAAGACCAGGCGATTAACTGGTGGATTCATCACAACCGGATCTACAACGCGCACGGGTGGTTCTCGCTCGATGGCGTCGGCGGAGGACCCATCTACATCTTCGGAAACGTCGGCTGGTTCGACGACAAGCCGGCGCGGGAATGCATCCCGGCGATATGGGCCGCCGACAGCACGCTCCAGCCGGACGGCACCTACGCTCCGACCACCGAAGGCGAGTGCAGCCACAGCCGAACCGGAAAGGTGATCAAGCTCGGCGAAGGTGCAACCGAGCTCAAGGAGCCGATTTACGTGTTCAACAACAGCTGGTATGTCCGGGCACCCGTCGTCGACGGGGGCATCGCCAAGTTCCGAGCATGGAACAACGCAACGCTCTTCTGCGATCCCAACGCAATCGCGCCGGGGATGTGCGTCGCCGAGTACGAGACCGAAAGGAACTGCGTGCAATCCGCGCCCGGCGCGACCGATGGAGTTCCGAATCGCTTTCCATTGGGTCTGGATCGCGTGCCCTTCGTCGACTGCTTTGGGGTAAGCCCGAGCGACAACGCGAGCCACGGCATCAGCAATCACCCCGACTATCCGGACAGGCTCGCCGCGCTGGGGTATCCCGTGGGTGGAATCCACGGCGACCCTGGTTTCGTCAACGGCCCGATGGGCGACTTCCGGTTGCGGCCCGATAGCCTTGCCCGAGGGAAGGGTTGCACGGTGATCCGCGCGGCGGACAGTTCGCTCGCGTGCCCGGAGCCGGGAGCCGAACCTGCGCCGGACATCGGAGCCTATCAGGGAGAAGCTGCCATCGAGGGTCCCGACTATCTCCATCGCGGCGACGAACAACCCCGCATCATGAAAACAACCTGGCAGAACACCGATGGTTCAGTACGGTTGGAGGTCGTGTTTTCGACAACGATTCAGGACCCGCCGAGCGAAACGCGTATCGAGCTCCGCGCCGAGGCCGGCGACTCGTTCCGATCCGAGCCTTGCCAGAAGGTGCGACGGATCGCGCTCGATTGTCGCTTTCCGGGGCTGCGCGCGGCTCCTTCGACAACTGCAACACTTCTTGTTCCGAGTTCCATCCGGAGCTCGGGCGGGAAACCCCTCACCTTATGGGCAGCGGGAGCGTCGCGCGTCGAATTTCAGTGATGGACCACGAAGTCGCCCGCGCATTAGCGAGCGGGCACTCGGACGGGCGGTTTGAGGCGAAGCTTTCTTGCCCTGCATAGCCTCGGTCGTCGAAGGTCAGCAACTCGGTGCACGCTTTGCTGGCCCGAGGTGCAGCGAATCGGCAAAGTCGATTCCATTACGACAGGGACCCAACGCTGCTTCGATCTCGTCGCGATCCTCGACTGTTACTCCAGACAACGCGATCAAATGCGCGAAGCAATCGATCACTTTGTCTTCCGGTTGGTCAACCACATGCCATAACAGCCATTCAAGTTCCAAGATCACCGTCTTCGGGACGCACCCCGTCAGATGAAAGCACGCCAGCGGCAATACGTCAGACATGACAACTCTCCTTGGTGGAATCAACAAAAAAAGGGAGCGGCCATCCCCGGCGGGGACAACAAACTCCCCGCTGGGTAGAACGACTTCGACTGAACCTCAGACCGCTAGCGGTCCGCCGACTTCCAGAGGCAGGACGGCATTGGGCGCCGATCTCTCGGCAAAGGGCGACGCTTGAGGAGCGTCATTCCGGCCTGACGGGGCCAACGTACTGCAACAAAACGGAATCCCTTACCCCCGCGCGACGGGCGGTCTTGCGCGTTACTACCGAACCAACCCATGCAAGCAGTACAGCAGAAAACGTATCTTCCGAGCAGGCGTTTCTCGCTTTGCTTTCCACTGGTACATGGGCGCCACCCCATCCGTCTATTTGCGGCGACGGCGCGGGTGGCCTCTCGTCGTCGTGCTAACTGCCAGGCGTCGCCCGATATCATCCCGACCGTTGCGGCGCACCTGTCTTCGGCATCACTGCCGCCGTTTACAAGCCAGGCTTGCAGCGGCAGTATGTTGGCGCGCAGGGATAAAGAGCGATCGTTGAGAAGAGGATTCTACCCAGTCGAAAATCTGCATTGTGCGCACGGCTGTTCATCCGGTTCCTCCTGCCCATTAGGAGGGGCAGCCCGTCGTTGTGTCCGCCGCAGGACATCGCGGGCACCGCCGAGGCGTCATTGGGGATGAGCGGCTGCGTGCGCAGGCGTGCTGTAGTCGCGCACCAGGCCGCCCCGCGTTAGATGATGTGTCGTCGACATCGTCGACGAGCAGTGCGCGGTAACCAGTGACCACGTCATCGCACGAGTAAAAATGTCCAAGCGAAGCGTCACCCACCGAATGATTGAAGCATTCCGGGCTGCGATGCTGCACGGGGGTATCAGCGCTGGCGCCGACGCGCTTGGAATTCCGCAGCCGTCGATGAGCCGGATCATCTCCGACTTGCAGAAGGCCGTCGGGTTTCCCCTCTTTCAGAAGAGCGGGCGGACGATCAAGCCCACGGACGAAGCGGTCGTGCTGATGAACAAGGTGCAGCAATCCTTCATCGGTCTCGAAGAGATTGCGGGCTTCTCGGAACAGTTGCGCAAGCAGCGAACTGGCAGATTCTCGGTCTGCACCGTCCCGTCCGTCGGTCACTCCGTGATGCCCGAGATCATCTACCACCTGCGCAACAAGTTCCCAGATGTGATGATCAGCCTGACCATTGCTTCGTATCTCGAGGTCGCCCAGAAGGTGCGAAGCAGGCAGGCGGACATCGGCCTGACGGCAGACGCCCTGTCGATTGGGGCGCTGGAGACGGTGGCCGAGTTCTCGTCCGACTGCGTATGCATCGGGACTCGGAAATGGTTGCCCCAACGCGCGACCCATATCGAGGTCGAGGATCTGGCCGGCAAGCCGTTCATCTTGCCCACAGGCGCGTTCCAGCGGAGTCTGAATGCCCTCTTTTCCACCCATGGCGTCGTGGTCGACACGATGGTTGAAGCGTCGCTGTTCCACACGATCAGCGAACTTGTTCTCAGAGGCATGGGTGTGTCCGTGGTGGACGGCCTGACTGGAGCCGCGCACAAGCTCAGGGGTGGCATCACCATTCCCCTTCGTCCCGCGTTGACCTACACCGTCTATGCGACAGCCATGAGCGATACGCGGCTGGGGCCGCCCGCCCGCGAGATGCTGCGCTGCCTGGCAGACGCCAGGGATAGCGCGCAAACGCATACCGCCCGTGAATAGGTCCATGGCAGGGCCGTGATGGCTAAGTGCGAGGGGGCTCGCTACGATTCCCGGCAATAGCAACCTGCGATGGAGGCCGAAGGATGAACCCCTCGATGCGCATTCGGACGGTGGCGGCCGCACTGCTGCTGGGTGGCCTTTCCGCGGCACACCTCGCGCGGGCCGAGTACCCGGAATCGCCCGTGCGGATCGTCGTCAACGCCGCCCCAGGTGGCGCGGCTGACGCGACGACGCGCGAGGTCGCCGCCGAGCTCTCCCAGCGTCTGGGCCATCACTTCATCATCGACGACAAGCCCGGCGCGGCGCGTGCCGTCGGGCTCAACGAGGTCGCGAAGACCGCCCCCGATGGCTACGTCATCGGCAACAACAACCTGGCCATCTTTGTCGTGAGCGCGCTCACTGCCAAGCACTTGCCGTGCAATGTCGATTGGGATTTCACGCCGGTCGCGAAGGTGTTCACCCAGGCCAACCTCGTGGGCGTGAGGCCGAGCTTGCCCGTCAAGACCTTGAACGAACGTGTCGCTTACGCATCGACGCCATATCAAGGTTGGATAGCCCTACCGCACATCTTCATTTGACCTGATTGCCGTGAGCCGCAAGATTTTCCCCGGCGCCACACGGGCATGCCGAGGCTGCAAAGCGACGCGAAGCCAACGCCGTCACCACGACGGGCCTTTTCTTACTGGGGTTTGTATGAATCGAATCAGAGCCTTCTCCCTCGCGCTGGCGACGTGCGCTGCGGGTCACGCGATCGCACAGCAGCCGACGATTTATGTCGGCGGTCCTGGCGGCAGTACGCAAAACGTGTTCAAGGAGAAAATCATCCCAGCGTTCGAAAGCGCGCACCGCGTCAAGGTGGTCTACGTCTCAGGGATTTCCAGCGAACTCGTCGCCAAGCTGCAAGCCCAGCGCGGCAAGCAAGAGATGAACGTAGTGATCGTCGACGACGGTCCCATGTACCAGGCCATCCAGTATGGCTACTGCGAGCCGCTGAAGGACGCGCCCGTCTATGCCGATGTCTATGACATGGCTCGATTTGGCGGCAAAGCCATCGGGGTCGGGTTGAACGTCACCGGCATCGCCTACAACAAGACCACCTTTGCCAAGAATGGCTGGGCGGCGCCGAAGTCCTGGGCGGACCTGACCGACCCGAAATTCAAGCAGCGTTTCGCCACATCATCTTTGTCCGGCACCTACGGCGTCCATACATTGGTAATGTTCGCCCGGATGAACGGTGGCAGCGAAAAGAACATCGAGCCCGGCTTCGACTCGATCCAGAAAAAGCTCGCCCCGAACGTACTGAGCTGGTCCTCGTCCCCTGCGAAGCTGGCCGAGATGTTCCAGAACCGCGACGTGGACGTGGCGATCTGGGGCAGCGTGCGGGTCTACAGCATGAAGAAGACCGGCTTTCCGATCGAGTTCGTGTATCCGAACGAGGGCGCCCCAGCGGTGGTCTTGGGTGCATGCCCGGTCGCGCAGAACACTGCGCCGGAACAGTCGCAAGCATTCGTGCAGTTCCTCGTCACACCCCAGGTGCAGCAGTGGCTGGCCACGGATGGGTGGGGGCCGACGAACAGCAAGACCCAGCTCGAGGGCGAAGTTGCCCAGAACGTGCCCTATGGTGCCGACCAGATCAAGAAGCTGATCAAGGTCGACTGGGACGTCGTGAATCAGAAGCGCGCCGAATGGACCAATCGCTGGAATCGGACCATCGAGCGCTGATCCTGACCTTCATCTCTCCCCTTTTTGGAGGGGGCCAGCGGTCCCCGCGAGACCCATGAGTTTTCTATCACTCCGAGCATTGACCAAGACCTACCCTGGCAACGCGCAGGTCGTGCGCGGGCTGAACCTCGATGTCGAGCAGGGTGAGTTCATCTCCTTGCTCGGTCCGTCAGGGTGCGGCAAGACGACGACGCTCCAGATGGTCGCAGGCTTTGCGAACCCGACGTCGGGCCACGTCTACCTGAACGGCAAGGACATCTCAGGAATCCGCCCTGAGAAACGGGACATGGGCCTGGTCTTCCAAGGGTATGCCCTGTTCCCTCACATGACTGTCGCGCAGAACGTGGGCTTCGGGCTCGAGATGCGCAAGATGCCGCGGACACAGGCAGCAGGCCGCATCGAGGAAGCGCTCGCGATGGTCAGGCTTCACGGACTGGGCAGCCGCTACCCGCGCGAGCTTTCCGGCGGTCAGCGCCAACGTGTCGCGATTGCGCGCGCACTGGCCATACGCCCCCAGGTGCTGCTGCTCGACGAGCCCATGTCCAACCTGGATGCCAAGCTGCGCGGCGAAATGCACGTGGAGATGCGCGCGCTGCAGCGGCAGCTGGGCATCACGACCATTCTCGTGACCCATGACCAAGTCGAAGCCATGACGATGAGCGACCGAATCGCCGTGATGAGCGAGGGCAAGATCGCCCAGCTTGGAACCCCGTTCGATGTATACGACCGGCCGGCCTCCGGTTTCGCCTCGAGCTTCCTGGGGCAGACCAACGTCATTCCCGGCCGGGTCACCGAAGTGCGCGAACACTGTGCAATGGTCCAGGCGGGACCCTGCTTGATGCGCATCCCGCACGCGGGAAACAAGATCAGCGGCGACGTCGGCGTGTACATCCGCCCCGAACGCCTGCGTCTGGCGGCGGTGGGCGCCGGGAACCTGCCCGGCACGGTGAAGACACGCCTGTTCCTCGGCAATCTCTGGCTCTACGAGGTCGAGAGCGCACTGGGCAAGCTGCGCCTGACCTCGGCCAACCTGGGCGAGCAGCTGCCCAAGGAAGGTGAAAACATCGGTCTGGCCTGGCGCGACGAAGACCTGCGGGCGATTCCTGGCGAGCCCGCAAATGGCTGACGCGTCCACACCCCGGCCAGGCGCGCCCTGGGCCTTGTCGGCGCCCGCGCTGCTGCTGTTCGTCGGCGTGCTGCTGGTGCCATTGGCATTGACCGCGGTGCTCTCGTTCAATGTCTTCGACGGCATGCGCGGCATCCAGCCGGGTTTCAGCCTGACGAACTATGCGCAAGTTCTCACCGACGGCTACTACCACGACATCTTCATCCGGACCGGCCTGATGTCGTTGGGCGTCACCGCGCTGTGCGTGCTGTTCGGCGTTCCGGAGACGCTGATCCTCGCCCACATGCGAGCGCCCTGGAGCGGCCTGTTCCTGGTCGTCATCCTCGGTCCGCTCCTGATCTCGGTCGTCGTGCGAACGCTCGGTTGGTCGGTTCTGCTGGGCAATCAGGGCCTGATCAACAACGCCTTGCAGGGCATCGGCATCACGCACGAGCCGATTCGTTTCCTGTTCTCGATGCTCGGCGTGGTGATCGCGCTGACGCACGTATTGCTTCCGTTCATGATCATCGCGGTGTGGAGTGCGCTGCAGAAGCTGGACCCGCAGGTCGAGCATGCCGGCCGGTCGCTGGGGGCATCGTCCATCACGTCGTTCCTGCGCGTCGTGTTTCCTCAGCTGCTGCCGGGCGTGCTGTCGGGAAGCATCATCGTGTTCGCGCTGTCCGCGTCGGCGTTTGCCACGCCTTCCATCATCGGAGGACGGCGCGTCAAGGTCGTTGCCACGGCAACCTACGACGAGTTCCTCAACTCCATGAACTGGCCGCTCGGCGCGACCATCGCGATCCTGCTGCTACTGGCCAACATCGTCATCATCGTCGGCTGCAATCGCCTGATTGAGCGGCGCTTCAAACAGGTGTTCGCCGCATGAAAGGCGAAACCGGCAAGAACGGCTGGTTGGCCTTGCTGTACCACACGTGCTTCGTGGGCTTCATCATCGCGCCGCTGATGATCGTGGTCTTGGTCTCGTTCACGGACAAGAACTACATCTCGCTGCCATTCGATGGTGCCTCATGGCGTTGGTTCAGGGCCATCCTGGACGCACCGGAGATCATCAGTGCGTTCTGGCTGTCGACATGGCTGGCGTTCGGCTCCGCCACGATCGCAGCAGTGCTCGCCGTGCCAAGCGCAATTGCCATTGCGCGCTACAGGTTCCCGGGGCGTGAGACGTTGACGGCGATCCTGATGTCGCCGCTGATGATTCCGCACATCGTGCTGGGCGTGGCCTTTCTCAGGTTCTTCACGTTGGCTGGATTAAGCGGGTCGTTTTTCGCGCTAACACTGACGCACGCCGTCATCGTGATCCCCTATGCGCTGCGCCTGACGCTGGCTGGGTTGATCGGCATGGACCGCGAGGTAGAGATGGCTGCCGCGTCACTCGGTGCCGCTCGCCTGACGACCTTCAGGCGGGTGCTCCTGCCGCTGATCATGCCCGGCGTGGCAGGCGGTTGGATGCTGGCGTTCATCCAGAGCTTCGACGAAGTCACGATGACCATCTTCGTGGCTACACCCGGAACGACCACGCTGCCGGTGGCCATGTACGACCGAATCGCTCAGCAGACGGATCCGCTGATCGCCGCTGTCTCCAGCGTGCTCATCTTCGGGACCTTGATATTGATGATCCTGTTGGACCGCACGGTCGGCCTTGACCGCGTGCTGACCGGCAAGAAGTAGCCAGCTCACCCACAAGACGATTCACAGCTCATGCCTATGACCGGTCAGCGCCCGTCCGAAACGAGCGAACGACAACGCATTTGAGGACTTGGTAAACGCCATGCACGCAGAGGAATTGATCGTGGTCGGAGGTGGCCTTGTCGGCGCCGCGATCGCCTACGGGGCGGCCCGGGCCGGAGCGGCCGTGACGCTGCTGGACCAGGGCGACATCGCGCACCGGGCATCGCGCGGCAACTTCGGCCTGGTCTGGGTGCAAAGCAAGGGAAACGGCTTCCCCCGCTATGCCCGGTGGAGCCGGGACGCGGTGGCGTACTGGCCGCAACTTGCGAAGGAGTTGCTGGATCTGACCGGCGTGGACGTAGCGCTCGAGAACTCCGGGGGTTTCTGGATCGGCTTCAGCGACGCGGAAGTTCAGGAGCGCGGCGCGATGCTCGGCCAGATTGACGACGCGATCGGTGGTGTGCCCTACGAGGTGCTTGACCATCGGGAGCTCAAGGCGCGCCTTCCCGCCATCGGGCCTAAAGTCGCCGGCGGAACCTTCTGCCCGCTCGATGGCCAAGTCAATCCTCTGATGACGCTTCACGCCTTGCACGCGGGGTTGAAGAAACACGGGGCGCGCATTTTTTCAAGCGTTGACATCGCGACCGTGGCTCGCCGCGGCAGCAGGGTCGAGTTTGAAGCCATCAGCAAGGATGGGCAGACATGGCAGGCCCCACGCATCGTGCTGGCGGCCGGACTGAGCAACAGGGAGCTTGCACCCCAGGTCGGGCTGCATGCCCCCGTCTCCCCAAGTCGGGGCCAGGTCCTGATCACCGAGCGGCTCAAACCCTTCCTGCCTTATCCGACGAACAAGGCCAGACAAACCGGCGAAGGCACCGTCCAGCTGGGCTCCTCGACGGAAGACGTTGGCCTGGACGACAGCACGACGGTGCAGGCCATCGAAACGCTCGCCACGCGGGGCGTCGCAACGTTTCCGATTCTGGCCACTTCGCGTCTGGTGCGGGCCTGGGGCGCATTGCGGGTGATGACCCCCGACGGCGCCCCGATCTATCAGGAATCTTCGTCGCACCCCGGTGCGTTCGTCGCTACCAGCCACAGCGGCGTTTCCCTTGCCGCCGCCCATGCCTACGTGCTCGGGCCATGGATGGGCGGCTTCACCAAGGAGCCCGAGGACTTCGGCGAGTTTGCCGGCGAACGATATCTGGACCCGGCCAGGAGCTTCTCCAATGCCCACTGAAACCGCCCATCCGCAGGTCGCACTGTTCGCGTCCGAAGAAGCAATCATGCAGCCCACCGTCTGCATTCAGTTCGAGGATCGAACACTGTGCGTCCGCGAAGGAACGACCGTCGCGGCGGCGCTGTTGCTCAATGGAGTCGGTCCGTTCCGAACCACGCCGGTCAAATCCACTCCGCGGGCGCCTTACTGCATGATGGGCGTGTGCTTCGACTGCCTGGTGGAAGTGGATGGCAAGCCAAGCCGCCAAGCGTGCCTGACCACAGTTCGCGACGGCATGGTGATCAGGCGTCAGCACGGCGCCTCAGCGCTCAACCTGTCCGACGATGGGGACCACCATGGCCTCTGAAGTCGTGGACCTGATCATCGTCGGGGCGGGACCTGGCGGCTTGGCGGCAGCCATCGAGGCTCGCAAGTGGGGCCTGAGCGTCACGCTTCTTGACGAACAAACCGCACCCGGTGGACAGATCTACCGCGCGGTCGATTCGTCAACCGCCAGGATGCGTGTCGTGCTGGGCGAAGACTATGCGGCCGGCGCGCTCCTGACCCAGGAGTTCAAGCGCAGCGGAGCGAACCATCTCTGCAGTGCTTCGGTATGGAACGTCGGCCGCGACAGGAAGGTCAACTACCTTCACGCCGGCGGCAACAAGGTGGTCGAAGGACGGCACATCGTCCTCGCGACCGGAGCGATGGAAAGGCCATTTCCGATTCCGGGCTGGACACTGCCTGGCGTCATGGGTGCGGGAGCGGCACAGATCCTGTACAAGAGCGCAGCGGCCTTACCAACCGCGCCCATCGTCCTGGCCGGATGCGGTCCCCTGCTCTATCAGTTGGCCAGTCAATACCTGAATACCGGTGTGAAGCTGGCCGCAGTGGTCCATACGACCGGCACCGGTGACTACCTGCGAGCGGCCACGCATCTGCCGGCGGCATTGCGGGGCTGGCGCGATCTGCGCAAGGGCATCCGGATGCTTCAGCATCTTCGAGGGCACAAGGTCCCGGTATACGCGGGTGCCAGCGATTTCTCCATCGAGGGGGCGGACCGGGCAGAGGCCTTCCGTTTCACCCGCAAGGGCCGCGCCCATCGCATCGAAACGCCCCTGGTCCTGCTTCACCAGGGGGTGGTCCCGAACACACAACTCAGCTGGTCCCTCCGCGCGGACCATGTGTGGGACGAAGCGCAACTTTGCTGGGTGCCCCGGACAGACGAGTACGGCCAGATCGACGATTCCGGCATCTACATCGTCGGCGACAGTCGGGGAATCGTCGGTGCGAAGGCGTCGGCCTCCCAGGGACGGCTTGCCGCAATCGAGATTGCATCGAAACAGGCAAAGCTGGGTCCGGCCCAGCGCGCCGGCCAGGAAAGTGCCGTGCGCAAGGAACTGCGCGCGAACCTCCACGTCCGGCCTTTCCTCGACGCCTTGTACCGGCCGCCGGATTCACATCGCATACCCGCCCAGGAATCCGCCGTGGTGTGCCGGTGTGAAGAGGTCACGGCAGGGCAGATCCGCGGCTATGTCGCCGTGGGCTGCCACGGGCCGAACCAGACCAAGGCGTTCGGCCGCTGCGGCATGGGCCCGTGCCAGGGACGGCTGTGCGGGCTGACGGTCACCGAGCTGATCGCCGATGCGCGCGGCGTGCTCCCTGGCGAAGTCGGCTACTACCGCATCCGCCCGCCGATCAAGCCGGTGACCCTGGGCGAACTGGCAGGCATCGCCTCCTGATCCGGCGCCTCCTGCGTCGGTTGCGTCGACCCCTTTCGACTTTCCTCATTCACTGGAGATAACAATGGCAGAGATCACCCGGATCGCCACGGACAAGCGTCGCAGCCGAGCGGTTGTCTACAACGGCATGGTGTTCGTCGGCGGACAGACCGCCGACGATCGCAGTCAGGATATTCGCGGTCAGACCTTGCAGGCGTTGGCGAAGATCGAGAAATTCCTCGCGGAGGCGGGCACCGACAAGAGCCGTCTTCTCACCGCGCAGATCTGGATCAAGGACCTTGAAAGGGATTTCGCCGCGATGAATGAAATCTGGGACGCATGGACGGCGCCCGGCGCCGCGCCGACCCGGGCGACGGCGCAGTGCGAGATGGGCGCACCCGACGTGCTGGTGGAGATCATCGCTACGGCTGCAGTCCGATAGCCCCGACGCCATCGCGCCGGCACGGGGAATCGCTTGGCTTCGGCGTTAGCAGACCGACAGGGAGCGCTGTGGCAGTCAGCGTATTTGACCTCTTCAAGGTAGGCATCGGCCCGTCGAGTTCGCACACCGTGGGCCCGATGCGGGCGGCGCGCAGGTTCACGCAAGCGCTGGCCAATCGCGGGCTTATCAGCCATGTGCGTCGGGTTCGATCGGAACTGTTTGGTTCGCTCGGTGCGACGGGCAAAGGCCATGGCACGGATACCGCCGTGTTGCTGGGTCTGGCCGGCCACGAGCCGGACACAGTGGATGTGGACCAAGTCAGCGCGATCGTCGAGGAGATCCGGCAATCCGGAGCCCTGCTGCTGGACAGCACGCACCGGATCGCATGGGATGAACAGAGTGACCTCCTGCTCGATGGACTGAAGACCCTTCCGTTTCACGCCAATGGCATGTGCTTCACGGGCTACGGCAGTGACGGACAGCCCTTACTGGAGAAGGTCTACTACTCCGTCGGTGGTGGGTTCATCGTCGATGACCCGGCGGCGCATTGCGGTTCGAACGAGGGGCGCCTGGCACTGGACGCCGAGCCGTTGCCCCTGCCATTCCACAGTGGGGAGGATCTGCTCCGTCTGACGCAGAAGCACGGCTGCCCCATTGCCGAAGTCATGCGCCGCAACGAACGTCACTGGCGCAGCGACGCTCAGATCGACGCCGGTCTGCTCGACATCTGGCAGGTGATGCAGGCATGTGTCGAGCGGGGTTGTCGAAGTGACGGTGTCCTTCCTGGTGCCTTCAAGGTGAGGCGGCGCGCGGCCGCATTGGCGCGGCGCCTCGGCAAACCACCCGACGCCGTCGACGACCCGCTGACCGTCATCGACTGGGTCAATCTGTACGCGCTCGCCGTCAACGAAGAGAACGCGGCAGGGGGGCGGGTTGTCACGGCTCCGACCAACGGCGCGGCGGGCATCGTTCCCGCGGTGTTGCACTACTACAGGCACTTCGTCCGGGGCGCCAGTGAACAAGGCGTGATCGACTTCCTCCTAACCTCCGGCGCCATCGGCTTGCTCTACAAGGAGAATGCCTCCCTCTCGGGCGCGGAGGTCGGCTGCCAGGGGGAGGTCGGCGTTGCGTGTTCCATGGCTGCAGGCGGACTTTGCGCCGTGATGGGCGGGAGTCCGCAACAGGTCGAGAACGCCGCGGAGATCGGCATGGAGCATCACCTCGGCCTGACCTGCGATCCTGTCGGGGGCTTGGTCCAGATTCCGTGCATTGAACGCAATGCAGTGGCTTCAGTGAAGGCCATCAACGCGGCGCGCATGGCTCTTTACGGTGACGGGGTCCATCACGTGAGCCTAGACCAGGTCATCAAGACCATGCGCGAGACGGGTGCCGACATGCTGACGAAGTACAAGGAAACCTCACGCGGAGGTTTGGCGGTCAACATCATCGAATGTTGATCGGCGGGGGCTGCTGGTATCGACGACCGGGCGAAGGTCGAAGTTCTCCCTGCAATTCGAGCCGGTGGTTGTGCTCGCTCCGCTCGCTCGGGATCACCGATTCCGGATCGTGACCGCCAATTCCGCCCGCGGGCTGAAATCGGTCACGATCGGCCGGAATCGCCGGCAAGTTGCTCCGGATTTCCGCATACCTGCGCCGTCTCAGGGTGCCTCGCCCCCATCAGTCCGAACCACGCTTCTCGCGATCGGCACGGACTTCTTCCTCGTCGCGTTGAGCTTCGCGCTCATGTACTCCGCGTGCCCGTCATCGTCGACATCAATGAGCTTATTCGCGATCGCTTTGGCGATGGCTTGGTTGCGATTCAACGCACCCATCTTGCTGAGGATGCCTCCCACGTGCATGTCGACAGTGATTTTGGCGACGCCAACCATGGCAGCGATTTCCTTTGACGTCCTGCCCGCGGCGGCGAGAGTAAGAATGTCCCGCTCCCGACCATTGAGTTTCATCAGAGGAGCCGGAAACAGCAGTTCTTGCTCGTTAAGGAACTTACGGACGGTACGGCTTAGAATCTTGCCCAACATTAACGCCTGCCCCGCGATGAGCAAGCGCTGTTCCGCCGTCCAGCGTTGGAGAGTGGGAGAAGCGCGGTTAAAGCTCAACATCGCGTATGAAGGCGGATCCCGCGTGCAGAGGCCAATCACCAGACCCGATTGGATGCCGTTCTCCCCCGATTCCTTTAAGAACATCTTGTAACGAGGATTCTTGTCGAACTGCCTGCCCTCCCAAAAGGCATAGCCCGGCTCCGATGCCAGCTCAACACGCGGATCGAATTCCAGGAAGGCGCGCTCGTCATATCTGCGAACCCACG
>Ga0335069_10004564_pt1 | contig 20451 bp, 13 predicted proteins | sample Lox_Sample_11_FD_206714 | JGI IMG/M metagenome (GOLD analysis project Ga0335069, IMG submission 206714) | Soil microbial communities from Loxahatchee National Wildlife Refuge, Florida, United States - Lox_Sample_1.1 | ecosystem: Environmental > Terrestrial > Soil > Wetlands | place: USA... | reverse complement strand
GCATCAAGACGAGGGTCATGCCGTGCGGACACTTATGCGGTTTATCTTTACCGCCGCCGTGGCGGCGGTCGTGGCAACTCCCGGCCCCGGCTGGGGCTAAGCGTTGCGCTGCACTCGGCGCCGCTACGCCGCCGCCGAGTGCTGCGCGAGCACCTGCGCCACCATGTCCAGCAAGTCGGCCTCGGCGAACGGCTTGTGCAGTTGCCATGGTTCGCTCGCAAGCTGGTTGGGATCATTGTAGCCGGTGATGAACAGCACCGGCAGATCCGGCCGGATGACCCGGGCCCGCTGCGCCACCTCGTCTCCGGAACAATCCGGCAGCCCGAGATCGGTCATCAGCAGACCCACCGTCGGGTCCACCTCGATTCGGCGCAGCGCATCGGCGGCGCGGGCGAAGGCCGCCACGCAATAGCCGGCGCCTTCCAGTAGCTCCGCGACGACTTCGCGGACCAGGTCCTCGTCGTCGAGCAGGACAATGTTTCGCGACTCCGGTGGCTCTGACAGGCCGGCGGGGCGGGGCGACATCTCCGGTGGCAGGGACGACGTGGCCTGCACCGCCTCGGAGGCGGGCAAATAGAGGAAGGCGGTGGTGCCGACCGCCGGGGCACTCTCCAGCCGCAAGGCGCCACCCGACTGGCGCAGGAAACCGTACACCTGGCTGAGCCCAAGCCCGGAGCCCTGGCCGACCGGCTTGGTGGTGAAGAACGGATCGAAGGCCCGGGCCAGGACCGCCTCCGTCATCCCCGTGCCGGTGTCGGCGACCGTGACCTGCACATAGCTGCCCGGCGGCAGGCGGGTGCCAGGGTCTGGCGCCGCGAGACGCAGCAGGCTCGTGCGGAGGGTCAGGGTGCCGCCCTCCGGCATCGCGTCGCGCGCGTTGATCGCCAGATTGATGATCGCGTGTTCGAAGCCACTTCGGTCGACCAGCGCGCGTGGCACGGCTTCGTCCAACTCGAGCCGGAGATGTACGGACTTGCCGAGCGTCGCCGCGAGCAGACTCGCGATGCCTTCCAGCGCGGCATTAAGATCGAGCACGTCGGGGCTCAACGTCTGTTCCCGGGCGAAGGCGAGCAGCCGGCGGGTGAGGGCCGCCCCGCGGTCGGTCGCGCGGAGGATGGCGGCAACCTGGCGCAGATGCCCCGGCGTGTGACCGAGCCGCCGCCGCAGCACCTCCGCCGCGCCCCGCACCACCATCAGGACGTTGTTCACGTCATGCGCGACGCCGGCGGTGAGGCTGCCGACCGCCTCCATCTTCTGGGCCTGGCGAAGCGCCGCCTCCGCCCCCTCGCGCTCGGCGATCTCGGCGCGCAGTTTGGCATTGGCGCTGGCGAGTTCCGCCGTCCGCTCGGCGAGCGCCAGCCGCGCGCGCACGGCCGCGGCGAACTCGTGGGCATAGCGCCATGCCGTCAGCAGCAGCGAGCCGGCAAAAGCGACCGTCAGGAACGCCATCGCGAACGCAAGCTCGCCGCCGTGCCACGCGAAGCAGCCCGCCAGCGGCAGGGCCGCCGGCAGGATGAAGGCGACCACACTCGGCAGATGCGCGGCGTTCACCGTGATCGAGCCCGCGCACAGGCCGCCGATGACGAAGGAAATGAACAGCGGGTAGAATCCGTCCGGCGGCATCATCAGCAGGCTGCATGCGCCCCACAGCAGGCCGGCGGCGGCGGAACCAGCGACCGAGATCCGCTCCCACTTCGCGCTCGCGGTCTGCCGCTCGGGCGCGCGGGCGAAGCGCGCGCAGGCGACTGCCCGCAGCACCACCATGACCGCAAAGGCGGCGAGCCAGACGCCCAGCGTTGCCAATTCGACGCGCCGGCTGAGCACGACGGCGGTGACGAGCGCTATTCCCGCCGAGACGCCGAGCGTCAGCGGAAGTTGTCGATACACGGCGCGGATGCTCTCGCTGCGCACCGCGTCGGTTGCGTTGCTTGACATAGTGCCGACCCTGGGCCGCGGGCGATGGTCGACAGTAGCGTGCAGTCGGATCTGCGCCAAACGGAAACGTGAACGAGCGGCGTCCCGTGGTTGCTCCGCCGCCGCGCCAGCCACACACTGACCCGATGCAGGACGAAGCCGCCCCGCCCCCCGAGACCGTCGCCGCACTCCGGCGCATGGGTCTGCTCGCGCCGGACGGGCCGATCCCTCCGGCCCGGCCGCTGGCCGGCGGCGTCTCCTCCGACATCTGGCGTGTGGACCTGCCGCGCGGCCCCATCTGCGTGAAGCGCGCGCTGCCGCGCCTGAAGGTCGCCGCCGACTGGCGGGCGCCGATCGAGCGCAACCGCTACGAGGCCCGCTGGATGACCGTCGTCAACCGCGTCGTCCCGGGTGCCGCCCCGGCGCTGCTGGGCGAGGATGCGGAGACCGGCACGCTCGCCATGGCCTATCTCCCGCCCGAGTCGCATCCTCTCTGGAAGGAGCGGTTGTACCAGGATTGCATCTCCGTTGCGTTCGCTGCGCAGGTCGGTCGCAACCTCGCCAGCATCCACAGCGCTACCGCCGCCGATCCTGAGGTTGCGCCTTTGTTCCCCACCGACGCCATCTTCCACGCCATCCGCCTGGAACCCTATCTGCTCGCGACCGCGAATCGGCACCCCGATCTTGCGGCTGCGCTGAGCGCCCTGGCAGAGCGCACCGCCGGTACGCGGATCGCCCTGGTGCATGGCGACGTGAGCCCGAAGAACATCCTGTGCGGGCCCGGCGGGCCGGTGTTCCTGGACGCGGAATGCGCGTGGTGGGGCGACCCGGCCTTCGACCTTGCCTTCTGCCTCAACCACCTGCTGCTGAAGTGCCTGTGGACGCCGCCCGCGCGCGAAGGGTTCCTGGCCTGCTTCGCCGCCTTCTCCGCCGCCTACCTGGCGGGCGTCTCGTGGGAGCCAGCGGAGGCGGTGGAGGCGCGGGTCGCGTCCCTGTTGCCCGGCCTGTTCCTGGCACGCGTGGACGGCAAGTCGCCGGTGGAATACGTCACCGCCGAGGCCGACAGGGACCGCGTCCGCCGCGTCGCGCGCGCGTTACTGGCGGAACCGCCCAACCAAGTCGAGGTCATTTCCGCCGCCTGGCGGGAGGAATTGCAGCGATGAGCGAGACCGAGATCGTCTACCTGCACGGCCGCCGGGTGTGGGACAGCCGCGGGCGCCCCACCGTCGAGGCGGAACTGATGCTCTCCGGCGGCGCGGTCGGCCGCGCCATCGCGCCGGCCGGTGCCTCCACGGGATCGGGCGAGGCGCTCGACCTGCGCGACGGCGGCGAGACGTTCGGCGGCCTCGACGTCGCGCGCGCGGTTGCGAATGTGAACGGCGACATTGCCGCCGCTGTGCTCGGCCGTGACGCCTCGGACCAGGCGGCGCTGGACGCAGCGCTAATCGCGCTCGACGGGACCGAGGCCAAGACGCGGCTCGGTGCCAACGCCCTGCTCGCGGTCTCGATGGCCGCCGCCCACGCTGCCGCGGGCGCGGCGGGCGTGCCGCTGTTCCGCCATCTCGGCGGCGCGGAGGCGGGGCTGCTGCCGCTGCCGCAGATCCAGATTTTCGGCGGCGGCGCACATGCGGGCGGGCGGATCGACATCCAGGACGTCATGGTGGTCTGCCCCGGCGCGCGCAGCTTCGCCGAGGCGCTCGACTGGACGGCCGAGGTCTATCGCGCCGCCGGCGGCCTGATGCGCGAGGCGGGGGAACTGCACGGCATCGCCGACGAGGGCGGCTGGTGGCCCGCCTTCGCCTCCAACGAGCAGGCGCTGGAAACCGTGGTGCGCGCCATCGACCGGGCAGGCTTCGAGCCGGGGGAGGAAATCGCACTCGCGCTCGACATCGCCGCGTCCGGCTTCTTCCGCGCCGGCCTATACCGGCTCGGGCTGGAGAAGCGGGAACTCGACAGCGCCGCCATGATCGACCTGCTGACCGGTTGGCTCGACCGCTACCCGATCGTCTCCATCGAGGACCCGCTGGCCGAGGACGACTGGGACGCCTTCGCCGCCTTCACGAAAGCGGTGGGCCAGCGCGTGCAGGTTGTCGGCGACGATGCGTTCGTCTCCGATGCCCGGCGCATCCGCGAGGCCGCGCGCCGGGGCGTGGCGAACGCTGTGCTGCTCAAGCCGAACCAGCGCGGCACGCTGACCGAAACGCGCGAGGCGTGGGCGGCTGCGCGCGCGCAGAACTATGCGGGCATCGTTTCCGCCCGCTCGGGCGAAACCGAGGACACGACAATCGTGCATCTCGCGATCGGCTGGGGCGTGGGGCAACTCAAGGTCGGCTCGATGGCGCGCGGCGAGCGCACGGCAAAATGGAACGAGGCGCTGCGCATCGAGGAGGCGCTCGGGCCCCGCGCGCGCTTCGCCGGCGCGGGCGCGCTCGCCGGGTTCACGCCGCGTCGGCGTCCGGCTTGACCGCGACCACGTCGATCTCGACCAGCCATTCCGGCCGCGCCAGCGCCACGACGACAAGGCCGGTGAACACCGGATAGACGCCCTTCAGCCAGCGTCCGACGACGCGATAGACCGGCTCGCGATAGCGGATGTCGGTGAGGTAGATCGTCGCCTTGACGATGTGGGCAAGATCGGACCCGGCCTCGCGCAGCAGCAGGTCGATATTGCGCATCGCCTGCTCCGCCTGTCCGGCCGGATCGCCGACCGCGACGTTTTCGCGCGTGTCCAGATCCTGTGCGACCTGTCCGCGCAGATAGATCGTGTTGCCGGCGATCACCGCCTGGCAGAGATCGTTGTCTAGCTTCTGTTCAGGATAGGTGTCGCGCGTATTGAATTTGCGCAGGCGTGTGTGCGCCATCTCACGGCCTCCGCTTACCGAGCACCCGCTCCGAAAGCCCCGCCGAGCGGCGCGCTAGGTCAGCCGCGCCCTGCCAGTCGAAGTTGCGCCAGACCGCGGCCAGATGCGCGAACGGCGGTGACTGCGCGAACAGCTGGAAAGTTAGCCGGTGGCCGGCGTAGTCCGAATTGAGCAGGTCGCGCGCGAAGGCCAGCAGCTTGCGCCGGTCCTCGGCCAGCCAGTCCTCATTGACCGTGTAGAATTTTTCGAGCCACGGCGCCGTCTCCGGGTCGCGGAAGGCGGCCGCGTCGGGGGTCACGCAGATCTGCCCGCCGCAGAGTTCGCGCGCGAGGTGCATCATATGATGCAGCTGCGAGCAGGCGAGAACGCGGCCGGTGTAGAGCAGAGATTGGTTCGGCATCAGCAACCCGGCAGGACTTTTCTCGGCGAGCGCTATCGCGGCCGTCAGATGCGCGTGGATGCCTTCTCGGTAGCAGGCGAGGGTCGCGAGCTTTTCCTGCACCGCCTGCTGCTTGTCGAGCCCGGTCTGCCGGGCGTTGAGCAGCGCCGCGCCGATCATCAGGTCGGCCGAGCGCAGGATGCGCAGCACGAAGGCGAACGCGCTGTACCGGTGCAGGGTCGCGCGGATGAAGCTCGCCGCCCTGGTATGCCGGTAGAACAGCACGTTCTCCCACGGCACCAGAACGTTGTCGAACACGACGAGCGCGTCCACTTCGTCGAAGCGGTTGGCAAGCGGATAGTCCTCCGCCGGCGCGCGGCCCGCGAATCCGGTGCGGCAGATGAACTTGAGGTTCGGCGCGCCGAGATCGCAGACGAAGCCGACGGCGTAGTCGGACAGTTCGGCATCGCCCCAGTTGGCGATGGTGGGTTTCGTGAACGCCTGGTTGGCGTAGGCGGCCGCGGTCTCATACTTGGCGCCGCGCACGACGATGCCGGCGTCGGTTTCGCGCACGACATGCAACAGCATGTCGGGGTCCTGGTCCTGCGGGCGCTTGGAGCGGTCACCTTTCGGATCGGTGTTGGCGGAGACGTGGAACGGGTCGCACTCGATCACGCGCAGCACATGGCGGCGGATGTTCTCGGCAAAGCGCGGATCGACCTCGTTCAGCATGTCCTGGCCGTCGTAGAGCGACCACATCTCGCCGACCGTCTCGTCACCGACGCGCGTGACGACGCCCTGCACCTCGTCGAGCACCGTTTCGACGGCGCGGCGCTTGGCGTGCCAGTCCTCCTGCGTGCGCGGCAGCCTGACGGCCACCGGGTTCACCTGGCGCGCGTCGTCCGTGTAGGTCATTACGCCGCGGAAGCGCGGCTCGTGCTGCATGTCGTAGATTCGGGCGCGAATATCGACGAGCGGACGGAACGCCGGATGCGTCGTGACGTCGGCGACGCGCTCGCCGTCGATCCAGACGCGGCGGCCGTCGCGCAGGCTGTCGCGGTATTGCGCGCCGGTGCGGATCATGCGGCGGCCTCCAGGATTGCGAAATGGGCCTCGGTCGGACGGCGCGCGGTGCCGTTGATCGGCAGGATGTCCTGGGGACAGGCGGAGAAGGCGATGACGAGATCCATCTGCGCCCGCAGCACAACGTAACTGCCCTGCGTGGACACCGGCGGATTGAAGGACACCGTGCCGTCCTCGGTCCATGGGATGTTCATGAACAGGTTGAGCGGGCTCGGCGTCTCCGGCGGCGCCAGGCCGAGCGCCTTGAGCCCGGTCGCGAGGTTGTCGGTGCAGTTGTCATGATACTCGGTGCAGCCAAGCCCCTCGTAGCGGTAGCGGTCGCAGGCGGCGATCAGCGTGTCGTGCACGCCGCCGGCGGTGTCCTGCGTCAGTGTCAGGATCGGCCTGCGGCGATTCGTGACCAGGGTGTCGCCCACGCGTGGACGTAGCCGCAGCATTGCGGCCCGGCTGTGCTCCATGGACATGAACTCGGTCAGGTCGTGGCGGTTGAACGCCCAGGTATCGACCACCTGCTCGCCATGCGTGTTGACGACTCGCACGCTGTGCCCGGCGCCGACGAAGGCCGCCTTGCCGCTGCGGGCCGGGATGGTGATGAGGTCGGACAACGTCGCCTCCTGGATGGACCGCCGTTTCGTATATCGGCCGGCCCGCGTTCCGCCAATCACCGGGGCACCGCGGGTGGCAGCGGCGCGGGCGCATGCTATCTTTCCGGTACGTCCGGACCCGCGCCGCTCACGCGCCTCACCTCGGACGAGTTCATTGCCTGGGCGATGGAACGCCCGGAGACGGAGCATTACGAACTGGTCGCGCGCGAGACCGTCGCGATGGCATCGGAACGGGCTGGCCACGCGCGGGCGAAATTCCGCATCGCTCGGCAGCTCTCGGAAGCCGTCGAAGCAGCGCGGCTGCCCTGCACCGTCTTTCCGGACGGCATGGCGGTCCTGGTGGATACAGACACCGTCTACGAACCGGATGCTTTCGTCCGCTGCGATGAGGACATCCCGCCCGACGCGGTCAAGGTGACGGACCCGCTCATCGCGGTCGAAGTGCTGTCGCCGTCCTCGCGGCCGGTCGATACCGGCCTGAGATTCACAGATTATTTCCGCATTCCCTCGATCCGCCACGCCCTCGTGGTGCGCGCCGAGACCCGCGCCGTCGTCCACCACGCCCGCGCCGAAGACGGCAGCATCGCCACCCGCATCGTCGAGGGCCGACGGCTGCGGCTCGATCTCCCCGGAGTCGAGCTCGCCCTGTTCGGCTGATCCGCCTCCCTCCTGCCGTGCGCAGGACAAGGTGGCGCTGCGGCGGGACGCGGCCTATCTAGCGGCCATGCCCGAAACCCCTGCCTTCCTCGATGCGGGGCGCCCCGATGTGCCCGACATCGTCGTGCCGCGCGGCGTCGTGCCGTTCCACCTGCCGGGCCAACCGGTGCGCGGCCGGATTGTCCGGCTCGGCCCGCTCGCCGACGCGCTGCTGACCCGGCACAGCAATCACCCCGCCGTCACGAGGCTCACCGGCGAGGCGCTGGCGCTGGTGGCAGGCCTTGCCGCAGCCTTGAAGTTCCGCGGCTCGTTCTCCCTGCAGCTCAAGGGCAACGGGCCGATCACCATGCTGCTCGCCGACTGCACCGACACCGGTGCGCTGCGCGGCTACGCCCGGGCGGAGCCGGAGAAGCTGGCCGAACTCCTGGAAACCACCCCCGAGCCGTCGGCGGCGGTCCTGCTCGGCGAGGGGTATCTGGCGCTCACCGCCGACCAGGGGCCCGACACCGAACGGTATCAGGGCATCGTCTCCATCGCCGGCGGCACGCTGGCGGAGATGGCCCTGCACTATTTCGCGACCAGCGAGCAGCTGCGGTGCCAGCTGCACATCGCCGCCGCGGCGACCGAGGCGGGGTGGCGGGCGAGCGCGCTGATCCTGGAGAAGGTCGCGGGCGAAGGCGGGCTGGACCCGGCGTTGGATGCGACGGCGCTGGAGGAAAGCTGGCGCACCGCCACGATGCTCGCGGCGACCGTCACCGATGCCGAGTTGTTGGACGATTCGCTCCCGGCCGAGCGGCTGCTCTACCGGCTGTTCCACGGCGTGGGGGTGGCGGCCGACCGGCCGCGCGCCCTCGCCTACGGCTGCCGTTGTTCGCGCCAGCGGCTCGCCGGCATCCTGGAAGGGTTCGGCGCGGACGACCTGGATCACATGACCGTCGGCGGCGACATCGTCATGACCTGCGAGTTCTGTAACCTCGATTTTCGCTTCCCGCGCGGGGATGTGCGCGGCAAGGCGCGTGGCGGCGCCGACGGCCAGCGGTAGAATGATGCAGGGCCGGCAAGATTGACCGCGCGCCGCGGCCTGCGCAGGTTGCGTCCACCGCGATGCCAGAGGAGCCGGATCCGTGATGACCGCCCACGCCGTCCTGTCGCGCCGTGCCGCGCTCGTGCTCTCCGCGATCGGCATGCCGCTGCTGCTGGCCGGCTGCGCCGGAGAGGAAGTGCTACAGGTCTTCCCGCCGCTCACCTACGGCTATCTGACGAAGCTGCGGCTGGACGTGGCAACGATTGACGTGGCCGAGGCCTGGACACCGGCGCCAGTGCCGAACGGCGAGCACGTCGAGGACCAGTCGCCGGTGCAACCGGTGGAGGCGCTGCGACGGATGGTGCAGGACCGGCTGGTTCCGGCCGGCGCGAGTGGCAGCGCGACGGTGACGATCGACGATGCCTCGCTCGTGCGGCAGACGGACCGGTTCGAGGCGGCTTTTGCCGTTCACATGGACATCCACAACGCGGACGGCACGCGCACGGGCTACGCCGAGGCGCGGGTGGCGCGCACGCGCACCATCACCGACTATGCGCCCCCGGCGGTCCATCAGGCCCTGTACGATCTCGTCAAGGCGACGATGAACGATATGAACGTCGAGTTCGAGTACCAGATCCGGCGGTCGCTGAAGGACTGGCTGCAGACCTCCGCACCCGCCGCGCCCGTGCCGCCGCCGGTGGAACAGCAGCCGCTCGGCACGCCACCGAAGTCGTAAGCCGCGTCAGTCGGATCGGCCTGGTCGCATCCGGTCGAGGATCGCCCGGCTCTCCGCCGTCTCCAGCAGGTCGGGCACGGGGCGGGAAAGCCTGCGCCGCCAGTTCGGCCGCTCGCGGTCCGTGCCGGGCAGGTTGAGCGCCACCGTCTCGCCGGCAAGGTCGTCAAGCTGCGCGACCACCAGGGCCGAGGGCGCCGCCGCGAGGAAACCGTGGACGGCGGGCGCATCGGGCGGGGCGCCGATCGCCTGCTCGAGGGCGGCGATCTCCGTCCCGCGCTCCGCCTGAGCGGCGGCCGCATCGACGAGCCCGAGCGCGGCACGCTCCGCGATGTCCACGCCGCTGCGCCAGCCGGCCAGCGTCGGCAGATCGTGCGTGGAGACGCAGGCGACGGCGTGGGACGGGTAGCGCGACGGTGGCAGAAAGCCGCTCCCCTGCCGCTCGAACCAGAGAACGCGATAGCTGAAAACGTCGGCCGCGGCGAGCGCCTCGCGGAACCCCTCCGGCACGGTGCCGAGATCCTCGCCGACGATCAGGCAGCGTGCACGCTGGCTCTCCAGCGCGAGTTCGCCGAGCAGGTCGTCGCGCGGATACGCCACATAGGCACCATCCGCACCGGTCGCACCGTCCGGGACCCAGAATAGGCGCACGAGGCCCATCGCATGGTCGATGCGCAGCGCGCCGGCATGGCGCATGTTGGCGCCAAGCACGCCGGCGAGGCTGCGATACCCGTCCTCGCGCAGCCGCCACGGGTCCGGCGGCGGCAGGTGCCAGATCTGGCCGGCGGCGGAGAACGGATCGGGCGGCGCGCCGACGGAGACACCGGGCGCCAGTTGCCGCGCCCCCGCCCAGGCTTCGGCCCCGTCGGGCGCAGTGCCGACGGCGAGGTCGCGATAGAGGCCCACGGCCAGCCCCGACCCCTCCGCCGCCGCGGCGAGCTGCCGGTCGGCGAGCCATTGCAGCCAGAGATGGAACCGCGCGCGTGCCGGATCGGCGACGGCACGCTCGGCGTCGCGCACGGCCTCCGGCCAGCGCCGCCAGTCCTCGCCGGGGCGCTGTTCGGCGATAGCCTGGAAGGTGGCAAAGCGGCCGAGCGCCGTCCCGCCATAGGCCAGGAAATCCGACATGTCGTCGTCGCGCTCGAAGGCGGCGAAGGCCGCCTCCAGCACGGCACGCTTGATCGCCCACACGCGCGGGTAGTCCACCAGCGGCGCGGCCACGAGGGACGCCAGTTCGGCGGCATGGCGGACCATCACGTCCCGTGCCGCCGGGGCATCGAGTCCGCCCTGGTCCGCCGCGACATCGATATAGATCGGGTCGAGGAAGCGGCGGTCGGAAGGATGGTAGGGGCTGGCGCGGTCCCGCTGGTCCGGGAAGAGAGCGTGCAGCGGGTTGAGTCCGACCACGGCCGCGCCGGCGCGCGCCGCCCCGGACGCGAGCAGGGCGAGGGTGGTGAAGTCGCCGATGCCCTGGTCCGGCACGCGCCGCAGGGAATAAAGGTGCGCCGCAAGGCCGAACCGCCGGCCGCCATCGCGCAACGGTGGCGGCAGGTAGCAGGCGGGAGGTGCCACGGTCAGCGCACAGGCGGTCTCCGGCCGACCCTCCGGCCACAGCCGCCAGCGGCCCACGGCGAGTCGCGGCAGGAGCGCGCGCCAGAGCCGGACCACGCGCCCGTCGGCGCACACCCGCTCGCCCGCGCCATCGACGGTGACCGGAACCGTGTCCTGCGCGCCGTCCTCGCCCTCGATGATGAGGCGCCGGCCCGGTTCGGCGCCACAGGTCAGGACTGGCGCCTCGCCCTCGCGGGCGGTGGCGACGTGCGGCAGCGGACGCCGCTGGTGGGTTTCGGCGAAACGCGCAAGGGACTCGCGCGCCTCCGCGGAGCTGTCCGCCGGCAGCCGCATTGCGGCAAGCAGCGCGCGCTGCGTGTCGGGGCTGACGGCATGGCGCGTGCCGTCGATGTCCCACCACTCCGGCGCGATGCCGGTCGCTTCCGCCAGCCGGCCCAGCAGCACCGGGTCCAGGCCCGTGCGCCGCCGCTCCGGTGCCGCCGCTTCGACGATCGCGAGCACCGCTCGCGGGGGGCATTCGAGCGTCGTGCCGCCGAGCCAACGCGGCGGCACATCGGCGCGGCTGTCGAGCGCAAGCTGCCAGGCCAACCCTTCGCGCGCCGGCGGCAGCGTGACCGCCACGGCGATGTCGCCACGATGGAACACCAGCGCGACCCGATCGCCCTCCGCCGCCAGCACGACGAGCAGGGTCTCCGCCCCGGCCCAATCGCCGACGGGCCGACCGTCGGCTGCCAGCCACGCCACGTCGGGCAGCAATGTCTCATCGCGGACCGCACCGGCCAGGAAACGGTCGTGCCGTAGGGCGGGATGGTCGCGGCGCAAGATGGTCAGCCGCGCGACGAACGCCGCAAGCCCCGGCAGCGCCCCGGCCCAGTCCAGCCAGTTCGTTTCGTTGTCCTGCGCATACGCGTTGTTGTTGCCGCCCTGCGTGTGGCCGAGTTCCGCACCCATCGCCAACATCGGCGTGCCGCGGGCGAGCAGCAGCGTGGCGAGCAGGGCGCGCTGGTCGGCGATACGGGCCGCCTGCACCGCCGGATCGGCGCTCGGCCCTTCGACTCCGTGATTCCAGGAATGGTTGTCGTCCGTCCCGTCACGGTTGTCCTCGCCGTTCGTATCATTGTGCTTGCGCGCGTAGCTCACGAGATCGGCGAGCGTGAACCCGTCGTGCGCCACGACGAAGTTGACGCTTCGCGAGGGACGGCGCTTCGGGCCGAACATGTCGGCCGATCCGGCGAGCCGGGTCGCGAGGTCGCCCGTCACGCCGGCATCGCCGCGCCAGAATTTGCGCACGGTATCGCGGAACCGGTCGTTCCACTCGCCCCAGGCGGCAGGAAAACGCCCTGGCTGGTATCCGCCCGGGCCGGGGTCCCAGGGTTCGGCGATCAGCTTGAGCCGCCGCAGTTCAGGGTCCTGCGCAATCGCGGACAGCAGTGGCGCTGCCGCGTCGAACCCGTTCTCCCGACGGCCGAGCGTGGTCGCGAGGTCGAAGCGGAACCCGTGTACGCCGGCGCGCCGCGCCCAGGTGCGCAGTGCGTCCATCGCCAGCCGCAGCACCGGCGGCCGGTCGAGCGCCAGCGTATTGCCGCATCCGGTGTCATCGACGTAGCGGCTGCGGTCGTCGGGCAGCCGGTAGTAGGTCGCGTTGTCCAGGCCGCGCAGCGAGAGTGTCGGCCCCAGCGCATCGCCTTCACCGGAATGGTTCAGCACCGTGTCGATGACCGTCTCGATACCGGCGGCTGCCAGCGCCGCGACCGCCGCCCGGATCTCCGCCCATCCGCCGGGAGCGAGGCGCGGATCGGGCGCCATGAAGGCGACCGGGTTGTAGCCCCAGGCATTCGACAGACCGATGGCGGCCAGATGCCGCTCCTCGATCCAAGCGGCACAGGGCATCACCTCGACGGTGGTCACGCCGAGGCGGCGGAGGTGCCCGACCACCTCCGGATGGCCCAGCGCCGCGAAGGTGCCGCGCTGCGCTTCGGGAACCGCGGGGTGGCGCCTGGTGAAGCCGCGCACCTGCAGTTCGTAGATGACCGTCCGGTCCCAGGAGACAAACGGCGCGGCGGCCCGCAGGTCGGCATCCGTCGGCGCGACGACCGCCTTGGCCATGTGCGGCGCGCTGTCGCCCTCGCGGTCGGCGTCGAACAGGCTGGGATGCAGCCGCAGTACCCGGTCGGTTTGCGTGGCGTAGGGATCGAGCAGCAGCTTCCGCGGGTTGAACCGGTGTCCGTCCTGCGGTGCCGACGGGCCATGCGCCCGCAGCCCGTAGCACACGCCTGCCGCCACGCCGGCCACGTGTCCGTGCCAGATCTCGCCGGTGCGGCCGGGCAGGGCGACACGGGCCGTCTCCTGGTCGGTCGTCCCCTCGAACAGGCAGACCTCGACCGACGTTGCGTGCTCCGAATGGACCGCGAAGTTGGTGCCGGCAGCGTCCGGCGTCGCGCCAAGCGGTTCCGGCGCGCCTTCGCTTACCTGCATGCGGTCAGCCCCCGATGTCCCGATACAGCGCGGCGTAGCGCCGGGCCGGGTCGCGCCAGGAGACGTCGGTCAGCATGCCGTTGCGCTGCACGCGCTGCCAGACCTGTGGCGTGCGACGCAAGGCGGTCGTGCGGCGGATGGCAGCTTCCAGCATTTCGACTGTGGGCGGCGCGAACTGCACGCCGGTGGCCACGCCCGCGGCCAGTGCCATTGGCGAGGCATCGATGACCGTGTCGGCAAGTCCGCCGACCCGTGCGACCACCGGCACTGCGCCGTAGCGCAGGGCGCAAAGCTGCGTCAGCCCGCAAGGCTCGAAACGGGAGGGGACCAGCAGCGCGTCCGCGCCCGCCTGGATGAGATGGGCCAGGGCCTCGTCGTAGCCGATGAAGCACCCCACCCGCCCCGGATGCGCCGCGGCGGCGGCGAGGAACGCCTGCTGCATGCCCGCGTCGCCGGCGCCGAGCACGGCCAGCTGCCCGTGTTCTTCCAGCAGCGCCGGCAGCGCGGCGAGCAGCAGGTCCATGCCCTTCTGCCCTGTCAACCGGCTGACCACGCCGAACAGCGGCGCGCCCGCGTCCTCCGCCAGGGAGAAGCGGAACTGCAGTTCCTTACGGTTGTGCGCCCGTTCTCCGAGCCGTTCGGCATCGTACCGGGCCGGCAGCAACGGATCTTCCGCCGGGTCCCACGTCTCGGTGTCGATGCCATTCAGGATGCCGCTGACCGCGCGGCCGCGCGCGCGCAGCAGCCCATCCAGCCCCATGCCATCCGCTGGCGTCCGGATTTCCATCGCGTAGGTGGGCGAGACCGTGGTGATCCGGTCGGCGAACAGCAGGCCGGCCTTGAGGAAGCCGATCCCGCCGTAATATTCGACGCCGTTGATCGAGAACGCCGCTGGCGGCAGGCCGAGCGGCCCGAGCAAGTCCCCCGCAAAGACGCCCTGGAAGGCGAGATTGTGCACCGTCAGCACGGTGCCGACATGGGGCGGCCCGTCGTAGTGCAGATAGGCCGGCAGCAGCGCCGCCTGCCAGTCATGTGCGTGCACGCAGGCGGGCCGCCAGGATGGCAGCAGGCCGCGGGCCACCCAGGCGCCGACCCGGGCGAGAGCCGCGAAGCGGAACGCATTGTCCGGCCAGTCGTGCCCGTCGGACGCGACATACGGGTTGCCGGCGCGCGCAAAGAGATGCGGCGCGTCGAGCACGAACACGTCGAGCCCCCGCGCCGTCCCCGCCAGCAGATGTGCATGTCCGCCGAACAACGCGTCCCATCGCAAGACGACCTCTCCCGCCACGAGCGCCTCCGTCACGGCCGGGTAGCCGGGCAGCAGGGTGCGCGTTGTCACGCCCTCGGCGCGCAAAGCCGCCGGCAGCGCACCTACGACGTCGGCCAGCCCTCCGGTCTTGACCAGCGGATAGGCTTCCGAGGCGACCGAAAGAACCTCCATTCCGGGCTCAGCTCTCCAGCCGATCCATCATGGCTTTGGTGATCAGGCACACGCCGCTCTCGGTGCGGCGGAAGCGGCGCGCGTCCTCAATGGGATCTTCGCCCACGACGAGGCCGGGCGGGATTTGCACGCCGCGGTCGACGATCACCCGCGACAGACGGGCGCCGCGGGCGATGTCCGCGTTCGGCAGGATCACGGCGTGATCGACCTGGGCGTAGGAATGCACCCGCACGCCCGTGAACAGCAGCGAGCGCGACAGGCTCGCGCCCGAGACGATGCAGCTGCCGGAGACGAGAGATGTCACCGCCGTGCCGCGTCGACCTTCCAGGTCATGCACGAATTTCGCCGGCGCGGTCATTTCGGCATAAGTCCAAATCGGCCAGTCATGGTCGTAGAGATCGAGGTCTGGCACAATGTCGGTCAGGTCGATGTTCGCCTGGTAGTAGGCATCGACGGTGCCGACATCGCGCCAGTACGGCGCCGACTCCTCCGTTGAGCGGACGCAGGAGCGCGAGAAGTGGTGGGCCAGCGCCTTGCCGCCGCTGACGAGCTTGGGGATGATATCCTTGCCGAAATCGTGCGCGCTGTTGGGGTCGGCCGCATCCTCGCGCAGCTGGTCGAACAGGAAATTTGTCTCGAACACATAGATGCCCATGCTGGCGAGCGCGACCTCCGGCTTGCCCGGCATCGCCGGCGGATCCTTCGGCTTTTCCAGGAACGCGATGATTCGGTCCTTCTCGTCGACATGCATCACGCCGAAGCCCGTGGCCTCCATGCGCGGCACCTCGATGCAGCCGACGGTCACATCGGCGCCCGCCTCGACGTGCTGCTGCAGCATCGGCTCGTAGTCCTGCTTGTAGACATGGTCGCCGGCGAGCACGACGAGGAAGCGCGGGGCGTAGCTCTCGATGATGTCGATGTTCTGATAGACCGCGTCGGCGGTGCCCATGTACCACATGGTTTCCGACACGCGTTGGCTCGCAGGCAGTATGTCGAAGCTCTCGTTGCGCTCTGGGCGGAAGAAGTTCCAGCCGCGCTGCAGGTGGCGGATAAGGCTGTGCGCCTTGTACTGCGTTGCGACCGCGATGCGGCGGATGCCGGAGTTCATCGCGTTGGACAGGGCGAAGTCGATGATGCGCATCTTGCCGCCGAAATAGACCGCCGGCTTGGCCCGCGCGTCGGTCAGTTCCAGCAGCCGGCTGCCGCGTCCGCCTGCCAGCACGTACGCCATCGCGTGCCGCGCCAGCGGCCCGCCGGGGGCGATATAGGCATTCATCATGGCGTATCCTCCCTGGCCCGTTGTCGTCCGGATCAGCCCTCCGCCGGCGGTCGTTCCGGCCGCAGGTAGATGGTCGCGAGCGGCGGCAGCACCAGTTCCGCGGAAGCCGGAAACCCGTGAAACGGCGTCGCATCAGCGGTCACGCCACCGAGATTCCCCAGTCCTGACCCGCAGTATTCGCGCGCGTCGGTATTCAGGAGTTCGACCCACCGCCCCGCAAGCGGCAGACCGAGCCGGTAGTTCGTGCGGGGCACCGGGGTCAGATTGCAGATCACCGCAACCGGCGCGTCGTCCGGCCCGCCCATGCGCAGCCAGGCGAACACCGACTGGTCATGGTCGTCCACGACGATCCAGCGGAATCCCTCGCCTTCGCAATCGCGCGCGTGCAAGGCGCGCTGGTCGCGATAGTGCCGGTTCAGGTCGCGGACGCACTCGCGCACCCCGCGGTGCCAATCGATATCGAGCAGGTGCCAGTCGAGTTCGTCGGCGAAATTCCACTCCCTCCCCTGCGCGAACTCCTGTCCCATGAACAGCAGTTTCTTCCCAGGGTATGCCCACATGAAGCCGTAATAGGCGCGCAGGTTCGCGAACTGCTGCCATGCGTCGCCCGGCATCCGGGCAAGGATCGATCCCTTTCCGTGCACCACTTCGTCGTGGCTCAGCGGCAGGACGAAATTCTCTGTGAAGGCGTAGAGCAGGCCGAAGGTGAGGTCATTATGGTGCCACCGCCGGTGCACCGGCTCGCGCCCGAAATAGGCGAGCGTGTCGTGCATCCAGCCCATGTTCCACTTGAACCCGAAGCCGAGTCCGCCACTCTCCAGCGGCTTGGACACGCCCGGCCACGCCGTCGATTCCTCGGCGATGGTGACGATGCCGGGGGCCGCGGCATAGGCGAGCCGATTGGCGGCCTGCAGGAACGCGATGGCCTCGCGGTTCTCGTTGCCGCCTTCCGCGTTCGGCAGCCATTCGCCCGGCCGGCGCGAATAGTCGAGATAGAGCATTGAGGCCACGGCATCGACGCGCAGGCCGTCGACGTGGAAGCGGTCGAGCCAGTAGAGCGCGCTTGCCGCCAGCACGTTCGCGACCTCCCGCCGCCCGTAATCGTAGATCGCCGTGTTCCAGTCGGGGTGGAAGCCGCGGCGGGGATCGGGATGCTCGTACAGCGGTTCGCCGTCGAAGCGGGAAAGTCCGTGGATGTCGGTCGGGAAATGTGCCGGCACCCAATCGATGATGATGCCGAGCCCCGCCTCGTGCGCCCGGTTGACGAAGCGCGCGAAGCCTGCCGGGTCGCCGAACCGGCGCGTCGGCGCGAACAGGCCGATCGGCTGATAGCCCCAGGAGGCATCCAGCGGATGCTCACTGACCGGCAGAAGTTCGAGATGCGTGAAGCCGAGATCGGTCGTGTGGGGAATGAGCCGCGCCGCGATCTCATCCCAGTTCAGGAATGCGCCTTCTGGGCCGCGGCGCCAGGAGCCGAGATGCACCTCGTAGATCGATATCGGCGCGCGCCACGCCTGCTCGCGCCCACGCTTCACCAGCCACGCGGCGTCGGTCCAGCGGAAGTTGTCCGTCCGGGCGACAACCGAGGCGGTGGAGGGGCGCAATTCGGCGGCATAGCCGAAAGGGTCGGCCTTCAACGGCAGCAGGTCGCCGTGCGCGCCGACGACTTCGTATTTGTAGACAGCCGACTCGCCGATTTCCGGGATGAAGATCTCCCACAGGCCGCTGTCGATCCGCTTGCGCATGACATGGCGGCGCCCGTCCCAGGCATTGAAGTCGCCGACAACCGAAACGCGCCGCGCCCGAGGCGCCCAGACGGCAAAGTGCACACCTTCGATCCCCTCGTGCGTTAGCACATGCGCGCCAAGCTTTTCGTAAAGCTTGGCGTGCTTGCCCTCGACGAGCAGATGCTCGTCGAGTGGTCCCAGCACCGGGCCGAAGGCGTAGGGGTCGCGGAACGTCCAGCGGGTGACGTCCCGTGTCGCGTGCAGACGATAGACGAATCGCACCGTCTTCTTTGGCAGCAGCGCCTCGAAGAACGCCGTTCCCATGCGCTGGTCGAGGCGCGCGATCGGCGCACCCGCCTCGTCGATCGCACTGACGGTTTCTGCCCCCGGCACGAAGGCCCGCAGCACCATGCCCGGACCCGCGCCGGGCGGCGCCCAATGCAGCCCGAGTACGCCGAACGGATCGGGATGGCGAGCATCGCAGATGGCCGCTACGTCCTCGTCGCTCGCCTGCCACGCGGACGTGTTCATGGCGCGGACCTACCCTCGGCTGTGATACCGGCCCGCACGCCTGCGGGAGAACATCGTGCTCGCGACCGCCTCGCAGCGCACGTTCACGACACGCCCGCCGCCGGAACGTTCCAGATTTCCCCGGCATATTCGCGGATCGTTCGGTCGGACGAGAACCAGCCGACGTGTGCGGTGTTCTGCACGCTGCTCTGCCACCACGCCGCGCGACCGCGCCAGCGGCTCGCCACCTGCCGCTGCGCCGCCGCATAGGAGTCGAAGTCGGCAGCCACCATGAAATGGTCGTGGTTCGTCAGCACATCGACCAGTTCGCGGTAGCGGTCCGGCTCCTCCGGCGAGAACACGCCCGAGCCGATCTCGTCCAGCACCTCGCGTAGCATCGGCGACTTCGTGATGGCGTCGGCGGCATTGAGGCCCTCAGTTCGACGACGCGCCTCCACCTCATCGGCGGTCATGCCGAAGATGAAGATATTGTCCGCGCCAACGCGCTCGCGGATTTCCACGTTGGCGCCGTCCAGTGTGCCGATCGTCAGTGCGCCATTTAGCGCCAGCTTCATGTTGCCGGTGCCGGACGCCTCCATGCCCGCCGTTGAGATCTGTTCCGACAGGTCGGCCGCCGGGATGATCGCCTCGGCGAGGCTGACATTGTAGTTCGGCAGGAAAACGACCTTCAGCTGCCCGCGCAACGTCGGGTCGTTGTTGACCACGCGACCTACGTCATGGATCAGCTTTATGATCAGCTTCGCCCGGTGATAGCTCGCCGCCGCCTTGCCGGCGAAGATCCGCACGCGGGGCACCCAGTCCCGCATCGGCTGCGAGCGCATGGCGCTGTACAGCGCGATCGTCTCCAGGATGTTCAGCAGCTGGCGCTTGTATTCGTGGATGCGCTTGATCTGCACGTCGAACAGCGCATCCGGATCGACCTGAATCTGCACCCGCTCGGCGATCAGGTTTGCGAGCGCCACCTTGTTCGCGCGGCGCACAGCGATCAGCTTCTCATGCAATGACGGGTCGGCGGCGTGCGGGGCAAGCTGCTCAAGAGCTGCCGGATCGTCCATGACCGCGGGGCCGATCACGTCGGCCAGCACCGCGGTAAGACCCGGATTGGCCTCGAACAGCCACCGGCGGAACGTGATTCCGTTCGTCTTGTTGGTGATCCGGTCCGGGAAGATCCGGTTCAGATCGCGGAACACCGTCTCGCGCATCAGGTTGGTGTGCAGGGCGGAGACGCCGTTGACCTTGTGCGATCCGAGGAAGGCGAGCACGCCCATGCGCACGCGGCGCCCCGCGCTCTCGTCGATCAGCGAGACGGCCGAGAGCAGCGTATTGTCCGTGTGCCCTGCCGCCCGCAGGCTGTCGAGGTGCAGCCAATTGAGCAGGTAAATGATCTGCATGTGGCGCGGCAGCAGCCGCTCCATCAGCGGCACCGGCCAACTCTCCAGCGCCTCCGGCAGGAGCGTGTGATTGGTGTAGGACAGCGTCGCGTTGGTGATCCGCCACGCTTCCGTCCACGGCAGGTCGTGCACGTCCATCAGAACGCGCATCAACTCGGCAACCGCGATCGACGGGTGCGTGTCGTTGAGCTGCACCGCCACCTTGTCCGGCAGGGTGCGGATGTCCTTGTGCTGGCGGACGTGCCGCCGGATCAGATCCTGCAGCGAGGCGGCCGTGAAGAAATACTCCTGCCGCAGCCGCAGTTCCTGCCCCGCTGCCGTCTCGTCGCTCGGGTAAAGAATCTGTGAGATCGCATTGGCCCGAGCCCGCGAGGCAAGCGCACCGACATGATCGCCACGGTTGAACGCGTCGAGCTTCAGGGGGTCGGGCGCACGGGCGGACCACAGGCGCAGCGTATTCACGTGCCGGCCGCGCCAGCCGACGACCGCCGTGTCGTAGGCCATCGCATCGACGGTTTCGGCGGGATGCCAAACATGCCGGGTCGAGCCGTCGGCGCCGGTGATCGCCTCCACCGTACCGCCGAACCCGATTGCGTAGATCACCTCCGGCCGCTCGAATTCCCAGGGATTGCCGAAGTTCAGCCACGTTTCCGGGAATTCGTGCTGCCAGCCGTCCTTGATGACCTGCTGGAACAGGCCGTGGTTGTATCGGATGCCGTAGCCGTACGCGGCGATCGAGAGCGTCGCCATGCTCTCCATGAAGCACGCGGCGAGCCGGC
>Ga0335069_10004563_pt1 | contig 20451 bp, 17 predicted proteins | sample Lox_Sample_11_FD_206714 | JGI IMG/M metagenome (GOLD analysis project Ga0335069, IMG submission 206714) | Soil microbial communities from Loxahatchee National Wildlife Refuge, Florida, United States - Lox_Sample_1.1 | ecosystem: Environmental > Terrestrial > Soil > Wetlands | place: USA... | reverse complement strand
GGCGCCGAGGAGGACGTCGCCGCCTTCGCTCCCTACGTCGCCGCGCTGGCGCGACTTTCGGAGGTGCGGCACGTCCCGAAGCTGCCGGACGCCTCGTCGGGCACGGCGGCGCCCCTGGCGGTCGTCGATCGATTCCGCCTCATGCTGCTCGTCGAGGTCGACGTGGCGGCCGAGCGCGAGCGGCTCGGCAAGGAGGTGGCGCGCCACGAGACGGAGATCGAGAAGGCGCGGACAAAGCTCGCCGACCCGAGCTTCGTCGAGCGGGCACCGCCGACGATCGTGGCGCAGATGCGCGAGCGCCAGGAGAAATCCAGCGCGGCGCTGGAGAAGCTGCGGGAGCAGCTGGGCCGTCTGCCGGCGGCGCGCTCGTAGCCCGCGCGCCGTCGCGTCAGTTCGAGGGGGCCGGGGCCGACGACGGAGCCGGGGAAGGGGCAGGGGCCATGCCCGGGACCTGCGGTTCGCCGACGACCTTGACGTCGTTGACCCAGTAGTCCGTCTCGCCGAAGCAGGATCCGGGCAGGCCAACCTTCTGCTCGTAGTGCAGCGAGACGCGCTCGCCCATCGCCTGGTTGATGCGCGCGGCGACCGCATCGTCCCACACCGTGAAGTAGAACTTCTCGGGTGTCGCGCCGGGCATCGCGACCATCGCCAGCTCGCCTTCCCAGGTCTTGCAGACCCAGCCCTTGCGACTGAATTTCTGCACCCAGCCGGCGCGCTCGCCGGTCGAGTACGACCATTTGACGACGATCAATCCGTAGGCCGCGGCAGCGAGGACGAGGACCAGCAAGGCGAGGGCGACGAAGCGCTTCAAGGGAACTTTCTCCGTGGGATGCAGCCCGTCGCGCGCCGTGCCGATGACGGACCGGGCCTGCAGGAACATCGCGCCAGGCTCAGCGGCGCTTGAGGTAGTGGATGAATTCGCCGGCGGCCGCCTCCTGCGCGAGGAGTTCGTTTCCCGTCTGCTTGGCGAAGGCCTTGAAGTCCCGCATCGAGCCGGGATCGGTGGAGACGACCTTGAGGATATCGCCGCTGGCGAGATCGGCGAGCGCCTTCTTGGCACGAAGTATGGGCAGCGGGCACGTCAGCCCGCGCGTGTCGATCTCGCGCTTGACGACCCGCTCGGCACCCGAATTGGAGTCCATGCGATGTTCCGATCCTGCCGCTCGCCCCGCCCGCTCAGGGTTTCGCCGGCACGTCCTTCGAACCCTTGACGGCGTCGACCGCCGCCCCGGCGACGGACGTCGCTGCGTGACCGGCGACGGAGGCGGCGTCGATCGTCAGGTCGGCCGCTGCCCCCGCGGCGTGCACCGCGACGGACGCCGCGGTATCGACGGCGCTCACGACGACGCAGGCCGGGAGCAGCATGAGGGCCAGCAGGGCCGCGGACAGGCGAATCAAGCTCGAGGCTCCTCCAAGGTCACGGGAACTCCGGCCGAAGTCTACAGGGGCGACTCGTCCCGCGCGTCGCCCGGCGTCGCGCGGGGACGACCAGCCGGCGAGCCCGATGGATGTCACGACAACGCCGTAAGATCCCGAACTCGGGCGCCCCCTCTCCCCGATGGAATCCCATGGCCACGTCCGCCGAAGCACCCCTGCTGCAGCGCGTCCTGATCACCAACGACGACGGCATCGACGCGCCGGGCCTCGCGGTGCTGCAGGAAATCGCGGCGACGCTCGCGCAGGAAGTCTGGGTCGTCGCGCCGGAGCACGACCAGAGCGGCACGTCGCATTCGATCAGCATGCACTCGCCGCTGCGGATCGCGCAGAAAGGCGAGCGGCGCTTCGGCGTGACCGGAACCCCAGGCGACTGTGTCATCGCGGCGGTGCGGCACCTGATGCACGATGCGCCGCCGCAGCTCGTGCTGTCGGGCGTCAATCGGGGCGCGAACCTGGGGGTCGAAACGGTATTTTCCGGCACGGTCGGCGCTGCGATGACGGGCTTGCTGCTCGGATTGCGCGCCATCGCGCTGAGCCAGGCCTTTTCGTACCGCCGTCCGGTGCCCTGGGACACCGCGCGAACGCGGGCACCGGGGATCCTTCGACGCCTGCTCGCGGCCCCGTGGCCTGAAGGGGCATGCCTCAACGTCAATTTTCCGGATTGCGATGCGGCCGCTGCGGGGCCGATGCAGGTCACGACGCAGGGCGTCGGCGTGATCCACGGCGTCGACGTCGAGCCGCACGTCGATCCGCGCGCCATTCCGTACTACTGGCTGCGGTTCCGGCGCGGTCCGCGCGACGACGCACCGGGCTCCGAAACCGCCGTCGTGCTGGCGGGCGGCATCGCCGTGACGCCGCTGCGATTCGAGCGGACGCACGACGAAGCCGTCGCGGGGCTCGTGAAAGCGCTCGCGGAGTAGCCTGTCCGTCCGACGGATTTCCGGGCGCCGAGCGACTGGCGCCGTGACTTGCCGGCCTGCGCCGGCCCTCTCCCCCGGCCCCTCTCCCGCTCACGCGGGCGAGCGGAGTCACATCGTCGAGAATTGAAATGTGCCCCATCGCCTGACGCCGAGACTCCCCTCGCCCGCGCGAGCGGGAGAGGGGTGGGGGAGAGCCTGCTGATTCGGCCGAATCTGCGTACGGACCCTGAACCGCGGTAAGTTAGCGGTAGGGATGGGTCGCGCAGCGTGTCCGTCAGCCATTTGGTGCGAAAAGCCCGTGGGAGAGATTGGACCTGGTTGCGTGAAGTTGCGTATTTTGGCGAGCCTTGGCTTCCCGCTGGAGAGATTTCCGACCGCAAGGCGCAACTGGGCACGACCACGATCCCGTTGATGACTCAACGAGGAGGAGGCGTCGTGGCTGATTTGCCGGTGTTGAATCCGCATGCCGCGTTCGTGGACGTGGGCAGCGAGCAGATGCACGTATCCATAGCCGGGGGCCCGCCGAAGGTCTTTGGCGCGGTGACCTCGCAGTTGGAGGCGCTGCGCGACTGGCTGCTGGAGCAGGGAGCCGATGCCGTGGCGATGGAAGCCACGGGGGTGTACTGGCTGCCGCTGTACGGCATCTTGGAGCAGGCGGGGCTGCAACTGGCGATGGTCAACGGTCGGCAGACGAAGAACCTGCCGGGCCGCAAGACCGATATTGCCGATTGCCAGTGGGGGGCGACCTTGCACATGCACGGGTTGCTCAAGCCGGGGTTTGTGCCCACGGCCGACATTCGGCGCCTGCAGGATTTTGTTCGCCTGCGCAACGACCACATCAAGGAAGCGTCCAGCCAGGTGCAGAAGATGCAACAGGCGCTGGAGCGCATGAACATCAAGCTGCACGATGCGATCAGCTCGATAACGGGCGTGAGCGGAATGAGGATGGTGCGGGCGATACTGGCCGGCGAGCGCGATCCGGGCCGCTTGTTGGCGTTGTGCGACGCGCAGATCCGCCATCAAAAGGGTGAGGCGGTCCGCGAGGCGCTGCGCGGCACGTGGGCTGCGGAACACCTGTTTGCGCTGCGCCAGGCCGTGCAGATCTGGGATCAGTACCAGGCCCTGATCGCCGAATGCGACCAGCAGATCCAGGCGATCCTGCCCGAGCCGCCCAAGCCGCAGCCCCCCAAGCGGCAAGGCAAGCGCACGCGCACGCGCGGCAATGCCTTCAAGATCCCGTTGCTGCGCTCGATCCTCATGCAGATGTGCGGCGGTCACGACCTGACGCTGCTGCCGGCGCACACCGAATACTCGGTCCTGCAGATCCTCTCGGAGGTCGGCACGGATCTGACCAAGTGGCCCACCGAGAAGCACTTCACCTCCTGGTTGGGCTTGGCCCCAGGCAGCCGGCAAAGCGGCAAGCGTCGCGGCAACGTCAGGCGCTCGCGCAATCGCGCCGCACGTTACTTCTGCGACATCGTGCGCTCCATGGCCCGCAGCAAGGACATCGCCTTGGGGGCCTTCTACCGCCGCATCAAGGCCCACCGCGGCGGCTTGGCGGCCAACATCGCCACCGCCCGCAAGCTCGCCGCTTGGTTCTGGCGCGCCATGGTCAAGGGCATCGACTTCGTCGAAACCGGCGTTCGCCATTACGAACTAAAAATCCTCGAGTCCAAGCAACGCGCCGCCCAGCGCCTCGCCATCGACCTCGGCTATCGCCTCGTCCCCGCTTAATCCACCCACAAATCAGCTATGGTTCATGGAGAGGGCCGGCCGCAGCACGCACCCGGTCGCGGCGCCGGCTACCCGCTACCACGCGCCGGCCCCGCGATCGGCCACGCCCGCTTCCCGGCAACGAAGGCGACGAGGAACAACGCCGCCCAGGCCCCCAGCGTGACGGAGCAGGCGACCACGCCGGCGTCGCGCAGCGCCAGCGCGGTGCCGGCCGTCGCGATCATCAGGGCGTACCAGCGCAGCGCCGTGCCGCGATGTCCATACCCGTGGGCGACCATCCGCTGGTAGATGTGCTCGCGGTGCGCCTGCCAGACCTTCTCCCCGCGCGCGAGGCGCGCCACGAGCGTCAGCGTGGCGTCCGCGATGAAGGGCGAGAAGACGAGGATCGCGAACCACCAGGGCCAGTCGCCGCGCCGCCAGCCGAGCAGGCCGACGGCGCCCGCGAGGAAACCCGTCGGGATGGAGCCGAGGTCGCCGAGGAAGATGCGCGCCGGCGGCCAGTTGAAGACGAGGAATCCGGCCGCCGCGCCGGCGACGGCGGCACCGGCGCCGGCCAGAGCGGCGTCGCCGGCAGCCTCGGCTCCGGCGGCCAGCGCAGCGAATCCGACCAGGGCCATGCCGCCCGCGAGGCCGTCGGAGCCGTCCATGAAGTTGTAGAGGTTCGTCATCCAGACGAGCGCGACGATCGCCACCGCCGCGATCGCCGTGTCGAGCGGCGTCGCGGTCCCGGGCGGCATCGCTTGCGCGGCCCACGCCGCGGCAACGGCGCAGGCGACCTGGACGCCGAATCGCGTCGCGACCGGAAGGCTCGCGTGATCGTCGAGCCAGGAGACGACCGCCAGAACGGCCGCGGCGACGATGATCGGCCTCGGCAGCAACCCCAGCAGCGCGGTGCTGCCGAGGGCCACCGGCGTCAGGCCGACGCCGCCGATCCGCGGCGTCGGCCGCGTGTGCAGCGAGCGGTGGTTCGGTGCATCGATCGCGAGTCGCCAGGCGAGGCCGGTGCGCAGCAGGGCCCAGAGGATCGCGCCGCAGGCGCAGGCACAGCCGGCAAAGACACAGACGGCGAAGACGAGCGCGGCGTGGGCGGCGGCAGGTGGCGTGATCAACGCGATGTCCCGCATCCGGTCGTCAACTGCGCAGCCACGCCTGCAGCATCAGGATCGTCCACAGCGGGTATTGCCAGTTGCGGCGCCCGTCGAGGTGCTCCGCCCAGGTCCGCGCAACGACGTCCGCATCCAGGAGCCCGTCGGCCTTCAGCTGCGTCGGGTCCAGCAGCGCGTCGGCCCACGCGCGCAGCGGGCCGCGCAGCCATGCGCCGATCGGCACGCCGAAGCCCATTTTCGGCCGCTCGATCAGCGCCGGCGGCACGTGCCGGTAGAGCACCGCGCGCAGGAGGCGCTTCGTCTGCCGCGAATCGATCTTCATGTCGGCCGGCAGCTGCCACGCAAACTCGACGATCCGATGGTCGAGCAGCGGGATTCGCGTCTCGAGGCTCGTCGACATCGCCGCCCGGTCCACCTTCACGAGGATGTCGTCCGGCAGGTACGTGCGCAGGTCCAGCGCCATCATCGCCTCGACGTCCGAATCGAAGCGCGCGAAGTGGCGCGCCGCGGCGCCGCCTTCCGCCGGCGCGCTGGCGAGGTGGCCGGCGCCGGCGAGCACGACGGCCGGATCCGGCCACTGCGCGACGAGTCGGCGGTACACCGCGGGGAGGTCGGCGGCGGCGAGGACGTCGGCGGCCTTGTAGGCGCGGTCGGCGACATGGCTCACCCGCAGCCGGCGCGGCAGCGCCCGCATCGCCGTCGCGCCCCCGGCATCGAGCCACGCCGCCGGCGTCGCGCGCACGAGCGCCGCGGCCGCGCGGCGCAGCGGCAACGGCAGGACTTTCAGGCGCCGCCACGTCCGCCGCGCGAGCAGGTAGCGGTTGTATCCGGCGAATATCTCGTCGCCGCCGTCGCCCGACAGGGCGACCGTCACGTGGCGCCGCGCAAGGCGCGCGACGAGCAGCGTCGGGATCTGCGACGAGTCGGCAAAGGGCTCGTCGTAGATCCGCGCCAGCTCCGGAATCACCGCCATCGCATCGTCCGGTGTCGCGTACAGCTCGGTGTGGTCGGTGCCCAGGTGCTGCGCCACCGCGCGTGCGAACGGCGCCTCGTCGTACGCCGACTCGCGGAAGCCGATCGAGAACGTGCGGACGCGCTGCGCACTCTGCGCCTGCATCAGCGCGACGACGAGCGAGGAGTCGACGCCGCCCGACAGGAACGCTCCGAGCGGCACGTCGGCGACCATCTGGCCCTTCACCGCCGCGCGCAGCAGCGCGTCGAGCTCGTCGACCAGTTCGTCGACCGGGCGCCCGGCGTGTCGCCGCTCGCGGTCTTCGGTCACGTCGCGCGCGGACCAGTAGGGACGCGGCGCATCCGCGGCCCCCGGGCCGCCGCCGCGCCGGGCGTCGGCGCGCAGCGCGACGAGGTGGCCCGGCGGGAGCTTCAGGATCCCGCGGTAGATCGACTGCGGCGTCGGGACGTAGCCGACCTGCAGGTAGCTCGCGAGCGCGGTCCGGTCCAGTTCGCCGCGCCAGCCGTCCGCCGCCTTCAGCGCCTTCAGTTCCGAACCGAACAGCAGGCGGTCGCCCTGCCAGCCGTAGTACAACGGCTTCTCGCCGATGCGGTCGCGCGCCAGCCACAGCGTCCGCTCGCGCGCGTCCCACAACGCGATCGCGAACATGCCGACGCAGCGCTGCAGCGCCGCGTCCGGACCCCAGGCCGCGCACGCTTCGAGCAGCACTTCGGTGTCGGAGTGGCCGCGCCACGCGCGATGCCCGATCTCCTCCAGCTGGCGCCGCAACGACGCGTAGTTGTAGATCTCGCCGTTGTAGGCCAGGTGCCAGCGCCCGTCGGCCGACGCCATCGGCTGGTGGCCCGCGGGCGACAGGTCGATGATCGACAGCCGCCTGTGCCCGAGCGCGATTCCCGACGCGGCATCGACGTAGGCGCCGGCGTCGTCGGGACCGCGATGGCGGATCGCGTCGGTCATGCGCTCGAGCGCGGCCGCCATCGCGTCCGCGTCGCGCGCGCCGTGTGGGTTCCAGAATCCGGCGATGCCGCACATTGCGGGCCGAAGTGTACTTGGGCGCCGGCCCCGTCCGCCGTGAGAAGATGCGCCGCATCGATCGCCGCACGACCGCGCCATGCGCCTTGCCCGTCGCCTGAATGCCATTTTCCGCACGCTCGCCCATCCGGAGGAGCGGCCGCTGCGCATCCTGCGCCTCGTCGCGCGGGTCGTGATGCCCGGCTACCGCTTCACGTGGCCGCAGCTCGGCTGGTGGCACGACGCGCGTTTCAACGCCTACCTCGACCGCTTCGGCGAGCGCGACGGAATGAACACCTATCGCCGGCTCACGGTGAGCGAGCTGCTGCGTCTCGTCGCCGAGGTGCCCGGCGATACCGCCGAGTGCGGCGTGTTCGCCGGCGCCGGTTCGTACCTGCTCGCGAGCTTCGCGCAGTCGGACCCGCGCTTCGCGCGGCTGCACCACATGTTCGATTCGTTCGAGGGCCTGTCCGCGCCGAGGGACGTCGACGGCGCCTACTGGCGCGAGGGCGACCTGACCGCCGGGCTCGACGTCGTCGAGCGCAACCTCGCCGGTTTCCGCTGCACGCGCGCCTACAAGGGCTGGATACCGCAGCGCTTCGGCGAGGTCGCCGATCGCAGCTTCTGCTTCGTGCACATCGACGTCGACCTCTACGAACCGACCCGCGACAGCATCGAGTTCTTCTATCCGCGCCTGTCGCCGGGCGCGATCCTCGTCTGCGACGACTACGCCTGCACGACGTGCCCCGGCGCCACGGCGGCCATCGACGAGTTCCTCGCGTCGCGTCCGGAAAAGATGATCCGCCTGCCCAACGGCGGCGGGTTCCTGGTCAAGGGCTGCGCGACGGCACCGGCGGCCGCGATCGCCTGAGGCTGCGGTAGAGGTCGGCGTATTGCCGCACGACGGCGTCGATCCCGAATTGCGCGACGACGCGCTCCCGTGCGGCGGTGCCCATCGCGTCGCGCTCGCGCGCCGGCATCGCCAGCACCTGCAGCACCGCGGCCGCAAGCGCATCGGCGTCGCCGGGCGGCACGATGCGGCCGCATTCCCCGATGATCTCGGCGGCGTCGCCGACCGCGGTGCTCACGCACGGGACGCCGCAACTGAGCGCCTCGCCCAGCACGTTGGGGAACGCCTCGGCGCGCGATGCGAGGCAGGCCACGTCGAGCGCCGGATAGAGCCGATCGACGTCGCGTCGTTCGCCGACCAGGCGGACGCGGTCGGCGATGCCGCTGCGGGCGAGCAGCGTGGCAAGTGCCTCGTTGCCCGAATCGATGCCGGTGCCGGCCATCACGAACCGCGCCGCCGGCATGGCCCGCGCGATCCGCGCGGCCGCGTCCACGAATGTCCGGTGGTCCTTGACCGGATGCCAGCGCGCGACGAGCCCGACAAGCGGCGCGTCGGCCGCGACCTGCAGGTCCGCTCGCGTCGCCCGCGCGACCTGCGCATCGGGTCGGAACGTCGCGGTATCGAAGCCGTTGGCGATGACGAGCCCGGCGCCATGCGCGTAGCCGGCGGCCTCGTGCTGCGCGAGCGACAGGCGAGCGTTGTAGACGATCGCGGCCGCGCGGCGCGAACAGCGCGCGCCGGCGCGGATCGCGATGCGGGTGCCGGGCTTCTCGTCGTCGATCGACGGCAGCGACTGGCGTATCCCGAACGCGACGGCAGGTCGCGATGGCGTCGCGCGGGCCGCGGCGAGGGCGCCGAGGTTGCCGTGGTACATCCAGCCCTGCAGCACGTCAGGGCGGAAAGCGCGGAGCCAGCCTGCGGCGCGCGCCGTCGACGGTAGCGCGGAGAGGCCGGGAAGACCGCAGGCCTGCACGTCGATACGCAGGTCCCGGAGTCGACGGCCGACCGGCCCGAGGTCGCGCAGCGACACGACCGCGACGCCGAAGCCCTCGGCGGCGAGGCGCGGGACGATCTTCAGCAGCATCGCCTCGGCGCCGCCGAGGCCCAGCCCGCTGGCGACGAACGCCACGCGCGGCTCGCCGGCGTCGCGCGGCATATTCAGCGGGCGGGGCGCGCTGGGCCGTCGCGCAGGGTTTCGGCCCACTTCAGCAGGCGCACCAGGTTCGCGTCGAATTCGTAGTCGCGCCAGTAGCGCTCGAAGCCGCGGCGCGCGATCGCCGCCCGCTCGTCCTCGTGCGCCAGGTAGTACTCGATGCGCTCGATCGCGTCGTCGAACGTGTCGTAGTAGACGGCTTCGGTGCCCGGCGCGAATATCAGTTCGTGCGCATCGGCCCCGGCCTTGTCGCAGACCTGCATCATCCCGTGCGCCGGCGCCTCGTACATCCGCATGTTCCCGGTCTCGCAGCGCGGCTCGGAGACGTGCATGTTGAACGCGATCCGCGTGCGCCAGTAGAGTTCCGTACGTTCGCGCGCGGAGAGGGGGCTCACGCGGTGCGGGTAGATCGGCTTGCCGGCGAACGCGCGAAGGAAGCCGATCCAGCCGCGGAAGCGCCATCGCCCGTGGATCCGGATCCTGTCGCCGAAGTGCCGCTTCAGCCGCACCAGGCGGTCGACCTTCAGCGGGTGCGGATTGCCGACATACGCGACATCGACGTCGCGGCGGCCGAAGAACGCGTCGTCGACGGCCGCCGGGCGCTCGCTGCGCGCGGTGACGAGCGGCCACCACGTCGAGGGGGCGTGCCAGCGCGCGAACGCGGCGTCGAAGCGCATTTCGTCGATGTAGCTCGGCGAGATATGGAACGCGCCGTCGAAGGCCCACAGGTACGGCAGCCCGCGGATGTAGGTCGAGTACGGGTCGTCGCCGAAGCCGAGCACCTTGATCGGCCGCTGGAGTTCGCGCGCCCAGATCTCCGGGTGGATGAAGTTGTAGTTGAGGACGAGGATCAGGTCGAAATCGCGGAACCGGTCGACGAAGTCGCGCGCCATCCGCAGGTAGCCCGGATCGCGCTCGCGGTAGAGGCGGTCGACCCCGGCCGCCCCCGACAGCAGCGCGCGCCGCTTGTCGAAGCCGTTCAGGCCGCCGCTGAGGAAATCGTACGGCGACCAGCGCGGGCTGGCCGCGAAGTAGGGCAGCGGATCGAAGGTCTCGATCGCGTAGCCCGGGACGCTGTCGATCCCCGGAAGGTGGAAGAAGCAGACGCGCTTCATGCGGTGCCACCGTGCGCCGAGGCCGCGAGCGTCCGCGACGCCGTCGTGAAGGCGGCGGCGGCCGAGAATGCGGTCGCGAGCGTCGCCGCCGTCGCGATGCCCGCCGCGCCGTAGCGCGTGCCCAGCGTCCAGGCCAGGGCGACCTGCACGACGACGGTGAGCGCGGTGAGGACGCTGACGGTGTCGTTGCGGCGCGCCGCGCTGAGCGTGCGCATCGCGAGCATCGCGAGGAGCGAGAAGGGCAGTTGCAGGAAGTAGGCGGCCTGGACGGCGGCCACGCGCGGCGTTGCGGCGGCCACGAAGGCGCCACGCTGGTAGACGGCCGTCGTGATCGGGGTCGAGGCGAGCGCGAGCACGGCAGCGCCGAGCAGCCCGGTCGCGAAAAGAAGGCGTCCGAGCTTGCGGAGGCTGTGGAGGCAGCTCGCGGCATCCCCCGCGGCGAGAAGCGACGCGAAATGCGGCAGCACGGTCGTGCCGACAGCCATCACGACGACGCCGCTCAGCGCCGCCGGGATCCGATTGCCGTAGCCGAGCGCGGAGTTCGTGCCGCTGCCCAGCGCCGCGGCGATCGACTGTTCCGCGAGCGGACCGAGGGCGACGAACAGCGTGCCCGGCAGCAGCGCCAGCGTCGCGGCCGCGACGTGCCGGAAGTCCGTGCCGCGCGGATCGACATCGACGCGCACGCCATCGTGATGCAGCACGGCGCCGAGCGCGAGGCACTCGAGCGCCGTTCCGGCGACGAGGCCGGTGGCGAGCAGTTGCCACGCGCCCGGGATCGGATGCGTCGCGACGACGAGGCAGATCACGAGCGGCGTGATCCCCGGCAGCAGCCCGACGACGCCGAAGCGGTGGCGCGCCTGCAGCACGGCGTAGCCGAGCAGGTTGACCGCATTGAAGGCCGTGTACGGCAGCAGCAGCCACAGCGCATGGCGCAGCGCGTCGCGCTTGGCGTGATCGAACCCGGAGGCGATCCACGGCATCGCGAGGTCGGTCGCGACGAGCCAAAGCGGCGTGGCGACGAGCGCGACCGCGAGTGTCGCGACGAGCGTGGTCCCGTAGGCCCTCGCCTCGCGGCCGTCGCCGCGCCCGCTCGCCAGCGTCGCGACGAGCGCGGTCTGCGCGGCGTTGAGAAGGATGCTCAGCGGAAAGCCGACGACGACGAACGCGACGAGGTAGACGTCGACGCCGTCGGCGAGCCCGAACGCCGAAGCCACGACGATCTCGCGCACGAAGCCGACACCCTTCGCGCCCAGCGAGGCGACGGCCGACACCAGCGTCGCGTGTCCGAGCCGGCGCAGCGGCGAGGCGCCGGCGAACCGGCGCCAGCGCGCGCGCAGCGCGCCGGCGCGCAGGACGAATGCCGCGAAGGGCCCGGCCATCACGCCGGCTTGACGCATTCCGCGTTGAGGCTGATCAGCGTCCCGTTTTCCTTGTCCATGTGCGGGACATAGGCCTGCGCGTAGTCATCGACGTCCGCGTGACCGGTAAGGCGCCAGTCGTAGCGGCGCACGTCGGCGAAGCCGGCGCCCTCGAGCGCCTCGCGCAGCGTCGCAAAGTCGAAGACGTTGTAGTGGATGTTGTAGAGGTAGTCCTGCCGCCCGAAGAGCGGGCCCATCACGAGATCGAGGCGCTCGGTGCGGCGGTACACCTCGCACAGCGCGGCGAAGTCCGGGACCGAGATGCGCAGCACGCCGCCCGGCCGCAGGATCCGGCGCCACTCGGTGAGTACCCGGTGGACGTCGCGGCGCTTGAAGTGCTCCAGCACGTGGCAGTTGTAGATCAGGTCGACGGTGCCGTCGCCGATGAACGACAGGTTGTCGATCGTCGTGACGTGGTCGACGTGCGGATAGTCGACCGCGTCGACGTGAATGAAGCCCGGAATGAATCGTTTGCCGCAACCGAGGTGCAGCTTCATGCGAGTCCCCTGGTGGCCGGTGTGCCGGCGGGGATTGTCGCAAATGCGCGGGCGCCCTCTCCCCCACCCCTCTCCCGCTTCGCGGGCGAGGGGAGTTCCGGCGTCGTCTAAGCGGACGTCGTGTGCCATCGCGACGACGAGACTCCCCTCGCCCGCGAAGCGGGAGAGGGGTGGGGGAGAGGGCCGCCGCCACGCTCCGCTCGCCGCCGCCGCGAGGCGGGGAGGCCGCGAGCGCTTCGGCGATGCCCCGTCAGAGCAGGTTCTGCTTGCTCCCCAGCGCGACGTTCGCCGCCAGGAAACCCGCCTTGTTCCCGCAGTCGTAGCGCCGACCGGTGAAGCGGCGCGCCATCACTTCGCCCAGCGGTACGCGGCGCGCGATCGCGTCGGTCAGCTGGATCTCGCCGCCGCGGCCACGCGGCGTGGTCTGCAGTTCGGTGAAGATTTCCGGCCGCAGGACGTAACGGCCGACGACGGCCAGCGTCGACGGCGCCTCCTCCGGCTTGGGCTTCTCGACCATCGCGGTCACCTGCTCCTCGTACTCGTTGATCGCCTTGGTCGCGACGATCCCGTACTTCGACGTGTCGGCGAGCGGCACGTTCTCGACCGCGAGAACGGAGCAGCCGGTCCGGTTGTACGTCTCGACGAGCTGCCTCGTGCAGCCCGGATCGGCGTCGATCAGGTCGTCGGCGAGGATCACCGCGAACGGCTCGTCGCCGACGACGGGTTGCGCGCACAGCACCGCGTGCCCGAGGCCGAGCGGCTCCGGCTGGCGCACGTAGACGAAGCTGATGCCCTTCGGGGTCGCCGACATCAGCGCCTCGTAGAGCTCCTTCTTGCCGGCCGCCAGCAGCTGCTGTTCCAGTTCCGGCGCGCGATCGAAATGGTCGGCGATCGCCCGCTTGGTCCGGCCGGTCACGATGACCATCTGCTCGATGCCGGCGGCCGCGGCTTCTTCCACGGCGTACTGGATCAGCGGCTTGTCGACGATGGGAAGCATCTCCTTGGGCATCGCCTTCGTGGCGGGCAGGAATCGCGTGCCCATGCCGGCAACAGGGAAGACGGCCTTGCGAACGGGTTTTTGCGACATCAGGGATCCTTTGGGGCCCGCCGGCCGCGGCCGAGGGGCTGGCTATCGGGTGGAATCAGCTACGGAACCTGCTCGGCGGACCAGTCAGGCAGGATTCGCTTGACCCGGTTGCCATAGCGTCCATTTGGGAGGCTACCACAATTGCGGGAAGGGCGGCTACCCGAATTTTTCCCGTTTATGGTTCAGGCGCCCTGGAGTCGCTTGGCGAGCAGCTTCTTGCCGATTTCGACGCCCCACTGGTCGAAGGGGTTCACGTTCCAGAGGACGCCCTGGACGAAGACGCGATGTTCGTAGAGGGCGATCAGCGCGCCGAGACGGGCGGCGTCGAGGGCGTCGAGCGTGATCAGCGTGCTCGGGCGGTTGCCGGGCGCGACCGCGTAAGCCGGGCGCGCGCCGGGGTCCCCCAGCACGCGATCGCCGAACGCCAGCGCATCGGCCTGCGCGACCGCATTCATGTACAGGAGCCGTTCGCGCCGCTCGCCGGACGCGGCGAAGGTCGCCGACGTCACGAAGTCGATCGGGGTCCACGACGTGCCCTGGTGCAGGAACTGGAAGACGCTGTGCTGCGCCGTCGTGCCGGCATCGCCCCAGACGACCGGCGACGTCTGCAGCGCGAGCGGCGCGCCGGCGCGGTCGACGCGCTTGCCGAGGCTTTCCATTTCCAGCTGCTGCAGGTACGCCGGCAGGCGCTGCAAGCGCTGGGCGTAGGCGAAGACGCCGCGGGTGCGGACATCCCACGCGTTTCCGTACCACGCCCCAAGGGCTCCCAGCAGGACCGGCAGGTTCTCGTGCGGCGGCGCGTCGCGGAAGTGCGCGTCCATCGCCGCGGCGCCGGCGAGCAGCTCCTCGAACGCGGCTCGCCCGTGCGTGATCGCCACCGGCAGTCCGCAGGCCGACCACAGCGAATAGCGGCCACCCACCCAGTCGGGGAAGGTCAGCGTGTTCGTCGCGGAGATCCCGAACTCCGCGGCACGTGCCGGCTGGCTCGTCACGGCGTACAGGTGGCGCGCGATGTCGAGCCCCGGCGCTTCGCGCCGCATCCAGGCCTGTGCGGCCAGCGCGTTCTCGCGTGTCTCCAGCGTCGAGAAGCTCTTCGAGATCGTGACGACGACCGTCGTTTCCGGTCGCGCGCCGCGCACGGCGGCATCGAGCTCGACGGGGTCGATGTTGGTGACGAAATGCAGCCGCACGGCGCCGCTCGACGGGCCGAGCGCGTCGACCGCAAGGCGCGGGCCGAGGTCCGAGCCGCCGATGCCGATGCTGATCACGTCGCGGATCGGTTCGCCGGTGGCGCCGCGAAGCCGTCCGGCGCGCAGGTCCTCGGCGAAACGCAGCATCCCCTCGCGTTCGGCCGCGAGCGCGGCGTCGGTCGCGGCGTCGCCGGATCCGGATCGCAGCGCCGTGTGCCACGCCGGACGGTTCTCGGTGTCGTTGACCGGGGCGCCGGCGTACAGCCGCTCGCGCCACGACGCGAGCCCCGCGGCCTGCGCCCAGTCGGCGAATGCCCGTAGCAGCGGTCGGTCGACGAACTGCCGCGACAGGTCGACGGCCAGGCCGGCGGCGCGCAGCGTGAGGGCCTCGGCGCGCCCCGGGTCGGCGGCGTGCAGGTCCGCGATCGTCGTTCGCGCGAATTCCTCGCGTCGCTGCAGGAGGCGCTGCCAGGCCGCGGCCGGCGGCGGCCGGTCCGAAGCCGCAGCGCCCGTCGAACCTGCACCGCCTTTCGAACTCGCTTGGCCTTTCGAACTCGCTTCGCCTTTGGAACTCGCTTCGCTCATGGGCATGTCTTTCATCCAGTATGCTCGCGCTGCCTAGCGGCAGTTTATCCTTCGCTCCGGCTCCCGATCCGCGGACCGTTTTTCGCATGGTGCGATGTCGCACGGTCCGTCACCGCCGGCGAAGCCGCGGCGCCGGTTCCTTGCCCCCGTGTGCTTGCCGCGCCATCCGCCCCTTCGTCCACGAACCCGATCACTTGCGATGAAAACTGCGATCGACCCCTCGATCTTCAAGGCCTACGACATTCGCGGCGTCGTTGGCCGCACGCTCACCGTCGAAGCGGCGCGCGCGATCGGCGCCGCGCTCGGATCCGAGGCGCTCGTCCGCGGCTGCAGCGAGATCGCCGTCGGGCGCGACGGCAGGTTGTCCGGTCCGCAGCTGCGCGACGCGCTGATCGACGGCATCCGCAGCACCGGCACGGGGGTCGTCGATATCGGGATGGTCGCGACGCCGATGCTCTACTTCGCGACGTTCCACCTCGGCACGCGCTCCGGGGTCGAGATCACCGGGAGCCACAATCCGCCGGAATACAACGGCCTGAAGATCGTGCTCGCGGGCGACGCGATGTTCGGCGACGGCCTGCAGGGCCTGCGCCGCCGGATCGAGACCGCGGACCTCGCGCGTGCCGCGACGCCCGGTCCGCTGCGGACGGTCGATATCGAGGCCGACTACATCGCGCGCATCGTCGGCGATGTCAAGCTGGCGCGGCCGCTGAAGATCGCCGTCGACTGCGGCAACGGCGTCGCCGGCCGCACGGCGCCGGCGCTCTTCCGCGCGCTCGGCTGCGAGGTCGTCGAGCTGTTCTGCGACGTCGACGGCAACTTCCCGAATCACCATCCGGATCCGGCGCACCTCGAGAACCTGCAGGACCTGATCCGCTGCCTGCGCGAGACCGACGCGGAACTCGGGCTCGCGTTCGACGGCGACGGCGATCGCCTCGGCGTCGTCACGAAGGCCGGGAACGTGATCTTCCCCGACCGCCAGATGATGCTTTTCGCGCGCGGCGTGCTGCGCGAGCAGCCGGGCGCGGCGATCGTCTACGACGTGAAGTGCTCGCGGCAGCTCGCGGTCCAGATCCGCGCGGCCGGCGGGCAGCCGCTGATGTGGCGCACCGGGCATTCGCTGATCAAGGCGAAGCTCAAGGAGACCGGCGCGCCGCTTGCCGGCGAGATGAGCGGCCACATCTTCTTCAAGCATCGCTGGTACGGCTTCGACGACGGGCTCTACGCCGGCGCGCGCCTGCTCGAGCTGCTCGCGCGCGAGAAGCACGAGGGGCGCGATCCCTCGGCGGTCCTCGAGGCGCTGCCCGATGCCGTGAGCACGCCGGAGCTGCAGATGCCGACGGCCGAGGGCGAGAGCTTCGCGCTCGTCGAGCGACTGAAGACGTCGGGACGGTTTCCGACCGCGCGCGAGGTCAACCATATCGATGGCGTGCGGGTCGAGTACGACGACGGCTTCGGCCTCGCGCGCCCCTCGAACACGACGCCGATCGTCGTGATGCGCTTCGAGGGCGACAGCGCGGCCGCGCTGTCGCGGATCCAGGAGGAGTTCCGCGCCGCGCTGCTCGCGCTGAAGCCGGACGCGCGGCTTCCGTTCTAGCGCGGCGGCTGAACACGACGACGTGGCATCGCTGGCCAGCCGCCGCATCCTGATCGTCAAGACGTCGTCGCTCGGCGACGTCGTCCATGCGCTGCCCGCGGTGACCGATCTCGTCGAAGCCTGTCCCGCCGCGGGCGTCGACTGGGTCGTCGAGGAGGCGTTCGCCGACATTCCGCGGTTGCACCCCGGTGTCGCACAGGTGATTCCGGTGGCGCTGCGCGGCTGGCGCCGTGCCCCGCTCGCCGGATCGACCCGATCGGCTGTCGCGGCGGTTCGCACCCGGCTGCGCGCCGGCCGCTACGACGTCGTGATCGACTGCCAGGGTCTCGTGAAAAGCGCGGTGCTCGCGCGCTGGGCGCGCGCGCCGGTCGCCGGCTACGATCGCCGATCGGCGCGCGAGCCGCTCGCGACGCTGTGGTACGACCGGCGTTTTCGTGTCGACCGGGCGCTGCACGCGATCGTGCGCAACCGCACGCTGGTCGCCGCCGCCGCCGGCTACGCGATGCACGGGCCGCCGCGTTTCGGGATCGCGCCGCCGCCGGCCGCCGATGGCGGCGCGACGGTTCCGGAGACCTACGCGGTCCTGCTGACGAATGCGAGCCGGGCGACGAAGCGCTGGCCGGACGCGCATTGGCGCGCGGTCGCGGAGAGCCTCGCCGCGCTCGGGCTGCCGTCGCTGCTCTTTTGGGGATCCGACGATGAACGCATCGCGACGGCCGCGCGCGCCGCGCGGATGCCGGATGCCCGCGTGATGCCGCGCGCCACGATCGCGGCCATCGCGGCCGTGCTGGCGCGCGCGCGGGTCGTGGTCGGCCTCGATACCGGCCTCACGCACCTCGCCGCCGCGCTCGGCGCGCCGACGCTGGGCATCTTCTGCGACTACGATCCTTCGCTCGTCGGCGTCGTTGGCGATGCGGCCACGGTCAGCCTGGGCAGCGCCGTCGCGGGTCCAGGCGTCGACGACGTCCTGGCCGCGCTGCCACGCCTGCTCGCGGCGGACGCGTCGGCGGGGACCCGCGCGGCGTGCGCGGCTTCGTGATGCCGACCCCGGCCACGCGCCGCGCGGCGGCGCTGCCGCGGCGTGCCCGTCTCGCGTATGCGCTGTATTCGACGGCGTGGCGGATCGGCTGGCCGCTCGCGATGCTTCACCTGGCGCTGCGTTCGTGGCGCCAGCCGGCGTATCGCGCGCACTGGTCGGAGCGGTTCCTCGGTCGCTCGGCGGCGCGCTTCCCGACGCCGGCCCTGCGCGGTACCTCGGTGTTCTGGATCCACGCGGTGTCGCTCGGAGAGACGCGTGCGGCCGCGCCGCTGATCGAGCGGCTTGCCGCGCTCGACCCGGAAGCGCGCTTCGTCCTGACGCACATGACGCCGACCGGTCGCGATGCGGGTGCCGAGATCGCGGCCCGGCTGCCGGGCCGCGTGCTGCAGCGCTACCTGCCGTACGACCTTCCGGGCGCGGTCGATCGCTTCTTCCGCGAGGCGCGGGCATCGGTCGGCGTGCTGCTGGAGACCGAGACCTGGCCGAACCTGCTCGCGGGCGCGCGGCGCGCCCGGGTCCCGGTCGTGCTCGTCAATGCACGCCTGTCGGCGCGATCGCTGGAACGCTCGCGGCGCTGGCCGACGCTCATCCGCGCAGCGACCTCGCAGCTGGCGCGTGTCGTCGCGCAGACGACCGCCGATGCGCAGCGGATCCGGCAACTCTATGCCGGTCCGGTGGATGTCGTCGGCAACCTGAAGTTCGACCTCGATCCGGCGCCGCAGCAGCTGGACCGCGGTCGCGCCTGGCGGGCGCAGGCCGCGCCGCGCGCGGTCTGGGTCTTCGCGAACACGCGCGACGGCGAGGAAGAACTCCTGCTGGATGCATTCGACGCCTGGATCGCCGCGGGGCCGCGTGACGTTCCCGCCGGCGCGGTCCAGCTGGTCGTCGTTCCGCGGCACCCGCAGCGTTTCGACGACGTCGCGCGCATCATCGCGAAGCGCGGCCACGTCGTCGTGCGCCGGTCGGATGCCGCCGCGTTCGAGCGGCCGCGGGCGCCCGGCGAGATCGTTCTTGGCGACACGATGGGGGAGATGGCGGCGTACTACGCGTCGGCCGACGTGGCGTTCGTCGGCGGCAGCCTCGCGCCGCTGGGCGGGCACAACCTGATCGAGGCGTGCGCCTGCGGCTGCGCCGTCGTCGTCGGCCGCCATACGTTCAATTTCGCGCAGGCCACCCAGGATGCGCTTGCGTCCGGCGCCGCGGTCGCCGTCGACGACGCGGCCGGCGTCGTCGCGACGATGGCGGCATTGAGCGCCGATCGCGAGCGCCTCGCGGCGATGCGCTCGCGCGCGCTCGACTTCGCCGCCGCGCACCGCGGCGCGACCGCGCGCACCGCGGCGATCGTGCGGGACGTGGCTCGCGAGTCGGCCGGCGCGGCGCCCTGACCTGCGGGACGACCGGGCGTGGACAGCTCCTAGCGACCCAGCAGGCGGTTGACCGCCTCGATGTCGTTCTCCGCCAGGCTGCCGACGGCGGACTGCAGGCGCAGCCCGTTGACCAGGAAGTCGTAGCGGGCCTTCTTCAGGTCGCGGCGCGTGTTGACGAGCTGCGTTTCCGCGTCGAGCACCTCGAGGTTGATCCGGACGCCGACCTTGTAGCCGAGTTTCGTCGAGTCAAGCTGGCTCTGCGCGGAGACCTGGGCGGACTCCAGCGCGCGGATCTGCGCCAGGCCGTAGACGGCGCCGACGTACGCCTGGCGCGCGCCCTGCGACGCGCTGCGTCGGGCGAACTCCAGGTCCTGCCGCGCCTTGTCCTCGTTCAGCAGCGCCTCGCGAACCTGGCTCTGGATCATGCCGCCGGTATAGATCGGGATCGTGACCTGCACGCCGATCGTCGCCTGGCGCGCCGTGTTCGACGGTTGCAGGTAGACGCTGCCGTTGTAGCGTTCGACGCTTCCCTGCGCCTGCAGGTCGACGGTCGGCAGCCGCGCGTCGCGCTGCCGTTTCGTTTCCAGGTGCGCGATGTCGGCATTCGCCTGCGCGGTCGAGACGCCCGGATTCGACTCTTCGGCCCGGCGGGCCCAGGCTTCGGCGTCCGTCGGTTGCGGTGCCGCGAGCTGCGGGCCGTCGGCAAGCGGCACGAGCGGGCCCGGCTCGTGGCCGGTGATCGCCCTCAGCGCGTTTCTCTTGACGACGAGGTCGCCGAGCGCCACCTGTTCCTGCGCCTCGATCTGGTCGGCGCGGGCCTGGGCCTCGTGCGTGTCGACGATGGTTTTCGTGCCGACCTCGAATTCGCGCTTGGCCTGCGCCAGATTCTCCGCCGTCGCCTTCTTGTTCGTCTCGAGCGCCTCGAGCGCGTCCTGTGCCGCGAGGACGTCGAAATACGCCTGCGCGACCCGCAGCAGCAGGTCCTGCCGCGCCTGCGCGAGCTGCGCCTCGGCGCGTTGCACCGACAGCTCGGCCTGGTCCACCGCGTCGCCGAGCTGCGCGTGGTAGATCGGCAGCGTGGCGGTCAGCGTCGGGCCCCAGGAGTAATAGTTCAACGCCAGCGACGGCGTCTTCGAGACGTAGCGGTTTTCGCTGCCGGCGACCGCGGCGGAGACGTTCGGCCGCAGCGCCGCGCGCGCCTGCACCGGAAGCTCGCCGGCCGCTTCGCGCGCCAGCCGGGCCGAACCGTAGGTCGGGTCGTTGGACTGCGCTTCGCGATACAGCGACATCAGGTCGCTGCGCGCGCCGCTGCCGGCCTGCTGCGCGGCGACCCCGAGCGACAGCGCGGCGAGCGCGGCGGTAAGCGAGGCGG